>Ga0187803_10000911_pt1 | contig 11596 bp, 10 predicted proteins | sample NC_wetland_sal_i_2_FD_132425 | JGI IMG/M metagenome (GOLD analysis project Ga0187803, IMG submission 132425) | Wetland sediment microbial communities from Neuse River Estuary, North Carolina, USA - Control_3 | ecosystem: Environmental > Aquatic > Freshwater > Wetlands > Sediment | place: USA...
CTCTGCCGAAGCTGGCGTAACTGCGGTTGGCGCAACTTCATTTCCAGTTCGGGCTGGCCGCAAAGCACGATTTGGAGCAGCTTGTCCGTCGACGTCTCCAAGTTGGTAAGCAGGCGAATCTCCTCGAGCACCTGCGTAGAGAGATTCTGGGCTTCGTCCACGACCAGCACGGCAGATTCGCCGGCCGCGTACCGTTCCAAAAGCCACTGATTCAAACGCATCAAGACTTGGCTTTTCATTCCAGACTCGCAATGGATTCCAAAATCGCCCATGACAAAGTCCAGAAACTGCGTCGTATTCAGCCGAGAGTTGAAAACGAACGCGGTCGCGGCCCGCTCACCCCGCAGCCAATCGAACATTTTATTGAGGAGCGTCGTCTTTCCGGTGCCCACTTCGCCTGTCAGCAGGATAAACCCTTTTCGGGTTTGGATCCCGTAGGTCAGCGAAGCCAGCGCTTCCTGCGAGTGATCGGTCATGAAGAGGAAGCGCGGGTCCGGATTCACGCTGAAGGGCGCCTCTCTTAGGCCAAAGAACTGTTTATACATAGTCCGCTTCTCTTATGGCCGCCTATGCTTGAACCGGCTGCTCTGTTCGCGAATCCACATTGGCCTTTCGGGAATTGCCCCGCCAGAACCTGAACCGGCCATTCTTTCGGTTTTCGATCGCACCGACGGAAGGTAGCAGCACCAGTGTGGGTAATTCGAGGAAGAATTCGATGTCCCGCTCGGTGCGGATGGCTTTATCGTTAAATTCACGCAGGACGACGATAGCCAGGCCCAACGCCAGGCCCCCGCCCACGCCTCCCGCAGCAAACATCCAGTAGACGGGAAAAGACGGTGTGTCCGGGAGGCTGGGGGAGTTCACGACGGTAAACTGTTCGCCCTGGGCGCCGCGTTCCAGGTCAGTGGCCATGCCGGAATTGTTATTCTTAGCGAGCAAGTCGTTATAAAAATCCATCGCGGTCTTATAATCGCGGCTCATCGCTTTGTACTGGGCCTGCACCAAGGGGCTCATTTGCAACCGCCCTTCGATGCCCTTGGCTCGCTGGGCCAAGTCGGCTTGATCGCGTCGATAGGCCGCGATGGCCTCATCGAGGCCGTGGACTTGGCTCCGCAGTTTCTGGACATCGGTAGGCTCGACGCCCGCAGGCGCGACTTTCTTTTCAGGCGACTTACCCTTGCTTCCCGGATCGGAAGCGGACGCTGCCGACGCCGAATCATGGGACTTCTTCAATTCCGCAATCGTCGCCTTCAATTTCAATATATCAGGATGATCCGGCGTGTAACGAGCCTCCGCCGCGGCCAGCCGATCCTCCAGTCCAGCGATCTCTTTGTCCGTCGACTGACTGGGCTCGTTGCCTGTCCGCAGCGCGTCCCAATAGCTCACCTGCTCCGCTAATAGCGACTCCGTGTAGGTCTTCTCCTGCTGGGCTCGCTGCAAGGCCTGAGTCACTGCGTCTAGGCGCGTGGAGATGGACTCCAGCATGGCGAGGTTGTTCCTTTCGTCGTCGGGGAGTGCTCCGGCATACTTTTTCTGAAACCCCATCATTTTGGCGTCTTGGTCATCCAGCTTGCGTTTGGCCTCCTGCAACTGATTGCCGAGAAAGTTCGTCGTCTCTTCGGCCATTTTCCCCCGGTTAACGATGTCGGCCTGAACGAAACCAGATACGAGTTCCGAACAAACCTCCTGGGCAATTTTCGGCTTGTCGTAGGTGAAGCCGACGGTGAACCCCGGGATCTGATCTCTCGCGTCCTGATGTACTATGACTTTGGTGTTGGCGCCGGCGGTCGGAGCAACCACTGATGAAACGGGGGTCACGGTAATGGCGCTCCTCATCTGCGCCACCAAGTCATCCACCGCGACGCCATGGGCAACGTCGCGTCTGTACATAGCGTACTTATCTATCAGTGGCTCAAGCTTGGATCGGCTCGTGACTAGCTCTTGCATCGCCGTGATGCGCGCGATCAGGCTCTCCTGCACTACGGACTTCACTACGGAGTCGGGAACTTTCTGCCCCTCAACCATGATCAGAGCGACCGACGTGTATTTGGCCGGCAGGAAATAGGCGATGGCGAGCGCGATGACGGGCCCGAGTACAAAAGGAATGGTGATATACAACCATCCTCGCCGCAGAATTCCGGTCACATCTTCCATCGTCATTTCTCTTTGTCCGAGCATCGATATCTCCTTTGGTGCAAGTGGCCGGAAGACCGGCCCAATTCCTCAAATTCGCCGCGGCCTCCCATGCCAGTTAATCCCGAATCCTAGCAGGTGTCGCGCGGTGGCAGTGCCGCATCCCAAAGTGGTGCAATTCGCAATGGCACCCCTCTGGTACTGATACTGGTAATGGAACGAGAGACTGGCGCGCTGGGTAACTTCGCGGCTTAGACGCAGCCCTGACTCCCAGGTCTCAACGGACGCCTGGCTGGTTCCCTGTTGATGGCGGAGGCTCTGATTGAAAGCATGACCAAATTCAAACCCCCCGTGCCATCGCCGGGTGACTCTGCGCTCCAGCGTCGCCCGAAGCAGGTCAGTTTTCGCGCCCCGCGAGACGCCGGACCCTTCGCTAGTATACTGGGTGAAATGAACGTCCAAGTTCGCGATCCGAGATCGATATTTAAGAGAATCACTCGTGATGAACAAGGGCTCCGATAAAGTGGCCCCGGATTGAGCAATTTCGATCTGAGACGGCCCGGCGACGAGATTGACGGCCAGTCTGGTGGAGAACTGGTGGCCGTAACCGAAAAGGAGACCCCGGTTAATTACGTCGTGATTTCCCCCAGAGAACGAATAACCGGAATTCAGAACGATGACGGAAAGTTCGTCACGCGACGTCAACTTGTAATTGTACCCGCCGTAGAATTTCGTAAGCCGCGCGTCGACATAGCCTGGGCTAAGATAATTAATGACTCCTGCGTCCGCTGTCGCAGTGAAGACAGATCGGGCGGTTGGGCTATAACGAACCTCCACGAGAGCCACGTCGAGGTAACGACTGACAGACCCATTTAGAAGTGACTCCGTGGGCGACAAAAGCTGATTGATTTGCGGCACGTTCCCAAACATGTTGCCGCCGCTCCCGCCGCCGAAGCCCTGCAGCCCTGCGAATCCGGCAGATCCAAAGGAGGACTCCGGCGTGTACATGAATTGGTCGGCCACCGTAAGTTCCACACGGCGGCGTTTGACCGTCCCGGAGGCGGATAACTTTTGCATGGTCGCAAAGCTTGGCGGGGTTAACTTCGAGTTGGTCAATGACGGTTTCCCATAGAGCTGTGCTCCGAGGGTATAGTCCAGATTAATTTGTGTGCGGCGGTGGACCTGCTGCAACACTAGATTGCCAAGGTAGGTGCTTCTCGTCAGCGTGCCACTCTGCTCCGCGCTATTAGTGTAAAGTCGGTCGATGAATCCCGTCCAGGTCATCGACGGCAGCAGGTAGCTAAGTGTCGATCCCTCCGAGCCCGGCTCCAGCGTGATACCGCTCGAGAGCGGGGGCATTTCGGTCGTTGGAGGAGTCTGCTCCTCCCCTTGGCTGGAAGGATTCGTCTGGGAAGGAGGCGCCTGGGTCTGATCGGGCGTCTGAGCGCCGCCCGCCTGCGACGAAGCGGCGGGGCTTGCCGGCGGGGTATCCTGCTGTCCTCGTGCCACGGACACCCAGCAGGAGAGAACGACCACCGGCATCACAAGTTTAGACCAACTCTCTGCCAAGGCGGCTCCTATGGGACTACTACCGTATCGCCATTCTGGAGTACTATGTTGTCTTTCCCAGGACCCTCTTTGAGGGCTTTCTTGTAATCAAACGGAAACTTCACGGTCTTCCCGTTGACCACGCGCATCACATAGATTTTATTTGCTTTCGCGAACTGATTGGGGCCACCGACCAAGGTCAAAGCCTGGAGCACAGTCATACTTCTGACCAGAGGCAGGATTCCGGGCTTGTTAACCTCTCCTGACATGTAAATATACCGGCTGTTGATCTGATCTACCATGACGGTCACGCGTGGATCGGTAACGTATTTCGCCAATGCTTTCTGGATCGATTCCCGCAACTCGGCAGGTGTCAGGCCGGCGGCTTGAATATCGTTGATGAGAGGCACGGTGATTTTTCCATCCGGCCGCACTGGCGCCTTAACGCTCAGATCTCTTTCCTGCCAAACGTCGATGGCAAGAATATCTTGGGGGCCAATCACATAGTTGAGATCGGCGGTCTGGGAGGCGGGCTTCCTGGCAACCGGCGCCGCGCCCCCTACGGTCGGTTTACTGGCTGCGGGAGGCTGGGCTTGCTTGGGTGCTGGCGGCGTCGAAGATTGTGGTGGCGTCGAGGTCTTGGTGGCAGACGAGCTCCCTGCCGATGAGGACGAGTTCTGCTGCTGAGCCACCAGCGGAATCACGGCAAAGACCAACAGGACGGCCAAGCACATTTTCTTATTCATCCCTGTTCTCCTGGCGTGCTCAGAGAGCCTGCGGCTTCATCCATTCCGATCTGTTTCAGCTTGTAAAGTAAGGCCTTATAGCTGATTTGGAGCTCCTCTGCCGCCCTCTTTCGGTTCCATCGAGTACGTGCCAAGACCTTTAAGATAAGCTCCTTCTCGGCGACATGCGATGCCGCACGAGCCGCTTCCTTCAGCGAGACGACGCAATGGGCTGCCCCGTTGCCGACGCGAGTCTCCGGTACCGCAGAGACCAGATCGGATAGTGCCGCGCGGTCGTCCCCAAGTGCGACAACTTTGCGAATGGTATTCTCCAGCTCGCGTATATTCCCCGGCCATTGATGTCCCATTAGAATCTGCATGCTGCGGGAACTGAGAGACGGTGCGGCGTGCCCGAAGTGAAGCGCATACTTCTTCAGGAAATGCTCCACCAGCCCAGGGATGTCTTCCTTCCTTTGACGGAGGGGCGGCAATCGGAGAGAAACACCGTTAATGCGATAATATAATTCCTCGCGGAAATGACCCGCGACCATCTCTTCCTCGAGATTACGGATCGACGCGGAGATCACACGCTTTCCGAGGAAGCGATCGGAGGCAGCAGCCTCGCCGTCCGGTAGCAGGGGCAGAATCTTGGTTTGGCAGGTGAGGTCGAGTTCACCAATGTCGTCGAGGAAGATCGACCCTGTGGCGTCCTGATTTGCCGGAGCTCCCTTCCAAATAAACCCTTGCTGAGGATCCAATTGTTCGGGCTTAACTGCTGCACATCGAATTTTGGTAAACGGTTCCTGAGCCCGATGTGAGAGCTGATGAATGAGCGTGGCAACTATCTCTTTTCCCGATCCGCTCTCACCTAGCAGGAGCACCGGAATGTCCGTAGGAGCAATCTCTCTGATCAGGTGCTCCACATCCTGAACCGCCGGACTGAGACTCCTAAAATAGGATTGACCCCGGACGGCACCGTCTTTCATAGACTCGGCAATTCCCGCGTCGGGAGAAGTGGATTGCATCTTCCCTCCATAAAGTCGTTCCCAAACGTGACATTTGAAGGAACTCTAAGCAGAAAGCACGCCAACTGCCAAGGTGTGCAAAGATTTGCGATTCCTCGCTAACGCCAAAATTCCAATACAGTTAAGCGCTCGCTCACCAGAGACGGGCACATGACGGCTTTGGAATGAACTTTCCCTTTTCGATTCCAATGGTTTTCCATAAAGTGGTAAGTATATTCCCTTTTTTGCCCAGACGCCAGACCTTTTATTCAAGGGCACGTAGCGGCGATTTTACCGCGCCACATGGCGGCGTAAACCCACCTCTACTGCCATGCACAGTGGCTGTTTTGAACGATCAACGGTACGATGCGACATACTTCCCAGTTTGCCACCGTGTTTGAGATCCGCGGATTGTTCCTACCCGCCTTCCATCAACGCCGCGCAGGTCGAGGCCGGCGTGAAGAGCTTGTCGCCATTCAGTTCGTAAACTACCTTGCCGGCGGCCAAATCGTAGGACTCCACGCCAAACATCGCGTGGCGGAACTCGGGCCGGCTGGCAATAGCCTGGATCCGTTCGGCCAATCCCGCCCGAGCCTGACGGGCGGCGGGACCCGCAAGCAGCGCGGCCAGAAAAGTGAAAAGGGAGAATCGAAATTCGAAACTCGAAAATCGGAACCGAAGATTCACATGCCGGCGCACCAGTTTCCATTTTCCATTTTCAAGTTTCCGGTTTCAAGTTTCGATTTTCGAGTTTCGATTTGCTGTTTCGATTTTCGGATTTCGATTTTCGAATTTCTGAATTTGAGGCTTACGCCGTGTCTGATGTTTTGTAGTCGCACGCCTCGCGGCAGTCGCGGCAATAATACTGACCGTCTTCGGTGAGGCGTATTTCATGGTCGGAGTGGCAAAGGGCGCAGTATCGGTCGCATGTGCATTCGCCTTCCGGCTTGTCACAAACCACACATCTGAATTCCTTGGTCAGCATGGGGAAACCTCCTCTTGAGCCGTCTGACACCGGCCGCCAATGACAGTATTCTCCGCCGCCGTCCCACCAAAAGCAAGCGGGGCGCATCCTGGGCCGGAGCCGCCAGCCCGCTTTCCTTTCGCATCATGATCCGTTAAGATGGGACCATGAGAGTGGCGTGTCGACTTATTGCACTTGCAACGCTCTTCCCCATGATGATGGTCAAAATGTGCGCCGCTCAAGCTCAGAAGAGCGGGAAACCATCATTTGAGCCTGTCCACGCTGTTCACGTGGTGGACCCAGTGTATCCGCACTTGAGTGTTGCGAGCGGCATCGTCATCCTGAAGGTGGCCGTTAGCCAATCGGGTGAAGTGGACGGCATTGAAGTAATCCACCCTATACCGTCGCTCACTGAACAGGCCGAGCAGGCAGTCAAAGAGTGGAAGTTCGAACCTGCTAAGGTCAGCGGCGAGCCCGTTAAGAGCTCGATAGTTGTCTCGATTGGATTCAGCAACTTGTTCACTCGCGGTGCCCCGTGGGTGGCCGAACCTCAACCGGATAAGCCGTCCGGATTTGAGCCTATCCAAATTCTTTCCGCCGTCGAGGCTCCCTGCCCATCCATGACTGTGGCCGCAGTCGTTTTCCCTAAGACTGTGATCTTGCAAATGGCAGTGAGCGAATCCGGCGCAGCAGAGCACATTGATGTCATCCACAACGTGCCACCGCTCACTGAATGGGCCGAGCAGACGATCCAACAGTGGAAGTTCCAACCTGCCACGATCAATAAGCGACCCGTAAGCAGCGTGATGATTGCCTCGTTCACATTCCGCAGACCTCCGGACATCGCGCCTACACCACCCATGTGAGCCAGCATCGTACGGCCGGGGCTTGCCCCGGCCTCCCGAAAGAGGCCGACCCAAGGGTCGGCCCTACAGATCCCCCTCTTGGCATGCCCTTGGAAAATTGGCCAAAAAAATCCTTGACATAGCCTAAAACGACTGTTATATACAGTTGTTTGAGACGGTCGTTTACAATGGCCGTTTGACTGATTGACGAACGTCAGCGTTAAGCAGGCACAAACCATGAGCAATGAAGTAGACCAAATCAACGGTGCGATCCCGGCGGCCGCGGATCACGAAACGCGCCAAAGGCTGTTGGAAGTTGCACAGCGTTTATTCGCCGAACATGGGTTTCAGGATGTCTCGATTCGTGACATCTGCAAGGAAGCAAACGCAAACGTCGCTGCGGTGAACTATTACTTTCGCGACAAGTGGGCGCTTTACCTGGAAGTGATTCGAATCAACGTCGAGTTCTCGAAGAAACTGAGCGACATGGCGCACGATGCCGGCCCTGGCAAGTCGCCGGAAGAGCGGCTGCACCACTACATTCGCACCATCCTGCACCACACGCTACGAGACGGCCAATGTTGGCAGGGACGATTAATGGCGCGTGAAATGGCCGACCCGTCCCCGGCACTCGATGTGATCTTCAAGGAAGCAATCCGGCCCAATTCCGAACGTGTAGCTGCACTCGTAGCAGAAATCATGGGGGTGCCGAGGACAGATCATCGTGTGAATGGCTGTGTGGGAAGCATCCAAACGCAAATTTACGGATTGGCCAATCCGGTGGCGAAGCGCTTCGTCCCGGAATTCACGCCGGAAGTGATTGACGGAATCGCGCGTCATATTGCCGAGTTCTCGTTGGGAGGCATTCGAGCGGTCGCGCAGCATTCCGATAAGGCGAAACCGTGAAACTCGTCAGCGCCGAATATCGTATGGCATCGTGAGGAGAGGAAACAATGTTTCGACATCTTCCCCTGGTTTTCAAAAACTCATGGCGCAACCGGCGCCGGACACTGCTGACCATCCTGAGCATGGGGGTCTCCCTCTGCCTCTTAGGATTGCTGATGGCGATCTATCACGCGCTTTTCTTCAGCACGCCGCCGCCCGGCTCGGAGATGAGGCTGGCGACGCGAAATCGTGTCTCCTTGGGTCAGCCGCTGCCGCTGTATTACGGCGATAAGATCCGTGCGATTCCCGGCGTCGTCGAGGTGGGCATCGAGCAATGGACGGGCGGGAAATACATTGACGATCGCCCGGAGCACATGTTCGCGCGCATGGGCGTCGAGCCGGACAAGTTCTTTACGATTTATCCCGACGTCAAGATTCCGGAGGATCAGAAAAAGGCGTTCCAGCAGGAGCGCAGCGCCTGCATTGCCGGGCGGGACTTGGTAGAGAAACTACACTGGAAACTCGGAGACCACATCACGATTAAGGGCGACATCTTTCCCGTCAACCTGGAGTTCACGTTGCGTGGGATTCTTGACTCGGACGACGCTTTCATGAACCGGTCGATTTACTACAATCGCAAATATCTGGAAGAGAGCCTTCCCCAGGGCCGGCGTGACTACGTAGGGCTGTTCGTAAGCCGCGCCGCGACGCCCGATGACGTGCCGAAAATCGAGAAGGCCGTTGACGATATGTTCCGTAATTCCCCGTACCAAACCAAAACCGAGACGCAAAGCGCGTTCGGCCTGAGTTTTCTGGCCTTCTTGGGCAACGTGAAGCTGATCCTGATGGGCGTGTGCGGAGCGGTGACATTCACCATCTTGCTAGTCTCGGCCAACACCATTGCCATGTCGGTGCGCGAACGCGTGCGCGAGGTGGGAGTGATGAAGACGCTCGGATACACGTCGGGAACGATTCTCGGCATCATCCTGGGAGAGGCGGTCACCATTTCCATTGTCGGCGCAGTGCTGGGCCTCGGTTTGGCGACCTTGTTGACCGGCCTGGTGAGAAACATGCCCACATTTAATGCCCAGCTCGAAACCATGACGATTCAACCCAGCGTGGCGGTGTTGTGCTTGGGCTTGGCTGCTATGATTGGCTTGGTGAGCGCTTTCGTGCCAGCCTATGGCGCAGCGCGGGTCTCAATTGTCGAGGCGCTGAGGAGTGACGAGTAGAACAGCGGCTAGCAGTTAGTGGCCGGAAATTGGGCGATTGAGCGATTGGGTGATCGGGTGAATGACGAAAGAAAGAGCGGGGAGCGGTGGAACAAAGCCGGAATGTCCTTTATTTTCTGTGGGATGAGGTCAGTGGTTCCAGTCACTATTCCCGATTCGGTTAGGCCGGTCGGGGTTGTGCCGAGAGAAATGCGCAAAAATGAGGTTCAAAGCCAATATGTTGTTGAAAATAAAAGAAGTCGATTTGGTTCAAAGCCACCAATGAGAAGAAAATGGAAAATGGAAAATAGAAACTGGCGCGATTCCCAGTTTCCAATTTCCAGTTTCAAATTTCATGTTTGCCAATCGGCAATCGACAATCAAAAATCGGCAATCCGCTACAGGAGTAAGAATGGCAATACCAATTGCTTACAACCTTCGTAATCTGATTGTGCGGAAGACGACAACGACGATGACCGCGTTGGGCATCGCTCTGACCGTGGCGGTGGTGCTGGCCATCATGGCGATGGTGCATGGGCTGCAAACGGCGCTAACGTCAACCGGCGATGCGCTCCACGTCCTGGTGCTGCGCAAGGGCGCCAATTCCGAACTGGTGAGCAATTTTACGCGCCAGGGATTTCAGACTCTTAAAGACAAGGCCGGCATCGCCCGCGATTCCTCCGGGAATCCGATGGCGTCGCTGGAACTGGTGAGCGTCGTCAACCTGGTGAGCGTCGATGCGCCCGACGGCATGAACATCAATATCCGGGGTCTGGAGCCGATTGGCATTGGGATGCGGAAGAACCTGAAGCTGGTCGAGGGGCGTTGGTTTGAGACGGGCAAGCGCGAGGTGGTGGTGGGCCAGTCTATTGCGAAACGTTATCCGGATGCCCGCTTGGGCAAGCAACTTCACTTCGGAACCGGTGACTGGCAGGTGGTGGGCGTGATGGCCTCTGGACAGAGCGCCACGAATTCCGAAATCTTCGCGGACCTCAATCAACTCAGCTCCGACCAGCATCGCAGCGAGGTGCTGAGCTCCGCCGTGGTGGAGGCGACCGACCCGGTGGCCGCGGACGCGTTGGTGAAAGACATCTCGAACGATCAGCAGTTGAATATGGATGCCGAGCCGGAGAAAGCGTATTACGAAGCGCAAACCTCGTCAGGCTTGCTCATCCGGGTGCTCGGCACACTGGTAGGGATCATCATGGGCGTGGGAAGCGGCTTCGCCGCCATGAACACGATGTACGCCGCAGTGGCGCGACGATCGAAAGAGATAGGAACGCTGCGCGTTCTGGGATTCTCCCGAATCAGCATATTGACCAGCTTTCTGTTGGAGTCGGTAATGCTGGCCATCTTGGGCGGCGCGATCGGCTGTCTGCTGGTGCTGCCACTGAATGGCACCACCACCGGCATGGGCAATTTTGTGACATTTAGTGAAACCGACTTTAACCTCATCGTGTCCCCTGCCATCATGGCGTGGGGCATGATCTTCGCCATCGTCATGGGCGCGTTTGGCGGATTGTCCCCGGCAGTGAACGCGTCGCGGAAGCAGGTGTTGACGGCGCTGAGAGCCCTTTAGCATGGCAGTATAACAGTGTGTCAGTATTTCAGTATGTCAGTCCGTCAGCCAAAGGCGCGACCGGCTCTGCGCGATACTGACATACTGATCGACTGATACACTGACGAACTTAAGAGGCAACATGGACGCAGAACTTAAAGGTCTACAGATCGATCGCGGGCAACGGCGGGAGCACGAGCCATCCAAGTGGGCGACGCGCTGGATTATCGGCGGCGTCGCGCTTTTCCTTATTCTGGGCACGGGCAAGCTGGCGTACAACAAGTTGAACGCTTCGACAGAGGTTGAGACGCAGCGAGTGACGGCGGCGTCCACCGATCCGGGCGGCGCCGCGGGCCAGGGCGTGGTCCTCAACGCCACGGGCTATATTGTGGCCCATCATGAGATTCAGGTGGCCTCGAAAGTGATCGGTCGCGTGAAATGGATTGGTGTGGAAAAGGGTGACCGCGTGAAGGCCGGACAGCCGATCGTGCGCCTGGAAGACGACGAATATCAGGCCCAGGTCGAGCAAGCCAAGGGTAATCTGGAGAATCTCCAGGCCCGGCTGCTCGAAGACGAACACGGCTCTCGTCCGGAAGAAATCTCGATGGCCAAGGCCAATCTCGAACAGGCGCAGGCAAACCTGGTCGACGCCAAGGTGACGCTGGGCCGCACGAAAGAGTTAGTGGCGCAGGGCGTTCTCGCGAAGCAGCAACTGGACGACGC
>Ga0187803_10000912_pt1 | contig 11591 bp, 8 predicted proteins | sample NC_wetland_sal_i_2_FD_132425 | JGI IMG/M metagenome (GOLD analysis project Ga0187803, IMG submission 132425) | Wetland sediment microbial communities from Neuse River Estuary, North Carolina, USA - Control_3 | ecosystem: Environmental > Aquatic > Freshwater > Wetlands > Sediment | place: USA...
AGGAAATTCTCCGCATGCGCTCCACCATCAACGCCATTCTGGCCAAGCACTCCGGCCAGCCCATTAAGCGCATCGAAAGGGATGTCGAGCGCGACTACATCATGAACCCGGAGCAGGCCAAGGAATACGGGATGATCGATGAGATCATCTTCAAGCACCGGTAAGAGTTCTGGAGAACGGGGCGTGGCGTTGCCGCGCGGGGTGGTTGCTCTGGAAGAACGATCTCAACAGCGAGTTCCTGATACACAGCAGGGCCCGATATTTTATTCCACCCGGGAAAGTTTCGGCCTAGAATGGGGAATAATGACTCCAGCGACTGATCTGGAGGAGAGGCCTGCTCAATCGTGAAAAAATATAGCCCAGACGAGCCGCTGCGCTGTTCTTTCTGCCACAAGACGCAGGAACAGGTCGAAAAGCTCATCAGTTCGCCCTCCGACTACCCGCGGGCGTACATCTGCAACGAGTGCGTGGGCGTTTGCCAGACCATTCTGGAAGATGAAAAACGCGAACAGGCCGCGGCCCCGGCCCGCCGCTTGCCGCGTCCGCCGGAGATCAAGCAGTTCCTGGATGGCTACGTCATCGGGCAGGACCGCACCAAGAAAAAACTGGCTGTGGCGGTCTATAACCATTACAAGCGCATCTTCCTGAACAAGCAGCCCGGCGAAGTCGAATTGAGCAAGTCCAACATTCTTCTGATTGGCCCGACCGGCACCGGCAAAACGCTCCTGGCGCAGACGCTTTCGCGCATGCTGGATGTGCCGTTCGCCATCGTCGATGCCACCACCCTCACCGAAGCGGGCTATGTCGGCGAGGACGTGGAAAACATCATCCTGAAGCTGTTGCAGGCGGCTGACGGCGACGTCCAGAAAACTCAGCAGGGCATCATTTATATCGATGAAATCGACAAAATCGCAAAGAAGGACGAGAACCCTTCGATCACACGCGACGTCAGCGGCGAGGGCGTGCAGCAGGCGCTGCTCAAAATTCTCGAAGGCACCGTCGCAAACGTGCCTCCCCAGGGCGGCCGCAAGCATCCGCACCAGGAATTCACCCCGGTGGACACCACCAACATCCTGTTTATCTGCGGCGGCGCATTCGTGGGCCTGGAAAAGATTATTGAAAGGCGTGTGGGCCGCCGTTCCCTCGGCTTCCATACGGATGCCGCGCCGTCCACCGCCCAGCGCCGCAATACGGAGCTTCTCGAGCAGGTACAGCCCACCGATCTGATCAAGTACGGACTGATCCCCGAATTTGTGGGGCGTTTGCCCGTCGCCGGCGTAATGAGCGACTTGGACAAGGGCGCGCTGATGAAGATTCTGGTCGAGCCCAAGAACGCCCTGCTGAAGCAGTATCAGCGGCTCTTTGAATTTGAGAACGTTCGCCTACGCTTCACCGACGACGCCTTGGAAACCGTGGCGGAGTTGGCTCTTCAGCGCAAGGTCGGCGCGCGCGGCTTGCGTATGATCCTCGAAGACCTCATGCTGGAACTGATGTATCACCTGCCGATGCAGAAGAGACTGCGCGATTTCGTGGTGACCGCCGACATGGTGCGTGGCCGCGAAATCAACTGGAGCTTGCTCGAAAAGGCCGGGTGATGGCTGATTCAGGCAACTGAAGGGATTTCAAGGACCTGCATGTTCAACCGCGAAAAACAGGAATTGAAGCGCGTGCCCATGATGCCGGTGCGCGATATGGTCATCTTCCCCCAGCAGATGACGCCGTTCATCGTCGGCCGGGAAGCGAGCGTCCGCGCGCTGGAAGAGGCCCTGGCCGGGGACAAAAAGATTTTCCTCTCCACCCAGCATGACGCCTCCGTTGACGACCCGAAGCCGGAAGAAATCTACGCCGTCGGCACGCTGGCGAATATCGTGCAGAGCGTGAAGCTGCCCGACGGTAATATCAAGGTCCTTGTCGAAGGCGTGGAGCGTGCCCGTTCCCTTTCCATCTCCACCGAAGAAGGTTTTTTCCGCGCCAATCTCCGCCTGCTCGCCGCGCGCATCGAAAGCACTCCGCAGGTTGAACAGCTCGTCCAGAAGGTCACCAACCTCTACGAGCAGTTCATCAAGCTTTCCCAGAGCCTGAACTACGACACCATGATCTCCGCTGCCCGCGTCGACGATCCCGCGCGCCTTTCGGACACCATCGCCGCGAACCTCCAGCTCCCCGTGGATGAAAAACAGGATTTGCTGGAGACCGCCGACCCGCTCGAACGGCTGAACCGCGTCGCCGATATCCTGGAAATTGAGCTCGAAAAGCTGAACGTCGACCGCAACATCAATACCCGCGTGAAGCGCCAGATGGAGCGCGCGCAAAAGGAGTACTACCTCAACGAGAAACTCAAGGCCATCCAGAAGGAATTGGGCCGTGGCGAGAAAAACGAAATCGAAGAACTGAAGAAAAAGATTGATGCCGCCGGCATGCCCAAGGACGTGCATGAGAAGGCCATCACGGAATTGAAGCGCCTGGAGCTTATGCCTCCCATGTCCGCGGAATCGACCGTCAGTCGCAACTACGTCGATTGGCTGCTGGCCGTGCCCTGGAAAAAACGCTCCAAGGAAATTCGCGACATTAAGGCCGCCGAAAAGATCCTGAACGACGAGCACTACGGCCTGGACAAAGTGAAAGAGCGCATCCTCGAATTTCTTGCTGTGCGCCAATTGGTGAAAAATCCCAAGGGCTCCATCCTCTGCTTTGTCGGGCCTCCGGGCGTCGGCAAAACTTCTCTTGCCATGTCCATCGGCCACGCCACCGGCAGGAAATTTGTCCGCGTGTCTCTCGGCGGCGTGCGCGACGAGGCCGAAATTCGCGGCCATCGCCGCACCTACATTGGCGCCTTGCCTGGCCAAATCATCCAGATGATGAAAAAGGCCGGCACCGTGAATCCAATTTTCGTGCTGGACGAAGTGGACAAGATGTCCACGGACTTCCGCGGCGACCCGTCGGCTGCGCTCATGGAAGTGCTCGATCCCGAATTGAACCACGCCTTCACCGATCACTATTTGGACGTGGAGTTCGACCTCTCCAAGGTCATGTTCGTCTGCACCGCAAACGTGCTTCACACCGTTCCGCAGCCCTTGCAGGATCGCATGGAAATCCTCCGCCTGCCCGGCTATACGGAGCAGGAAAAACTGGAAATTGCCAAGCGGTTTCTGGTTAAGCGCTCGCTGGAAACCACCGGACTGACCGAGAAAAACCTCAGCTTTACCGATGACGGACTGTTGCACTTGATCCGGCACTACACCCACGAAGCCGGTGTGCGCAGCCTGGAGCGCGAAATCCAGAATATTGCCCGCAAAATGGCGCGCCGCGTGGTCACCGATGGCCCGGAAACCACCGTCGTGATTTCGTCCGAAAACATCAAGGAATTTCTCGGCGTCCTCAAGTTCCGCGAAATGTGGTTAGAGAAGCAGAACGAAATCGGCCTGGCCACCGGCCTAGCCTGGACCGAAGTGGGCGGCTCCGTGCTGGCCGTCGAAGCCACCATCATGGAAGGCAAGGGACGCCTGACGCCGACGGGAAAGCTCGGTGAAGTAATGCAGGAATCCGCGCAAGCCGCGATGAGCTATGTGCGGTCGCGTACCGAGCAGTTCGGCCTCAAAAGGGACTTTTACCGCACACTGGACATTCACGTCCATGTGCCGGAGGGTGCTATCCCCAAGGATGGGCCTTCCGCGGGCATCACCATCTGCACCTCCATCGTGAGCGCCCTTACACGCAATGCGGTGCGTTGCGATGTGGCCATGACCGGCGAAATCACCCTGCGCGGCAAAGTTCTCCCCATCGGCGGGGTCAAGGAGAAGCTCCTGGCCGCCCACCGAATGGGCTTGCGTACCATCGTGCTTCCGAAGGATAATGAGAAAGACCTTGCGGAAATCCCCCAGGAGATACTCTCCAGCCTGAAGATGCACTTCGTGGAAACCATGGATGAAGTGTTGCAAATTGCGCTGGAGCGGCCGATTGTGCCGCTGGAAGACACTGGGGTTGCGCCCGTGAACGAGACGTACACCGGCGGCGCCGATAAAGACACGAGTTTGACCAACTAGGCAGCGTTTTCCAGGCACGGCCTGCACCCGCGGGCTGCTGTACGGTTAAGGCCTGGAGCTGCTTCCGGTCGTAGACAGTTTGGTTTGCCCACCCTGGCGGGTCGTCAGTGCCGCCGGAAGGTATACCACCACGCAGTCCAGTTCCGGAAAAACAGGGTCAATTTCCATCATCACCACATCACCAAAGTCAGGACATATGGCAAAAGAAACGAATCCCGAAACAAATAATCAAGTGAGCATCAGTCTCGCTGAGCTCAAAGAAAAGAACATCACCGACCTCGCCAAGATCGCCAAGGAATTAAACATTCCCGGCGCCAGCGGCATGCGCAAGCAGGAGTTGATCTTCCAGATCCTCCGCGCACAAACGGAGAAAAGCGGCTTGATCTTCTCCGAAGGCGTCCTGGAATGTCTCCCCGACGGGTTCGGATTCCTCCGCGCGCCGGAGTACAACTATCTCCCGGGCCCGGACGATATCTACGTCTCTCCCTCGCAAATTCGCAAGTTCGACCTGCGCACCGGCGACACCGTCTCCGGGCAAGTGCGTCCTCCGAAGGACGGCGAGCGCTACTTCGCGCTGATCAAGGTCGAAGCCGTCAACTTCGAAGATCCGGAAGTCGCGCGCAACAAGATTTTCTTCGACAACCTCACCCCGCTCTACCCGCAGGGTCGCTTGAAGATGGAAACCGCCAAGGAAAATCTGACCGGCCGCGTGCTGGACCTGCTCTGCCCCGTCGGCAAAGGCCAGCGCGGTCTCATCGTGGCGCCTCCCCGCACCGGTAAGACCATGATGTTGCAGTCCATCGCCAATTCCGTTACCACCAATCATCCCGAAGTCGCGCTCATTGTTCTGCTCATCGACGAGCGCCCGGAAGAAGTCACGGATATGCAGCGCACGGTGAAGGGCGAAGTGATCAGCTCCACGTTCGACGAGCCGCCCCAGCGTCACATCCAGGTTGCGGAAATGGTTTTGGAGAAGGCCAAGCGCCTCGTCGAGCACAAGCGCGACGTGGTCATCCTGCTGGACTCCATCACGCGCCTCGCTCGCGCTTATAACGCCGTTACACCGCCTTCCGGCAAGGTGCTCTCCGGCGGTATCGATGCCAACGCCTTGCAGCGCCCGCGCCGTTTCTTCGCCGCCGCGCGCCACGTCGAAGAAGGCGGTTCGCTCACCATCATTGCCACCGCGCTGATCGATACCGGCAGCCGCATGGACGACGTCATCTTCGAGGAGTTCAAGGGCACCGGCAACATGGAAATCAACCTGGACCGCCGGCTCTCCGACAAGCGTGTTTTCCCGGCCATTGATATTCAGCGCTCCGGCACGCGTAAAGATGAGCTGCTGCTCCCGGCGGAAGAGTTGAGCCGCGTGTGGGTGTTGCGCAAGGTTCTCAGCCCGCTTTCGACCGTCGAAGCGATGGAATTGCTCCTCAGCCGCCTGACTAAATCCAAGTCCAACATGGAATTCCTCAGCTCCATGTCCGCCCCGGCCTGAGTCACGAAGCCGCCCAACCCAGCCAAGGGTCATTCGTGTAGCAGCGGCTTCATGCCGCTGCCGCTACAATAAGTCGAGTAGGAACTCTACTCAAAGCCTGGCTTGGATCAAAGGGTCCCTGCATGCACGAACGGTTCATCGCGCGCCAGCCCATCTTTGACAGGCGCTTGCGCGTCTACGCCTACGAACTGCTCTTCCGCGGCGGCCCGCAGAATTACTTTCAGCCTTCCAAAAACGCCGCTGCCAGCGTCATCGCCGATTCCGTAACCTTGCTCGACCTGCAAACACTCACCGGACACGCCCGCGCGTTCGTCAATGTGGATGAACTTGCGCTGCGTCTTGGGGCGCCCCGGCTCCTGCCGCCGGACCGCATCGTCGTGGAAATCCTGGAGACCGTGAACCCCACGGATGAGATTGTGAAAATTTGCCGCGAACTGCGCGCGGCCGGTTACGTGTTCGCCCTGGATGATTTCGTGGATGACCCGAAAATGGCGCCGCTGGTCGAGCTGGCGCAATTTCTGAAAATTGATTTCCAAATGCTCGATGCCGTCGAGCGGGAACGCATCGCGCAAAAGTACAACAACGGCCACCTGGCACTTCTCGCGGAAAAGGTCGAAACCGAAAACGAACTGGCTGAGGCGCGCCATCTCGGCTTCACCTACTTCCAGGGCTATTTTTTCTGCAAGCCCTCCATGATCGAGACCCGCGACATCCCCAGCAACAAGCTCATTCCCCTCGAACTGCTCAACGCCGTGGCCGCGCCGCAACTCAACTACTCCGCCATCGAGGCCTTGCTGAACCGCGAGCCTTCCCTGCTCTACCGCCTCCTCCGTTACCTCAATTCTCCTTTGCTTGGTTTGCGCGCGGAGGTTCGCAGCGTGCGCCAGGCGCTCACACTCCTCGGCGAACAGGAATTCCGCCGCTGGCTTTCCATCTTCGCCGTCGTGGCTATGAGCAGGGGCAAGCCGCCCGAGCTTGTCCGCACTGCCCTGACCCGGGCTTATTTCTGTGAGAATTTTTCCGGCCATGCCGGCTTGAGCGGAGAGAAATCCAGTCTGTTCCTGATGGGCCTGCTTTCCGTCGCCGACGCGCTGCTGGACAAACCAATCGGCGAAGTGCTCCGCTCCCTGCCCGTCGCGGAGCATGTGAAAACCGCGCTGGTTGGCGGTGAAAACCGTTTCCGCGATGTGTACGAGCTTCTCCTGGCGCTGGAACGCGGCGAGTGGTCTCAGCTTTCCACCCACGTTAAGCGCCTCGGCTGCACCGAGGAAGAAATCCCGGACTCCTACGCCTCCGCCATCCAAAAAGCCTCCACCATCAGCCTATAGTCCGGTTTTCTTGCAAACGATAATTCACCCGTCATTTACACTTACCAACAAATTGTCATCCTGAGGCGATCCGACAAGGATCGCCGAAGGATCTCAACCGAAACATTGCATCGTAGCGTCACTCAGTGAGCGCCGTCTACGCGTTCTGTGGCCAGAAACACGATCAGCCGCGCCGTCTCCTCGATTCCCATCGCGGTATTGTCGATGAGTACCGCATCCTTCGCGCGAACCAGCGGAGAGACTTTACGTTCGCGGTCGCGTTTGTCGCGTTCGCGCACTTCTTGCAAAACCTCAAGCAGCGTAAGGCTCTCCCCTTTTTCCTGATGCTCTCTCCAGCGCCGCTCGGCGCGCGTTTCCGCGGAAGCGTCGAGGAAAATCTTCAGTTCTGCCTTGGGGAAAACTACCGTGCCGATGTCGCGGCCTTCCATCACCACGCCGCCGCCTTGCCCGGCGCGCTGCTGTTCCGCGACGAGCACTTCGCGCACGCCCGCAACTGTCGCTAGCCGCGAGGCCGCCTGCGCCACTTCCGCCGTCCGGATCTCTTCGGTCACTTCCCGGCCATCAAGAAGCACGCGATTTTTCAGACCCGCCGCTTCCTGCTCTGCCGTGGGCGCTTTCAATTCAATATGCGTCTCGCGCGCCAGGGCCACCAACTCCGCGTCATTGGCCAAATGAATTTTGCGCTGCAGAACCTTCAGCGCCACCGCGCGGTACATCGCGCCGCTATCCAAATACAGATAATCGAGCAACGCCGCCACGCGCCGCGCCACGCTGCTCTTCCCCGAGCCCGCCGGCCCGTCAATCGCAATCGTCAGTCGTGATGGCATGTCTGCGATTCCTGGTCGCTGATCGCCGTTTCCCGGTTCCTGATATCTGATTACTGATATCCGTAAAGAATTACGCGAGGATGTTCGCCCTAAAAACCCATAATGTTATACCCACAATCCACGTAAATCGTCTCGCCCGTGATTCCGGAACCCGCCTCCGAAAGCAAAAACACCGCGGTTCCGCCAACCTCGGCTGGATCCACGTTGCGCTTCAATGGCGCCCGCTCAGCGTGCGTCTTCAGCATCTCGCCCAACTGCGAAATCCCGCGTGCCGCCAGCGTCTTGATCGGCCCGGCGGAAATGGCGTTCACGCGAATCCCCTGTGGCCCCAAATCGTTCGCCAGATAACGCACGGTAGCCTCGAGCGCCGCTTTCGCTACGCCCATCACGTTATACTTCGGCACCACTTTTTCCGCGCCGTAATACGTCATCGTCACGATCCCGCCGCCCGCGCTCATGAGCGGCGCCGCCGCCCGCGATACCGCGATCAACGAATACACACTGACATCGTGCGCGATGCGAAACCCTTCGCGCGACGTGTTCAAAAATTCCCCCTTCAGTTCTTCCGCCGGAGCGTACGCCACGCTGTGTACAATCCCGTGCAAAACCCCGTAGCGCGCCTTGAACTCCTCGAACAGCTTCGCGATCTGCTCGTCGAAGCTCACGTCGCACATGAACCCTTCCGCGCCGGGTAATTCCGTGATCAGGTCCGCCGCTTCCTGCGCCATCCGCTCGTTTTGGTACGTGATGGCCAGCTTCCAGCCCGCTGCATGGAGTTTCTGCGCAATCGCCCACGCAATGCTGCGCTTGTTGGCCAGCCCGAAGATCACTGCGGTTTTCTGTCCTTCGCTCAAAGTACCCTCGAATGTTTGAAATGAGAATCTAGTGCCTGATATCCACGCGCCCACGAATAGGTCGATGCCCTTAGATTCTATGAAACGCCTTCTCAATCTCCTTGATCGAATACCGCAGCACCACCGGCCGCCCGTGCGGGCAGCTCATCGGGCAATCCGTTTTCGCCAGAGCCGCCAGCAGCCATTCCATCTTGGTCTGGTCCAGCGGCATGTTCACCTTGATGGCCGCGTGGCAAGCGGTGGACGCCGCAATTTTCGCTTGCAGCGTGTCAATGGAGATGGCCGCGTTCTCCCGGTCCAGTCCATCCAAAATTTCGGTCAACAGATGCTCCGCGTCATTCGCCGCGATTCCCCCGGGCACCGCTTGAATCGCCACGCTCTTTGGCCCCATCGGTTCTACTTCAAAGCCGTTGCCGTCGAGCTCCTCGGCAATTTTTTCGTAAATGACAAGCTGCCTCGGCGACAGCTCGATCACCAGCGGCATCAGCATCCGCTGCGATTCCACTTTCCCCGTCCGCCGCGCTTGCAGGTGCTGTTCGAAAAGCACGCGTTCGTGTGCCACGTGCTGGTCCACGATCCACAGCCCTTCGCCATTTACGGCCACGATGAAGCTTGCGCTGACTTGCCCGAGCGGCTTCAAATCCGCAATCTGATCGGGTCGCGGCAGCGTTGCCGGAGCGTCGGTCCCCACGCGCGAAAAATTCTCCGCCCAGTTCGGCTCGCGGCCAGGCCCGCCCGGCATGGCGCCAGTACTGAAACCGTTGCTTGCCACCGTAAAGGGACCGGCTTCGAACGGAAACCGCTGCGGCACTGGCTGCATCGGCGCGGAAGCAAGATCAAAGCCGCTACCCTCGGCGTAATCGGATCCAACACCGGAGCCGACGCCCAGTTCTTCCATCTCCGGAATAATCGCGCGCGGCACGCCGGAATTGGGATTTGCCTGCACGTAGCCGCTATCGAAAGAACCCGGAGGCGCCGGGAGATTCATGGCAATGTTCGCCGTCGCCGCCGCAGCGAAACTGGCGATTGGCCGCGTGCTCATCAGCGCCTGCCGGATGGCGTCGCGGGTAAAATCGTGCACGAATTGCGAGCGCCGGAATCGCACCTCGATTTTCGCCGGGTGTACGTTCACGTCCACCTCGTCGTACGGCATCTCCAGGAACAGCAGCGTCGCCGGAAACGCGTTCGGCGGCAAAATATTTCGATACGCCTCATGAATGGCGTGGAGGATCAGCCGGTCGCGCACCAGCCTGCGGTTCACGAACACGTAAATCCCATTGCGGTTCAGCCGCTGCACCGCCGGACGCGATGTGAACCCCGTCACCGTCAAGGTGGCGGACTCTTCGCTGGCTTCCATTTCCGGCTCCGTGATCGCCGCGCGAAACGCCGCGGACGTCGCGGGAATTTCCACCAATTCTTCCAGCGCTTGTCGCCCAAACAATTGATACACGCGGTCGGCCAGCTTTTCGACCGGAGAGCAGTTGATGATTTCCTGCGTCGGCGTGGTCAGCGTGAACTGCTTCGTGGGATTCGCCAGCGCGTAATGCGTCACCAGCGAAGCGATGTGGCCCAGTTCCGTGGTATCCGATTTCAAAAATTTGCGCCGCGCCGGCACGCAATAAAACAGATCGGCCACGCTAACGGTCGTGCCGGGCGGTAGCCCCGCGGGCTTCACTCCGACGAGTTTTCCGCCGGCAAATTCCACGCGCGTGCCTTCCGGCTCGTTCGCGTCGCGTGTTTCCAGAAGCAACCGCGAAACCGCCGCGACGGAAGGCAGCGCCTCGCCGCGAAACCCCAGCGTGGCAATGGAGAGCAAATCATCGGCGGTGCGCAGCTTGCTCGTGGCGTGCCGCTCGAAGGCCAGCAGCGCGTCGTCGTGCGCCATGCCGTGGCCATCATCGATCACGCGAATCATGCGCTTCCCGCCGACCTCCGTTTCAATCCGCACGGAACTGGCCCCTGCATCCAGCGCGTTTTCCAGAAGCTCTTTGACGACCGACGCCGGGCGCTCCACCACCTCGCCCGCCGCGATCTTATTCGCCACCGCCTCCGGCAATATCCGTATCCTGCTCATTTGTACTGCTCTTTAGGAGGCACGGGCTTCACCCCCTGCGTAAAGGTGCCGAAATCTTGGGCTTTAGCCACTGAAGCCTCTCTTAAGGCACCGGGGTTCGGGGCTTTAGCTCCGACATTAGACACTCGCTCCGCACCAGCAGCCGTTGCTGCGGTTTTCTCCGACTCTTTAGGAGGCAGGGGCTTCAGCCCCTGCGTAAGGTCGCTGCGAACCTGGGCTTTAGCCCCTGAAGCCAGGTTTTGATATTTCTCAGGCATACGATCCATGCAAAACTTTCCGTTCGCCGACGAATAAGGCCAATCCTCAGCCCGTTCGCAGAGTCGAGCCGTCAAGGGATTCATGCGAAGGTAATTCGATTTTGCCTTCCAATCTTCCAGATCTCGTATCGTCCAATCGTGAAAGCCCACCTGCCAGATTTCCATTTTACCGCCGCGCACTTTGTGAATCTGATGCGAACTCCCGCCTTTAATTAGCTGCACCGCTTTTTCAAGGCTAGTCTCAGAATTGGGAGTAAGCATGACATGCAGATGGTCCGGCATGATGACAAATTCATGAAGCAAGTACGCCCCAGAGTCACGGTAGTGGAAGAGAGTAGTTAGAAGGATCTCCGCAATCTCAGTGACTTGGAAGGTGCTGCGGCCTTGCCAGCACTTCGTAGTGACGAAATAGGAGGAGCCAGGGACTGCTCTATGTGCCGGCGTTGACATCACAACCTCCCTTCAGGGGCTGAAGCCCGATTCGTTGCCGCCGTTACGCCGGGGCTTGAAGCCCCGGCCTCCTAAAGAAAAACCTAAAAGACCCCATACGACTCAGGAGTCCAGCCTTTCGACAGCAAAGGTGACGCCCGGCTCGACCGTGACTCGTGTATCGGTCTGGCAAGAGCGGCATCTAAACAGCTGACCTGCCCCGCCAACTTCCGAGAACTTGTAGCCCACAATTTTCCAACGTGTACCGCAAGTGCCACAAGTTACAA
>Ga0187803_10000913_pt1 | contig 11581 bp, 12 predicted proteins | sample NC_wetland_sal_i_2_FD_132425 | JGI IMG/M metagenome (GOLD analysis project Ga0187803, IMG submission 132425) | Wetland sediment microbial communities from Neuse River Estuary, North Carolina, USA - Control_3 | ecosystem: Environmental > Aquatic > Freshwater > Wetlands > Sediment | place: USA...
CCTCGGTGGCGCGGACACTCTTGTCCGCGCGCCTTCTCCGGCTCCCGAAATTCTCGCCCGTATCCGTCACGAATCCGAGGAGGACGACTAGTGGCGCAGCCCGCCGCGGCGGGCTGCGCTCTCTGCGCCAAACGAAATCATGCCCGAAGAAACCACCATCGCCATCGCCTGTCTGCTCCTCGCTGCCGCCGTGGCCATCTTCATCTTCTATTTCCGGCCTGACCCCGCGGAGTCCTCTCGTTTCCGCACCCGTCTCGATCAGCTTCTCGAGCGCCGCGACTCCATCTACGAAAATCTCCGCGACGTCCGTTTCGAATACCGAGCCGGCAAATACTCCGAGCACGATTACGAGCAGATCCGTCAATCCCTGGAAGCCGAAGCCGCCGCCGTTCTCAGCGAAATCGACGCCCTCACCGGCGACTCCTCCCCGCGCGCCCGCTCCCGCGCTGTCACCGCGGACCATGGCGCGCACCCCGAAGGTGGCCGCTGATGTCTAGCCGCTCTCTCCGGCGCCTCCAGTGGCGCGGACTCCCGAAGCTTCGGGACTGTCCGCGCGCCTTTGCCTTTCTCTTCTTTCTTTTCCTGGCCCTCCCCGTCTCCGCCGGCACTGTCTCCGGCACTGTAAAAAACGGCACCACCGGCAAGACCCTCGCCCATCAATCCGTCGTTCTTGTCGCCCTACAGGGCGGCATGCAGGAGCTCACCTCCGTCGAAACCGACGCCAATGGCCGCTACCAGTTCAATCGCCCTGAAATCGGCCAGGGCCCGCTGCTCGTCCGCGTCACTTTTCAAACCGTCAACTATAACCAGGCCGTTCCTCCCGGACGCGACACCGCCGACGTTACCGTCTTTGATTCCTCCGCCCCGGCTAGCGCGCTCCACATCACCTCGCGCACCATCATCTTCCAGCCCAATGGCCCGCGGCTCCTCGTCGGCGAGGATTTCATGGTCGAAAACAACTCGAATCCTCCCGCTACCTACGCCAACTCCAAGGGCACGTTTGAATTCGGCGTTCCCGACGGCGCCGAAATCGGGCAGGTCAGCGCCACCGGCCCCGGCGGAATGCCCCTCACCCAGGGCACCATCGACAAGGCCAAGAATCGCTACGCCGTCGATTTCGCCATCAAGCCTGGCGAAACCAATTTCCGCGTCGCCTACGATCTCCCCTACACCGGCAACCGCGCCACCGTTCGTCCCGTCATCGTCGCGCCCGCTCCTCGCGTGATGGTCGCTGCTCCCGTCGGCGTCCAGATCTCCGGCGACGGCTTCGCTCCCTCCGGCACCGACCAGGGATTCACGCTCCTAACCCGCGACAATATCCCTCCCAACGCCTCCTTCAGCATCTCGCTTTCCGGCGCAGCCACTGTGCAGGCCCAGGGTCAGCCTTCGGACGGCGGCCAGCCTGCCGGACGCGATTCCGGCCAGGCCGCTCCCGCCGGCGAGAACGTTCAGGTCCTCTCTCCACGCCTTTCCAGTTTTCAGTGGATTCTTCTCGGCGGTATGGGCGTCTTTTTCCTCGCCGGCTTTTTTTTCCTCATGCGCCAGCACCAGCCAGTGCCGGCGGCCGCGGCCGGTGCCCCGCCTCTCGCGATTCCTTCTCCCGAAAAGAAATCGCGCCGTGGGGCGGACAGTCCCGTCCGTCCGCAGTCCGTTGCCGCGTCTCCCGCTTCGTCCGCCTCCGCCATCCTCGAAGAAGCGGATCGCGGCGCCCGCATGAATCTCGAAGAGCTCAAGGACACTCTCTTCCGCCTCGAACTCCGCCGCCAGGCCGGCACCATTACCGACGACGACTACACCCGCGAGCGCGCTCGTATCGAATCCGTCCTCCGCGATCTGGTCCGTGGATAGCACAGCCACTCCGGCTTCCGGTTCGCTCGCCGTGGCGAGCCTCGGCGTCGAATTTCGAAACGTTGAAAAGCGCTACGGCCCCGTCCGCGCCCTTCGCCCCACCACACTCACCATCTCTCCCGGCGAATTCGTCGCCCTGCTCGGCCCCAACGGCTCCGGCAAAAGCACGCTCCTCCGCCTCACCGCGCACCTCGCGCGGCCAACCGCAGGCACCATCCTGTTCCATGGCCCAGCCGGCTTCGAATCCGGTTCCGCGGCTCGCCGCCGTCTCGGCGTCGTCGCTCACGCCACCATGCTCTACGACGATCTCACCGCCGAAGAAAATCTCCAGCTCTTCGCCCGCCTCTACTCCATCCCCGACCCCGGCGCAGCCATCACCGCCCGCCTCGAGGCCGCAGGCCTCGCCGAACGCCGCTCCGATCTCGTCCGCACTTTCTCCCGCGGAATGCGCCAGCGCCTCACGCTCGCCCGCGCGCTGCTCCACGGCCCCGGCCTTCTCCTTTTCGACGAGCCCACCACCGGCCTCGACGCCGCCGGCTGCGAATGGCTCGCTCGCGAGCTCGACCGCCTCCACCATTCCGGCTGCACCATCATCATGAGCACGCACCAGGGCGGGGAAGTCACCGCACTCGCCACCCGCACGCTTTCGCTCGAATCCGGTCGTGTCGTCCGCGACACAGGTAGCACAGCCACTCTTGGCTGTGCGCCTTCTCCCCAGAGCACCGGACTCGTCTGATGGCTTCCCAAACCCAATCCGTCCGCGAGCAAACCCTCTCCTCCGTCTCCGATTCCGCTCCGCGCCTCTGGCCCGGCCTCTGGGCCATCTTCGCCAAGGAAGTCCGCACCGAGTTCCGCACCCGCGAACTTCTCGTTACCACCGCCGTCTTCGCCCTCACCGTCGTCTTCATGTTCAGTTTCAGCTTCGATCCCACCAGCGAGGAGTCGCGCCGCATCGGCCCCGGCCTCCTCTGGATCGCCTTCCTCTTCGCCGGCACGCTCATGCTCGAGCCTGCCTTCCTCCGCGAGCAAACCAACGACACGCTCGCCGCCCTCCGCCTCGCTCCCATCGCTCCGACCGCCATCCTGCTCGGCAAGACGCTCGCCAATTTCCTGTTTCTCGCCATCACGGAAGCGCTCCTCGTTCCCGTCTTCGCCGTTTTCTACAATGTCAGCGTCGCGAACGTCATTCCCGGCCTCGTTCTTGTTTGCCTGCTCGGCACGCTCGGCATCGTCGTCCCCGGCACGATTTTTTCCGCCCTCACGGCGCAGGCGCGCATGCGCGAACTCCTGCTCCCGCTGCTGCTCCTGCCCATCCTCACGCCCATTCTCATCGCCGCCACGGAAGCCACCGCCGCGCTTCTCTCCGATCCCCCGGAATGGCCCTCAATGGCGCTGAAGCTTCTCGCCGGCGCGGATATAATCTTTTTGACCGTTGCGTACTTTCTGTTCGATTCGCTTCTCGAGGAGTGAAATGACGCCGACCCGCATCTTCTGGCTTGCCGCAAAGATCGTCGCCGCTCTCTGGATGGCCGCCGCGGGTTACGCCATCTTCTTCATCGCTCCCGACGAACGGACCATGCACGAAATCCAGCGCATCTTTTATATGCACGTCGCCAGCGCCTGGACCGCCGGCATTGCCTTTTTGGTGGTTGCCGTCGCCGGCCTCCTCTATCTCGTCAAGCGCGACCCGCGTTACGACTGGGCCGCCATTTCGGCCGCGGAGTCCGGACTCGCATTCACCACTGTCGTCCTCGTCACCGGACCCATCTGGGCCAAACCCATCTGGGGCATCTGGTGGACCTGGGACCCGCGCCTTACCTGGACTTTCGTTCTCTGGCTCATGTACATCGCCTATCTGCTCATCGGCACGCTGGTCGAGGATCGCAATCGCCACGGCGTCCTTCGCGCCGTCTATGGCCTCTTCGCTTTCATCAATGTTCCCATTGTTTGGTTTTCTATCCGCTGGTGGAGGGGCCAGCATCCCTCGCCCGTCGTCGCCGGCGCGGAGCCGGGCTCCAGGCTGGACCCCACCATGTGGGCCGTCCTGTTTTTCACCTGGGGCGCCACCCTCGCGCTCTTCGCCGTTCTCATGCGCGGCCGCTATCGCCTGGAAGCCATCCGCGGCGCAACCGAAGAGCTCCGCCAGCAAGCCGAAGATTCTGCACCCGCGCACTCCGATGCGCCGGGCCTGAGTGGCGCAGACACTCCTGTCCGCGCGTCTTTGATTTAGGGAAAGGGGAACACGAAACAACCATGAAGAACTTCAATAGCCTTCTCGCCGCCTACTTCGCCTTCTGGGCCATCATCTTCATCTTCCAATTCTCCATCTCGCGCCGCCAGTCCCGCGCCGAATCCGACCTCGAAAAACTAAAGCACCAACTCCAAAAGTGACTTTTTCGTCTTCGCGTCGGATGCCCACGCCTCAAAAACTCGCCATCGTCCTTTTCCAGCTCGGCGGCCCCGACTCTCTTTCCGCCGTCGAGCCTTTCCTCTTCAATCTCTTTGCCGATCCCGACATCCTCCCCATCCCCATCGTCGGCGGTCTTCTCCGCAAACCCATCGCCCGTTACATCGCTCGCACGCGCGCCCCGCACGTCGCCGAACACTATCGCCAGATCGGTGGGCGCTCCCCCATCGGCCTCCTCACCGCCCGCCAGGCCGCCGCGCTCGATGCCGCTCTCCGACCCGAATTCGATCCCACCGTCGCCCTCGCCATGCGCTACTGGCATCCCACCACCGAAGACGCGGTCACTCGCGTCCTCTCCGGCTCCTTCGACCAGATCGTCCTGCTCCCTCTTTATCCCCAGTTCTCCTACGCCACCACGCTTTCCAGCCTCAAGGAATGGAACCGCTGCTTCCGCCCCTCCGCCACTCCCGCGAGCCCTAACGCAGGAAGGGTCCGCACCATCGGCGACTTCCACCGCCACCCGCTCTACATCGAATCCCTCGTGGACCGCATCAATACGACGTTCCGCCATTTCGATTCCCGCGACGACGTTCACATCGTCTTCAGCGCCCACAGCATCCCGGTCAGCCTCGCTGAAAAAGGTGATCCCTATCCTAAACAGATCGAAGCCACCGTCCGCGCCGTCATGGAACGCGGCGCCTGGGCCAATCCCCACGTACTCTGCTTCCAGAGCCGCGTCGGCCGCATGAAGTGGCTCGAACCGTCCACCACCGCCACCCTCGAACGCCTCGGCCGCGAAGGCGTCAAACGCGCCCTCATCGTTCCCCTCGCCTTCGTCACCGAGCACGTCGAAACCCTTCACGAAATCAACATCGAAGCCCGCGAAACCGCCACCCACGCCGGAATCACCCAGTTTCGCATGATGCCCGCCGTCGGCACCCACCCCAAATTCATCGCCTGCCTCGCCGATCTCGTCCGCAAAGCACTTCTTGCAGGTTAGCTGGCGTCGTAGAAACGGACCTTTGCGGGAAGCCGCTTGGAGTTGCACGAAGGCGGGCCCCTGTGGCGGATGGAGGAAAAACCGCGCCTGTCTATGGGGAATCTGGTCGCTAGGAACTCTTCTTCTTTACATTTGTGGCGTTTTGAGTTTGTGTTGTCTCGCTGGCGAGAAACCACGTGATCGACAGGCTGCTGATGTCATCGATTCTCTGGCGCTTCCCGGAAGCTAACTTGACGTCTCTACGTGGAATGAAAACAAATTTCTGAACCGGAGGCGCTCCGTTTGAGCCGATCGTTTCCGTCGTTTGAAAAGTTTCAGAACTCAACGACTTCAGTTGTTGCGGGCTCATGTCCTTCAAGATTTCAAGTACCCCATTTCGAAATCCACCTCCGAATATCGCGACACCCTGTGTGAATCCTGGGCCAAAAAACATCTCGATTGCACTCCCGATCGTGGCTGCGGCCTGTATGCCATTAAAAATTATTGCCCTGGATCCAGTTAGTGTGCGATCGGTATTGTAAACGGACATCACATGATCCAGGCCGTAAGGTGCTATCGTCTTCGGTCCCTTTTCGTAGTTCCCGCCTTCGTGCCATTCTGGTTCGATGAGGATGCCACCCAGCGGTACGATGACTTTTGTGGAGCATTTACTGACGAGACTGACCTGCACCACCAGGTAGTTCTTCGCGATTCCATTGCCGAAGGTATTTCTCGCCATGTTGGCAGGGGTAACTTCATATTGCACCTGGAAATCCTCCCGCTTACACGTGACGGGAGCTAGGACATATGAGAGTGGAGGCTTTCCCGTAGGTGCCATCACTACACTCGTCATTTGGTAGTCTTTGTCAGCGGTGAACCGGGCAGAGATAAGAGTGTCTGAAACAATGCGTGCTTCTAGGTCACTGACCCCCGCGGTCGGTGCAACATACACGGGTACGACGTCATTGGCGTTGCCAAGCTTCAAGAAACCATTGCCCGCGATGTTTAGTCCATGTATGTAGCTCTGTGTCTGCTGCGGATCCGACAGCATGGACACTCCGGTGATTGTTTGAGCGCTGGCAGAATAGAGATGACCGTGCACGATGCAAAACGCAAAACCAACTAGTGCGACTTTTGCTCGCTCATGCCAGGTATTGAGGGACATCGCGTTTTCTCCTTCCGGGTGTCGCGCCGGTGCTCATTAAATCTGTAAATTGTCCGTGAGAGTATACAGAATGCTGTATGGCGTCAAGATATTTAGTTTCTGATTAAAATAACGTATCCCTTTATTGCTCGTATTGGACTAGCGCTCTGCACGTGTGGCGCGGTGCCGAAGACTTCTCACGGTTCTGCCGCATTTGGATTTCGTGTTGGGCAGGGTGGTTTGCGCGTCGGCTGCGAATTCAGAGAGATGGCCCCGGCATCGTCTTCACCAGCGCGCTCACCCCGTTCCACACAATCTGCACCCCGATGCACACCAGCAAGAACGACGACAACCTCATAATCACTCCCATCCCCGTCTCCCCAATCAGTTTCGCCAGCCTTTCCGAAAACCCGTAACACAGCCACACCGTCAGCGCCGTCACCAGCGCTCCCGCCACCGACGCCAGTATCGCCGTCACATTCGCCCCAGTATGCCGCGGAAGATTCGCCCCCAGCGTGATCGCCACGGAAATCGACCCCGGCCCCACCGTCAGCGGCAGCGTCAGCGGATAAAACGCCTGCTGCATGATGTCGTGCTGCCGCGCGCGCTGCCGCATTGCCTCGTTGCTTTCCTCGTCCACCTTCCAGTTCAGCATCGTCCATCCCGTCGAAATCACGATCAGCCCTCCGCCCACCTGCACCACCGGCAACGAAATCCCGAAAAACGACAGGATGTGCGTCCCCACCAACAGCGACCCCACCAGCAGCACAAAGCTGTTCCACCCGACTCTCCGCGAGAGCCGCGCCCGTTCCGCGCTCGTATTCTCCCGCGTCAGGCTCAGGAAAATCGGCGTGCCACCCAGCGGGTTCACAATCGGGAAGAGCGCCCCAAAAACGAGAATCGTGTGTTTCACAACTTCATTCATGGTTCTTCGGTGGCACGGACACTCTTGTCCGTGCTCCGCTCCAGCGTCCCGCAGTATACCCGACGCCCCGCTCGCCGCAGGGGTGGCCCACCGCGGCGGCCCGCCGCCGCATCTAATTGTTAGTGTTCTCTCGCACTACGCCTCGCCCCGCGCTTCAGCCGGGTTTTCTCCTGGCTCTCGCCGTTCTGTTCGCCGTTTGCGGCGTCACCTTCGCGCAGTCGGGTATCCCAACAACCCGCCCCGGCTCCGAGCCCTCCGGCTTCCAGCCGACCGGTACGATGCAGGTAGCCCGCGAAGATTTCACCGCCACGCTCCTCGAAAACGGACTGGTGCTCATCGTGGGCGGCGAGGGCGGTCTCGGCCCCCCATCCCCCGCGGAGCTTTATGATCCCGCGTCGGAGACCTTCCGCCCGACCGGCACTCCTGCCCTCAAACGTTACTTTTTCACCGCCACCCGGCTCAACAACGGGACGGTCATGATCGCGGGCGGCTTCGTCCAAGGTGCATTGGCCGGTGCCGAACTCTACGATCCGGCCACCGGCCGGTTCACCCCCACCGGCAGCATGCACGTCCCGCGCTCGGCGCACACTGCTACTTTGCTCGGTGATGGCACGGTGCTGATTGCGGGCGGCGGAGCCTCCGGCTCTTCCCACTTTTCCGAGGCGGAAATCTACGATCCCATCACCGGCACCTTTACCCCCACTGGAAGAATGAAGATCGCGCGCTCCGGTCACACTGCCACGCTCCTCGACAACGGCCAGGTCCTGATTGCCGGTGGGCAGGGACGCGGCGGCTCCTTTCCTTCGCCCGCGGAGCTTTATGACCCGGCCTCAGGCTCCTTCACCCTTACCGGCGAGCTGAACCACCCGCGCCAATTCCACACCGCCACGCGGCTCCCCAATGGATCCGTCCTCCTCGTCGGCGGGCTCGGCGACGGTGACACTTCCGCGATAGCCTCCTCTGCGGAGCTGTACGATCCCTCTCGCGGCACGTTCGCTTTGGCAGGCACGCTGCACGCCGGGCGTGCTTTCCACACGGCCACGCTCCTCGACGACGGAAGCGTGCTCATCGCGGGCGGCCTCATGCCTGGGGCCGGCGCCGTCTTGGATAGCGCGGAGCTCTACAATCCCTCGGGCGGTTCGTTCTCTCCTGGCGGCATCCTCAACGCCGCTCGCCAGGCTCATGCCGCCGCGCGGCTCAGCGACGGCAGAGTGCTGCTCGTCGGCGGAGCCGACAAGATCGTAATGACCAGCGCCGAACTTTACTCGCCCCAGTAGTGCTGCGCCCGCCGGCCCTCCCTCGATCCTTCCGATTTCCGTTTTTCGCGCAGCGACGCACACTTCTTGACATCGGCAACATGCGAGAATATCCTGCCCTTAATTTCCCGCCGCGCGCGAGGTCACAATTTGATTCGCCGACTTTTGCTCATGATTCTCGGCCTTCTCCTGCTCGCCTCCGCCGCCCATTCTCAGGCTCCGGTCACGAGCCTCAAAATTCGTGTGGTCCTGGTCGACAAGGAATTAAATCAGAAGCCGGTCCCCCATCTCGCCCTGGCCTTGCAGCCTCTAGATCCCCCCGGCGCCCTGGTCACTCTCCGCTCCGCGCTCGACGGTTCGGTCGATGCCCAGCTTCCCTCCGGCAAATACCATCTCGCCACTCCCGATCCGGTCGAATTTCAGGGCCGCCAGTATCGTTGGGAGATGGACGTCACCCTCGCCGGGCCTGCTTTCACCCTCGAACTCAGCAACGACAATGCAACAGCTTCGCCCCTCGCCTCCGCTCCCCCAGCACCCGCGCCCGCCGGAGACGACCTCTCCGCCCAATTCAAACATTTCCGCAACAGCGTGGTCACGGTTTACAGCGAGTCTGGCTCCGGCACCGGTTTCCTGGTCGATCCGGCCGGCCTGCTCATCACCAACGAGCACGTGATCTCCAAGTCCGAATATCTCGCCGTTCAATTCGACGAGAAGCGCAAAGTGACGGCAACCCTCCTGGCCTCCGACCCGCAGAAAGACGTCGCCATCCTCTGGGTTAATCTTTCGGCTTATCCCGAAGCGGTGATCGCCCCTCTTTCCAAGAACGATTCCGGCAAACCTCCTGCCGCGGAGGGCGACCGCGTCTTCACCATCGGAAGCCCCCTCAATCAGCAGAAGGTCCTCACCACCGGCGTCATCAGCCGCGTTGAGCCAAAGTCCGTCACCTCCGACATCAACATCAACCCGGGCAACTCCGGAGGGCCGCTCTTCAACTCCTCCGGCGTTGTTATCGGCGTCACCACCTACAGCCGCCAGGCCAGTCGCGGTCCCGGCCTTTCCGGCATCGTCCGCATCGAAGAAGCCCTGCCTCTGCTCGAACAGGCCCGCGCCAAGCTCCCCGGCTCCACGCCGCCCTCGGCCCTGCTGCTGCCCGTCGAGCCGCTCGACCCCTTTCCGATTGACTCGCTCCGCGCCCTCACCATCGACGAGAAAGTAAATCGCGCCCCCTACGTCTTTACCGCCGGCGACTTCGACGTGATGGTCTTCACCCCGCCGTTCGAATATCGCCTCTATGCCGAACGCAAGCGCGCGCTCGAAAAGGAGCGCGAGAAGCGCAATAAAAAGCGTGGCGACAATCCTCCCGCGGATTCCGGCGGCGCCGACGTAAAGGACTGGCAAGCCGACGAACACAAGCCCACCATCACCCTCCGCGTCTCCCCGCAGGTCAAGGTCAAGTTCTGGGCCACCATGGGCGACCCCAACCGCCGCATCCGCGGACGATTCAAAACCGACTTTTATCGCCTCCGTGTGCTCTGTGGCTCGAGCGAGGTCACCCCCATCCGCCCCGGAAAATACCAGCTCGTCGGCGGCCAGGATGCCCGTTCCTCCATTGACGACACGACCTTCATCGGCATCTACGAGTATCTGCCCGGCGCCATTACTCCCCGCTGCGGCCAGATGTCTCTCGAGATTTACGCCGACAAGAATTCGCCGCCCACCGTCAAGCAGCTCGACGCGGAGACCATCCAGGCCGTCTGGAACGATTTCGAGCCCTACCGCAAATCCCAGGCCAATCCTCCCGCGCCGGCTCCTCCAAAAAACTGACCCGCCCCATGTAGCGTCGACCTTTAGGCCGGCATCCCCTCTCCCCCGATTTTTGTCCCGAAACTTCGGGATCGATTTTCGCCTTTTCCCCTATTGCTCCGGGCAATAAAAATTCTTCGCCATTTGTGCTCCATTCCCTTGACATCGTGCGGACCCGACGGTATATAAGTTTGTTCTTCCGCCGGGGGGAATTTCCCCCCTGCGCCCCAGAGGTCGGGCCCACAAGTGGGGAAGTTCGGCAGTTCCGCGTCCTGGCAGTTAGGTTCCAAGTGGGGTCTATGACCACAGCGAATCAGGGCCAAATACCGGAAAGCAAGACCCCAGCGGCAGCCGCAACCCCCGGCGCCGCGAAAACTCCCCCACCCCCGAAAAAGGACAAAAAGGAAACCGGCGCTCCGGTCGACATCCGCCGCCGCATTATTTGGGCCTGCGTCTGGGGCTATCTCGGCGTCAATTTCTTCTGGTTCCTGCGCTTTTTCTTCCCGCGCGTCCTGTTCGAACCCTCCACCGTTTTTTCCATCGGCTATCCTTCCGACTTCGCTCTCGGCGTGGACACCAAGTTCCAGAAGGACTACCGCATCTGGGTCGTCCGCAACACGGAACGCCTGTTCGTCATTTATGCCAAGTGCACCCACTTGGGCTGCACTCCCGACTGGAAGCCCAGCGAGAACAAATTCAAGTGCCCCTGCCACGGCAGCGGCTACGACAGCGAGGGCGTCAACTTCGAAGGGCCCGCTCCCCGTCCCATGGATCGCGCCCACGTCGAGTTGGACGCCACCGGAAAAATCATCGTCGATACCAGCCGGCTCTACGTTCAGGACTTCAAGGCCGGCCGCAACGAGTTCGATAACAAAGGCGCGTTCCTTACGAATGTCTAGGTAGCACAGACAATCTTGTCTGTGCGCCGTTCGAAGGCCGCCAGCCTGACGAGGCACCTGTAGCGCGCTAGAACGAGGGGAGCTCAAAGGGACCCAGCATGCCAGACGAACCGAAAGATAGGCCGTCAATCGGCGGCAACGGCGGCAAAGCCACAGGCCTCCTGGACAAAGTCCAGCAGGAAGCCCGCGAACTCAAAGACATGTTCGCGGAAAAGGCCAAGGCCGACCTCGAATCCCTCAAAGAGCCCGAAAAAACTCAGGCCTTCCGTTCCATCTTTCGCGTCAAGCACGACGACACGCCCCGCAATCGCGCTCTCTCC
>Ga0187803_10000914_pt1 | contig 11577 bp, 9 predicted proteins | sample NC_wetland_sal_i_2_FD_132425 | JGI IMG/M metagenome (GOLD analysis project Ga0187803, IMG submission 132425) | Wetland sediment microbial communities from Neuse River Estuary, North Carolina, USA - Control_3 | ecosystem: Environmental > Aquatic > Freshwater > Wetlands > Sediment | place: USA...
CTCCACAAAAAGCGACTTGAAACGAGCGGTGGTCGTCTAGCCTGGTCCAGGACAGTAGCCTGCCACGCTACTAACTCGGGAAGTCATGCAAATGACTCGAGAATTCAAATCCCGGCCACCGCATCCTTTTCAAATCGGGCCGCCCTTTTCCCTGCGGACGCAACAATTCTGTTGCCCTGATTAATTCCCAACACTGGGAAACGACTTCTGCACTTATCCCGGACGTTCGCAACCTGTACTATTAGGCGACGTGCGGTGGCAAGAAGCGGAGCCCGGTTCGGGGTCGCAGGCCGAATTGTCCTGGCCCTCGTCGTGGTCGTCATCGTTGTCTCCGGTACGGCGGTCTGGGTGGCTCTCCCGACTGGGTCCAGCGGCAGCACCCAGAGCACGTCCTCAACGGTCCAGGTCTTCGGCCTCGTGAGTGTCACTGGCGCGGGCACCCACCCCACGTACATTTTGTTCACCAATGCCCAGACCGGACAGCCCACGCAGGCACCCGTGGTGGCCGGTCATTACTCCGTTCAGCTTCCGAACCACATGACCTACAACGTCAGCCTAGGTTGGTCAGGTAACTACACCGGGCAGGCGGGGCGCGAACCCATGGGTCAGCTTTCCGTGGACATGGCGGAAGGGTCAATGATGGCACAGTCCTACAACGTGGTGCAGCAGACGCCAGCTTCAATGGTTTGGGTCAACGGCACCATAGCGTGGGGGATGATTACGGCCAGCCCTTCAGCCATCAGATTCACGGCAAGCGACGGCGAGAACTTCACCGCAGCCGTCCAGGGACGCGCATTCGCCGTCCGCCTCCCTAACATGATGACATTCGAGATCAACGTCGAATCCCGCAACTCCACGGGTTACACTGAATGGTTCTACTTCCATCAGCTTGAAGTGAACGCAGGCCTCAACGTCGTCGGAATCACAGTGCATCTCGGCTAGTACCGACAGTCTGCCCCTCAAGCGGTCTCGCCAATCGGCGTCCAGTCGGGCCGGAGGGGTGAGAGGCTTTTATGAGTCAAATGGAGGGGCATAAACAATGGTCTTAACGCTCGATGGACGCACCCTGACAATCGACGCCGCCATCGAAGTCGCCGAGAAAGGTATCGCCGTCAAGGCCAGCCCTCAGAGCCTGAAGCAGATGGACAGGTTCCGCGCCCAGCTGGAGCAGAAGCTTGCCAGGGGGGAGGTAGTCTACGGTGTGAATACAGGGTTCGGGTCGCTCTCGGACAAGGTTGTGCGCCCCGAGCACCTCGATGAGCTGCAGCTGAACCTGATCCGGAGCCATTCGGCCGGCGTGGGCTTACCCATGGCTTCGGAGATTGTCAGGTCCGCGATGCTGATTCGGCTGAACAACCTACTCAACGGCAACAGCGCCGCCAGGAGGGAGGTTGCCGAGCTCTTCGTCGGGATGCTCAACAAAGGAGTCACGCCCCTCGTCCCCGAGTTCGGATCGCTAGGAGCTTCGGGGGACCTCGTCCCGTCGGCCCACATGGCCCTTACCATGGTGGGAGAAGGGAGGGCGTACCACAGAGGCAAGCTCATGGACTCCGCCAGAGCTCTCTCGGCTTCTAAGCTGAAGCCCATCACGCTTCATGCGAAGGAGGGGCTGTCGCTCATCAACAGTACCGCCTTCACCACCGCACTGGGGTGCATCGCAGTCTACCGGGGTGAGACCCTTCTCAGCGCTGCGAACTCCACGTTCGCCATGACCGCGGAAGTCCTGGGCGCCTGCTCCCAGTCCTTTGACGAGAGATTGATAGGGATCAAGCTCGACTCCGGCCAGGACCACGTTGCAAAGCAACTCAGGGGCCTGCTGAAGGGGAGCCGCAGGATTCGCTCGGAGCCGGTGCCCCAGGACCCCTACTCCATCCGGTGTGCCCCCCAAGTCCATGGCGCCGTGAATGACGCGCTCGGCTTCGCCCAGAAAATCGTGGTCAACGAGATGAATTCAGTCTCAGACAACCCTGTACTGCTGGAAGACGGGGCGGTGCTCCATGGCGGGAACTTCCACGCCCAGCCCGTCGCAATGTGCTTGGACTTTCTCTCCTTGGCTCTTTCCTACCTAGGCGTGATTTCACTGGCCAGGATTGATTACCTCCTGAAGAGGACCCCCCCAGAAACGAAGTACATGGCGGCGAAGCCCGGACTGGAATCCGGCCTGATGATTCTGGAATACACAGCCACCTCGCTCTCGGCAGACAACTCGGGGCTCATCCACCCCGAATCCTCCTATCCAGCAAATGTCTCGGGTGGGATTGAAGACCACGCGAGCCACGGCGTCAACGCCGGAATGAAGACCCTGACCGTAGCCTCCAACGTCTCCCGCATCCTGGCCATAGAGCTCATCTGTGCGTCCAACATCCTCGGTTCTAACGAAAGCGGAATTTCTGATCACGCGAAGAAACTATCTGACTTCGTCAGGGAGCGTTCCCCGCTCCTCAGGGGAGACAGGTCCCAGGGTCCTGAGATTGATTTGCTCGCCAGCGAGGCGCTGTCGGGCAAGCTCCCCTAGCTCCCTGCGCCCCTCGCAGAGATGTGGTCGCAAACACCACGCTACATCTCGCAAAAGGCTAAAAGTTCAGACACGCCGGTGAACCTCACGAAGAATTTCCTGGATGACGCGAGGGCCATCGAAGACCTGATCATCGCCCTCAGAAGGAGTATCCACTCGAACCCCGAGCTTGCTTTCCACGAGCTGGATACGGCCAGGCTCGTGGGCGATGAACTGAAGCGCATCGGCATTCGGGTCCGCGCCCCCGTCGGCAGGACCGGCGTGGTGGGAATTCTCGAAGGGAGGGCGCCGGGGCGAGTCGTGGCGCTTCGTGCTGACATGGACGCCCTGCCCGTGATGGAACCCCCTGGTTTGGAGTTCGCGTCCAGAAAGGACGGAGTGATGCACGCCTGCGGCCACGACGGCCACGTTGCTATGCTCCTTGGCGCAGCGATGATTCTCGCTAAGCACCGCGACGATCTTCATGGCACGGTCAAGTTCCTGTTTCAGCCGGCGGAGGAAGCGGCGGAAATCGGTGGAGGCGCGAGACCGATGATTGAAGAAGGCGTGCTGAATGAGCCGAACGTGGACTATATCTTCGGACTGCACATATTCTCGAACTTCCCTTCCCGGACATTCGCATTGAGGGAGGGTCCTCTCATGGCTGCCTCGGGGACCTTCAAGATACACATCGTTGGCAGAGGCGGGCACGGGTCCGCCCCCCACCAGACCATCGACCCGGTGTACGTGGCTGCCCAGGTCATTTCTGCCCTGCAGGGCATCAGAAGCAGGATGCTCGACCCCGTCGAGCCGTCAGTTGTCTCCGTCTGCTCCGTCCACTCCGGAACCAGGAACAACATAATCCCGGACGACGCGGTCCTGGAAGGCACAATGAGGACGCTCGACGAAACCACGAGAAAGAGGGTCGCGTCGCTTATCCCTAGAATTGCGAAATCCGTCTGCGCCACCTACGGCGCCAGGTGCGAGATCGAGATGGAAGACGCGTACCCGGTCACGGTGAACGACCCTGCGGTGACAAGGTCGGTCATCGACGTCCTGAAGTCCATCCCTGGGTCAAAGACAGTGGTTGTGCCGCCCCTCCTCATCGCCGAGGACTTCGCTTTCTTCCTCAGGGAGGTGCCGGGGACCTACTACTTCCTGGGCACACGCAACAGCGAGGAAAGGTGCGTCTACCCCAATCACAGCTCCAAGTTCAGAATCGATGAAGACATACTGAAGTACGGATCAGCCTCCCTGGCAACGCTGGCTTCCAATTTCACGGGCAGAACGCGGCCGCCGCCTAGCTGACCCTTCTTCCCTTCTCCGCCACCAGCTTCCCTTCCTTGAAGACCTTGTCCGCAAGGTTCACTCCATAGTGATAGGCGAAGTGCTTGTGGTTCGGGGCGTCGAAGACCACGATGTCTGCCCGCTTCCCCACCTCAAGGCTCCCCACCTCGCCTCCCACCTCGATCGAGTGGGCCGCGTTCAGTGTGGCTGCGACAAGTGACTCGGCCGAAGTCATCTTCATCTGGAGCGTTGCTATGGCCATCATCACCTGCATTGATTCACACATATCGGCTGCGCTGAGGTCCGTGCCGAGCGCTACGGGGAGCCCACTTTCAATGATCATCCTCGCGTTCGCGTACGTACCCAGGTATGCGAATGGGGTTGTCGGCAGCAGGGTCCCCCTGACACCCTTCCTCACGAGGCTCTCGACCTCCTCCTTCGGTGTGAAAATCAGATGGTCAGCAGAAACGACCCCCAGCTCGCTCCCAAGTCTGCCGCCCCCGCTGTGGGCGAGCCAGTCGGCATGAATCCGGGGCTTCATGCCATGAATCCGCCCCGCCTCGAGTATTCGCCGAGTCTGGTCGAGGTTGAAGTATCCTTTCTCGCAGAACACGTCACAGTAGTGTGCGAGCTTCCGTTTCGCGATTTCAGGGATCCATACCTTCACAATCTCGTCTGTGAGTTCGTCCACCCTGTTCTCGAAGCCGAAAGGTATCCCCTGGGCCAGAAATGTGGGGACGATCCCGATCGGATGGGATCTCCGTAGCCTCTCGATTATCTCGAGCTGCCGTATCTCTCCCTTGAACGTCATCTCGTAGCCGCTCTTGGCTTCGATGGTGGTCGTCCCATGCACCAGCATCGTGTCCAGGATCTTGGTAGTCTTGCGCACAAGTTCCTCAGTTGGCGCCTCGGCAGTGGCCTTCAGGGTCGTCGGCATCCCTCCTCCCCTGCTCTTGATCTCCAGGTACGGGGTTTTATCGACCGCCATGGCTTCGAGCTCCCCCTCCCTTGATCCCGCGAAGACGAGGTGAACGTGTGGGTCGATCAGCCCGGGCGTGACAAGCTTGCCGCTCGCGTCCACAACTTCGTAGTCGCCTTCCAGCTTCCCTAGGACCTCGCTGGTGCTCCCCACTTCCACAATCCTGCCTCCGCTCACCGCCACCGCCCCGTCCTCAACAATCCCGAGGCTGTTCATCTCCTTCCCTACTTTGGGCCCGCCGGTCCCCCCAGCCAGCGTTGCCAGCTCGGCGGCGTGCACGAGCACGAGTTCAGCTCGTCGAGCCAAGCTCCATCCTCTCAGCGTTTGCTACACGTCAAGATACTTCTTCCTCTCCCATTCGTGGACCGTGAAGTTGAAGCTCTTCCATTCCTTTGTCTTCGTCTTCAGGAACATTTCACAGAACCCGCTTCCCAGGCTCTCCCGCAGATACCTGTCCTTTGAGAGCTCGTCCAGGGCTTCTCCCAGGTTCCCGGGGAGCGTGTCAATCTTCCTCTGAGCCCGCTGCTTTTCCGTCATGTGGTAAACGTCCTCTTCCACAGGCCCCGGCGGCTCGATCTTCTTCCTAATGCCATCCAGCCCTGCAGCGAGTATGCCTGCATAGGCGATGTAGAAGTTGCACGACCCGTCTGTGGGCCTGTACTCTATCCTTGCCTTCATCTCCTTTCCGGGAGGAATCCTGACTAGGACCGAGCGGTTGTACTTAGACCAGGAGAGGTAGACCGGCGCCTCCCACCCAGGAACGAGCCTCTTGTAGGAGTTGACAGAGGGATTGGTCAGTGCGGCCAGTCCCTTCGCGTGTGCCAGGATGCCTCCTATGAAGAAAAGCGCCTTCCTGCTAACCCCATGGGACCCCTTCGCATCATAGAACAGGTTGATTTTCCGCCTGCTGTCGGTCACGCTGACGTGGGTGTGCAAGCCAGCCCCGTATCCGTCGTGGAAGGGTTTGGGCATGAAGGAGGCCACCAACCCCCTCCGGGCCGCCGTCATCTTCACGATCTGCTTCACCATGTAGACGGTGTCGGCCATCCTGAGCGCCTCCGCGTAGGGGAGATTCAGTTCGTACTTCCCGGGCGGGACTTCGTGGTGATGCTTCTCCACGAACACTCCCACTGACTCCAGATTCTTGACAATCTCGAGCCTGACATCAATGCCAAGGTCGGCCGGGGGGCTGGCGAGATACCCTCCCTCGTCCTGCCTCCTCAGGTTCCCTTCTTCGTCCCTGGCAAAGAGGAAGTACTCGATTTCACTGCAAGCATTATAAGTGGAGTTCGCTCCCAGAACCTTCGCAGAGTCGCGTATCATCTTCTTTAGCACGAATCTGGGGTCGTTCTCAAAGGGTTCGTCCGAATCAGGTTCGTACAGATCACACACCATCCTCCCGACCTTGTATGGGAACAGGCCCGATGGCATTACTGCGAACGTGCCCGGGTCGGGGACGAGCTTGAGATCGCTTTCGCTTATGTCCACCATGTCTACCGAGGAGCCATCCATATGGATCCCCTCCTCGACGACCTTCTGCACCGAACGCGCGGGGACCCAGAGGGAGTGCAGGCCCCCAGAGATGTCCGTGAACTGAAGGGCAACCTCTTCCACGCCCTGCTTCTGAATCGCTGACTCGACTGCGGAGGTCCCCATTCCTGTGCTCCGTGGGGGCTGGCCATTTATCTTATGTGTCCTCAGATGAACTCAACTCAGCGACGACGCTTATGGTCCTCAAAGGCCCGCACCCGAGTCATCCGGCGCTCGCCTGCGGGTCAGACCGAAGGGACAAATACACCGGCAACCTATGTCACATCCGATGCAGAAGCATGTCGTGAGGGCTCCACGGGGGAACGAAATCTCGTGCAAGAGCTGGCATCAGGAAGCCGCCCTCAGGATGCTGATGAACAACCTCGACCCTGAGGTGGCCAAGGACCCTGAACACCTGATTGTCTACGGGGGCACCGGCAGGGCGGCTCGCTCTTGGAAAGCCTTCGACGCCATCGTCAAGTCGCTGAAGACGCTGGAGAACGACGAGACACTTCTCATCCAGTCTGGGAAGCCCGTCGGGATCTTCAAGACCACAGTCGCCGCCCCTAGGGTGCTGATTTCTAACGCCATGCTCGTCCCCAAGTGGGCCGACTGGGAATACTTCCGTGAGCTGGAGCAGCGGGGCCTTACCATGTTCGGCCAGATGACAGCCGGAAGCTGGATGTACATCGGCACCCAGGGGATTCTACAGGGCACCTACGAGACTCTGGCAGCGGTGGCCTCCAAACACTTCAAGGGCTCTCTGAAGGGGAGGGTGGTCCTTACTTCCGGACTGGGGGAGATGGGAGGGGCCCAGCCTCTGGCTGTGACCATGAACGACGGCGTCGCCCTGGTCGTGGAGGTGGACAGGCGGGCCATCCAGCGGCGCCTCGACAAGGGGTACTGCGACGTCGTGGTTGAAAGCACCAGTGAGGCGCTGACCATGGTCAGGGATGCCGCCCGGGCAGGGAAGCCGCTCTCCGTAGCCCTCCTGGGGAACTCTGCCGAAGTCCTCCCTGCGCTCGTTCAGGGTGGCTTCCGTCCCGACGTCCTGACGGACCAGACTGCGGCCCACGATCCGCTGGCGGGGTACATCCCCGAGGGACTCACCATCGAGGAGGCCGCCGACCTCAGGGCATCGGACCCGAAGGGGTACATCGCCCGCTCAATGGAGTCCATAGCAAAACACGTCAGGGCCATGCTCCAGATCCAGGACCAGGGGGCGATCGCATTCGAGTACGGGAACAACATCAGGAAGATGGCAAAGGAAGCGGGCGTCGAAGATTCATTCCGGATCCCAGGGTTCGTCCCAGAGTACATCAGGCCACTCTTCTGCGAAGGAAGGGGCCCGTTCCGTTGGGCCGCCCTTTCCGGCAAGCCCGAGGACATCTACGCCACCGACGAAGCGGTCCTGAGGGAGTTCGCTGGGAACGAATCATTGGTGAGATGGATCAGGAAGGCGCACGACAGGGTCCAGTTTCAGGGGCTCCCTTCGAGGGTGTGCTGGCTCGGCTATGGAGAGAGGGCGAGGTTCGGAAAAATAATCAACGACATGGTCAGAGAGGGAACAATCTCAGCCCCCATCATCATCGGGAGGGACCACCTCGACTCCGGCTCGGTAGCGTCCCCCTACCGGGAGACCGAAGGGATGAAGGACGGCTCGGACGCCATAGCCGACTGGCCGGTCCTGAACGCACTGCTCAATGCCGTCTCCGGGGCGTCCTGGGTGTCGGTGCACCACGGCGGCGGGGTCGGGATTGGTTACTCCATTCACGCGGGGCTGGCGGTCCTCGCGGATGGGACCCCAGAAGCTGAAATGAGAATCGCGACGGCGCTGACCAATGACCCGGGCCTCGGCGTGGCCAGGCACGTCGACGCAGGCTACGAAGAAGCAATCCGGACCGCGAAGACCAAAGGCATCAAGATAATAGGCATCGAGACGGGCGAGCTGCTCACAAACCCTCCCTGGACTCCCTCATCAAAGGACGCACCGAACGACCACAAACCCAAACCATTCGAATAACACCGGCAATCGAACCTCTTCGAATACCTCAACCTCGACAACAAAGGCGAACCAGAACCAAACGACGAAATCGCCCTCCTCAAAGCCCGAATAAGGGAACTTGAGACAAAGCTAACTGAGAGAGCCTAACAAGCTCTCCCTCCTTCCCTCTTGTTCACTCGTTATTTCTCTGGATTGGCCTTCGCGAGTTCCACCGCACCTATGAGGTCAACTAAGACAACGGGGTTGTCGCCGGCAGTCCATGCGTCATGGCCTGGATGAACGTCGAAAGCGTCTCCCTCCCCGACCTCAAATCGCGTCCCGTCATCCATGGCGAATCCCATCCGACCAGAAATCACGTACCCTATGTGCCTGGTTTCGCAGGTCTCGGTCTTGGCCATGGGTTTCATTGACTTTGACCACCTCCAGCCAGGTTCAAGAGTGCGAAGACCTAACGTGAATCCGCCCACGGTGACAAGACGAAGTTCTCCTTTCGGTGTCCTCTTTGTCTCGTCGGGCTCTCTGAAATTTGTCTTTTGCGCAGACATCTCTGCGATTTCCTTTCCTATCTTGGTTATGCGCACCACGACCTTCGTGTAGTCCCCCTCCTTCGCCACTTCGATTATCCTGTTTCCGCTCTTCCTAGCCCATGCCCTCACATCACTCTCTATCGTGGGCTCCGTCGCCCTGAGTTCGATTTCGTCACCGATGTTCGAGGCACGCCATGCCTTGAACAGATCTGTCAGCGGGGTCGGTGGACACCAGACCCCCCTCGAATCGACGACGGTGCGTTTGTTCCGAAGGTTGCCCTTCATCTCAATCAATTTCACAGTAGAAGGGGTTTCCTTTACGTCTTATCCTGACTATCACCACAGCGTGAAGGGCACGCGAAGAGCTAGACGAAATAATCCAACTTTGCGAGAGAGCCAACCTCTTCGAATACCTCAACCTCTACAATAAAGGAGAGCCGAAGACAAACAACGAAATCGCTCTCCTCAAGCAAAGAATCAGGGAACTCGAAGCCAAACTTCTGGCGGAGAGAGCTTAACGGCCTTCTCCTCTCACTTTCGTGCCGACCCGCTAGGCTTGCATCGGCTCGGTTGCAGACCCGACTTGCCTCTCTTTCTCTTCTGTCTTTCTCTCGGACAATCCGTACGCCAGAAGCGCGGCCCCGACTGGAGCGATTATCGCCCCCACAATGGCGATTAAGTCGCCTGTGTCGGCGTAGCCAGAATACTTGGAATACAAGATTGAGGGATTAGAGACGATTGACGAGTTGAATCCATACTTGAATTCTACCCTGTAGAATCCTGTCTGTGTGTAGTATGGAGCGAGAGCAATCAGGGACGCACCCGCGACCAGAACAGCCGCTCCTATCACCATGAAGGCAGTTCTCATAGGCTTCAGACTCAGAGAACTTTGTATTAAGGAGGACACGAGCCTAGGGAGCAAGTCCGCAAGCTCACCAAGCTCCCCACGGAGAAACTACAAACTCCGTGAGACTCCTACTTTTCATCTTATAGGGAGAGAACTACTCTCCCCTTCCTCTTTTTCTAATGAACTAGACGCGAAAGCAACAGCCGATAGGAAAAAGCTCCTACTGCCAGGTACACACCGAACCACAAGACCAAATCATGCAACCCGCCACCTCCCCAGACAATAGCGGAACCCGCAGGCACTTGAGACCAGCCCGAGAACGTCCGCACCATGTCACTAAGAAACATCCCCAACACACCAATGGCAAACGTTTCAGCACCTACAGCTGATGATTGAACCTCAACGCCCCTTTTGATTGCGTAGAGGACTCCTAACAATCCTCCGAACGGAATTACAAAAAGGGCCTCGAAGTTTGACAAAACCATACTCCCCGACGTTTCCTGAACAAAACCAAAAAGCGCTAGCGCAAATAACGTGACCAATAGAATAGACAACCAGAACTGTATTCCTTGATACGGAATCGTTCTACCCTTCAATCGCGCGAAGTGTCTGAATTCGAACCCTAACCCCACGCACAATAGCAATGGCAAGAATGCGCCGTAAATGTCCAAGGCCACTACCTCCGATCGGAGTGAGAACAATCCAACAGGGGCGGAAAGTCTCGGCAGAACGAGCGAAACACCAGAACATGAGAACTCGGTCACAAGAAGAGAAAGCATGACAGCCAATAGGGTCTTGATGAAGCGGTCAAACCTAGAACCCTTCATGGGTGAACCCTCCCCAAAACTTCCATAAAAAAGCCCGAAGGCGTCTCATCTCGCTACGCCCATTTCCGCTTTGTATTGACAATTCACTGAAATGGAGAAGCGCCGGGCGAAGCACGGCGCTCCCCCGCCGTGTAGTGGGGGCAACCTCCGGTTTCCCCACACCCCTTCCTGAACCTATCCAGAACCAGCTTCGCTAAGGCTCGCCCCTTCCATGGTAAGGATCGAAGTTCCGATGCTTCCTGTCCTCATCTACAACCTGAGACTTCCAAATCTCAAGACCGCGCTCAGCAGCCTCCTTACGGCTCAAGAGACGAAAATCCTCGTCATGGTCGTGGTCTATGCGAGTCTCACAACCACACTCGGGACAAGTATGACCTGAGGAACCACGCAACCTATCACGCTCCCGCTTGGTGCCAATATCCAGACCAATACTACGAACAAATGAAATGTTAGGACTAAGATTCTTGGCAGCTAACAGACCGAACGTCTGATGCCGCTTATGAGGAAAAGTCAGAGACCAGCAGTTTACCACCAATGCAATAGCCAATTATCAAGATACCAATGATGGAGGATTGACCTCCACTCTCGGCATGCGCAGAGCGAAGTAGGCGTAGTAGACGACGTAGGCGGCCGAGACCGCAGCTACCAGCGCCGAAAGACCATCAATCACGGTCGGGGACGTGCTGAACGTGCTACCAGAAGCAGACCCGGCCAGGACCCCCGCATAGATCAGGACTACGGACCAAGCGAGGCACCCCGCCACAGTCATCACTACGAAGCGGGGGAGGCTCATTTCGAAGAGCCCTGCCGGAAGGGAGATGACTGTCCTAAGGCCCGGGATGAACCTCGCCACAAAAACGGTCCACTGGGCTGACCTGTCAAACCAGGCCTCGGCCCTGTCGAGGGCGCTCCTGTGCAGCCTGAATAGGTTCAGCACGCCGACGACGAACGGCCGCCCCAGCCACTTTGCCAAGAAATAGTCGACCAGGGCCCCCACGAGGCTCGCTACCGTGCTGACGCCGACGGCAAGCCAGAAGTCCATGGTACCGATGTGCACGAAATACCCGGCCAGAGGGAGGAC
>Ga0187803_10000915_pt1 | contig 11553 bp, 8 predicted proteins | sample NC_wetland_sal_i_2_FD_132425 | JGI IMG/M metagenome (GOLD analysis project Ga0187803, IMG submission 132425) | Wetland sediment microbial communities from Neuse River Estuary, North Carolina, USA - Control_3 | ecosystem: Environmental > Aquatic > Freshwater > Wetlands > Sediment | place: USA...
GACATCCTTGGTAAACAGGTCGCCCCCCGTCACCACAAGGTTGGCAATCTTACCCACCTCGATCGTCCCCAGTTGGTCGTCAGTCCTGAGGATCTCAGCGGCACTGCTCGTCATCGCCCGCAGAGCATCCTCCTTCGTCAGCCCCCTTCAATCGCTTTCTGTACGTTGCTCATAAAATCCTGCGAGCTGAGAGTTCCGGACATGAGGGCGAATTTCAGACCGGCACGCGCCAGCAAGCCTGCAGCCTTGGGAGCTTCGGCTCGCTCTCGCAACACCCGTATTGGCTCGTCTTCGTCCTCCGGAAGGTCTTTCGCCCGCTTCGGAAAATCCATCGAGAGGATGACGGGCACATTCCTGGCCTTAAGTGTATCGACCACACGATAACTCTGGAGGCCGCCGATAATGATCGGTTTGATCTTAAATTCGTCGGCGATCATCAATGCGCGCCGGATGTCGCCATCGGTATTGGCGATAAACGCCACCGGCAGATCGCCGTGAATGGCTAACCCCAGCGTCGCGAGTTTCCTGTCATACTCCGGCCGCGGAACTCCACGCTTCATCCGATGGTATCGATCGTTCTCTTCGCGGTAATGGATCGCGTCGTAGAAGGACTGCCGAATGAAAGCGACTGTCCCCATTAATGAATTTGGATATACTCCTACGAATCCACTTCCTGTTGTAAATTGGATGGTCAGGAAAACCGGGGAGCGGACGACCACTATCGATGCTTCCGATCCTGCAAGATTGATCAATGCGCTCTGACCCGGAAAAACACCCTGGCGGGGACAGGTGAGAGCCGTGGTGACGCCCGTCCCGCGCTCCTCTTCGATGGAAGAACCTCCCGGCTTCACCAGATCCCCCGCGGCGAGTGAGGGATCCCCACGCACTTGTTCGGGTTGAGGGAGAGCCAGGGCAGGTGCTGGACCCTGGGTCCCGCTTCCCGCCGGGGACGCGGCGGGCATCCCCAGATGGGTGTACGCATCGATAAGTCCAGGATATACCGTGAGTCCTGCTCCCTCCACGACCTGCGCATCGGCGGGAATCTTAACTTCCTCTCCCACATCGGTGATGAGACCCTTTCGAAAGACAACGGTACCCTTCCCAATGATCTTTCCCGTGCCCGTTACGATCCGCGCTTCCCTGATCGCAGACACTTCCACGGCAGAGAGTGACCTCGCCGGCCAAAGACCCAGCATGAAAGCTGCCGCTCCGAGGAGCAACACGGTGCCAATTTGCTTAGGGACAAGAATGCGTTGTCGATCTAATTCGAGGGGCTCTGTCCTTCGCATGGGTTCCTCTCTTCGTTAAGCGTTCGGACTCTAGTTCAATCGGCGATCTGGAAGGACTCGCCGGTTTCTTAAAATGGAGAATCGGGAAAAGTGATTCCAACCTCTTTGCCATGCTCGAACCCGTCCAAACGCAACAACCACATTCCGATGCCTGCAGCTCCCTGCATGAGTCCTGTCTGAGCCACCAGCAGGTCGGGTTTCACCCGGTGCTCCGCCTGAATCCACTTCATGTCGCCGCCTTCACGCGTGGCCCGATTTAGCAGATTCGCAGTCACCTTCTTGGAGAAATCAAGATATTGGCGATCCTTGGTCACTTTGTACAAGTCGAGGAAGAAATCGGCCACCCCTGCAGAACCACAGCACCGCCCCACATTGTTCCAGAAGCCAGGGGTCAACTTTTCTGGAATACCGCTGTTCATGATTCCCCGGGCCGATTTCTTGACCCAATCCATCCAGGATCGATCTCCCGTCACTAGATACAAACGGTAGAATAACCTTGCCGTCCCGACTGGACCGTGACACCATCCGAGGTAATAGAGATCCTTCCCATCCGGTTCGTTATGAAAGACCAGGCAGATGTCGCCTTCTGTATTTGCGACAGACTGCAGATATTTAGCCCCGGCCAGGGCCGCGTCGAGAAACTCTTTCCTCTTGGTTTCGGAATAGAGGGTCGCGAGGTAGTAGGCTATTCCAGCAGTCCCGTGCGAGAAGTTGGGCATGAGACGGGAGTACTTGGGATCCATGGCCCACTTGAGCCCGCCTTCCGCTAGCTGTCCCAACTCAATTAGCCGCTCACCGGCCTGGATAGCCAGATCGCGAGCCGCGGGTTGTTTCAACTCCCGGGCAGCGTACAACAAAAAAAGCGCTGTTCCCGCATTGCCGGCGATGATGTCGGTGGTGTCGCTCCACTGTACCCCCTTGCCGACTTTCACTGCACGGTCTTCAATCAATTTGACGCACTGAAGAGCACCTTGCTGGTACTTCGGATCCTTGGTCGCTTTGTATGTTTCCACGAGGGTGAATCCAATCCCCGCAATTCCTTCATACAAACCCGTCCATTTTTCACTTGAGAGATTGGACAACAGATGATCTGCCCCTGACCGTGCCGACTTCAGATAAATCGGGTCGCCCGTGGCATGATAGGCTTCGAGGAAGAAGAGGATGACACCCGGCGTCCCGGCATAAAGGCTGCTGTCCACCGTTTTTGGATCCCGGGGATCGGCAGGCCAAACGATGCCCTGGTCAGTCCGAATCGTTGTGGAATTGATCCAATGGGCGGCTTGAAGCGCGGAATCCAATAAAGGCCTTTCTGCTGCCACGGCATTGCCCTGAAGCATCAGCAGAACCAAAACCGCCACTCCTGTACCCATTACAGTCCTGAACCGTTTTTGAATAATCATTACTTGCAGGCTCCTTCAGTGATCGGAAAAGGACGACCACGAAAAGTATCTTTCTTACTTCCTGAAAACGATGTACCCATCCTTGACGACAGCGCTGATTTTTCGAATGTCCTTCATGTCTTTCAATGGATCGCCGTCCACGAGGACAAGATTTGCCCTCTTACCCACCTCGACGGTTCCAAAATCGGACTGCTTTCCAACCCATTTCGCACCGTTCATGGTGGCCGATTTCAAAATCTCGGCATTGGGGATTCCAGCCTCAGCGTATGCCTCCAACTCGTCAAACAAATTGACATTGTCGGTGCCTGCCAACAGAAGGACACCCATCTTCTGGGCGCGTTGTACGAATCGCCCCATCCGTTTGTAGCTATCCTGGGCCACGGGGAACTGCTCCAGGCTTAAAAGCTTCCGAAGCGGATCCTCGATCTTTTGGATTGCAAGCGTTGGATCAAAGCCGACCTTCTTTTCCAGCATCATCTTGATGATTCTTTCTGCGCCGGGCCCATCCGGATCGATCTCACTCCAATCCGCTTGCATACGGGCAACCAGGTTTCGGCTCGCATCTAAACTCTCACTCTCGCCTTGCGGTTGTCTCTCCAGCGGCAGGAAGTCTCTCCAGACACGAACGTGGTTGAGGCCGTCAATTCCAGCCTCCATGGCCTGGCTCCATCCGGTATGAACGCCGATATGTCCGGTAACAGGAAGCCCTTGAACATGGGCTTCCTTGACCACAGCGGCAAGAACGTCCGGGTTGAGCAAGAAATAGACTTTCAGGGCATCCACGCCTTGACTCTTGAGAGCCCGGACCAATGGGGCTGCCGCCTCCGCTTTGCTCAACTCAACGTCCACCAAGGGATGGTACCCGTCCATCCCGTCAATCAGCGGACCCGTGACGTACATATCTGGTCCGGGCAAAATGCCTAAGGCGATGGATTCTTTGAAGTTCATCGTGCTGGACAGTGCGGATCCCACGTCGCGGATGGACGTCACACCACGGGAGAGCAGATTGCTGCCATCGAACGGATTCCAGTAATGGTAATGACTATCCATCAAGCCAGGCAGCACAGTCCTTCCCGCCGCGTCGAGGAGGGGAAGGTGTGCGGGCAAGACACTGGCTGCCTGGCCGGAGCGGATCGATGCGATCCGCCCATTCCGTATTTCAATCGTCACGTTTGCAACCGCGTCGCTTCTTACGCCGTCAAACAGTCGCGCGTTGGTCACAACTAAGTCCGGTTTGGAAACCGATGGGAGCTTGAATCGGGCCACAAAAGAAATTGGTGTCGTCTGCCCCGAGGTGAGGCTTAAACGATAGAGACGGCGACCTGCGCACAGAACGGCTGTCACTCCATCCGGGTGGAGAACGAGTTGTTTTTGATCGAAGGGGCTCGAGAAGACACTTCGCGCCTGACTGGAACCCACTTGCTGAATCATCGCATGCTCCACACCATCTTCCGCCTCCACATAGACCCATATCTTCCCATCGCGACTCCAACCCACGCTGGTCTGGTGGAGGGGTGTCCGCGTGAGGCGTGTGGTCTGCATCCCGTCCAGCCGGATACGAAAGAGGTTTGAGCCTCCATAATGCCCGGAATCAAGCAGGATCTCCTTTCCATCGGGTGAAAGTGCAAACGACCACTCATGCCAGTTCTCAGTGAAGGTCACCTGCTTGGGCTCTCCTCCACTGGTGGAAATCCGCCAGATATGAGAATCATATTGGGAGCGGTTTACGATAAAGAAGATCTCTCCACCCTGGGGATGGTAGGTGATCTGCCCCAGACTATTCGCAGTGTGGTAAAGAATGTTCGATCCCCCGGTGGCCAAATTAAGAACGACCAGATCGCTCCCGCCTGGAAGCTGATGGGCGTAAGCCAGGAACTGACCATCCGGCGACCATGCCGGATGGCTGTCCCAACCTAAACCGTCTGTGACTTGGCGAGCCTCACCCCCGGAAAAGGGAATCAACCATACCTTTCCAAAAACGCCTGCGGCGATTTCCCTGCCATCGGGAGAAACCGCAGGGTCGGCCGTTCCGTGGTCCACTGGAATTGTTCGGAGCGCATCGACCTCTTCAGCCGCCAGCCGATAGACGAGGCATATCACGCCTGCCACCAGCAACAAGAACATAATCAAGTGCCTGATCAAACTCTTCGGCTTCACTTGAGGATCCTCCATGCCCTGCCTTCTCGAGACGGAAGTAACCGGTCGCACATTTTTCATCCTGAGACGACGAGTAGTCAGTTCAGGATGAACTTCAGCTTCTTATCTCCTGCTCGATGATCTCCCAGTCGTACTCGATCTTTGCCGTCTTTGAAACCATGCCAAGGACAGAACAATATTTTTCTTGAGAGAGTTCGATGCTCGCCTTGCACGACTGGGGGGAGAGTCCCTTCCCCTTCAGGACGTAATGGAAACGGACCCGGGTGTACACCATGGGATCATCGGCCGCTCGTTCCCCGGAAAGCCTCACTTCAAGCCCCTGCAAGTCTTCCCTCTTCTTTCTGAGTATCGAAATGACATCCATTGAAGTACACGCCCCCAGGGCGATGAGCACTAACTCCATCGGTTTCGACCCCGTGCCAAAACCTCCTACTTCCGGATCAGCATCAATGACCACTGCGTGGCCGGTTCCGGCATATCCAATTAACTGCAGCCCTTCAACCATCTTGACCGTCGCACTGACCACGTTTCCAGCCATCACAGCCTCCTTTGCCCCCCAGTCCCATGACTTGGTCCGAGTCCTTATCTTCTCTCCCGGCGTTTTTTCAAATATCGCCAACGCCTCATTTCGCTTCGCTCATTTACTCCCAGGGGGTTCCATCGGACCCCTCATCCCCGTGGGATTAGGGCGGGCTCTTGTCGTCTGATCGATGAAAAACATCCCGTCGAAGTTATCCTTAAGCACAAGTGGCTGCATATACTGTTGCTCAGACCATTTCATTGAAAATCCAGAACCCACAGAGCGCATCGGATGGTTCTCTCCGAGCCATGCGCCAACAGGTCCATCCTTGGGTGCCGAACGAAAATCCACCAAGTAATGGTCTATTCCGGGCAGAGCAAAATACCAGTCCACTGATCCTTCAGGTGGGGCGCCAACTGTGAATTCCTTCAATCCGCCAATGACTTTTTCACTCATCTCTCGTGACTGAAAGGATCCTTGCTTAAAAGTGAACCCCAGGGCGTAATACGCACCACCCAACCAGTTATGGAGATAGGATCCCATCGCAGAGGAGTCTCCCAGTTTTGAAGTTGAGATATGGCCGTTGTGCGCCCACACGACCATCCGGGTTCCCGCCGGCTCGGCATTCAAGAGATAGAGGATGTTCTCAGCCATGTAATAGTCGCGATCCCTTACGCCGGGCTCGGAGGCCAGCTTGGGATCCATGGCCTTGCCGTAACTGTCATCGAACTGAGCCAGGATTCTCGCGTGTTGCATCACCTTCTCGAATTCGCCAGGGGACGTTTGGCGGATAAACCCAGTTTGATTAAAGGACAAAAAACCGATCAGTTCATCAAGGCTTGCCCGGGCTCTTGCCTTATCTTCCGGGCTCCGTTGGGAATAGGCCGAGAGCTCCAAACGAAAAGGTTTCAGGGTGTCTTCGGCTGTCTTGACATGGTATGGAGCTACCCTTTTCAGGTAATCCAGAATGATGTCGAATGATTGCTCGAAATGTTGCAGATCAAACCCCAGGAATTTAACCCTCTTGTTTTCGGGGGCTCTCTTGTTGTAGTCCCGAATCCAGTCGATCATGTCTGAGACTTCGTTTGTGTCCCAAGTCCAAAAGCCTTGGCTCGCCAAGGCCTTCGCCCGGTCTCCCTTGCCATACAGGACGTAATCATTAATGTTGAAGCAGGCCGGGTAACTGGCTTCAATGGCAAAAACTGTAAATCCCATCTCTTCGACAAGAAATTCGAGCATCCGATGCTTGAACTGGAAAAACTCCCGCGATCCATGAGTCGCCTCTCCAAGACCAACGACCCGGACATCCTTGAATACTTTCTTGAGCGGACGCAGATCGTTGAATCCGTGCCCGGCCTCTATGGTGTTCAAGTGCACAGCCTCGCTCGTGAGCCAGCCCCGGATAGCTTCCGCTGCGACGGGATTCACCGCTGGGGCAACCTCGCCTTTCCCTTCCGCAGAGAACGCGTTACTGGCAAAGAAGCCAAGCCCCACCATCACCAACAACACCACGATCGTCTTGACTCTTCTCATCTCGCCCTCCAAACGGCTCGTGATGCAGCTTACCTGCTTTATCGCGAAGCCCTCTTACCATACTGAGAGATAACGCTCGCCCCGGTCTGGCAGGATGGTGACGACTTTCTTTCCGCTGCCGAGTTCCTGAGCGATCCGCTGGGAAGCAAACACATTTGCCCCGGCACTGATTCCCACAAACAAGCCCTCTTTATTGGCTAGGACCTTTGCCATTCTCATCGCTTCCAGCGTAGGAACCTTCACAACTCGGTCGATTTGGTCTAGATCCACAATGGGGGGAATGAAACCGTCACCAATTCCTTCAATGCCGTGCTCTGCGGGGGATCCTCCGGACATCACGGCGGACTCGGCGGGTTCTACAGCAACAATCTGAACCTTCGGATTGACCCGGCGGAGTCCGGCCGCGACCCCCATCAGAGTTCCTCCGGTCCCCACCCCCATGACAAACGCATCCACATGTGGCCCAACTTCTTCGATAATCTCCCGGGCAGTCGTAACCATATGAGCCGCTGGATTGTCGGGGTTCGAAAACTGCTGAGGCAGAAAGATCATAGGATCCTTCGCGGCGAGCTCCTCCGTCTCGGCTACGGCGCGCTCGATTTCATTTACGCTCTCGATCAGTTCCAGTTGAGCGCCAAAGGCTTCAATGATTCTTCTTCGCTCAAGGCTTGCCGTCCTGGGCATGACAATCAAAACGCGATAGCCTTTTTGAGCGCCCACCATTGACAGGGCAATCCCTGTGTTTCCGCTGGTGACCTCAACGATCATTGATCCCGGTTTCAATTCGCCCCGTTCCTCTGCCCTCTCGATGATGTATCGAGCGATCCGATCTTTCACACTGCCACCGGGATTCATAAACTCTGCTTTGGCAAAAATCGTCGCTCCATAGTCCTGGCAGCAACCTCTCAGTTCAAATAACGGAGTATTGCCAATGCTGTTCAGCAGATTGCGGCAAGTCATTAGTGAAGGGGGCATATCGAGCCTCTGGACCGGAAAGTCCGGGTCCCTCTGCCTCCAGGAATCAGAGGCGATTGTAAGGTGACTGAATCCCTGAATCGGTCTGAGTGCAGGGTTGCGCGTCGCTCGAGGGCGATCGAGTGCTGATCGAGTGCCGCACCGTGATTAAGTTCGCAATTCCCTTTCATTTAAATAAGCAAGAATAGGCTTTCGATAGGGGAAAAGGGCGGGTGTGCCACCGCTATGAAGAAATACGATGTTTGCGTTCTTGCGAAAATATCGTTGTTTGATCAGATCATTCAAGCCCGCCATGGCCTTTCCTGTGTACACAGGATCAAGGAGGATCCCCTCGCTAGCTGCCATGAATCGAATGGCTTCGATCGTCTCGCTGTTCAGAATCCCATATCCCTCCTTGACGTATTCATCGAACACAATGATGTCTTCATCATTTATCCCGGGTTTCATCCCGAACTCTTGAAAGGTTCGATCGGCAATCAGCTGCACATACCGGCTGATGGTCGCTCGGTCTTCAGCCACGCTAATTCCGACCACCCTCAAATCCGGTTTGAGGAGCTTGGCGCCCACGATCAGGCCGGCCTGGGTGCTGCCGGATCCCGTGGCATGAACCACGTAATCAATCTCCACGTTCAAAGCCGCCGCTTGATCCAGCAGTTCGACCATCGCATTCACATAGCTGATGGCTCCCCAGGGCTTGGTCATCGAACCCTCGATTAACGATCCCCCGATGGGTGCAATATACGGTCGATTCCCCGCGCCCCGTTCCTCATCGGCAACAGCCTCAACCACCTCCTTGACTGCGGCATATTCCATGAAGGTCCCTTTTTCTCCCAACTCGACGATCTGGATCTTTGCGCCCAGGATGTGATCCAGGAGAAGATTCCCGTCGAAATCTGCCGGCAAGGAAGGTCGTTTAAAGAGAATCAGGACAGGTTTGATGCCCAGCTTAATGGCTGCGGCTGCAGTCTGGCGACACCAATTGGACTGGAGGCCTGCCCAGGTAATCAGGCAATTTGCGTTCTGCTCCAGGACGTCGGCAATAATAAAATCCAGCTTCCGGGCTTTGTTTCCGCCAAAAGCCAGACCCGTTTGGTCATCTCTTTTAATAAACAGGTTGACCCCCTCCAATTCACGTGAAAGGGCTCCCAGTCTCTCGAGGGGAGTGGGAAGGTGAGAGAGGCGGAATCGCGGGAAGCTATCCAGAAGACGTATCAGCAATTCACTGGTCTTGGAATAACCAACAGGACTGGTCATGAATCACTCCCTCAATGCAGGCGTCCCGGCCCGGGCTTCCAGCCCCGGCCTCTGCGCCAAACCGCATTCTTGATTCCATTCGATCGTGCCCGGTTCATTCCCCGTGCCTTCTTTACTTTGAGGTCTTCATCGGCATGCTGGCGCCCAACTCATTCTTAATAACGATGCCGCCTTTCATCACGAATTTGACATGCTCGAGTTCGCCGATGTCCTGGAGCGGATCTCCCTGGACTGCGATCAGATCAGCGAATTTCTTCACCTCGACGGACCCAATTCGATCCTGCCACCCCAACAGCTCAGCCGCGTTCACGGTGGCAGCCCGGATAATCTCCAAAGGCGACATTCCCGACTCGGCATAGGCACGCAACATCATGAGGCTTGCTTGTCCCCGGGTCTTTCCGGACCATTCGTAGTACTCATCCGATCCGGCAGCGATACGAACGCCTGCCTTCATGGCGCGCTGGATGCGCTCATGGAGGCCCTCCAACATCTTCTGCATCTGCCCTTCCTGTTGCTTTAACTGCTCCGGAGAAAGATCGCTCGACTTAAGGAATTGTTTGTACCCGTCCCAGGGGATATCGGTGGGAACCAGGAAGATCTTCTTCTCGGCCATCATCTTCAGAACAGCGTCGGGCACGACGTAAGCATGCTCAATGGAATCGACGCCCGCTTCGGCTGATATCCGTGTCGCCAAATCGCCGATCGCGTGCGCGGAGACCTTCCGGCCGGCCCGGTGCGCTTCTTCCACGATCGCTTTCATCTCTTCGAGGGAGAGTATCCGGGGGCCTGTGTTGACGATCACCTTGATACAATCGGCTCCATCAAAGAAGGCCTGACGAACGGCGCGCCGGGCTTCGTCTACACTGCCGATCACGACGTATTCCTGATCGATGATTTTTTGGGTTTCAGCTGAAAGACTCCCTAATTGCCCCCCGGCTGCGGAGAGCGCCCGGGTCGAGGCATTGATTCGTGGTCCCACGACCCAACCCGCATTAATCGCATCACGCAAGGCCACATCGCCGTTCACACCAGAATTCCCCAGGTCGCGCACGGCGGTGATGCCCGCTTCGAGATCTTCGCGCCCCAGAGCCGCACCCATCAGCGCCCGCTTGGCCGTGCTCATCTGGGTCATCGCCAGAATCATGTTTTCGTCGCTGCCAATGGAGAACTTGTAGTTTGAGAGCAGATGAGTGTGGGTATCAATAAGGCCAGGCAGGAGGGTGGCATTCCCCAGATCAATGACGTCCATGCCGGCGGGTATCGCCAGGTTCGGACCGACGGCCGTGATTCGCCCACCCTCAATTAGGATCGTGGGGCTATTGACCGGTGCGTCGCTCTTCCCGTCGATCAGATGCCCGGCGCGGATCGCAAGGCGCTTGCCGGCCTGTCCCTTCTGAGGAGTTTGAGCGAGCGTGCTCTGGAGAAGGAAAAGAACCGCACACGGCAAAACCACCTTGGTAATGACTCGCCTTACTCTCATCCTCGACTCCTACTCTGATTGTTTACGGATCCACCGAATTGGCGCCTCAAGGCACACGTGGGGTTGCCGGCTTTTCATTCCATTCGACACAGAACCTGAGCGCCTGCTCCGTTGTGAGCAGGCGCCCAAAAAAAAGCGATTTTCACCGTCTCTTTCAGAGTCTTATCTTCAATCAAAAATTAATCTTCAACGCGAACTGGATCTGTCGTCCCGTGTTATCGATCGTACTGGTGATGCGTCCGAAATTGGATAGACCTGCCGTGCTGGACGGGCCGCTGAAAATCGGCGTGTTGAAAACCTTGAAGAACTCGGCGCGGAACTCAACGTTGCCGCCTTCTCCCAGCCGGGAGACAGGGAACTTCTTGGCTAACGAAAAGTCCGCACGAGTCTGGAAGGGATTGCGGAAAGCACCTCGGTTTGAAGGTCCTATCAGCTGACCGACTCCCCCCGCTGTGATGGCGTACATTTGATTGCCGGGCCCCTCGTAGGGAGACAGCGGTCCAAATGTAGCTCCACCGTGGAGCACCGGAGTGGTTGCCACGCAAGCCCTATTGAGGTAGTTGGAGAGATTATTTTCCGGTGCCCCGCTAGCCATCAATTGGCATCCCGGAATCACCAAACCATAGCCATCTGTTCCTGAAAGGCTCTGGTAGCTAGTGTATTGGTAAACCGTGCCAGGGAACCCGGACTGGTAGGTGCTAATACCCGAAATGGCCCAGTTCCCAAAGATATGGCCCATCCAACCCGTTTTGGGTCCGGGAAGGTTGTACACGTAACTGATCACCAGTCGATGGGGCACGTCGAAGTCCGAAACACCCCGGTTCAAGGTATTGATGAACTGATTACCCACAGATCCAGCACCGGGTTCAAAACCGATGTAGGTCGACGCATCGTCGATCGACTTGGAATAGGTGTATGCCGCCTTGAAATAAAGCCCTTTTGAAA
>Ga0187803_10000916_pt1 | contig 11547 bp, 13 predicted proteins | sample NC_wetland_sal_i_2_FD_132425 | JGI IMG/M metagenome (GOLD analysis project Ga0187803, IMG submission 132425) | Wetland sediment microbial communities from Neuse River Estuary, North Carolina, USA - Control_3 | ecosystem: Environmental > Aquatic > Freshwater > Wetlands > Sediment | place: USA...
AAGGAACGATACCTGTCGCCCCCATCGTAGTATTTGTCCTTTGGAACGGACCAGGCGGCATGGGATAACGCTTCCAGCGAGCGCGCTATGTCTACATCAACCCTGAGCGGCTGACGACTGAACCCGCGCTCGACGAGGTCTCTTCGCGACCTGGCATTGGTTGCAACCGGTATAAAACTATCTTGACCCATGATTGCTCCTGATAAATGCTTGACGATTGCATGACCAACCAGCACTGCAAGGGCCATGCGCGTGCAAATTATAGCCGACGCAGCCCATTGCAGAGGATGCCGACGATTCTGGGCGGTGGTCGGCAAGCCGGAAGCAATGGCGTAATCGGGCCTGGAATTACTTCCGCATACCCCGTGACTCACCAGTCTGGAGGACATTTCTCGACAACTGCACCAGTTTGGACGAAACTAAGCCCAACTAGCCGACGTATTCGACTTTTAGGAAGGTCAACCTGTGGGTTCTCTCCTCAAATTCTTTTTTCTCACTTACGCCGTGACTTGGGCCTGCTTCATCACTGTTGTGAGCATCTCCCACGGGCCAGCGCCGACCGCCCCGGCGCTTGCACTAGTTCGCGGGTTCTTGTTGCTTCTCGGCACCTTCGCTCCGTCATTGGTGGCTCTCGGGATCACCGCGCGCACCGAGGGACGCTCAGGCGTACGCGGCCTGCTTCGTCGCATAGTCCAGTGGCGGGTCGGTACGCGGTGGTATCTGTTCGCCATCGGCTATCTGCCGGCCATCAAGCTCTCTGTTGCGCTTGTGCATCGCGTCATGACCGGTTCATGGCCGCGCTTCGGCACTGAGCCCTGGTACATCATTGTGGTAGCGATCGCCATCTCTACACCGGTTCAAGCGGGGGAAGAGATCGGATGGCGCGGCTATGCTCTTCCTCGCTTGGCGGGTCGCTTCGGATTCGCGCGCGCCAGCCTACTGCTCGGCTTGGTCTGGTCTGCCTGGCATCTACCCATCTTTTTCCTTCGGGGAGCTGACAAGTATGGCCAGTCTTTCCCGGTCTGGACTCTCCAAGTGGTCGCGCTTTCCGTCGCTATCACGTGGCTCTACGCCCACACGAATGGAAGCCTGCTGCTCACCATGCTGATGCACTCGGCCGTGAACCAGACTGTAGGCATTGTCCCTTCGGCCAACGCGAACCCGGGGAATCCCTTTGCGCTCAGCGTTTCGTTGGTGATGTGGCTCACGGCCGCGTTCTTGTGGGTCACTGCTCTGTACTTCCTTGCCCGGATGCCCAAGGTGGAGCTGTCGCGCGCCGACGAGGCAACGAACAACCTGCGCAGCGACGCCGCCACCTAAGTCGGCCTCGCGCGCGCTTATGCTCTGCAAGTTGACAAAGAAAAATCGCGCAAAGCCTACGAGTCGCTGTTTGCCTTGTGGAAGGATGCGGACGCCGACCTTCGCCCCTTGCGCGAAGCCAAAGCTGAGTATGCCAAGCTCCAGTAACATCTCAGCGCTAAGCCTCTCGCCGGTCGAGGGCCGCGCCGCATCAGTGACCCTGCAGGAACGGATTCGTAGTGCGTTCTTCAGCGGTCGTTGTCGCCGGCCCGTGGCCGGGATAGACCATCGTTGCGTCGGGTAGGACGAGCAACTCCTCGCCGATCGAGTGCAGAATATCCTTGAGCGAGCCGCCCCACAAATCCGTGTGCCCAATGCTGCCGGCGAACAGCGTGTCCCTGCGAAGAGTTTGCCAGGCGGCACGAGCGATAACCCATCTCGTGGGACGCCCCTCCTGCACCCCTGTGGAAGATTTCGATAGTCGGCCGCGCCGCTGACAAACAAAACAAATTCTCATTCTTGGTGCCGATGCATAGGGCTTTAATCGTCTGCTTCGCCATCTTTCGCAGCGCGATGGCGGCAACTGACCGCGCGCCGTACTGGCCCGAAGAGCTTGCTGCAACCGCGCTTCACGCCTACATGGATCGAATACTGGCAACGAAAATTGAGACTAGTGTAAAATGCCGCTATGTAAGAGCCTCTATGCCGCCCCGGGGGCGCCCCATCTCGCAATCCACGAAAGGCGGGGAGGAGGAAGCTATGAAGCGTTTGTGTTTGCCACTCGGATGTTCTTTCCTCGGAGTCTTAATCCTCTGCGCAGTGTTCGCGCTGGCGCAGCCGCTTGCAGCCGCGCCGCAGCAACCCTCCCAAAAAGAGATGATGCGCTACACCGTCCACACCTTACCCCTTCCCGACAACAACACCGGCAACGTCTCGATGGATTACATCACTTATGACCCCGGCACAAACTCCGTCTGGGTGCCCGGCGGAAACACGGGCGCTGTGGACGTCGTCGATGCCGCGACCGGCAAGGTCCGCCAGATTCCCGGCTTCCCCACCAGGGAGGTCGAGTTCCGTGGTGGCAAGCGCGTGCTTGGTCCCACCGCGGTCAGCGTCGGTGAAGGCGTGGTCTATATCGGCAATCGCGGCGATTCCACCGTCTGCGCCTTCGACGCCAAATCTCTGGCGAAGGGCGCCTGCGCTCACCTCGATGCAACGCCCGATGGCGTCTGCTACGTTGCGCCCACCAATGAAGTCTGGGTCACCACTCCCAGTGACAAATCCATCATCATGCTCGACGCCAAGACGCTTGAGCAAAAAGCTAAGCTCACTTTCGAAGGCAATCCCGAAGGTTACGCCGTGGACGCCGAGCGCGACCGCTTCTACACCAACATGGAAGACAAGGACCAAACCCTCGCCATTGATCTAAAAACCCACAAAACCGTTGCCACCTGGATGCCAAACTGTGGCACAGAGGGGCCTCACGGCCTTGGTCTCGATAACCCAAACGGACATTTGTTCGTCGCCTGCAGCACGCTCGCGGAAGTGCTCGATGTCGGCCACGACGGCGCCATTCTTTCCAAGGTGGATACGGGCGACGGCGTGGATGACATTCACTATGTCCCGGCCACGCACCTGCTCTATGTCGGCGCTGCTCGCGCCGCGAAGCTCACCGTTGCTCGCGCCGACTCGGCTGGTCACCTCACCGTCGTCGCGCAAGTGCCTACGCAAGCAGGCGCTCGCAACTGCGCGGTCAGCAAGGACGGCACGGTTTTCCTGGCCCACGGCGGCGGCACGCAACTGGCGGCTCTGGTAGTCGCCTCGCCCGGGAAATAGCTTTTCGCGGCGTGGTAATCATACTTTTCACAGAGTACGCGGACGTTGTGGCACTGGGGCATGCTTGGGAGGCGACAGCCCCAAGAATTGTCAATTCGGGAACCTCGGTCGTAACGCGCTACGCGGCCCCAATTTCGCATGGAGTGACTTCTACCTATCCAAATGGTTCCCCTTAACCGAGCAACTGAAACTGCGGTTCGACGTCCAGTTCTTCAATGTATTCAATCATCCGAATTTCGGCCTTCCAAGCATGGTGCTGGCGGGCATTCCAGGAAAGCCTTCTACCCAGACTGGCTTTGGGGCGCTAACGTATACCACCTCTCCGCCGACCGGCCTGCTCGGCGTCGGGTTGGGTGGTGATAGCACGCCACGCATGATCGCGTTCCAAATGCGCCTGGAGTTCTGAGATTGTGATCGCAAGATGTTTGCGCGCCTAGCGCCAACCGGTACAATTCCGGCACTATCGACTCTAAGGAGTAAAATACAAAATCAAATGGCTTCTGCAGCGGCACCTTAGGCTCCAGATTTACTGCGTCGTGTGGTCCGTCTCCAGGTGTTAACTATTGCTTGGATGACCGTTGAAGCCGTGGTGGCGCTTGGTGCGGCTTGGACGGCCCGAAGCCCTGCTCTTCTGGGATTCGGCGGCGACAGCGCCATTGAACTATTTTCTGCGATCATTGTTCTTTGGGGATTTCGTTCCAAATCCGATTCTGCCGATGCTGAGAAGTTGGCTGCTAGTGTAGCCGGAGGTTTGCTCTTCACCGTCGGAGCCTTCGTCACCGTTAGTTCTGGATTGTCTCTCCTCGGTTATCGAGAACCCCAACCCAGCCTCGCCGGGATCATCCTGTTGATTGTCGCGGCCATCGGTATGCCATGGCTGGCAAGTCAGAAGCGGAAGCTGGCAACTCAAGTTGCGAGTGCGTCGTTGAGAGCAGACTCAACCGAATCGGCTCTTTGTGGTTACTTGTCACTGATCGCTTTGGCAGGACTGTTGGCAAACGTCATCTTTCACGCGCCGTGGGCAGACCCCATCGCGGCCTTAGCTCTCGTGCCGCTCATCGCGAGGGAAGGATGGGAAGCCGTCCACGCGTCGCGACATTGCTGTAACTGATCCTCGATTCGAGCCACGACGCGATTACTCCCAGATTGTCGGCCATCCGGAAGCTATCAATAAAAACGGGCATCTGTGAAGTGACGGACGAGATTCCGGACAGGAGGTCGCCTAACCGAAGATGTGGGGCAGTTTCCAGTTGAGCGGTGAGCGCCCATAGCTTGCGCCGCGCTCCGCCGCTCCAACCTATTGTTGGGCAGCTCAGGCATGGTAACTGCTCAACGCAATCACCTCTGCCACAAAGGCGATGATCGCCAGCACCGTGCGAATTGAATGAACCTGCTCCCACGGCGCCCGTACCTTGCTCAAGTCCGATGGCGGGCCGGCGGCATTCCACGTCATCATTTTCTTATTGATGGGAATGTTTACGGCGAGCGTCATCGCGAAGATGCACAGCATTGCCAACGAAGCCCTGTGGATGTAATTGGGGCGAGAAACTCGGCAATTTCTTCACCATAAGACGGTCCTGCCAAATCTCGATCTCTGCAATGACTCTGCTCGCGGTAGCCGCAAGGCGGGCTTTCGGCAGCCGGCGTTTGAAGAGCTTGTTCCGGTCTAGTGCGGCCTCGACGATGAGAACTCGCGCGTTTGTGGGGACTTGTATATAGGGCGGGTCGCAAGAGGCGTAAGATTGTGCTGTGTTGAGGTCAAAAGAAAGTTTCAGTTAGATGGGGAATGAGACACCACTCAAGCCACGCGAACCTCGTGAGATGAGTCTCATGACAAAATTGGCCCTTCGTTTTCTGGCCGCAGCAAGCGCGTTCGGGGCTATTGTGTTCATCCCCGCAGGGTCCTTGAAGTTCTGGCAGGGCTAGGTCTATCAAACAATTTGGATTGTGTCCACGCTCGTCGTTTTTCTCTATTTCTATAAGCACGACCCGGCATTAGTCGAGCGGAGGCTACGGCGGCAAGAAAAAGTCCGGGAACAGAGGATTCTGATGAGATTATTCCATGTAACCGTGCCTGCCCTCTTCTTGCTCCCTGGACTCGACCACCGCTTTGGCTGGTCTCACCTGCCTTTGTGGTTGACCATCTTTTCCCAAACACTTGTTCTCGGAGGCTGGGTGATGATGTATTGGGTCATGAAGGTCTATAGCTTCGCTGGGAGCACCATTCAGGTCGAGCCGGGCCAGCACCTGATTTCCACCGGACCGTACCGCATCGTCCGCCATCCCATGTATCTGGGTGCTGGCGTGATGTTGTTGTTCTCACCCTTGGCACTCGGCTCCTACTTCGCCTTCCCTGCCTTGCTCTCATCATCCCCATTCTTGTTCTCCGGCTCCTCAACGAGGAGAAGGTTCTCCGCCAAGAGCTACCCGGCTACACCGAATATTGTCTCCGCACCCGATTCCGGCTCGTTCCCTTTCTCTGGTAAGACAACCCTCATTTGTAAGAAGCCAAGACGGAGTGCCTGAAGGTGCACTAGCCACTCACCTCGATTAGTTCAGTGGCTGACAAATTTCACTTGCAAGGTGACAACGCCTACCTCGGAAGCGTGTTCCAGATTACTGTACTCCTCAGATTCTATCGTTTCGGATTCTGACCGCTGTCCAGCATCAGAAGAAAAACGGGACAAAGCGTCGCGTATGTTGCATGTAAGCGGCGTAGACCGCGCCGAAGCGTTTGAGGTTCTCCTTTTCCTCGGCAACTGATGTAGCGATGAGAAAGCCAGTTGCACTCAGGGTCAGCACGATGCGGCTGATGGGAGACGGGTTTTTCAGGTATGCGCACCACACAAGCGCCATTAAAGACGCGTATAGCGGATGGCGGATGAACCGATACGCGCCGACCGTGACCAGCGTGGTCGTGTTTTCAAAACCGAGGTTGGGGCCTTGGGCGATTGTTGGCGACGGTCGGCCGATCATGTGAAGCAGTCGGAAGCCCTCGATTGCCAGAATTATTGAGATAACTCCGAGGAACCAGGAGGCTAGCTGACGGGCCGAGAGCGGGTCACGAAACCACACCGGCATGTTCAGCAGAATCAGAGCTAATAAGAGTTCAAAAGCGAAGAAGCGATAGAAGCCGTGGGAACGTAAATCTCTCAGCGACCGCCACGACAGTTGAACGATGCCGGCGGATCCGGCGAAGAAGAGTGCAAGACGCATCATGGCGTTCGACAGCCCCACGAGGACGAACTTCAAGGTAGAGTATGTCGCACCTGGCCACTGCACCGGTGAGCCCGCGTTTACGGCGCTAAAGAAGGCCTTCGGTGATCGGTATCTTTACGCTGGAATCGGTACAACATTGGCGCTGACTGCTTCGCAGAAGTAACGCTTGATTCCCGTCGTGCCAGCTTAATTCGCGAGTCGTCGGCAACCCTTCCACAACTGGCTCACCCACATCAAGGGCTCGGCTCGATCCCAATGCGATCATTGACGGCTGATCGAATCCGTTGCTTGCACCCGAGGTAGCGTTCGGTAGTTTGACCACGTACCCGTTGCCGTCTCGAGGTCTTATGGTCCTATCTCGATTTACGAGCGAGCGTTTCGGCTGTGAAAGCCGCAAGCCTTCGGAAGAACGGTTCGGCAAGCGCTTCCTTTTCCTCGGGTGGAAGTTTCAAGTGCTGCTCGACTTCCAATTCCATGTCCTGAAGTTCTCTAGAGGGTGCGATTTCCGCCAGTCGCCGGAAAAGCAACTTGTGCGCTCGCTTCCGTTCCATCACCTCCAGTCCATCCAGGATCTGGCGATGCGACGTTCCCTCCCAAATCGCGAGAATCATCGCTTCCCGAAGCCAGCGTTCCGCACCATACTCGGCTAGCACGCCCAGCCCGCCATGGACCTCCATGGCCCACTTTGCCGTATCCACCGCAAACTCGGCTGTCCAGTATTTCGCAAGATGTGCCACCAGCCGAAACAGATGATAACGATCGGAGTAAGGCGGCCGCTCCATCCACACGTCGTTCAGGAGCTGAACCGAATCCCACGCCAGCGCAAATGCCGATCGGAGCGCGTTCAGCCGATGTTCAAATTGATTTCGAAGCAGCGGATGATCGAGAATCCGCTTGCCGAACGCAGCGCGGTGCTCGGCATAGGAAAGCGCATCCGCCGTCGCGCGCTGGGCCAACGCGACACTCACTACGCTGTTCGCTACGCGCGAGAGGTTCAACACCTCGAGGATCAGATAAATTCCCGAGTCAGCCGAGCCGAGCAGGTAGCCTTCGCCGTCCTCCAGCTCTACTTCTCCAGTAGGAACAGAGCGGGTTCCAATCTTGTCCTTGAGCCGCCGGACAAAATAGTTGAGCCCACCATCATTGCGGTATCGCGGCACCAGGAACAAGGCCAGCCCGCGCACACCCGCCGCAGCTCCTTCCGGACGCGCAGCCACAACGGCTAACTCTGCGCTGACATTGCTCGCAAAATACTTGTCGCCTGTCAGCAGCCAGCAATCGCCCGCGGGCCGGGCAATAGTCTCGACAGCGGCTCCCAAATCCGAGCCGCCTTTGATCTCCGTCATCCACGTGGCACCCTGCCACACGGAATCGTCCTTCCGCGAGAGTTGAGACAGAAAGCGAACCTGCAATTCGACGCTGCCATATTTCGCAAGAGGCACCGCCGTGCCGAGTGACACCGTGTAAGGGCAGCAAATCCCGGGATCGTGGAACGAAATGTTGTAGATCAGCAGATACGTGGGGACCAGCGATTTTTCTTCCAAAGCGCGCCAAACTACCCCGGATCGGTAACCCCTCCTCAAAATCGTTTGATATTCGCAGGGGTAGAGAATTTCATCGACGCGTTTTCCGAGACGATCGAACATCCGCAAACACGGCGTTCCGGCACGGTCGATTGCGTTCGAAATGGCGACGCCTTCGCGCTTCCACCAACCTTCCTCGGCGTCGAGCACATCGCGGTGCGGGACATCTGGAAGACTGCTCTGCACAAAGCTCAGAGGTGAACGGAGTGCGTCGAGACCTGTCATTTCAGCGCATGTTAGGTCGGCAGCATGGGCGCGTCAAGCTGGCCGGTTTCGCTTCGTTGTGCACCGAAGCTCAGGAGGCTGAATTCTTGTCCGCCGCATGATGGCGGGGATGGTCCATCGCGGCCCTGACGATGAAGGAATCCTCCTGCGGCCGCTGGCCTCTCTCGGCATGCGCCGGCTCAGCATCATTGATCTTCCAGGGGGGCATCAACCCGAGCTAAATTAGCGAGCGCAACTCAGGGGACTCGTGTTTGACAATCAAAAGTTCTTGAGTTCATAGTTGCGCTGGTGGTGGGACGGAGATACAAGATACTGGCTGGTGAGGAGGTGAGCCATGAAAAGGATTCTATTTCTGCTGGCGTTGCTCGCTCTGACAGCAGCTACATCATCAGCACAGAAGAAAGAGGAGGAACGCGTCCAGAACGCGGGAACGGTGATGAAAGAAATCCTGGATGTCCCCGATGATATCCCACAGTCTCTACTCAATAAGGCCGAGTGTGTCATCGTGCTTCCGTCGGTGGTGAAATTCGCCATTGGGATCGGCGGAAGCTATGGTCGCGGCGTGATGACCTGCCGCAGCGGCGAGAATTTCAAGGGGCTGTGGAGTGCTCCGACCATGATAGCGGTCGAGGGCGGAAGTTTCGGGCTCCAGTTGGGAGGCCAGGCGACTGACTTCGTCCTTCTCGTCATGAATGACCACGGCGCGAACGGCATCCTCACCGGGAAAGTGAAGCTGGGCGCGGACGCAGCCGCAGCGGCGGGGCCTAAGGGCCGGGACACAGCGGCCGCCACAGATGTCACCATGCGCGCCGAGATCCTCAGTTACTCGCGCTCGCGAGGATTGTTCGCGGGGATTTCACTTGAGGGATCGACTCTCCGACCAGACAACGGCGCGAACAAATCGCTCTATGGAAAAGAGATCCCGGCCAAGGATATCGTGTTGAAGGGCGCAGTTCCGCCTCCGGCGTCGGCGCAGCTGCTGCTCGCTACGCTCAACGAGAAATCGCCCAAGAATATCTCGGGTAAGTGATTCGCCAGGACCTGCTGCGCAAGAACGAGCCCGGCCTCAGCGCTCGGTGACTGGCCACCTGGCCCGGCGGCAACCCCGCCCGCCACAGAGCGCAGTTCCACAGGCGACAACCGCAACGACTCCAACGATAGACGCTTCTGGGGCTTCGTGCCCCGCGACAACCTCGAAGGCACGCCCATCCCCATCCACATGTCCATGCTTGCCCCGCAACCGCGGCCAGGGGGATTTGAGGTTGACGCGAGAGGGCGGCGGGCATATGGTTTTGCGCAGAAATGGAGTTGAAATCGGAAATTCCGGTTCATTAGCATCCCCAGGGGTCGTGCAGACGAATTGCGAGTTTACGCAGATGGTTTCCCGAAATCTACGAGTTAAGGAGATCGTAAAATGTCATTCCTGGCTTGGATTGTGCTCGGTTTGGTAGCGGGTTTCATCGGCAGCAAGATCGTGAACAAGACAGGAGAAGGCATTGTCCTCGACATCGTCCTGGGAATTGTTGGTGCGGTGGTCGGGGGATGGATTTTCAACAGGTTCGGCGCGGCAGGCGTGACGGGCCTAAATCTTTACAGCCTTTTGGTGGCCGTGATTGGCGCGGTAGTCCTCCTGCTCGTCTATCATGCGATTCGTCGTGTTGCTTGATCTAGGCTGAGCCTGGGCATGAAAGAACGCCTCGCCCAGTTGGGCGGAACATTGGAAATTACTTCCGGGGAGAAAGGAACCTCGGTCAAGGCGGCCCTTCCCAATCATAATCAGCGGCCCGCGTAGTTTGCATTTCTCACCATCCGTTGGAACACAATTCGCATTTGGAGCCCTGCCTGCGGCAGGCAGGCGATTTGCGGCCCCGGAAGACTGCCCCTGGTGTTCCCCTACGTCCCCGCGCTTTCCATGGCGTGTTTCGCGAAACACACGGCGTAAAACCCATTTCAATTCTTAATTGGCCGCATGCGACCCAGGGAATTCCTACAGCCATGAACCAAAACATTCTGCGGGCTGAACTTCAGCAGAAAGTTGTCGCGCGCCAGCGAGAATTCACATTAACAGCTAAGCGGCTTCTCTGGAATTGCCCCAATCCTGTGTTAATTCTGAATGGGGTGTGATGCGTCACACTCCGTCGAAAACTTGTCTTCGACCGAATCCAGGCCTGGCGGGGGTGTAACCAGGCGGGGCCGTGCCGGGGGTGACTTCCCCCGCGGGTACGCGCTAAAGTAGTTTGTATGTGCGGCATCTGCGGCGTAGTAGGCGTCACCGAAGCTCAGGAAGCTGAATCCATTGTCCGCCGCATGATGGCGGGGATGGTCCATCGCGGCCCTGACGATGAAGGAATCCTCCTGCGGCCGCTGGCCTCTCTGGGCATGCGCCGTCTCAGCATCATTGATCTTCCCGGGGGACATCAACCCGTCTTCAATGAAGACGGCACCATCGCCGTTGTGTTCAACGGAGAGATTTACAATTTCCAGCAGCTTCGCGACACGCTCGAGAACCAGGGCCACGTTTTCCGCACACGCTCGGACACCGAAGTGATTGTCCACGCCTATGAGGTCTGGGGAGAGGATTGCGTCAAGCATCTTCGCGGAATGTTCGCATTCGCCGTGCTGGACACCCGCCCGCGAGCCAACTCCCCCGGCCCGCGCGTTTTTCTCGCTCGCGACCGTTTGGGCATCAAGCCCCTGTATTACGCGCTTGCGGATGGCGCCCTCCTGTTCGCCTCTGAGGTACGTGCTTTGCTGGCCACGGGGCGCATCGCCCGCAACCTTTCCGGCGCCACACTCCAAAGTTACTTGCTCTTTGGGTCGGTCGGCGAGCCGATGACCCTGATAGAAGGCGTTTTTTCGCTCCCACCCGGCCACCTTCTTGGTGTGACTTTATTCCCGGGCCGCCCGGTCGAGGCGCCCAAGCCGGAGCCCTACTGGACCTTCGCTGCACTCGCGCCCGCTGCACCGAAGACCAATGGCCGAACACCCCAAACGATCAGGGACGAACTGCGCTCTCTTCTCGAGGATGCTGTCCGCAGCCATCTCGTCGCCGATGTCCCTCTTGGTATTTTCCTGAGCAGCGGCCTTGATTCCACGGCCTTGGCGGCTCTGGCCAGCCGCGAGCGTGCGGGGATTCATACCTTCACCGTCGTCTTTTCCGAACAGGAGTTTAACGAAGCAGCTCTCGCCCGTCTCGCAGCCGAGCACTTCGGCACCCAGCACGAAGAATTCCTTCTCACCGGGGAGCAACTGCTCGCTCAGCTCGACGTGGCTACCGCCGCGCTCGATCAGCCCACCATGGATGGGATCAATACGTTCTTTGTTTCCTGGGCCGCCCGCCGCGTGGGATTGAAAGTGGCCTTGTCCGGTTTGGGCGGCGATGAGA
>Ga0187803_10000917_pt1 | contig 11543 bp, 7 predicted proteins | sample NC_wetland_sal_i_2_FD_132425 | JGI IMG/M metagenome (GOLD analysis project Ga0187803, IMG submission 132425) | Wetland sediment microbial communities from Neuse River Estuary, North Carolina, USA - Control_3 | ecosystem: Environmental > Aquatic > Freshwater > Wetlands > Sediment | place: USA...
AGCGGGAGCGAGGCTGGTGGGGCGCCGTGGACACCCTCTGCTGCGGGACGCTTGGCAGCATCGAATTCTTCTGCGAGGCCGCCGATGCCCTTGGGTGCAGCAATCTTCGTGAACTCGCATCGCAGCGGCTGCTGGCGATTCTACAAACCGCCGCATCAACGGGCGATTACCGCTGGAACAGCGGAAAAGGCCAGTTCAATTTGGGTCTGTTTCGCGGCCTTGCCGGCGTCGGCTATACTTTATTGCGGCGTATCGATAGTTCTCTTCCCGACGTCTTAATTTGGGAATAGCGGCGTTTACTCGGAATTTGGATTCTATTGAGGCTTCACTTCTGCGCACCATGCGGTCAGGACAGCCTTGAACATATCAAAATACTGGACTCCCACCTGACAGTTGGTCGACGGATCGAGCGCCACGTGAATGACGTCACCCGCGGCTGCGGGGTGCGGCTTGCCGTTGATATTGATGTTGATACCCTCGTTCGTGGGGGAACCGATTAATCCAATGGTCAAGCGACCGCCGGCAACGATCATCGCCTGATTGGGGTCGATGTTGTACGTGTTCTCCGCAGGCCGGATTGCCTCCAATGTAGCCTGAACGGTCGTAAACTTGGATTGCAGTGCGACCAGTTTTCCATTTTGACCGTATATTTCCGACTCCAGCTTCTGCATTTCGCTCTGGAGTTGCTGGATGGTTGCATCGCGCTCTAGGACGTCGCGAGCAGCCACCAACCGGCCGTAGACGTGGCCGCCAATTGCGACACCCAGAATGAGGATCGCCGCAACGAACGCCAATCGAAGCCTGCCGCCTCGCGTCATCAAGGCCTCATACAGTCGAGGGCTTATCCAGACCTCGACCGGGCGATCTGATGCAGGTCTTTCGCTCACTTTGCGATTCCTTGCCAATTTCTTGGTCTGGCACCGTCGCAGCTGCCGGGCGCGCATCTCCATGATCGCCCATTTGTAGACTGGAAGGCAATTCGAAAAAACAAGTGAGTCATGTCGTTCTCGGAGCACGGCATTCGGCCTACTCCAAGGCACTTTTCGGCCCGGAGCGTTTCTGAATCGGATCAATTAGTCGAACAAGGGCACAATCGCGATTGTGTCGGACCGCCTTCTGACTATTGTCTCGGTTGTTCTCCTGTCCCAGAAGCCGGCGCCGATCCAGTTGGGCGCATGACGCCAGAGATTTGGGAAAGGATAGATTCGATATCAAGCAGGCCGCGCGCGCTCCACGAGCTCGGCAGTTTATCCGGGATCGTGGCAGCGCCGGCCGACAAATCCGCGGCCGCCGCTTGGTTTAATTCCGGCGGCACACCGTTACTCGATGACCCAGCTGCCGGCTTGGCATCTTTGGAACCGCTGCCGGTGGGCGCAGCGTCAGGAGCCGGCGATGAAGCACCCGGCGGGGCTTTATCGGCCGCCCCACGCGAAGCTCCGGACGGCGGTGTTGTGCCGCTTGCGCCTGATTGCGGCGTCGTGCCTGGCGCCACCGGAGTATCAACGTTGCCGAGAATGATCGGCAGGCCATCCCTGCCGGTGCCGATGATTACGATTTTCGCATTGTGCGATTGCGCGAGTGCAAGGGTGGCTTCGATGCCACGCCAACGCAAGTACGAGTCTGAAATCCCTTGGCTGACCGTCTGCTGGAAGGCGGCTATGCCATTCGCCTCGATCTGTTTGCGTTTCGATTCTTGGGCTTCGGCCTCGACACGGAATTTATACTCCTGAATCTGATAAAACTGCTCGGTCTGCCGATTAATGGCGGCGACGATTGCCGGCGGCAATTCGATGCTGAGCACAAGTGTATCGAGGATTTGGATCGAGCCTTGCAGGAAGTCGTTATAATGTTTGGGATCCGGCTGTTCCATCGCTTCCGGCTGCACCAATTCGTTAAGATTGGCGCCCAGGCTCTTTCGCGCATTAGCTCGAATTTGTTCTTGAATCGCCTCGCGTGACCTATAAACCTCCTGGGCCGTGTACTGAGAGATGACCTGACGCGCTTGGCTGCCGATTTCAGGACTCACGACCGTTGCGAAGTACTCCGGACCGATAAACTTGTGAAGCACGGCGACGGAATTATGCAGCAATTGAAACCGCACATTTATCTGAACGGTGACGCTTACCCCATCTTTGGAAATAGCGTTGTAGGTCTGAGTCGCGGATTGCAGCCGCAGGTCATAAAGGAACAGCCTGTTCCACGGCGCCATGAGGTGAAGACCCTCCTCCCTCAGTTCCCGGGGATCCAGGACTGTGCCTCGGCCAGCAAAACACCAGCAGTACAGGTCAAACCCGAGCAATCGGTACCAAAGGACACCCACCTGTCCACTCGGAACCGTAATCACCACATAGGGCCAAAGCACGACAATTAGAAACAGCGTCGTCAACAAAGTGACGGATAGGCCCGGCAGATGGCGCCAGAGAAAACGCCGCCATCCGCGCCTCTTCGGCGGAGGTGGCTGTTCGTCAAGTGACTCTGGATTCTTTACCATCAGCCGTTCTCCATCGAACGCTGCTCGACAATACGCCCTTCGTCCATGCGAATCCTGCGCGCGGGCAATTTTAACTCGTCAAGATAACGGTCATCGTGCGTGATCACCACGACAGTGGCGCCGCTGCGCATCATTTCCGGCAGCAGCTCGTCATAGAATTTGCGCCGAAATTCGGGGTCCTGTTCGGCGGTCCATTCGTCCAACAAGAGGATCGGACGTTTCTCCAGCAAACTTACGATGAGTGCAAGACGCCGGCGTTGGCCGCCGGAAAGATCGAGCGTACGGAACTCGCCGCGCGAAAGGCCGGTCTTGTCTTCCAATCGGAACTGCGTGAGCAGGCGATCGATCTCGGCCGGATCCGCTTCGGGCATTCCGTAAAGTCGGTGGAACAGATGATAGTCGAAGAAAATCGCCGACATGAGAGAGCGATAGGCGTCTCGCGTATGATCGTTGATCCGCATCCCGTCAAGCGTGATTTCACCGGAATCGGGGGGATAGAGGCCGGCAAACACCCTCAAGAACGTCGATTTGCCTGAACCGTTACCCCCGGTGATGAAGACGAGATCGCCGGATCGCAAGGTAAAGTCGATCGGCCCGATCTTGAAGGCGGCCTCGGAAAATCTGTCAACGTAACTAAAAACAATGTTGCGCATCTCGATCTTGTCAAAACGCTTTACCATCCTGGTTTCGCCTGCCTCAATCGAAACCGTTGCATGCAGATCGGAATCTAATTGCTCCAACCGGTCCGCCGCGGCATTCGCGTTCGATAAGATCGGTATTGATTGCACCAAACCCAAAGATGCGCCGACGACGAACAATAGCGCCGTCGTGGTCTGCGTGATGGACGAACCTGTCAGTGATGCACTGAACAGGGGAGCCACGAATACGACAGCGCCGAGCAAAATGTAGACGTAGCTCTGCGTTGAAACGATCTGTTTGAAGGTGTCGACCTGGGCGCCGATTTTGATGTTGGCCGCGGTTCTCGACACGTTAACGGCATCGTCAAACAGATCGGAGCTTCGTGCGCTGTTCAACCTCACTTCTTTGAAGCCATCCAGGAAGTCACCTAGCCGATCGAACAACCGGCGTTCCTGCTCTGCCGCCTTCGCTCTTTCCTCGACCAGGCGGCGACCCCTGAAGTGGAAAAGTGCTCCCGCCGCGACGAGAATCACGACGCTCAAGGCGAATGCCACAAACGACAGGTACGCCACGTATAGTGCGACAAAAAAGACGACGACCACACCCTGCATTGAATAACACAGCGTATTGCTGGCCTGCGTCAGCACCGCGGCATCGCTGGTGATTGCAGCAAAGATCCTCGAACGCCCGATCCTTTCAACTTCCAGAAGTTCCGAGCGCCTTACGTCGTCCATTAGGCGCACCCGGAGTCTGTGGATGATAGCCTCAATCTCGGCGGTGACCGTTATGGTCACGTAGGTCTGAGTCTTGATGAAGAGAATCAGCGAAATCACGAATAGGGTAGCCGCCCACAAACTGGGTCGGTGACTCTCGTCCACGGCTTGTGCGCCCACATTGATGGCGGCCAGGATCGCAGCGCTGCTAATGCCGCCGATGCCGGACATGAACACCAGCTTCCGCAGTGAGCCGCGCATTTCGCGGCGAACGAGCTGCAAGAAGGACATGACTGGGATGTCGTCCGTTTACATTTCCACAAGGCGCGACCGCCATTTCAACGAGGGAACCGCTTGCCCATTCTGATGAGAAAGCTGGCCTAGTTTTGCTGCTGCCATTCGACGCGCCGTAAGGATCCGGTGAAGAACAGTAAAAGCAACACCAACAGCGGAGTGAAGGCCAGCGCGGGGACAAACGTCCCGAGAAAACCCACCCGCCGGTTGGCACCGCGAAATCCCGTTGGGATGCACAAGATGATGTAGACGATTGCTTCGAGCACGGTCTCGTCGGTCAACTACTGTCGCGCTTGGGCGGGCCGCTCCCTGATTGGCTGGCATAAGCCGCGGCGCGTCAAAGGCCGGTCGCCGCTCCGGTGGTCGTACTTGCAGTACGGCCGGAGGAGCTGGATGGAGACTCGGTGCTTCGCGCGTCTGCACCGGAGTGCGTAGATCGAGAGTCCCACATCTCTTTATGGGCCTTGACGAAATCACGGTAGTCCGGAGGATTGAAATCAAGCAGTGTCCCGCCTGATGCAAAGTGCTGAATGAAAGCCTTGCCGATAGCGTAGGTGGCTCCGGCCGAGAGCACCGGCATCACAAAGGCGCCGACGATCGTTCCGAAAACAGGTACCATCTTGAGCACACTGGCGGCGCCGATGCCGCTGGTCGCCGGGATCGTCGATCCCGCTAAGGCGGCTATCAGTGCTTTGCCTCTGTTTTCGGAGAACGGCACGTCGTAGATTTGCGAAATACGACGCAGCATCTGGACCTGGAGTCCGCCGACAGCAACGGCGTCAATAAGGGGTACCGGAATGAGTCCGGCAACGCCGGACCAGATGGCGAAACGATCGACCAACTTCGAAGCCAATTCGTCGCGACGCTCCGCCGTCGTCTCGGCCGGCTCCGCCGCAGTCGTATCTGTTGCCGCAATGGCTTCGCTTTGCGCAGAACTCACCGACGCAGTTGGTTTCTGTGCCATACTGGATCCTTTCTCGGCATCCCTGGGCTGGCCCCCAATCGGGACGTTACGAACCCTTTCGCCGGCGCCAACCACGTAAGCGATAAAACCCTATCATGGCGGGTAACCCATGCCAAGCGCTGGGAACAACTGTCTCGATGCAGCCATGTGGGGCTTGCTTCCGGAGATCGTTTTGACTAATTGCTTGAGCGGTCTGCAAGCGCCGGATTGGTACGAGAAGCTTGAACGTCAGCGCAGCGAACTCGCGCGCCAGATCGCAGAGTTTTCGACGTCTGCGCTGATGCGCCTGGTCGTCGACGTGGTGCGGCTTGAGAGTCGGTTAAAATCTGGCCCACCGGCGGCTGGCACATGACCGAAACCTTCGAGCAATACAACCTCGCGCTCACAAGGGGCCTGCGAGCGGCCAGTTCTTGCGTTGGTTCGATCGGTGAACTGATAAGTCTGGAAGAGGGAAAGTGCACGCAAGCATGACTTCTCAAGGGTTAGAGGTCTTGCCCGAACCAACCCGCACAAAGCGCACCGGCTCGCTTAACCCATGTAGTGTAGCGCGGTCCTCGGTCAGGGTTCGACCCGCTAGCACCTCGCGCGCTTCGCTGTCGCCCAGCACCGCCTCGGATATGATTACCTCGCTGCCGCGGCACTGATGTTCGAGCCGCGACGCCGTGTTCACGGCCGAGCCGAAATAGTCAAGCACGCCGCCCGCGGTGACGGCGATGCAGGAACCGAGATGCAGCCCGAGTTTCAAGACGATCCCGCCGTCGCTTCGGGGGCGATTAAAGTCCGCCACCTCGTCCTGAATCGCTAGCACTGCCCGCACCGCGTCGGCCGGATCGTGGAATGCCGCCATTACCGCGTCTCCTACGGTCTTAACGATGAAGCCGTTATGGCGCTGTACCCGTTCCGACAGAAAGGCGAAATGATCGCGCACCAGACGGAAGGCGGTGGCATCACCGAGATCGTCATAGAGCTTGGTCGAGCCTTGCAGATCGGTGAACACGATTGCCACGCGGCCGATTTCCACATCGTCCCCGGGGCGCAAGAGTTGTTCGGGGCAGAGCCGTCGAAACGCCGGCATCGCAATCACCCTTTCGCCGGTCAGAGCATCCCTAGCCCAGTTGCGGTCTTCGACGACGAAGAACAGCGATCGATCCGTTTCGTTGCGGATAATGAGTTCGCCATTGTTACCGTGCGTCGCCAACAGAATGTCCGAGCCATCGGCCGTGATCTCGGGGAGGATCCCATCGCTCCCGATGTCGGCATCCGCTTCGGGGCCGGCCTCGATGGTGCGAAAGCGATAGCGGCCGGGTGGTGGCGTCAACGCAAAGCTCTTGGTGGAATGCGCTGCGACCTCAGCCTGAAACTTGACATGCGGGGTCGTGCCTTGCCCGAGCAGGCATAGCTCGCCTTGGGGCAGCGGGCGCAGCCAAGCCTCGGGATGAAAGGTGAGCTCTACGTTCCGAGTGAAATCGCGGCCATAATCGATGTTGCATGACGAGCAATGCGCGCCCTGCGGCAAATCGTGCAGATGTTCTACCCGCGATTTGGCGCCGCGGCAGCGCGGGCAAAGCAAATCCCAGCCCATCGCCAGAATCCCGAGACGCTGGGCCGCGAGGAATAGCTCCACGGCATCCGCGTCCGTTACACGCCAAAATCGCGCCATCGCAAAGGGGCGTATGCTGCGCAGAGCCACCACCGGCGCATGCAGGAGAAACTCAGCGAGCTTGGACGCGAGGCCGTGACTCGACGGATCGCGTTCCAGATCGGCGAACAGCGGAGCAAGGCGGCGGCGAGCCGCAGGCTTTACCTCCTCCCGCGCGCTGGCGCCGGGTATATAGTCCGGCATCTCGGCCTCGTCGATCAGCCTTTCAATCGCGGCGAGGCGCTTGTCGCCCTCGCGCTCGATTTGACCGGACAACTTTGCCAGCAATCCCAGTACACCGACGCACTCAATCTCGGCCAGGAACACCAGCCGGCTTCCGTTACCTTCGGAATAGAGTTCGGCGCCGGCCTGAAAGCGGCGGATTGGGCCGTTGATGAAATTGCGGACGTGCACCAGCCGGCGGTTTTCTTGCCACTCGCCGAAGCTTTCCTCCCATTTCAGCCGTATTGGGCCGACCCCCACACTGGCGAAGCGGTGAATGCGGCCCTGGGCATCGGCGCGCTCCTCGACCCGATAAGGCGGAGAGCCGGCGATCTCGTTGATGCGAGCGGTATCCGCAACGAAGGGCCAAATCGCCTCCGGCGCCTTATCAAAATGCCGTTCCTTGCGGTACCGATAGACGGTCTTCATCGGTGAATTTCCAGCTCCGGTGGCCGGCCTCGGCTACCGGAAGATACGCCAGATCGCCTACATGGTTTCGCCGCCAATAGTCGATCCACATCGGCGCCACAATAGCCCAACCATCCGCTGCCACGCTTTTCAACGAGACCCTGCAACGGACGTCAGCGCCCGGTCCCGGTCTGAGGAAGCTGTCAGGCTTGCAACGCACTGGCAAAATCGCGCAAGCTTTGCCTGTACGGTATCTAAGCGTAACGATATTGCCCACCCTGCTTAGCCACACGTGAATGGAGCTTCCCGTGAATCGCCGATCCCTGCTCAAATCCACCCTTGTTGCACTAGCCGCACAGCGGCTACCGCTGCCCGTTCCGATAAGCGGCGCCCAGGCGGCGGCTCCAGCGTGGCGGCACGGTGTGTCGCCGTTCGGGGATCTGAAGTATCCGTCCGGCTTCAAACAGTTCGACTACATCAACGCGAACGCGCCGAAGGGCGGCGCAGCGCGGCAAATCGCGCTCGGCACCTTCGACAATTTCAATATGGTGGTGGCCGGAGTCAAAGGCACGCTCGCCCTCGGTATCGATCTCATTTACGACACGTTGCTGGTCTCGGCACTCGACGAAGTATTGAGCAGCTATGGCCTCATTGCCGAGGCCGTGCATCACCCGGACGATTTCTCATCGGTCTCGTATCGGCTGCGAGCGGAAGCAAAGTGGCACGACGGGACGCCGGTGACGCCGGATGACGTGATATTCTCCTTCAACACGTTCAAGAAATTAAGCCCGCAATCTGCTGCAAGTTACGTCAATGTCGTCAAGGCCGAGAAGACGGGCGATCGCGAGGTTACATTCGCGTTTAAGGGAACCGGCCACCACAGGCTGCCCGAACTCCTGGGGCAGCTCACCATCCTGCCCAAGGCGTGGTGGGAGGGAACCGACGACAAAAAACGCGACATCGGATCGACCACGCTTGAGCCGCCGCTCGGCTCCGGCCCCTACGCCATCAAAGAGTTCACGCCTGGCCGCAGCATCGTCTACGAGCGCGTCAAGGACTACTGGGGCAGCGACGTCAACGTCAATATCGGTCGCGACAATTTTGATGAGCTGCAGTTCGAATATTTCCGCGATGGTACGGCCGCGCTCGAGGCGTTCAAGGCAGACGCCGCCGACTGGCGCGTCGAGAACAGCGCCAAGAACTGGGCCACCGGCTACGACTTCCCGGCGGTCGCCGACAAGCGCGTCATCCTCGAGGAATTTCCCATCAACAACGTCGGCGTGATGCAGGCCTTCGCGTTCAACATCCGCCGAGAGAAATTCCAGGATCCCCGGGTGCGGCTGGCATTTAATTATGCGTTCGATTTCGAGGAGATGAACAAGCAACTTTTCTACGGTCAATACAAACGTATCACCAGCTATTTCGAGGGCACGGACCTTGCCGCCACCGGCTTGCCAGGGCCCCGCGAACTCGAACTGCTGAACACGGTGCGTGACAAAGTTCCTCCTGAAGTCTTTGCAAAGGCCTATTCCAACCCGGTCGGCGGCACTCCCGTCGCCGTGCGCGATAATCTGCGCGAAGCCGTGCGGCTCTTGAAGGCGTCGGGGTACGACATGCGCGACCAGCAATTCGTCAACAGCAAGTCGGGCGAGCCGTTCACGGTGGAGTTTCTCGGCAACAACCCGGTCTTCGAGCGCGTCTTCTTGTTCTACAAACCCTCGCTGGAGCGCCTCGGCATCACCGTGTCGGTGCGCACGGTCGATGAGGCGCAGTTCGAGAACCGGCTGCGCAGCTGGGATTTCGACATCATCACTTACGGTTGGCCGGAAACGCAATTGCCGGGTAACGAGCTGCGCGACTATTGGAGCTCGCAAGCCGCCGATCAGTCTGGTTCGGACAACATGATCGGCATCAAAAACCCGGCGGTTGATGCGATGATCGAGCATGTCGTCTTCGCCAAGACATACGAAGATCTGGTCGCCGCCGCCAAGGCGCTCGACCGCGTCCTGCTTTGGAACCACTACGTCGTGCCGCAATGGAGCTACAACAAGGTGCGCACCGCGCGCTGGGATCGGTTCAGCCATCATGACCCGTTGCCGAAATACGGCATGTCCGCATTCCCGAGCTTGTGGTGGTGGGATGCCGACAAAGCGGCCAAAACGGCAAGCCGCTAGACGGAACGCCTAGCTGCGTTGCTAGCCGGACGTTTCGTCGTCGGCTATTTGATGACGCCGCTTGTGGCGCGAGCGGTGGATGGAATGGATCAATTCGCCGTGACGGGCATGCCGTGCGCCTTCACGGCCATGCACCTTGCCGCAGCGAGAGCTGATGCTTACGTTTAATGGGCGGGCTCAGGGTGAGCGAGACCTTCGATGAGCGAAACCGAAGCCCTTTTCAAAGTGCTGCGGCAATCGGCCGATGCAGATTCTGCTGTCGCTATCGAGCAATCGGTTCGCGAGGCGCCTGATCATGAGCTTTGCCGCATCAACGTCCTTGCCTTCGCTGCCAAGAACGGTCTCGACGAAGAGCGGGCCGTCGCCGCCTTTCTGCATGCCGCGCGCCTCGGACTGTTCGAATTGTCGTGGAACGTGATCTGTCCCGGCTGTGGTGGCGTGCTTGATGCAGGGACGACGCTCAAGACGGTCAACCACGAGGAATACGCTTGCGGGCTGTGCGCCTGCGGCTACAAGCCGACTCTCGACGAGATGGTCGAGGTGACGTTCACGGTGAGCCCGCGGGTGCGCCACATCCTCGCCCACAATCCGGATACCCTCCCGGAAGCCGAGTATTACCGCCAGATTTTCTGGGGTTCGGGCGTCGATCTGCCCGAGACGTTAGGAGACAGCCTCGCCGAGTTCACCATCGATTCGATCGAGCTTCCGCCCGGCGACAAGGCAGTGCTGTCGGTGCAGCTGCCCAACAATTTCGTCATCGTATTCGATCCTGTCACGCACGGGACGCAATTCATCGATGTCAAGGGCGAGCCGACGCGCGAGCGGCAGACGCTTTCGATGGTGTTCAACAAGGTGAAGGCGCCGGTCGGAACGGTCGAGATGCGGCCGGGGCCGTTGCGGCTGTCGCTCGAGAATCAAACCGACCGCCGTGTGCTGCCGGCGCTGTGGATCGCCTCCGATCCGCTCCACCATCTGCTCGGCAAGCGCAGGCCGTTCCTTACGGCCAAAAGGCTTCTCACCAACCAGACGTTCCGCGACGTCTATGGCAGCGACACGCTCGATGTCGATCAGCGGCTCAAGATCACCAGCCTCACCTTCCTGTTCACCGACCTCAAGGGCTCGACCGCGCTTTACGAGCGGGTCGGCGATCTTGCGGCCTACGATCTTGTCCGCCAGCATTTTCATGTGTTGTACGAGATCGTGTCGGCAGAGGCGGGGGCGATTGTGAAGACCATCGGCGACGCGGTGATGGCGACATTCCCGACGCCCGACCGGGCGCTGGCGGCCGCATTGCGCATGCGTGAGGAAATGGCGCGGCTCAACGCCGAGCGCAAAAACGAGGATTTGCTGCTCAAGATCGGCATTCACGAGGGACCGTGCCTGGCCGTCAGGCTCAACGACAATCAGGATTATTTCGGCCAGACCGTCAACATGGCCGCGCGGGTACAGGGCCTCGCCTCGTCACGCGCCATCTTCGTAACCAAGCCGGTGATGGAGGATGCGAAGAGCGCGAAAATCCTCGAGAGCGCGGGCCTGCAGCCGACGATGCAGCACGCCGCACTGCGCGGCGTCGCCGACGAAACGATAGTGTTCGAGATTCCCTGATGCAGCCGGTGCATTGGGCGCCGTCGAACGGTGCCGAGTACTCACCTCAATTTTATTCGGGCCTGCCCGATGTCGCGATGTCGAGCGACATCGCGTCGCTCTCGAAATGCTCGAGGAAGACCAAGCCAATGCCGCGGGTTAATGCGCCCGCGGTAATCGCGGACACCGCCAGGCCAAAAAGCGCGCTTCCCGGAACGACGAAGACCAGCGTCGAGGCGGTCGCGGCCCCTAGGCCCGTGGGCACTGCGCCCCCCATGAGCCCAATGATCATCGATCGCGTCCGGTCACGCTCGAACGGCACCCCATAAAGATCGCTCAGTTGCTTCACCATCCGCATGTTGATGGCCGTCACCCCGGCGATATTGACGACCGGCAGCGGGAACAGACCGCCTAC
>Ga0187803_10000918_pt1 | contig 11543 bp, 7 predicted proteins | sample NC_wetland_sal_i_2_FD_132425 | JGI IMG/M metagenome (GOLD analysis project Ga0187803, IMG submission 132425) | Wetland sediment microbial communities from Neuse River Estuary, North Carolina, USA - Control_3 | ecosystem: Environmental > Aquatic > Freshwater > Wetlands > Sediment | place: USA...
GATCGACCGCCGGGTAAATTCCGATTTCGGTCAACGCGCGCGAAAGCACGGTCGTCGCATCGAGGTGAGCGAAGGTTGTCGCCGGAGCGGGATCGGTGAGGTCGTCGGCCGGAACGTAAATCGCCTGGACCGAAGTTATCGCTCCCTTCTTGGTGGACGTAATGCGCTCCTGCAATTCACCCATCTCGGTGGCGAGGTTGGGCTGGTAGCCGACGGCCGAAGGCATGCGGCCCAAAAGCGCCGACACTTCCGAGCCCGCCTGCGTAAAGCGGAAGATGTTATCGATGAAGAGCAGCGTGTCGGCGCCTTCTTCGTCGCGAAAATATTCGGCGACCGTCAGCCCGGTCAAGGCCACGCGGAGACGGGCTCCCGGCGGCTCGGTCATCTGGCCGTAGATGAGCGCGGCTTTCGACTCATCGGGCTTGCCGGGTTTGATGACGCCCGATTCGGACATCTCGAGCCACAGGTCGTTGCCTTCGCGGGTGCGCTCGCCGACGCCGGCAAACACGGAGAAACCGCCGTGCTGCTTGGCGACGTTATTGATGAGCTCCATGATGATGACAGTCTTGCCGACGCCGGCGCCGCCGAACAAGCCGATCTTGCCGCCCTTCAGAAAGGGCTGGATCAGGTCAATGACCTTGACGCCGGTCTCGAACATTTCGGCGGTGGTGGATTGCTCGTCGAAGGCGGGGGCCAGGCGGTGAATCGGCATCCTTTTTTCGAAAGCGACGGGGCCGAGCTGGTCCACCGGCTCGCCGATGACGTTGATGACGCGGCCGAGCGTGCCGCGGCCCACGGGCACCGAGATGGGGCCGCCCTGGTCGACAGCCTTCATGCCGCGAACCATGCCGTCGGTGGGCTGCATGGCGATGCAACGCACGCGGCCCTCGCCAAGGTGCTGCTGCACCTCGACGATGACGTTGATCGGCGTGGGCACAGTGAAGCCGTCACTGACGACGCGCAGCGCCTGGTAGATGGGAGGCATGGATACCTCGACGAACTGCACGTCTACGGCGGGCCCTGCGACTTGGATGATGTGTCCGATATTTTCTGGCATAGAACCTCAGCTGCTAGCTTCTAGCTGCTAGCGAGCAAAATCATCTGACTCGACCGCAACCGGAGACGCGGCAAGCCGCGTCTCTACAGGGTTGCTAGAAGCTAGTAGCTAGTAGCTAGAAGCTTCCCTACAATGCTGCCGCGCCGCTGACGATCTCGATAATTTCTTTCGTGATCTTCGCCTGGCGCGCGCGGTTCATGGCCAGCGTCAGCGAGTCGATCATATCTGACGCATTGTTGGTTGCCGAATCCATGGCTGTCATGCGGGCGGCGTGTTCGGCCGCCACCGATTCGAGCAGCGCATGGAAAATCTGGATGCCGATGTATTTCGGCAAAATCTCGCGGAACAGCTGATCGGGCCGCTGCTCGTAAATATAGTCCACCTGGGAGACGGCGATCTTGGCCGCGGCCTCGTCAATGGCGTGCGTGTCAGCCGCGCGAAGGCCGACGCCCGCGGACTTGGCGGCTTCGATTCTGCGCTTGCGCTCTTCTTCTTCCGCTTCCTCGGCCATGCGCACGTCCACGACGCCAATTTCCTTGATGGGGAGAAGATGCTCGGCGATGAGGCGCTGCGCGATGACCGACTTGAACTCGTTGTAAAGAACGTAGACGGCATCGATTTCGCCGTTGCTGTAGCGCTCAACGACGCTCTGCGCCAGGTTCGAGGCGAAGGTGTGCTCGACCTTACCTAGAACGCCGACGTGTTCGCCGACGATCTGCACACGGCCGGCGCGGGGGACGGGCGGGACGCCCGGGACGCCCGTCGCTCCACCATCAGAGTCGTGCTGGACGGGTGGGACGCCTGTCGCTCCATTAGCGGCAGCAGTTCTGGGCGGGGCGGCGGGATAGCGGCGGCGCATGAAGTCGCGCCCTTTGCGCCCAATGCACTCGACGTCAATGTTCTGCTCGGGCTTCGACCCGATGAACTTGGTGACAACTTTTAGAATATTTGTGTTGAACGCGCCGGCCAGTCCTTTGTCGCCGGTGACGACGATGAGCAGGACGGTCTTTTCGGGTCGCTCGGCCAACAGCGGATGACGCGGTTCGCCGGTGATGGGGTCGTAAGCGTCAGCGCGTCCGACCAGCGACTTCAAAACGTTGGTCAGCATTTGCGAATAGGGCCGCGCGGCCAGCGCGCCTTCCTGGGCGCGGCGGAGCTTGGCCGCCGAGACCGTCTTCATCGCCTTGGTGATCTGCCGCGTGTTGATCACGCTGCGGATGCGGCGCCGAATATCGAGAATGTTGGGCATGAATGAGTTCTCAGTTCTCAGTTGTCAGTTCTCAGTTTCAGTCAACATCTCCTGGAATTCAGGGTTAACTGAGAACTGAGAACCGAGAACTGAGAACTGCTATTTCGCTACTGCTTGCCGTGACTCCACGAACTGCTGTTTTGCTTCTTTGATCACGCGCGCAATCTCGGCTTTGAGATTGTCGTCGAGGATCTTCTTCTCCATGATCGTCGCGAGCAGACCAGGGTTCGCCGTGTCCACGTATTTGTAAAGCGCCTTTTCGAAATCGCGCACCTGGTCCACAGGGAGATCGTCGAGCACGCCGCTGGTGCCGGCGAAGATGCCGATAATCTGCTTCGAGAAAGGCAAGGGCGAGAATTGCCCCTGCTTCAAGAGTTCCACCAGGCGCTGGCCGCGATTGAGCTGCTGCTGGGTCGCTTTGTCCAGATCGCTGCCGAACTGGGCGAAGGCGGCCAGCTCGCGATATTGGGCGAGTTCGAGCTTGAGCGTTCCGGCAACCTGGCGCATGGCCCTGATCTGCGCGCTGCCGCCGACGCGGCTGACGGAGAGTCCGACGTTTACCGCCGGGCGCACGCCCTGGTTGAACAAGTCGGTTTCAAGATAAATCTGGCCATCGGTAATGGAAATGACGTTCGTCGGAATGTAGGCCGCGACGTCGCCTGCCTGGGTTTCGATCACCGGCAGCGCGGTCAGCGATCCGCCGCCATTTTGATCGTTCAGCTTGGCGGCACGCTCGAGCAGGCGCGAGTGCAGATAGAAGACGTCTCCGGGATATGCCTCGCGGCCGGGCGGACGGCGCAGCAGAAGCGAGATTTCGCGATACGAGGCGGCATGCTTGGAAAGATCGTCGTAGATGCACAGCGAGTGGCGCTTAGTGTCGCGGAAGTACTCACCCATGGCGCAGGCCGCGTAGGGGGCGATGTACTGCATGGGGGCGGGTTCGGAGGCCGAAGCGGCAACAACGATGGTGTACTCCATCGCGCCGGCGTCCTCGAGGATCTTGACCACCTGGGCAATGGAAGAGCGCTTTTGTCCGATAGCGCAGTAGATGCAGATTAGGTCGTTGCCCTTGTTGTTGATGATGGTGTCGAGCGCGACGGCGGTCTTGCCGGTCTGGCGATCGCCGATGATCAATTCGCGCTGGCCGCGTCCGATGGGGATCATTGAGTCAATGGCTTTCAGACCAGTAGCCATCGGCTCGCGCACGGGCCGGCGATCAATGACGCCGGGGGCGATGCGCTCCAGGGCAATGAATTTGTCGGTTGCGATCGGGCCCGTGTCGTCAATCGGCTGGCCCAGCGAATTCACCACCCGCCCGACCAGAGCGTCACCCACGGGCACGCTCATGATGCGGCCGGTGCGCTTGACTTCGTCGCCTTCTTTGATTTCGGTGTATTCGCCGAGCAGCACCACGCCGACCTGGTCTTCTTCCAGGTTCATGGCGATTCCGGCGACACCGTGCGGGAAGGCGAGCAGTTCACCGGCCATGACCTTGTCGAGGCCATAAACGCGGGCGATGCCGTCTCCCAGGGTGATGACCGTGCCCACTTCGTCGACCGCGATCTTCGATTCGTAGTTCTCGATCTGCTCGCGGATTAGTTGCGTGATTTCGTCTGCTTTGATTTGTGCCATAAAGAAGCTCTCAGCTATCAGTTCTCAGCTGTCAGTTAAGTCTCATAGCGCCAGCTTCATCTCGCCGCTTGCGAAGTCAACCACACCCCGCTCTTACTGATGGCTGATAGCTGATAGCTGACAGCTAACTTACCAACTGCTCCCGAATCCTTTCCAACTGGCCGTTTACTGAACCGTCGTAAATGGTGCTGCCGACTTGCACGACCGCGCCGCCCAGAAGCGAAGCGTCTTGCTGGTAGCGGGCGCGCACCCGCTTGCCGGTCAGAGTGGCGATCTCCGCTTCCAGGATTTGCTTCTCGGACTCGCTCAAGGGCCGGGCGCTCGTTACCTGCGCATCGGCGAACCCGAGGCGCTCGTTCAATTCCCGTTCGACCTGCTTGACGATTTCGCTGAACAGCGGCAGGCGGCGGTGGTCGGTTAGCACCGCAATGAAATTCCGCACGGCGCGTGAACCGCCCGTCCTTTGGATGACCGCATCGAGCACCGCGCGTTTCTGTTCGCCGGGGATCGAAGGATTCTCCATGACGCGGCGCAACTGGTCGCTCTCCGCGAGCAGCGCTTCCATCGCATGCAATTCCTCGAGCATGCGGGCGGGATCGGCCTTGCTGCTCACCACCACATCGGCGAAGGCGCGGGCGTAGGTGCCGACGACGGAAGCCACGTTAACGGCCTTCCTTTCCGCCGTCGCCCTTCGACTCAGGCTTGCTCGCCAACTTGGAGGCGAAGTTGCGGACCAGCACCTGGTCCGTATTCGCATCCACGTTGATTTGCTTGCGGGCTAAGGCGACGGCCAGGTCGGCCGTGTGGGTGGACAACTCGCGGCGGGCCTGCTTGGCGGCCGCGGCAATCTCCTGCTCGGCGGCCTCGACCACTTTGCGAATCTCGTCTTCCGCGGCTTTTGCGATCCGGCCTTCCTCGCCCTCGGCATCCTTTTCCGCCGATACCTGCATTCTCCCGATCTCGACGTCCATTTGCTGCAGACGGCTCTCGATGTCGGCCAGCCGGCGACTTGCGTCCTTGCTGGCCGCACGCGCCTCTTCCAAAGCCCGCTGGATGGATTCGCCGCGCTTGCGCCACAGGGCGGGCACGCTCTTGCGAGTCAACCAGAAAACGACAAACACGATGATGGCGAAATTCAGGCCTAACGCCAGCAGGTGCGCCTGATGGACATTCAGGCCGAGCAACTTCCCGAGCTTTTGAACCATGGGCGAGTGCTTCAGGTTCGCGTTTTCCTCTTCTCCTTCAGCCTCGCGCGTCTCCTTGGCGAGTTCTCCGCCGACGCTCTGAGGCTCGGCACTGGCGGGCTTGGCTTCGCCGGTAGGTTCACTCTTCTTCTCTGCTGATGTCTGCTCGGCGGAAGGTTGTTGTGGCGGGTTCGACTGTTGCGGTGGCTGCGGCGGTTGCGCCACCGGCTGCGCCTGGGCGTATGCCACAGTGTGCGCCAAAAATAGTGTCAGACAGACCGCCAGGCTGAGACTGGCGAACGCGGAGACGATTTTATTCGCCACAGTCATACTCCACCGATCTCGCTGGGAGCCGCGACCGGCCGCATTACGGTGCGCACAATTTCGACGGCCAATCTTGCCGCTTCGTGTTCGAGCTTGGCCTTGGCCTCTTGCATGCCCTGATCGATCAGGGCGCGAGCTTCCTTCACCTGTTCCTGCGCCCGGGCACGCGCCTGGTTGACGGCCTCATTGCGGGCCTGCGTGGCCTGCTGGCGGCGGGCTTCAAGGCTACGAAAGACTTTCAGCCGTGCTTCCCTCAGGCGCTGCTCGTAATCGGCGGTTCGCGCCTCAGAGGCCGCGATGTCGGCGCGCGCTTTTTCCATGGCGCCCTGGGTGCGGTTGCGGCGCTCTACCAGCACAGCCTTCAGGGGCCTATGCACCAGGAATAGATAAAGGATGTTGAGCGTTGCCAGCAGGATGATCGTGGGCACGGAGCCGAGCAGTAATTCGCCTAGTTGTCGGAGCGTTTGTTCCATGTTCTGCTTGGTCGCTGTCCTGCGGATCGAGCTGATCGAAACCAGGCTGATCTTGCTAGTAGAAGAGCGGCTTATAAAACCAATCAACTTAGCACTATGGCGCGGACGGTGTCAATGACGCGGCGCCGAATTTTGGCGTATTTTGGAGCGGGCTGTTCCCCGGCTAAGTTCTGCTTGACAATCAAGTCCGTGGGTTTAGTATATAAGTATCACCTCCGATCCCTTTCCGGATCGAGTGGGCCGATAGCCAAGGAATCGTCACCGCTTCTTGGCTGGCGGCCCATTTTAGTTTCAGCCGTCAGCCATCACTCGTCAGGAAATGACTGCTCCGGTTCTCTGTCTTTGATTATGGGAACGGCGAGACGCGGCAAGCCGCGTCTCTACAGATCCACATTGTGGAGAGCAGAGCGAAACGGGATACACCATCTCGGAATCCGGTCTAGTAGACAGACTCAGCCGACTCGATGGCGGGGCGGAAATCGTGACGACAAATTGACGGGGACGTGACAACTTCGGCGCCACCGAAGTTGAGAATCACAGTTGTCAGGGATGCTCTCCGGTTGAACCGAACACGGCCGGGCAGCCCCGAATACCCTGGAAGTGGTCTGGCGGCATGAAACCCTCTCCATCCGCTGGACCTTTTTTCTTTTTCAGCGCCAACGAAACGCCAGCCGGCTAACGCACGGCAGCGGGCTGAAGCAGGGCCGCAATTTTCTCGAGCAGGAAGACCATGCTCATCCCGGAGTGCACGGCCGCGTCTACGTCGTGATGGTGCGTTCCGGCATGCATCACCAGCACCTTCGTTCCTTCATGCGCCTTTTTCACCATATAGGGCAGGTGATGGCGATCGTCCTTGGATAAGGTCGAACCGAGGATCACCAGGTCAAAGGTGTCGCGGCGCAGTTCGTCCTCGACGCCCTTTCGGTTGACAGCGGTGGTCACACGATGTCCGGCTTTCTTTATTTCAGAGGCATGGCTGGCAAGGACTTTTTCGTCCGATTCGCCGTAAAGGATCTTGATCGCCGCTTTGGTGGCTGGTTGCAGAGCAGTCGCAGGCAAGGGGCCTCCTTGATCTCCATTTCGGAGCTTAGCAAGCAGGAAGGTAAGTTCAGAGGTCACGGAAGAACACGACCAAGCGGGTACAACTTCGACGGGACCAGAAAGGCAGCAGACTCACCGCCGAGACGCAGAGGACGCAGAGAAAACCTCAGCAACAGGGAAAATCAAGAAGTTCTCGGCGCGCTCTGCTTCTCGGCGGTGAGGGCAGTCCAGCCCCGATCCGTAGCTCGCTAGAGCAGGGTTAACCGGCCGTTTGACGCGATCGGCCGGCGCTCACTGCCTCAGGAGCCTGTCGGCGGTTTGCTGCGCCTGCCGGATGTCCTTAGAAAGATCCTGCGCCTGCTGGTACGCGCGCCGGGCATCTTCTTCGCGCCCGCCGTTCTTGAGAGCCCCGGCCAGCAGAAGGTATCTAACATCGCTTGGGTCCGCCGCAACCGCCTGCGCATAGTAGTGAATCGCCTGGCCCCATTCGCCGGTTTTCTGGGCGATCAGGCCGAGTTCGAGCGGGAACGGATTGCCGAGCCTCATCGCCGACTCATAGCTCTCGCGCGCTCGCGCGTAATCGCCAAGGGCGTAGTAGATCTGGCCCAGATTGGCATAGGCCGAGGCGCGAATGCGGCTGTCGATTGCCAGCCCCAGCGCCAGCTCGTAGCGCGCGATCGCCTGCTTCAGATCGCCGTGCTGCTGCGCATAAATGCCGAGGTTGAGCTGGCTGACACTGTCGGCGGGCTCAAGAGCAGAGGCCGCCCGGAAATGCGCGACTGCCTCCTCATACCTGCCCTGCCTCGCCAGAATCGCGCCAACGTTGTTCTCCGCTACGAAGTTGGCCCGTGTAACCGAGAGCGTGTGGCTCCACAGGCTGAGATCGTCGTGCCAGTACCGCACTTGAACGTGGGTGACGGCGGCGAGCGCAAGAATAGCGCCAGTTTCCACCGCAGCAAGGACCTTCGCCGACACATGACCGTTCGTTCGCCGTTCCGACCCGGCCCAATCCGCTACGCCCCAAGCCACCATGACAAAGAGGCCGATTAGCGGCAGGTAAGCGTAGCGGTCGGCCATGGCCTGGTTCCCGACTTGCACCAGGCCGATCATAGGTACCATCGTTCCCAGGAACCAGAGCCAGCCGACCAGCAAGTAGCGACGCTCACGGTATTTGACCACCGCGGCGGTAACGATCAGCAACAACAGCGCCGACGCAATCACTTCCCATAGCGGGAGCGAATGAGGATATGGATAAAGGACCGCAAGATGGGAGGGCCAGAGTGCCTTTGCGATGTAGAGCACATAGCAGACCACCGCGTTTGCAATGCGCATCAGAGGAGGATGTGCAGCATTTGAAGTGACGGCTCCTCCCGCCCTCTGCACCAGAACCGTGATGACCGCACTGCCCGCCGACAAAACCAGCAGAGGAACTTTTTCAAGGCACAGCCGCCAAAGCGGCAAGCCAAGGCGCACGCTCGAAATGTTCGTCCGTCCCAATGGCCAGTAATCCAGCAGGAGCAGCGCGAACGGCAGCGTGATCACCATAGGTTTCGACATCAACCCCATAGCAAATAAAATCGCCACCAGCAGATAGCGCCCAATGCCCGGCTTGCGCGCATACCAACCATAAGCGCCCAGCGCCAGCAGGCAAAACAGCATGGCGAGCACGCTCTTGCGCTCGGCTACCCACGCCACCGATTCGACATTAATTGGATGCACCGCAAACAGGGCCGCAACGATCAGGCTGCGCCCGCTTGATCGCGTAACACGCTCCAGCAGCAAGAACAGCAACAGCACGTTGGCGACGTGAAACAGGATACTTGTGAAATGATGGCCGGCCGGATTGAGCTGAAAGAGCTGGCAATCCAGAGCATGTGAAAGCCAGGTGAGTGGAAACCAGTTCGCCTCATCGGAAGATGTGAACGCCCACCGAATTGTCGCCCAGCGCAGGCCCGCTTGTACGTGCGGATTAGTCAAGACATAACGGTCATCGTCGAAATTCACAAAGCCATTGCGCAGCACGGAGCCGTAGAGCAGCAGTGTCCCTACCGCCAGCAACAGGCACAGAACGCGTCTGCGACCTGCTGGAGAGCGGAAGATTCCCGCGCCTCCTTCGCGGGCAATGGCGGTCTGGGCAACTACGGAGGACATGACGCTTTGTGGGGCGATCTCTTGAGGCCCCCGACTCTAGCCCTATTGAAGCACAGTGCATTAGCCAAGCGCGGGAGAGCAGGGAGGTCACGCAGAACTTAGGTAATTCTGATCATATCCTCCCTGACGGAAACGGAGCGGGGGGCGGACTGCGTGTACCAAGAAACATCAGCGATCCATCGCTAGAATCACGGAGTAGAAGGACCCAACTGCAGAACCGTTGAAACTTCTCGCCCGTCTTTTTCTGCCCTAGAGCTAGTAAGGCAACTCCGAAAAACTCGACTGACTAGGACGAACTAAATCGGGGTCGAACGCTCCACAAATATCTTGTGCGTGGCCTCTTATCACGCCCTTCTGTGACCTATGTCACGTTTTGCGCCAGCGCAAAGTATCTCTCTTTTCTGGCGGGGTAATGTTCGCTGTGTGTCCGCAATGGGCCCAGTGTTTCTGATAAGAGCCGGCTTCAGCCGGCAGTGGTGCGGCACCAAGGGGAGGTAATTATGAAACGGGGAACATTCATCGTTCTTACATATCTGGCAATCGCAGCGATTGTACTTAGCCTCGGAGTTGTTCAGGTCATCGCGCAACAGCCGCATCACAAGGCCACGATGTCCAACGGCGCGACCATGTCGCCCATGGACATGATCAAGAACAGAATCACTCCTGCTCAAAGAAAAGCCGCTGCCGCGCAGGCCGCTCGACGCCGCGCCGCGGAAGCCCTCCAGGGACAGGGGCAGCAGGCGCCTGTCGGAAATCCGGGAAGCGGCGGCGCACTTCCCACAAGGGATCAACTTTATTTCGGCTTCTATCCCAATTACGCGAACAGCCCGCTGCCGCAGTTGACGCTCGATCCGGTCACCGGCGCGGTGACCGGCGTTGTCCCCAACACCGGAATCCGGAAATTTGTTGACACTTTGCCCGGTTTGAGTACCCCGAATGACCTCGGGCAGATGATGACGGTCGCTGTGCCGGACATCGTGACATTTCCGGGATCGGATTACTACGAGATCTCGCTCACCCAATGGACAGAGAAGATGCACGCCGACCTGACGCCGACGACGCTGCGCGGATACGTGCAAACGAATTTCGGCACAAATACTGCCGAGTGCGGAGGGGCCGGACAGCCGGCCTGCGACGCCACATTTAACACGGTGGTGCCTGCCCCGCCCCATTATCTTGGACCCTTGATCATTGCCCAGTCGAACCGGCCGGTGCGCGTCAAGTTCACCAACGCCCTTCCCACTATCGCGAATGGAGGCAACCTCTTTATTCCGGTGGATGAAACCATCATGGGAGCTGGGATGGGAATGTCGAGGGGCATGTCGAGCTATCTTCAGAACCGCGCCACCGTCCATCTCCATGGCGGCAACACTCCCTGGATCAGCGATGGCACGCCTCACCAGTGGACCGTTCCTGGTGGAGATTTTGCGAATACCGCATATCCGAGAGGCGATTCGGTGCAGTTCGTGCCCGACATGTTCTTCGTGAATGGGGCGGTCGTACCGCAGTGCACCGCGCTCATCACCACCAATTGCTCGCCGGCGGCGCTTCCGGCGACCACGCCTCCGCTCCCCCCCGTGGGAGCCACGAATGATCCGGGCCCCGGCTCGCTGACGTTCTTTTACACCAACCAGCAGAGCGCGCGGTTGATGTTCTATCACGACCACGCCTATGGCACTACCCGCCTAAACGTCTACGCGGGCGAGGCCGCGGGGTACCTGCTCACAGACCCGACCGAATCGATTCTCATCAATGGTGGTACGATCACCGAACCCAACGGAACCCAAGTGCCTGTGCCTGCCGGCACCGTCCCGGCTGCCGAGATTCCGCTGGTCATTCAGGACAAGACCTTCGTTCCACCCAATGGCGACGTCAACGGCAACGCCCCGGTTTACAGCGTCGGCATTCTGGAGAACGGTTCGGGCTACAACGCAGGGACCACCACGGTCCAATTCGTGGGCGGTACTTGCGCAACCGCCCCGACCGCCACAGCCACCGTCGGAAACATGCTCGATCCGTACGGGAAGCTGATCATCAACGCCGTGACTAGCATTACGCTTACCAATGGAGGTTCGTGCTCTGTTCCTCCCGCAGTCAGCATTGTGGATACGGGAGTCCCCGCCGGCACAGGCGCTGCGGCGTTCGCCTCGCTCGCCACGCTGGGAGCACAAGATCCTACCTGGGATCCAGCCCTCTGGGGCGGCCCCGGCAACTTCTGGTTCCCACACGTCTACATGACGAACCAGTGGCCGGACAATCCGGACGGAAGTGGAATGGGCCCGATGGGCCGCTGGGACTATGCGCAATGGTTCTGGCCTCCGTTTGGAAATGGAACTTACAACGACCGTGGCCCAATTAATTGCGGGGACGCGGCTCACCCGACTTGGATGTGCCCGGGCTTCCCTAGTGTTCTCGACCCGGCGCCCACTCTA
>Ga0187803_10000919_pt1 | contig 11524 bp, 9 predicted proteins | sample NC_wetland_sal_i_2_FD_132425 | JGI IMG/M metagenome (GOLD analysis project Ga0187803, IMG submission 132425) | Wetland sediment microbial communities from Neuse River Estuary, North Carolina, USA - Control_3 | ecosystem: Environmental > Aquatic > Freshwater > Wetlands > Sediment | place: USA...
CGGAAGTCAAGAAGAAATTCCAGAAGTGCGAAACGAAAAACCGATGCACTCCAAAAAATTATTTTCTCGAAGAACTTCGCTGCAAATGAAATCTGTCCGACGCAGCGAAAAATACGAGTGAACTTGCCTCAGTTGAGATTGGCGCGGGAAATAAACAAGGACTACGGCGTGTCGTTGAGGTAATAACCGTCGCGCGTAAGCAGCTCGAGGCCGGGGCGTTTCACGCGCACTTCAATCGTGTGATACGGCTTCGAGCGGTCGGTGTGCGCGCCGGAATAGCCGATGGTGTATTGATTGCGGGCCTGATCGGAAACGCGCCCGTAGAGTTCTTCGAGGTTCTCCCGGCTCACGCCGCCATAGAAAATATCCCCGCCCGTGGCATGGGCGTATTTCGCCAGAATATTGTTCCCGAGAAACGTGATGCCGCGATTCATGTTCGCTTCGCCCACGCCGACGGCGTAGACGGAAATATCGGCGGACAGCAGCAGCTTCAGGGTCTCTTCATATTTGTGCGTATTGTTCTTGGCGTTCTGCCCGTCGGAGATCAGAAAAATAATCTTGCGCCTCTCGTGCGGCCGGTCCTGCAACTGCTCCGCGGCGGCGTAAATCGCGTCGTTGATGTGTTTCGTGTTGGGATGCCCATTGGCTTCCGTGGGAACCTTCGCCGGCCCCGGTGGTTGCGCCGTATTGACGCGCGGACCGTTGGTCATGGTGTAAGAGCCGATTCCAGGAAACGAACTGCTGAGGTCGATGCGTTTGAGCTGCATGAGGAGCGTATCGTTGTCGGCGATGAAATTTTCGGAGATTTGCTCGGGGACTTCATCGAAGCGCCACAAGGACACTTCGTCGGAAGTACTGAACGCTCCCGCCAGGGTTTCGAGGGTCTTCTGAACCTTTTGCGCCGTGCTTGTCTTAAGGTCGTCGTCAATCAGAATGGCCGCCGACAAGTCAAACGCATCCACGGAGAATAGTGCAATTGGCTGCTCGATGCCGTCTTCAAAGACCCGGAAGTCGTTTTGCTGGAGATCGGTCACTAGCTCGCCCGCGCTATCTTTTACTGTCACGGGCACAACCACGAGGGATGCTGTTGCCCGGATTCGAGCGCGGGGGTCCTGCGCTTGCAGCGACGGTTCCTGACCAGCGCCCTGACTACCGCCTTTGCCGAATGCCGCCTGCGTCCGCATGGCCGCCAGGGCAGCCAATGCCAGGCAGATCGTTACGCTTGCTGCCAGGAATTTTCGTGGACATTTCATAGGTGTCCCGTCACTATTTCTTTGTTGGCAACCACTGGCCGCCGCGTTTCATGAGTCTTGAATGGCATCTAACTGTTCCGGCGAAGCATCCAACAAGTCATCATAGCCGGAGGAGATTATACAATGCGGATTCGAGCCATCCTTTCCTATCTGTGCGTCGCCTCGCTTGCGGGCGGGCTGGCTTTGGCCGCGCCTCCGGGCCAAATCCGCGTGCAAGTCAACCTGGTAAACCTTTTCGCCACCGTTCGCGACAAGCACAAGGCGATTGTCACCGGCTTAACAAAAGATGACTTCCAGGTCTATGAGGATGGCCAGCCTCAGGAAATTACTTATTTTTCGGCGGAATCCAACCTCCCGATTACCCTGGGAATGCTGTTGGATACCAGCGGCAGCGAGTACTTCATGCTATCCGCAGAGAAAGATGCGGGCTCGCGGTTCCTCGGTCGGGTGTTGCGCAAGGGCGACCTAGCCATGGTCATGTCCTTCGATACGGACGTGGACCTCCTCGCCGATTTCACCGATGACCGCGGGATGCTCAACCGCGCCATCAACCGCGCGCAGATCAACGCACCCAGCGGCGGGATGATCGCGCAGGGTCCCCTGCCATCGAGCGGCACGGGTGGCACGAATTTTTACGACGCCGTTTACCTTGCAGCCCACGACAAGCTGTCCGATGAAGCAGGCAGGAAAGCCATTGTTGTCCTTACCGACGCGGAAGACACGGGAAGCAAGTTGAATCTGCAAGACGCCATAGAAGCCGCACAGCGAACCGACACAGTGGTCCATATTCTTCTGGTTGCCGCCGATGGGGGAGACCAGGGCGTGGCCAAGAGGCTCACCGACGAGACCGGCGGGCGAACGATCCTGGTGCGCAGCGAAAAGAACCTGGAACAGGCATTCGATCAAATCTCGGAAGAGCTGCGCAGCCAGTACACCGTCGGCTACTCCCCCTCGAACAAAAAGCACGACGGCAGCTACCGCAAGATCAAAGTGGAAATGAAGAACAAGGATTATTCCGTCCTCACCCGCCGCGGATATTACGCACCGAACAACTGAGCTGGAGTATATGCCGGCCTAGCAGCGCTGAAAGCGCTGCCGGATGCTAGCCCAGGGCAACGCCGTAGGTCTCGAAATCCAGCAATTTGAGCGCCCTGAAGGGGCGCGGAAATCGCCGTCCGGCCTTTGAGGGCCGACGACGTTCCGTGGGCACGGTACCGGGGGGATGCCCCGCGCTGCATGCTCCGCGCCGTTGACGCGACAGCGTGTCATTCTTTCTTTTCTAGAGAAGAAAATCGCCACAAACGAACCCACACTATTCTGTTTGGTTCATATGTGGCAGCCAAATTTTGAATGCATTGCAGGAAATCCAGGTCAGGCCGGAGGCGTGGCAGGTGTAGTAAGTGCGGGAATCGGAACGGAGAAGTATCCCTTGCGCGCGCGGACGATCACGTCCTTGCGATCGGTTTGGATCCGAATCGTGTGGTACTTGCCGTCCGCAGAGCGGCCTGCGGGGCTGTAGGCCAGCGCGTATTGATGGCGTAATTCGTCTCCGATGTCGAGAAACGACTGGCCAAGATCGTCGACCTTGTACGGAAAGAAAACGCGCCCCCCAGTTTCTTGCGCAAGTTGTTCTAGAACTCGGTCTCCTTCGCCCTTCTCGTACTTGCGGCTGATCCGCTTAGAGGGATCCTTTTCGTCGTCCGCGGAAACCCAATCCGTGCTCGTGCTGATCGAATAGATGATCACGCCCGCGCGCTGCGACATTTCGACGGACTCGCCGCGGGAGCGGTTGCTGCTGTTGTCATCGCCGTCGGATATCACCACCAGAACGCGCCGCACGTCCGAATTCGGGCCGGGGGGCAACGGCGATTTGTTCAGCAAATGATCGCTGGCCGCGTATACCGCGTCGTACAGGGACGTGCCGCCGCCGGCCCGCTGCTTTAGAATCGTGTCGCGGAGATCGCCGGTATCGCCTGTGAAATCCTTGATGATTTGCGGGCCGTCATCGAAGGTCATCAGGAACGCCTGATCCTTCCCGCGGCGCAGCGCGTTGAACAGGAAATCAATGGCAGCGTCCTGCTCGAATTTCAAACGCTCCCGGATGCTGTTCGATGTGTCGAGTACCATGCCGATGCGGAGCGGGAGATCGGTCGGCTGGCTGAACGAAGTAATTTCCTGCTCGGCGCCGTCGTCGAACACCTTGAAATTTTCCTTATTTAAATCGGTGACAAGTTTTTCGCGCTTGGTCACCACGCTAAAGAGGACTTCCACCAGGTTGACGTTGCGGACGATCGCGCCCTGGCGGTCCACCGGAGTGGGGGCCTGCGCAGGAGATTGCGGCGGCGCTGGGGGCTGCGCCTGTCGCGCGCTGAGAACTGTCACGGCCACAAGAAAACCAAAGATGACAATCCAGAGAGCCCGTTTTTTCATGGCTGTCATACATAGGGCGCCAGCGCGGCTTCGATCTGCGCCGTGCGCCAACCCAATGATGCTCCCACCTGCTCGAAGTATACTCGCAAATCCTTTGGCAGCGGAGCGCGAACTTCCACCCAGACGCCGCTCGATGGATGCGAAAATCCGATCCGCGCCGCATGCAGGAAGTTCCGCTCAAGAAGCGGCAGGTTGCGCGTGGCGGCGCGGAGGCTGCGCGGCGCGCCGTAGAGCGTGTCTCCCACGATCGGATGCCCGATGGCGGCAAAGTGCGCGCGGATCTGGTGCGTGCGCCCGGTGTGGAGCACCGCCTCGACCAGAGTGCAGCGGTCCAGGCGTGCGATCACGCGCCAGTCGGTACGAGCGTGGCGGCCCTTGGTTGCCCGCGCAGTCATTCGTGTACGGCGTCGCGGATCTCGGGAAATGGGCAGTGTGATCGAGCCCGAATCGCGCGGCATCTTGCCATGCACGAGCGCCACATAAATTTTTCGGACGTTTCGCGAACGGAATTGTTCGGAGAGGTGCTCGTGCGCCCGGTCATTCCGCGCCACCACCATTGCGCCCGAGGTTTCGCGGTCCAGGCGATGCACGATGCCCGGACGCAGCGCGCCGCCCGCTGCGGAAAGATTTCCCAGACGATGCAGCAGCGCGTTCACCAGCGTGCCGCGCGAGTGGCCTGCGCCCGCATGGACCACCATCCCGGCGGGTTTGTTTACAATCACGAAATCGTCGTCCACGAGCAATAGTTCAAGCGGCAAATCTTCCGGCAGAGCCTCCGGTGCCGGCCGGGGCAGAACATCGATCTCGATGGTTTCCCCGGCCGCGACCCGGTGCGAAACCTTGCCAATGTGGCCGTCCACGCGAACGTGGCCTTCGCGTGTCAGTTCCTGGATGCGTGTGCGGCTCAGCTCCGGGACCCGCTCGGCGAGAAACAAATCCAGCCGCCGCCCCGCATCGCCGGATGTGGCGGTAAGCTTTTGCTGGTTTGTAGATTTTTCGGGCATGGCTAGTAAGATAGGCTTCAGCCTGTCTTCTCTTGATTTTCGCGGCAATGGCAAGAGTCAAAAGAAGACAGGCTGAAGCCTATCCTACCTGACTGTTCACCGCTGTTTCTCGTGGGCCGCACCTTGCTGGCGGGAGGCGCCAAACAGCAACTCGAAAAGCACCAGCACCACACCAATCGTGATGGCGGAATCTGCGGCATTGAACGCGGGCCAAATGTACTTCCATAGCCGGACTTCCAGGAAATCCGTCACACCGCCGTGGATCATCCGGTCGAGCGCGTTGCCTGCCGCACCGCCAAGAATCAGCGCCAGGCCGCATTGCGTCAGCGCGCCGCCGGCGCGGTCCGTGACGATCATCCACACAAGAAAAACCATCACCAGCGCGGAACTTGCAATTAATACCGGCGCAAGCCACGGCGATCTCGAGTCGGAGAACATGCTGAACGCGATGCCGGGATTCTGGCTATGAATCAGCACCACAATGTCCGAAATGACGGAATGGCGGAAGAACAGATTCGTGTATCGTTCGATGGCAAATTTCGTGGCGCGGTCCACGGCGAGCACCGCCAGCGAAAGCCACAGCCAGCGCGCCCCTTGCGTGCCGCTCACGAGGACGCGGCCCCCAGTCCGCCCGCGTGGCCTGTCGCCTCAATTTCGTTGAGCGCCTTCACGCAGCGCTCACACACAGTCGGGTAATCAGTGCTCTCGCCAACGTGCGTGGAATAATTCCAGCAGCGTTCGCACTTTGCGCCATCGGCACGATGCACCGCTACGCTCAAACCCGGAAGCGATTCCGATTTCTGCGCGTCGGCAGGCGCCACCGCGGCAAGCTCCACCTGCGAAACAATGAACAGGCCGGGCAGACAACTCTTGTATTGCTCCAGCAAAGGAGCCAACTCTTTCGCGGCGCTCAAAACAACTTTGGCTTCGAGCGCGCCCGAAATCGCTTTTGCGTTGCGTGCGGACTCCAGCGCGCGGAGCACTTCCGTCCGCACCGCCAGCAGCTTTCCCCAATTGGCCGTTTTCGCTGCATCGAGCGGAGATCCGAGGGCCTCAGCATTCGGGAACAAAGCGAGGTGCGCGCTCTCCGGATCGCCCGCGACGTGAGGAAAATATCTCCAGACTTCCTCGGCCGTGAAAACCATGATCGGCGTCGCGAGGCTCAGCAATGCTTTTGCAATGCGATAGACGGCGGTTTGCGCCGAGCGGCGCGCCCGATTCTTAGGCGCGAACGTGTAGAGGCGGTCCTTCAGCACATCGAAATAGAAAGCGCTGAGATCCACGACAGCAAAATCGTGCAGCGCGTGGAAGACGCGATGAAATTCAAATCCCTCGTACCACTTGCGGCATTGGCTTACCAATTCCGCGGTGCGCGAAAGCATCCAGCGGTCCAGCTCCTCCATTTCGGCGTCGGGCACGGCATCGAGCGCGGGATCGAAACCAGCGAGATTTCCCAGAGCGAAGCGAAACGTGTTGCGCAATTTTCGATAGGCTTCGGAAAGTTGCGTCATCACGTTGTCGGACATACGCACGTCCGCCGTGTAGTCCTGCGACGCAACCCACAGGCGCAACAAATCTGCGCCCCACTTCTCGCACACTTCCGTGGGCAGCACGACGTTGCCGAGTGACTTCGACATCGGCTGGCCCTTGGCGTCGAGTGTCCAGCCATGCGTGAGCACGTGCCGGTATGGCGCGCCGTTGCGTACGGCAACGCCCACGAGCAGCGAGCTGTGAAACCATCCGCGATACTGGTCCGGCCCTTCAAGATACATGTCCGCAGGCCAGGGAAGTTTGTGCCCGCCGGAATCGAGTCTATCGAGCACCGCCAGATGCGAAGAGCCCGAATCGAACCACACATCCAGAATATCGGTTTCCTTGCGCCAATTAGATGCGCCGCAGGTACAGCGCGTGCCCGCAGGCAGCAGTTCTTCCACGGGATGCGTGAACCATGCGTCAGCGCCCTCGACCGTGAACCATTTCTGCACGAGCGCACGCAGCGCAGCGAAATCGTCAAACTGTTTACCGCACTTGTCGCAATAGAGGATCACGAGCGGCACGCCCCAATACCTTTGCCGCGACACGCACCAGTCCGGCCGCTCCGCAATCATCGAGTGAATCCGTTCGGCGCCCCATTCGGGCGTCCATTTCACCTTGGAGATTTCCGCGAGCGCGCGGGATCGGATCGCGCCCGCACCCGTCCCCGCTCCGTCCAAATCGATGAACCATTGTTCAGTCGCTCGGAATATAACCGGATTGTGGCAACGCCAGCAGTGCGGATAGCTGTGCGAAAGTTTTTGTTCGCCGAGCAGCGCGCCGCGATCGCGCAGCAGCGTCACAATGATGGGATTCGCCTGGAAGACCGTTTTTCCCTTGTATTCCGGCAATCCTTCGAGATAGCGGCCATGCCCATCGATCGGCGCGTAGGCCTCGATGCCGTATTTCTGCCCGGTCTGAAAGTCCTCAACGCCGTGGCCAGGAGCGGTGTGCACGATGCCGGTGCCCTGATCGAGCGTGACGTAATCGGCCAAGACCGCGGGCACAATCAAATTCAGAAACGGATGCTTGAATTTCAGCTCCGCCAAATCTTTGCCCTTCCACGGCCCCCGGACGCTTGCTGCTTCGAGTTTCACCGCATCGAGCGCGGGTCCGACCAAATCCGCCGCGAGCAGCAACGCACCGGCAGCGGTCTCGGCCACAACGTAATCGTAGTCGGGATGAAACGCGAGCGCGCGATTGTGCGGCAGCGTCCAGGGAGTGGTCGTCCAGATCACAGCGCTCACTCCCGAACCCAGCTTCTCCGCAGCAGCGCCCGGCTCGACGGCAAACTTCACCCAGATTGACGGGCTGGTGTGATCTTCGTATTCAACCTCGGCTTCGGCGAGCGCTGTGGAATCGACGATGCACCAGTAGACTGGTTTGAGCCCGCGATACACGTAACCTTTTTCAAGAAATGTGATGAAGGCGTCGGCGATGGTCGCTTCGTACTGCGGACTCATCGTCAGATACGGGTCTTCCCACTGCCCCAGCACACCAAGGCGCTTGAAATCTCGCCGGTGCTGATCCACGTAGCGCGAAGCGAATTCGCGGCACATGCGCCGGAATTCTCCGGGCGGAACGCTTCCCTTTTTCCCGCCCAGTTCTTTTTCCACCTGGGTCTCGATGGGCAGTCCGTGGCAATCCCATCCGGGAACGTAAGGCGCGCGAAAGCCCGCCATGGTTTTGGACTTCACCACCATGTCTTTCAGAATCTTGTTCAGCCCGGTGCCTAAATGAATCGTGCCGGTCGGGTAGGGCGGCCCGTCATGCAGGACGTAGGATGGCGCCCCGGCGCGGGCCTGCTGAATGCGATAATAGAGTTTCTTCTCTTCCCACTCCGCAAGCTGCTTCGGCTCGTTCTGCGGCAAACTGGCCTTCATCGGAAAGGCCGTGCGCGGCAAGTTCACTGTGCTTTTCAAGTCGACATTTTTGGGCATAGGTTAGTTTCGGGTGCAGACTTTCATTTTACCCTGAGCGCCTTAAATGGAGCGTGCGGCCCGCCGATGTACCGGTGTGGCTGGGCAAAGGACAGTTTTCTTCCTGTACCGCAGTGCCTGTACTGCCTAGTCTGGAAACCGTCTTCCTCGTGGTAACCTGCCAATGTTACAATGGATTTGGCGGTGTGTCAGCCCGCCTATCCCGCTGGGCATCCATTCGTGACGAGAAAGAATCGAATAACGAGAGACAATTTTCAGTAACTTGAGGCAAAAATATCGTTGAGCACCATTGCGCCAAAGTGGAGTGAGCCAAGTACGCCCGCGCCCAAAGTGGTTCTGCCTGTAGGGAATACTGCGCCGCGCCTGGGCGGCTCCCAGAAACCGCTCTCCCGCGGCTTTCTTTCCAACCTGAGGGACTTCCTCATGGAACGTCCGGTGAAGATCGCCAAGAATGTACGGGGCGATGTATTCACCGTCGACGAATACGGCGACAACATCACCGAGAATTTAAGAGAGTGGTTCAAGCCAACGCCCAAAGCCGTGTCCTCGCGCATGACGGTGGACTGGCAGCCGTCTTACAAAGTCCTTTGGCAGAATCTCCGCGACCTTATTTCGCCGCCCAAACTGCCTCCTCTCAAGGTGACGAGTCAGCCGGTCAAGGTAAAGGACATCTGGTCCAAGGACAAAGCCTTCGGACCGGCGCAGGCGATTGCTTTGGCTTTTCATATCGGCATTACGGCTCTGATTTTCTCTCCCCTTCTTTACGAAGCCGCGAAAAAGGTGGCCGCGAGCCCTGTCAACAATCAACTCGTAACACCGATTGAGATTTCCGACTACATGGCAAAGCTGCCGCCGGGCAAGGACAAGGCCGGAGGCGGCGGTGGAGGCGGCGAGCGCAATCCTGTTCCTGCAACGAAGGGTAAGGCGCCGAAATTCAGTTTTAACCAAATAGCCCCGCCGATGGTACATACAAAGCCTGACTCGAACATTCAGGCGACGTTATTGGGGCCTCCGGATTTAAAAATTCCTAGTCCGAATATGGACAACTTCGGCGATCCGCTTGCTAAATTGATGAGCAATTCGGGCGGCCCCGGCGGCGGCAGCGGGATTGGGAGCGGCACTGGCACGGGCATTGGAAGTGGCGAAGGCGGCGGCCTTGGCCCCGGATCCGGTGGCGGCACGGGCGGCGGAGCCTACCATCCGGGAACAAACGGCGTCGGCTATCCTTCGTGTGTTTATTGTCCGGACCCGAAATATTCGGAAGAAGCCCGCAAGGCCAAATACCAGGGCACGGTCGTTCTTCAGGCGGTGATCACTCCGGACGGCCGCGCCACGGAAATTCAAGTCGTGAAGGGTCCGGGGCTCGGGCTCGAAGAAAAAGCTGTGGAGGCCGTGAAGCAGTGGCGCTTCAAGCCCGCCAATGGTCCCGGCGGAAAACCGGTTCCGGTGATCGTTCCCATCGAAGTTACGTTCCGACTGCTTTAGTATTTCCCTCTCGATTTTCTATTGTCTCGCAACTCTCATCAGTTGTCGTTTGTTCGCGCGTTGATTACCATTTGATTGCGAGGTGCCCGCTATGAAACCAAAGACAACCCGGACAGCAAGTTTGTTTCTCGCGAGTTGGCAGGATTTGCTGGCGAAACAGAATCTTCCCCACATCGTGGAATGTCTTCAACAGCTTTCGGAAGAGGAAATTTGGTGGCGGCCCAATTCGGCGTCCAACAGCGCGGGCAATCTCATCCTGCACCTGTGCGGAAACGTCCGCGAGTGGATTATTTCGGGCCTCGGCGGAGCCGAGGACAAGCGGGAACGCGACCGCGAATTTGCGGAACGAGGGCCGATTCCCCGGCAAGCGCTCGTCACCCAGCTGCGCCGGACAATCCGGGATGCGTGCCGCGTGATCGCACGTCTCTCTGATGATTCGCTCTCTCAGAAATATACCATTCAGGGCTATCACGTCACGGGAATGGATGCGGCGTTCCACGTGGCCGAGCATTTCGGTTATCACACGGGGCAAATCATCTACATTACGAAACTCAAGCGCGCTCAGGATCTAAGATTCACGCGGCTCCCCGTGATAAAGCCCAAGTTGAAGAAGGGGATCGGCCACTGATCTGCGGCGGCCGCGTCTCGTTGGCTATTTTTTCGATCACCAGACATCGCAAGAACGCCGCCGAGACGCCGGTGGCACACGACATCAGCCCGGTGAAAAAACAGGCTTAGTTGCGACACTTACGAATTGCTGTGAAGTACATGGCGGAAACACATCCTCGCGGAATCATTCCCAATGGCTTCGCAGCGCGGTACACTGCGCCATGAGAATAATGAAGACGAAATCGTCCATCGCGGCAACGGCTCTCTTCCTCGGATCCCTGGTGATCCTGCTTCCTGCGCTTCTCGCGGCCCAATCCACGGGGCGTATCGAATTCACCGCGCACGTGGCGCCGACCGGCGGCCAGCCCGAGCCCGTTCGTCAATTGACGTTTTACCTCTTGCGCAAGAGCCTTGACGACATTCGCGCGGAAACCCTTCCGCTGGCGCCTGCTCCCGACATGGACAAGTTCATTGACGCGCTCAGTGTGTCGCCCGAATTAAAGGCGTGGATGAAAAAACATCATTCCGTTCAGTTGTCCGGCGAAGAATTCACAAAGAGCCTGACTCCCGAGGATGTTCTGAACGTTCCCGAGTTTTTCAAAGCCTATATGACGCACAATGCTGCTTTTCGAGGAATCGGTTTCCCCGAACCGAAATTCAAGGAAAAAGATCGCAATTCCAATCCAGAAAAATACAGCACGCAGAAGGAAGAGTATGAAACGGCCATTCGTAAATTTATTGCGCACGCGCCGGACACCGTAAAGGGGATGGACCTCGAACTCATCGATCTGAACCCGTACGCAAAGTGGGAGTCACTCGAGGGCAAGCAACGCCAACTCCTGGACACACGCGCATCCCAATTGGCCACCGAACGCTACCTCGCCGCGCGAACGGATACGGATCTCGAAGGTCGGGGTTCCTTCACAGGCATCGCTCCGGGAACCTATTGGATCGGGATGCTCGGCTCGGAGGCGATCTCCGGCGACGTTCGCGTGCATTGGGACTTCCCTGTGACGGTCCGCCAGGGCGAAACCGCCCGGGTAGAGCTCTCCAACCTCAATGCCTCAAGGCCCAACATCGAAGCGAAAAATTCCAATAACTGAGGATTCTTTCCGCAGTGACTTGCCTAGACGAGAGCGCGGCCTAGATGGGCACCTGGCCGCTCTGGATCGCATTTAACGCCGGCGTCGCGCTCATCCTGCTGCTCGATCTGGGCCTGTTTCACCGGCGCGCGCATGCGATCGCGTTGCGTGAAGCCGCGATCGAGAGC
>Ga0187803_10000920_pt1 | contig 11519 bp, 9 predicted proteins | sample NC_wetland_sal_i_2_FD_132425 | JGI IMG/M metagenome (GOLD analysis project Ga0187803, IMG submission 132425) | Wetland sediment microbial communities from Neuse River Estuary, North Carolina, USA - Control_3 | ecosystem: Environmental > Aquatic > Freshwater > Wetlands > Sediment | place: USA...
CACCCATCGGGGCGCGCGCCAGCGATGCACGCGCCGCATGAGGCGCGCGTCGCGCGTGCCGATGTAATGCAACACCGCGTGAGCTATCGCCACGCCAGCGCCTCCACAAAGCGGAATCGCGGCCGCGATTCGCGCGCGCGCCCGGGCCGCGGCCGGCCGCGTTCGCGGCGTCCGGCCAACGCGCCCCAGTGGCGCGCAAATCCGAATTCGTGCAGCATCACCACCAGGGTGTAGATCGGGATCGCCGGCGCGAGCGGGAGCAGGAGCGAGGTCCAGGGGTTGTGGCGGATCATGGACCCCGCGATGTCGAAAACGTCGCGCGTGAGTTTGCCGTAGCCCCCGTGTCCGCCGCCGACGATTCCGCGGCCGGCGCGAAGCCCGCGCAGGAATTCGGCCTTCGTGCGTGCGCCGGGCACCTCCGTAAATGCGCTGCCGGCGGATGCGAGTACGTGCGCATCACTGCCCCCGACGGCGGCTTTGCCCTGGCGCTGCGCCGCCCCTTCCGCGAAGCGGTTGTGGCCCGGCATCATGTGGCCGTTGCGCGTCTCGTACGCGGGGAACATCGACTCGAACCAATCGAAGTCCTCATCCGCGCGCCTGCCCGTGAGTCCCGAGAACAGGTGGTTGACGCTGAAGAACAGGTGCTGCTCGCCCAGGTAGGCCAGCAGGGCGGGGAGATCATTGCGGCGGCGCTGGATCTCGATGTGCTGGCGCTCGGAAATGTCGTACACGCCCACGTGGGCCTGCGTTCCGCTGGGCATGCGGCAGGTGACTTCTTCGCTTAGGAAAAACCGGCGGAACCGGCGGAGCGGCTCGGCGCCCTCGATGGAATCGTGATCCGTGAGGGTTACCAGGTCCATGCCGCGGTGGCGCAGGGTGGCATAGACGTCGGCCGGGGCGCTGTAGCATTCCCGGCACACCCGGTTTAGTCCGGGCACCTCGCACATCCCGGAGTGTATGGAATGGACGTGAAGGTCGCATCTCATGTCTCCAGCATAGGAACCCCGTGTTACTGCCCTATGACTGTGGAAAAAAAAGCGGCTAACGATAACTCTTTCAACACCGTAACACGACGCGTTTACAGGATTGTAATGAGCGCGATTTTCCGGCTGCGTGAGACAATTTCTGGCAGATGCGCAGGATTGAATTCGTCTATTTTGATGCCGGAGGCGGGCACCGAAGTGCCGCCACGGCGCTGAAATCCGTCATCGACTCCCAGAACCGCGGCTGGGACGTGCAACTCTTCAATTTTCAGGAGCAATTGGACGCGCTGGATTTCGTGCGCAGCCTCACGCGCGTACGGATGCAGGATGTTTACAATCTGATGTTGCGGCGAGGTTGGACGCTGGGCAGCACACAGCTTATGCGCGTGCTCCAGGCCACGATCCGCCTCTACCGCCCGCTCGTGGTCCGGCGATTGACGGAGTACTGGCGCACCACCCGGCCGGACATGGTCGTCTCGTTTATTCCCCATTTCAACCGCGCCCTGGGGGAGAGCTTCCGGAAGGCGTTTCCGGGCCGGCCGTTCGTGACGCTGCTGACCGACTTGGCGGATTTTCCGCCTCACTTCTGGATCGAACAGCAAGAGCAGTTCTTCATCTGCGGAACGGAGCAGGCGGTGAAGCAGGCGCGCGAGGTGGGGCACGCTCCACACCGCATCCACCGCACTTCCGGAATGATCCTGAACCCGCGATTCTACACGCCCGTAACCATCGACCCGGCGGAAGGGCGGGAGCGGTTGGGTCTGGACCCGAATCTCCTCACCGGGATCGTGCTCTTTGGCGGCTACGGCGCGCGATCCATGCTCGAAATCGCGGAACGGCTGGAGGGCTCGGAGTTGCCCATCCAGCTCATATTCATTTGCGGGAAGAACGAACGTCTGGCGGAGCGATTGCGCACCCGGCCGTTGCGGCGGCCGCGATTTGTGGAGGGGTTCACGCGCGAAGTGCCGCATTACATGCACCTCTCGGATTTCTTTCTGGGTAAACCCGGGCCGGGCAGCATTTCCGAGGCGTTGGCCATGCGGCTGCCTGTGATTGTGGAACGCAACGCGCGCACGCTGCCCCAGGAGCGGTACAACGCGCACTGGGTGCGCGAAAACAACTACGGGCTCACGGTACGGAGCTGGAGCGAGGCCGTGCGCGCGACCAGCGAGCTGATCGAGCCGCAACAACTCGCCGCCCGGCGCCGGCGCATCGCCGCGCTTGAGAACCGCGCCGTCTTTGAAATTCCCGCCGCGCTCCAGCGCATTCTTGATTCTCAAGGCGGGGTGGGCTAGGCTGGATTTATCCATGCCCCGCACGTCTGACCGTTCCTGTCCCGCCCCCTGCATCGGGAGGGCGCTCGCGCGATGAAACGCTCGATTCAATTGGCCGGCGGCATCGAACAGCTCTTTGGAGCGCTGGATGAAAATCTGCGCCTCTTCGAGAACACGTTTCGGGTGACCACGCACCTGGAGGACGGCACCCTCGAGCTTGAAGGGGAGGATGATTCAGTGCATCGCGCGGCGCGGCTGGTGGAGGACTACAGCACGCTGGTGGGCGAGGGGCGGGTATTTTCGAACGCGGAGGTCAAATCGCTGCTTCGCGCCGCCGCCGCCGAGCCGCAACTTTCCTTGCGCGAGGTGGCGCGGCCGCAGCGGCACCGCGTGTTCGGGAAGAAAAGCGTCACGGCCAAGACCCCGAACCAGCGGCGCTACATGGAATGCATCGAGAAGTACGACATGGTGTTTGCCATCGGCCCGGGCGGCACTGGGAAGACGTATCTGGCCGTGGCCATGGCCGTCTCCGGGTTGCTGACGAAAGAAGTGTCGCGCATCATCCTGGCGCGGCCGGCGGTCGAAGCCGGCGAACGGCTCGGTTTTCTGCCCGGCACGCTGCAGCAGAAGATCGATCCCTACATGCGTCCGCTCTACGACGCGCTCTATGACATGCTGGACGCCGACAAGCTGGAGCGCTACCTGGAGAAGGGAATTATCGAGGTGGCGCCCCTGGCCTTCATGCGCGGGCGCACGTTGAACGATTCTTTCGTCATCCTGGACGAAGCGCAGAACACCACCAGCGAACAGATGAAGATGTTTCTCACGCGACTGGGCTTCAATTCCAAAGCCGTGATCACCGGCGACATCACACAGATCGACCTGCCCGCGGAGCGCCGCTCCGGCCTCGTCGAGGCGATGGACGTGTGCGGGAGGATCCCGGAAATTGCTTTCGTGCACTTCAACGAGCGGGACGTGGTGCGCCACAATCTGGTCCAGCAGATCATCAAAGCGTACGAAACGTTCGAGGGAGCATCCGGATCTTCGGGCCGCTCGCCGGGTCCATCGGTCCCGAGGTTTCGGGACGAAAATGACCGCAGACCGCCCACGAAGTAGATTTTCCAGGGGGCGCGGCGAGCGAGTGTTGGTGAATCGCCAGCGCGCCGTTCGAGTGCGCCCCCGCCCGCTCCGCGTATTCCTCTCCAAGGCATGTGATATGGTTCTGCCGCGGGAGGCGGGTGTGGCGGTGTGTTTGGTGACCGACGCCGAGATTGCCCGGTTGAACCGCACGTACCGGAGGAAGGCCGGGCCGACGGATGTGCTGTCGTTTCCGGCCGGCACCTCGCGCGGAACGAAAGCGGCAGGCGTGGATGCGGCCTCGTCGAATGGGGCCGGCTGCGGATTTCACCTGGGCGATATCGCAATTTCTCCCACTGCGGCGCGGCGGAATGCGCGTGCGCTGGGGCGCGAGGTGCAGGAGGAATTGCGCGTATTGATCCTGCACGGTGTGCTGCACCTGGCAGGCTACGACCACGAAACGGACCAGGGACAGATGGAGCGCTACGAGCGGCGTCTGCGCCGGCGCCTGGGGATCGCCTGATTTATGGACCTGGGATTCATCATTCCCGGCGTGCTGGTGCTGTGCGCGGTGCTGACCGTGGTCTCATACATAGACCGCGTCTACCTGCAACTGAGCCGGGTGACCACCGGCAGCCTCCGCGACAACCTGGACATCTTCGAAGCGGAGATCGAGCCGCGTCTGAAGCTGGAGCGCCAGTCGGCGGCGCTCAGTTTCCGTCTGCTCTCGCATCTGCTGCTCGTGGTGGTCACCGCGCTCACCATCCTGGTTGCGGCCAGATCCGCCGACACCATCCTCGAAACCGTGCTGCAGGAAATGGTGCTGCCGGTGTGCGAGGTGTTTTTCTTCATGCATCTGATCCCCTATCTGCTGCTGACGCACAGTACGGGGCGCTGGGTGGGGCCGGTGGTGCCGCTGCTCCGGCTGCTGTCGTTTTTAGTGTGGCCGGTGCGCACGCTGCTTGAGGCCGGAGTCTCCGTGGCCCACCTGCACGACGAAAAACAGACGGAAGCAGAGGCGGCGCAGGAGAGCATCGAGGCGCTGGTGGAGGCGGGCGAGAGCCAAGGCATTATCGAGCCGCACGACTCCCAACTCATCGAACAGGTGGTGGAGTTCGGCGACAAACGCGTTCGCGAGGTCATGACGCCGCGGCCGGACATCATCGCCATCCCGGCATCGGCTCCGCTCGCGCAATTGCGCCAGTTGCTGATGGACTCGAAGTACTCTCGCGTGCCGGTCTACGAGAATTCGCTCGATGAAATCATCGGCATCGCCAACGTGCACGACCTCCTCGGGGTTCCCGAGGGCGAAGCCGCCAAACGGCAGGCGCGCGAACTCGCCCGGCCTGTGATTTTCGTGCCGGAGTCGAAGTACGGTTCGGAGCTCCTGCGTGAATTGCAGCAGAAGAAGCAGCAAATGGCCATCGCCATCGACGAATACGGCAACGTGGCCGGGCTGGTGACGGCGGAGGATCTGGTGGAGGAAATCGTCGGCGAGATTGAGGACGAAAACCGTAAGGCGATTCCCGAGATTATCCGCGAGCCGGACGGGAGCCTGGTTGTGCGCGGCAGTCTTTCCGTCGAGCGGCTGGAGGAGTTGCTGGGTACGTCCATCGAACGCGAGCCCGGCGCGAGCGCGACCGCCGCGGGATTGCTGAACGAATTGGCTGGACACGTGCCGCTGCCGGGCGAGGCGGTGGTGACGCCGCAGGTGCGGTTCGACGTGATGGATGCCAATCAGCGCAAAGTGCTGCGGCTGCGCGCCCGCGTGGTCGCGGCACCCGCGGAGGACTCGAGGGCCCCGCAGAACCATATGGATCCGCCGCCGAGCGCGAAACCTGCAGCCGGAAGAGCCGCGGAGCCGAAAGCGGCGCGCGCCTCGCGCTCGGCCAAGTAATCTGCCATCCACTGCCGCGCGGCCGGCGGCGCGCACTGAACTCTGCACAGCAACGCGGTATGATCTGGGGCGACATGGGATTCAAATCTGGATTTGTGGCCATTCTCGGCCAGGCGAATGCGGGAAAATCTACGCTGCTGAACGCGTTGGTGGGCGAGAAGGTGGCCATTGTGTCGTCCCACCCGCAGACCACGCGCAACCGGATCCTCGGAATCGTCAACCGGCCTGGGGCGCAGATCGTCATCAATGACACTCCCGGCCTTCACAAGTCGGATTCACTGCTCGGCCGGCAGATGCTCGAGGAAATCGAGCAGGCGCTCGACGGCATCCACGTGCTTCTGCTGATCGTGGACGCGAGCCGCAAATTCTCGACCGGCGACCAGCGCGCGCTCGATCGCGCCGAGCGGTTCCGCGGCCCGCGCATTCTGCTGCTCAATAAGATCGACCGGGTGCGGAAGGACGCGCTGCTCCCCATGATCGCCGCGTACAGCAAGAAGCTGGAGTTTGCGGCAATCATCCCCATTTCTGCGCTAACCGGCGACGGCGTCGAGCTACTGCTGCGGACTCTGGAGAAATACCTGCCCGAAGGGCCTCCATATTTTCCCGAGGATCAGTACACGGACCAGCCGGAACGGTTCCTTGCGGCGGAGATTATCCGCGAAAAGGTGCTGGCGCACACGCGGCAGGAATTGCCTCATGCCGTGGCCGTGCTGCTCGACCGGTTTGAAGAAGGCGAGAAGCTCACGCGCATCCTGGCGACGATTTACGTGGACCGGGAAGGGCAAAAGGGAATTGTGATCGGCCGCGCGGGCGCTACGCTGAAAATGATCGGCACCGAGGCGCGCTTGGAACTCGAACAGATGCTGGGTCGGAAGATTTTCCTCGAGCTGTTCGTCAAAGTTCGTCCGGATTGGCGCGACCAGGCCGCCATCGTGCGCGAACTCGATTGGCGCCGGCAAATGGAAGAAATGTCGGCCGACGAAGAAGACGAGGCCGTGGAATTCGAGGAAGGCGGGGAGGCGTAGGGGCATCCCGCAGCCGCGGGATCACGCTCCTACAGGCGGGACGGCGCGCATACACCTGTCAGTTCTCCTGCGGGGAGATTCCAAGCGACTTCATTTTCCGATAGAGGTGGCTGCGCTCGAGGCCCAGCGACGCGGCGGTGCGCGTCATGTTCCAGTGATTCTCTTCGAGTTTGCGCAGGATCATTTCGCGCTCGTAGGCGTGGCGCGCCTCGGCCAGCGTGGCCGCAGCCTGCGCGCCATTGCGCAGTCCCAGCCCCCGGAACAACTCCGGCGGAAGGTGGTGCGCCTCGATACGCTCGTCGGGACACATGATCACGAGCCGTTCAATCACGTTGCGCAGCTCGCGAACGTTGCCGGGCCACGGATACTGCAGCATCACTTCCACCGCGCCGGGCGAAAGCTCGCGCGGTTTGCGCCCGTACGCCGCGCAGAATTCCTCCAGGAAGTGGCGGGCGAAGATGGGAATGTCTTCCGTGCGTTCCCGCAGCGGGGCGATCACCACCGGCACGACGTTCAGGCGGTAGAAGAGGTCTTCCCGGAACGTGCCGCGGGCGATTTCGTCATCCAGTTTCTTGTTCGTAGCGGCGACGACCCGGACGTCCACCGTGACGGGTTTTCGCGAGCCGATGGGCTCGAAGCGCTGCTCCTCGAGCACGCGCAGCACTTTGGCCTGCGTCTTCAGGCTCATGTCGCCCACTTCGTCCAGGAACAGAGTGCCGCCGTCGGCCTGCTGGAATTTGCCTGTTTTGTCTTCGTTCGCTCCGGTAAAGCTGCCTTTCACGTGGCCGAAGAGCTCCGATTCAATGAGCTCTTCGGGTATCGCGGCGCAGTTCACTTCCACGAACGGCATGTGCGCGCGGAGGCTTTGCGCGTGGAGCGTTCGGGCGACGAGCTCTTTTCCCGCGCCGCTCTCGCCGTAAATCAGCACACGGCCGCCGGTGGGCGCGGTGAGCGCGATCAACTGGCGCAGCGCTTTCATGGGCACGCTCTCGCCGAGGAGCGTCTGGCTGCGGTTCAGCTCCGCGCGAAGCAAGCGGTTTTCTTCCCGCAAGCGCGCCTGGGCCAGGGCGTTGCGCACAGCCAACAACATTTTCTCGAGAGCGAGGGGCTTTTCGATGAAATCGAAGGCGCCAAGTTTTGTGGCGCGCACCGCAGTCTCGATTGTGCCGTGGCCGGAGATGACCACCACCACGGGAGGGCGCGCCAGCTCGTTCAGGCGGCGCAGCGTTTCCAGGCCATCCATCCCCTCGAGCCAAATGTCCAGCAAAACCAGATCATAGGCGCGGCGCTTTGCCGCTTCCAAGCACTCCTCGCCGCTGTTCACGGCATCGGTGGCGTAGCCCTCTTCACGCAGGATGGAAGTGAGCGACTGGCGGATCCCCTCTTCGTCGTCCACGATGAGCACGGAGCGCGGCACGGCGGCTAACCCTGTCCCTTAACTGCCGGGGCGGATGCAGGCTGGCCGCCGTCGGGCGCGGTGGCGGCCACTGCGCCGCCGTTCGTTGCCGCTGCTTGCGCCGCGACCGGAGCATCGGCAGCCGGCAGGCGGATGATGAAGCGCGCGCCCTGCGGCTGATTGTCTTCCACGCGGATGGCGCCGTGATGCTCGGCAACGATTCGGTCAGCGATGGCCAAACCCAGCCCCGTGCCGCGCTGGCGCGTGGAGAAGTGCGGCAGGAAGAGGCGGTCTTTGTCCTGCGGGGCGATACCGTGTCCGGAATCGGCCACGGTCAGCTCGATCGTTTCGCCGTTCGCGCCGAGGCGCGTAATGAGGGAGATCTCGCGCGTGGCCGCGCCTTCCATGGCCTCCGCCGCATTGTCGATTAGATTGACGATCACTCGGCGCAGTAGTTCGGCGTCGGCGCGGATGGGCGGAAGATTTGGCGCCAGCTCGGTGCGAACGGTGACGCCGTCCAGCCGTCCAGCGAAGACTTCGAGCGCCGTGGCCACTACGCGATTAAGGTCCGCGGGCACGAGCTGCGCTTCGGGGAAGCGCGCCAGGCGCGAAAAGGCGTCCACCAGATTGCCGAGCGTGGCGACCTCGCGCTGAATTAGGCCCGCGCATTCCGCTACCAGCGATTCGAGCTCGCGAGCGGATTCCGCATTCACCGGCGCGCCTCTCGGGCGGCGTTCCAGGAAGCGCTCCAGCCGCTGCGCGGAGAGTTGGATCGGCGTGAGCGGATTCTTGATTTCATGGGCGATACGCTGGGCCACTTCCTCCCATGCCGCCGCCTTCTGCGCGTGGAGCAGGTCGGAAAGGTCGTCAATCACCACCACGTAGCCGGGATTGGCGCGGCGGGGGCCCAGCGAGCTGACCGTGACGGCGGCCCGGCGCGGCGGGCGGCCCGGCATGGGAATTTCCAGCTCCTGCGAGACGGCGCCCATGCGCAGTGAGCGGCGCATCAGCCGCTCGACGTTGCGAGCTGCCTCCGAGCCGAGCAGCGATTCCAGAGAGCGCGCGGTGCCGGCGGGCGCCGCGTCGCCGAACATTCGCACGACCGAAGAATTCACGCGCTCCACTGCTCCCGTGGCATCGAGCGAGAGCACGCCGGTGGGAATGTTTTCAAGAATCGTCTCCATCAGGTGGCGGCGCTGCTCCATTTCCTGGAACGCGCGTTGCAGGCTCGTGTTCGATTCCTCCAGGTGGTCGCGGGCGTCGTGGAGCTGGCCGGTCATGCGATTGAACGAGTCGACGAGGATGCCCAGCTCGTCCTGAGCGCGCACGGTCACGCGGTGTTCGAGGTTGCCCTGGGAGATTTCGCGCGTGGCCTCGGCGAGCGCCTGCACTGGCACCGTCACCTGCTTTTCGAGGAACAGCGCCACCCAGGTGGTCGAGAAGAGCAGCAGCAGAGTGATGAGCAGCAGGCTGAGCAACATCTGAAGGCGGAAGGCTTTGAGCTGACGGCTTTCGTCGAGATAGGCCTGCCGCTGTCCGAGAATCGTATCGAGCCGGGCAAGATAGTTGTCGGGCATGCGCTGCGCGATCACCAGCGCACCGGAGGGCAGGGGCGTGCGCGCGGCGAGGTACGTCGTGCGGCCGGACTGCCACGCTTCCGCGCCCGACGGCAACGTGCGCACCCAGTGCGGGGGTTCGAGCACCAGACCCGGCAGGTCGCGGAAGAGCGAATCGGTGACGCGTCCGGTGGAATCCAGCCGCCAGATGCCGTCATAACCCGGGCCGACCCGCAACGGCTGGCCCGCGGCGTACTGCGGCGCGAGATCTTGGACGAATTGGGCGCGGCGCAGGGCGCCGGCATCGCTCATGTCGCTGAGCAGGCGCACGCTCTCGTCGGTGGCCACTTCCAGCGCGTGCGGAAACCATTTGGTAAGTGTGCGGTTGAGCAGCGCGTAGCTCACCACGAAGAGCAGCACAACCGGGAGAAGCGAGATGCCCATCGCGCCAAATACCATCTTGGTGCGGAAGCGTGAGCCCATCTGACCTGCGCGCCGATCGGTCCACAGACGGAATAGGTTGCGCAGCAGGACGAAACTGAACACCAGGAAGGCAACCACCACGAACAGCGAAACCGAAAAGAGGATTAGAAGCGCCGCAGGGCTTTCCGGCTCGAAGGGCATGCGGAACGAGCCCAGCGTCAGGATTACGGCGAGAAGCATCGCGACAACGATGCCGCCGGCGATGAGCGGGAGCCGGCGGACGCGACGCTTACGGCTGGGGACACGCGGCGGCGCTAAAGGGGGCGCGGGTGCGTGCGTGTCGGGCGGAGGCGCGCCGGACGCGGTCATGCGGGCGCTCCTTTGTCGGCGTTTGGCGCTGTGGACGGTAGGAATGGCTGGAGAGGACACTCGTGGCAGCGCGGCTCGCGCGTGCGGCACCAGTTCTTGCCGACGTTGACGATCAGGCCGTGAAACTCGTTGAAGGTGGCCGGGTCGCGCGGGAGGCTGACTTCGAACAGCGCGCGAATCTCTTCGTATTTCGCGTTTTTACCGGCCAGGCCGTGGCGCGCCAGGATGCGGTGTGTGTACGCGTCCACCACGAACACGCCGTGCCCCCCGGCGTAGAGCAGGATGGAATCCGCGGTCTCCCGCCCGATGCCGTGGACGGCGAGCAGGCGCTCGCGCAGCTCTTCTGTAGGAGTACGAAACATGCGCGCCAGCGAGCCGCCGAATTCGCTGCGCAGGAAGCGCACAAACTCCTTCAGCTTCCGGGCCTTCTGGCGGAAGTAGCCGGAAGAGCGGATCAGCCGTTCCAGGCGGCGCCGATCGACCCGTTCGAGCGCCGCAGGCGTCAGCAGGCGTTCCCGGCGCAGATTGGCAATGGCGCGTTCGACGTTGGTCCACCCCGTGTTCTGCGTGAGGATGGCGCCAACGATTACCTCGAACGGAGTGCGTGCCGGCCACCACCGCTGCGGCCCGAGGGCAGAGAAGAGCGTCTGGTAGTAGCGCTCGAGTTCAGGACGCGGCACCGGCGCGGGGGGGACGCTTGGCGGCGCGGCTCCTGCGCGTAGTCTGGCCTGCTTTGCCATGGAAATCCCACGATAGCGGCCCCGTTCGGGGCAGTCAAGGCGAGGGGCAAGGTGACTGGTGATTCGTGACTGGTGACTGGTGGCCTGTGATTCTGACACGTGAGTCTACCTCACTGCTGAACTCCCCCCTGGGTATTTTGCGCGACGATGTGAAAACAGGCGGTTTTAAGTTCTTTGTTTTGGATCCATGTGATTCCGAGGGATTTGTTGATGGTCGCGGGGTAGAGCTAACACGTTCATCCGCTGGTGCACCGACGTGTGGAGGATAGTGCGAGAAGGGACGCGTGGGAACCCCGTATAAAATCGAAAAAAAAGGAAGCATTTTATTACGCCGAGGGGAAACGGCACGACCTGCGTGGGGAACAGGGAAGAAGCGGGAAGCGAACACACGCGGCATCCAAGCTGTGCGAACGCCTGCCCATATTGTATCCATATCTTGGGCTTCATGCCGCCGCGAGGTGCATTGCTACGCGTCCAATTCGTAGGCGGTCTTGAGCCAGCGCTTCACCTCGGCATCAATCTGCGCCGGCGAGGTGATCTCGACGCGGTGCGTGATGCGGTCGCCCTTTCTCGCGCCACCGGTATCGATGAACCGCTTCGGAGGCTTCTTGCCCAATTTCAAGAAGCAGAAGCCGAGATCGATGCGCGTCTGCGTGGTGGGCTTGATCTGTGCGAAGACGTGATTGCGGTAGAGCGGCACCATCGTCTTGCACGGGCAGGCCTTCGCGTCCGGCCCGGCCGCCAGGCCGAGATCGAGCAGCGCGTCGTAGATCGGCCGC
>Ga0187803_10000921_pt1 | contig 11517 bp, 9 predicted proteins | sample NC_wetland_sal_i_2_FD_132425 | JGI IMG/M metagenome (GOLD analysis project Ga0187803, IMG submission 132425) | Wetland sediment microbial communities from Neuse River Estuary, North Carolina, USA - Control_3 | ecosystem: Environmental > Aquatic > Freshwater > Wetlands > Sediment | place: USA...
GCCGCTGAGACCACGATCAGGATGTCGGACACCTCGAAGAGCTGAGGGGGGAGGACGCCGATATGAACGCCTTGAGCATAGGAGGTCGACAGTCCGGGCTGGAGCCCCTTGCCGAACGCGGCCAGGACACCGCCGACGAAGGTGATGCCGAATGCAAGGAGCAGGGGAGAGACGTAGGAGAGCACCATGTATGGGCGCATCTCTGTCCGGGTGTTCTTCTTCATCTCGGAGACCTTCGTCGTGTAGGCAGTGAGCTGGTACACCGTGTCGACCGTCCCTCCGCCCGAGCGGCCCATCTGCCCGAGGATGAAGAGGGTCATCCTCCCCATCCTGGTCTTAGGGTCCACGGTCGCTTCGTCCAGCGGCGTCCCCATCCTCAACTGCGAGGACAACCTAGACAGCATCCTGTCGAACGAGGGAGTGTACCTGTTGCTGGCGGCAATCGAGAGGATGGCCCTATTCAGGTCGTACTCCTGTCGCTTGAACTCCATTACGTCCTTCATGAACTCTGGCAGGGCCTCGTCGACCTCCTTCATCTCCCTACGCTGCTCCATCACCGAATACCCGTAGATCGTGAAGAAGAGGAAGAGCATCGACGCGGCTCCGAGCCATGGCTCGCCCGTCAGCAGTCCGATGCCCAGGCCGGGCAGCGAAAAGACAAGGCTCCGTATGGGCGCGCCCGTCAGCGGCTCTTCTCCCACCGGCTGCATCCTTCCGGCCAGGAAGATGAGCAGGACGGTGAACGTGGGAACGCCGATTGCGGTGAAGAGGGTGAGGCCGATGATGGAGGTGGCTGGCGCGAAGACTCCGACCACGAGGAGGAGGAGAGGAAGCACGCCGAATACGGTTATCATCATGCTCCCGACGATGCCCGCCCTGCCCGCGTACACCGTCCAGCTCTCCTCGAGCGCGCGGAGGAGGGAGCTGCTTTCCCCCATCAGGTAAGAGGGGATGTCGCCCCCGCTCCTGACCTTGGCCGTGTAGCCGTAGAGGAGGGTGCTGAATTTCTTTGACGGGTGATAGGAAGCGAGCCTCTCGAAGGAGTCGTTCGGGTCCATGCCGAAGACAGTGACGTCGCGCTTGATGAGGAGGGCCTCCCTTCGGATAGTGGAGAAGATCTTCGTGTCGATTATGCCCGTGAAGACTTCGTAGAGCGGCATCCCTGCTGAGCCGAGGACGTTCACCAGTATCGAAAAGAAGGGGAGTTCCCTCTCCACTCCCTCCTTCCTCTGGGCGGCGCCGTCCCTGAGCTTCATCTCCGGGTAGACGTAGAGTAGCACTGGGATGAGGACAGCCAAGATCAGGGGCACCCCGACCAGGAGACCGAGGGTCACCGCCACTGGGAAGGGCAGGGCCGCGACGACCGGACCTGAGAATAGTGAAACGAGGAGGCCAAAGGCTACGGCGGCCGGGATGGCCACGGCGGCGGCCACGATCGCTTGAAAGGTCGACCGGGCCGCCAGGATGTACGGGTTACCTATCCTTCCCGCCTTGGAGAGAAGGAGGGAGAAACGCGTCGCCCGGTATTCGGTGAGCCCTTCAGCCTGTCTTTGCCGGTGATGAACTTCACCATCCTGTCCTCGGTCAGGGGCGCGAAAGTCGTGGTCGTCCCCCTGAAGGGATAGACGCCGCGGAGAGCCAGAACGGTGAAGACGAGGAGGGCAGGCACCGGGAAGGTGAGGAACAAATGCCCGACTGTCCTGTAGACGTAGATCAGCGCCACGGCAAGGCTCCCGCTGACCACGGCTGCAGGTATCCTCAGGTCGAAGACAAGGGTCCGCTCTGAAGAGAGCTTGAAGAAATCCGCCTTGCGAAGAAGGGAGTACAGGATGATTGTCACTGCCCCAATCCCCGCATCGAGGAAGAAGACGTGCTCTGCCTGGTCCAGGAGGGAGGAGGACGAGGACGGCAGGGTGAGGTAGGCGTAGAGGGCCAAAAGGCCGAACCCGGCCATCAGGGTATATGCGAAGGACCGCTTGACGGCGACGGTAGCCCTCAATTCTTGGACCTCCCATGCTGCGTGCTGTCGCCGTGGGAGAGTTCGAGGACGAAGCTCAGGCTGCCTGCCGCGCTGAGGGCCGCTAGAGCCGGGACCAACAGGAAAGCCTCGAAGGGAAGCAGGCCATCGACGACCAGCGTCGCTCTCCCTGTCCTCAGTGCAATCATCATCATGAAGTCGAGCGCCGAGAGGTAGACGGAGGCGCCGGCCAGGCCGACCGTGAGAAGGGAGCGAAGTATCGGTCGGTCCATTTCACGATTCCGTCCTCTCAAGCTCACGCAGCGCTTCCCTGATCACGTAGGCCCTGACCATTGACGAGAGGTCCGACGGGGAGATCTCACCGTTGGCGACTGCCTTGGCTATGTAGGCGGCTCTGTTGGTCAGGCTCCTCAAGACCTGCTCGTTCGTCCACCCAAAGCTCTCGGCGATCTTCTTCAGCCTGTAGCTCCGGTCGAAGACCTCCTCGGGGCTTGTGGGGGAGAACGAGTCGTCGGTGAAGTTGTACCGGAAGACGTTCACGATTTCGTGGGAATTCGATCCCACCGGGCGTATCTCGTCGGTGCTCACGACCCTCCGCACTATCTTCCCGTCAGGCAGGGTGACCTTCCTCACCGTCGCGATGGCGGTGATGTCGCGCACGTGCCCCTCCTTGAACCTCAGAGGAGGGGTCGTCACCCTCTGGACGCATCGGTCGGCGTCCTCCGCGTGGACGGTGGTGATCGTGGAGAAGCCCAGCGTGATCGCAGCGGCCACAGTCTCCGACTCCTCCCCCCTCATCTCGCCCAGGCTCAGGATGGTCGGCGAGAATCTCAACGAGAGCTTCAACAGCTCCGACAGGTCATAGTTCGCCGCCATCGAGGAGATGCCTGTCCTGTGCGTCCTCGTCTGGAGCCTCTGCCAATGAAGGTCGTCCTGAAGGTTGATCTCCAGGACCTCCTCCGCCGTGACCACCTTCGCCCTGGGGTTCATCAGGGCCAGGACCGCGTTCATCAGCGTGGTCTTCCCCGAGGAGGTCTCTCCGGTGATCAGCACGTTCGTGGTCTTCTCGAGGAGCAGCCAGAAGTACGCGCCGATCAGTGCGGTGAGTGTCTTGTGGGCGTGGTCTTCGCCGTACGTGAGGGCCGACTCGGGCGGTAGTGGCGGCACCGCCGGGTAAGGCCTGGCCGGCTCGGGGGCTGCCAGCTGCACGATCGTGAGCGGCTTCTCCTTCTGTTTCCTTACCGCGTACGTCGACCCGGGCCTGGAGATCTCGTCCCCCAGGGTGGCCGAGACCCTCCTGTCAGACGCCCCGTGGATGGTCACCTCGAGCGAGGGCTGCGCCAGGGAGACGGACTTGCCGCCGAACTGGGCCACCCTGCGGATGAACGCCTGGAGCCTCTCCTCGCTCTCGTAAGTGACGTTCGTCTCCATGAACATGTACTCGGTGAACTTCCTGTGGAGGACCCTGACTGGTCTGTCGAAGCGTGTCACCGATATCTCCTCGATGCTGTCGTCGTTGATCAGGGGGTCTATCTCCCAGAAACCAGAGAAGTCCTTCAGCAGGTAGTACAGGAGCTTCCTGTGGGACTGCTGGACGGTCTCGAGCAGCCCTATCTTCCCCGCCGTCTCCCAGAGGTACTTCTCGAGGACCTCCCTCGGGGTCCCCGACGTCTCGACGGGTATTGCGTTCCTGAGGTTGTCCTTGAGGAGGTTCAGGGCCCCCAGCTCCCCTTCATCGAGAAACGGGAGCCTGACGGTGTATCTGCCGAACGAATTGACGTCTGCGATTATGACCTCGGCGGACTCGTCGGGGTCGGCGTCTGCAGGGATCCGGTACTGGTCGACAATACTCCCTTCAACGGCAACCGGGGGCTCAACGTGGCGGACCTCCAACTCAGGCGGCAATGCGGTCCTGTCGGGCCTGCCTGGGCGCGGGAAGCCTGGGAGCTTGGGCATCTATCAGACGAGTCGGCCTGCTCTTAAAACGAAGTGAGAACGCGGGTCACGTTTAGGGGGACGGTTGAATGACTTCGGCAAAGCCGGATGCGCGTCAGGGTGCCGACTCCGGACTCTATCAGTTGGTCGTCAGGCTGCGCGAATCACGCTGCATAGGCGTCGGCAGCCACGGACGTTTCTCCTTCCCGGTGGGCTACTATGTCTATACAGGCAGTGCCAGGCGGGGCCTCGAATCGAGGATCGCGAGGCACATGAGAAGGAGAAAGAAGATGAGATGGCATATCGACTACCTTCTAAGACACGGGCGGATCCTTGTGGTGAGGAAGTATGACAGCGACCAATCGGAGTGCGAACTTTCTAGGAGGGTCGAGGACCTCCCGGGCAGCAAGGTCATCGTTCGTGGCTTTGGCTCGTCGGACTGCGAGTGCTCCACCCACCTGTTCTACTTCAGGCGGAACCCGGCTCAAGAGCTGGGCTGAACCAACCCGGCCGACATTCTTGTTATGGCAAAGGGGAGGAGAGAGCTGCAGTGTCTCTCCACTTTCTACTCGTTCCCGCCCGTGGCCGCTTCGAAGAGGGTCGGCCCCAGCTTCACCGCCGCGACTACGCCGAGTACGAGGGAGACGAAAATGAGGAGAGCATTCAGGAGGTTGAGGAGGTAGACCGGCAGCGTGGGCGAGGTCCCCCCGTCCGTAGCGGGGAGAACCCAGAGGGTGCAGACGCCACCCGTGGTGGATGCGCAGCCGATGCCGTACCCCACAGTCGGCAGCCCTGCTCCAGTAGCGCCGAACGCGCTCGCCACCAGGTAGATGAGGAACGATGCGATGAGGGGCACCATGAACAGCATGACGATTATGAAGGCGTGCTCGAAGAGCGCGCTCATCGAGCGGCTCCGTCTTGCGCTCATCGCTTGTCGACCCTCCGAATGATTATCTGGTCAGCGTCCCAAGCCACAGCGACCTTGTCTCCGGCGGCCACGCCGAGGGTCCTGAGCTGGCTGGTCAGTGTGAGGAGAAGGCTTGTCCCTGCGTGGGCGACGGTCATGATGACTCGTTGTTTCTCTTCTGACATCGTCAGATTATTTCGAAGCCCCTTATAACGGGAAAGCGGGAGATGCACCCGCGTTACGGCGAGAGATTCCTGCGAAGCTGTCCAAGCGAGGGAAAGGAGGGATCTTTTAGCATTGGGCATGCCAAAGGCCGGGCATGGGAAAGGGGAGTGGAAAGGGTGGCGGAAAAGGTGCAGCTGACAACTGGGCTAACCAGACGAATTCCAACAACCCATCCTACGTAGCGAGCCGTGCATCAACCAAGGCGGCTGCGGACAACTGCGGCAACCAAATGAACCCGAACAATGAAGTTTATGATAACTCAAGGGGCGAAAACATCGACGAGGACTTCGACGAGTGAAGAGTAGAGCAAACAGTCAGGCTCTGGCTACGAAGCTGAGCAAATTGCCGACCCTGTTTCCGATAATTCCCAAAGGGCGTCCCGCGAGGTTGTCGGCGTCTTCCAAATTATAACATACGCTATTCTGTTTTTCACAAGCTGTATTAGGGCATCATGCCAAACTGCTGGACACATGGGCATTTGAACCGATATCAATCACTTGCGATGCTTGTCCTCCTCCTTCTCTCGCTTTCGTTTCTGCCATTGATGGTAAACGTTGTTCCAGTCGCTCACGCATCCCCGAGTCTGAACGTCTCGGTCGGATACGCGGATGACAGCCATGGGGTGTCCGGTGCATATCCCAGCCCCTGGTGTGGAGATTCATCTGTGGCAGAGTTCATTGGGGTTGCACCTTCAGGCTGTTCTACCCCTGGCGTCACGACCTCCGGTACGACAGACGGGGGCGCGGTGCTAATCTCCAATACGGGAGGCACTCCTGTAACCGTCCAGAGTGTTGTCGTGACGCTGCCGATTTCCGGGGGAGGCACTGCGACATCCTACGGGGCTGGAACCACGGCAGCAGAAGAGACCGCATCTCGCCCTATCGCATTCACTCTGTGGGGTAGCTTCACAATTCCTGCAGGCAAATCAGCGATTCTCGATCAGACGACCCCCGGTCCAACAGGAGGTTCTAACTTCGACACCAGTGACTGGCAGGTGGTGGCGGGGTGTGGTCCTAAGGATACTAACGCGGCTGATGCGCCGACAATTGACATCACTACTGCAGACGGAACTACCAGGTTCGTCGATAGCGCAAGAGTGCTGGACACTGGTGGCTTCGATTGCAGGATGAACGGAACCGAATACGAACCTTGGCAACTTGTGACTTCATCGTCGACCACGTCCCCGACCGTCCCATCCGGCGTAATCACTTACGTTCCGTTAACCCTGACAAATTCGCAGTCCGCAGCAACCCCAACGCCGTTCCAACAGATGATTCAGGTCGACAGCGCGACATACTCCACCTACGAAGCATCCAATCTCCAAAATCTGGAGTTTTTCGACAGCGGTGGCACCGTCCTGAAAGCTTGGTGCGAATCTTCTTGCACTAGCGCGTCGCCTTCTTCTACTGTCTGGGTCAATCTTGGCTCTGACTCCGTGCCCGGGAGTGGGACCCTGACAATATACCTGGGTTTCCTCAGCATCAGCGCCAACAACATGGGAAACACTGGCACTAGCGTTTGGGGAGAGTATCCGACCGCTACTGGAACATATGGGCAATTTGATGACGGGGCAGCCGTGTTCACTGATTACTGGAACTTTGCGGGCATTGCCCTGCCTTCTCAATGGGGCGAATATCACGGCGGCTCGACAGGGTCCTACTCGGTCGACAACGGCCTTACAATCTCGACTACAGGCGCCTATGGCGATTGGATCGAAGTGGACACTGCAACCACCTTTAATTCTGAATCGCTGGTTGCGGACGCTTACTGGCAATCCGACTGTTTGGCTTCTTGCCAGAGCTTGACTCCCGGCGGTGCGTACGGGATCATTTTCGGGAGTCAACACCCAGCAGACGGCTCCGGAGCGTTCGCTAGCAATGGATATGCAACGTCAGCGACAACATGCGGCTCTATCTGTAGTCTCTCGGGATACTACGCCACCGACACGGGTCCCTACGCCTACACTGTCATGACGCCGGCGACCCCTCTGGACACCAACTGGCACGTTCTGACTGTCTATGAAACGCCTACAATGGGCTGCGGGGCGCTCGATTATACTGTTGCAAACGCCTGCAGCGGAAGCAACTACACGCCGTCTTCTTCTTCCTACGTCCAGGTCAGCGCGACTGGCATAGCAGGCCCCCAGACGGACGATTTACAGTGGGCGCGACTGAGGAGTCAACCCCCGAACGGAGTGATGCCCAGCGCTACCCCCGGTTCCACAACAACCACGACCACCATTACAACCACCACCACCGCACTTCAAACCGCCCTCGCAGTAGGCTGTTCTCCAATAACGATCGTCGTATACATGACCACCACTTGCACAGCAACTGTCACAGGGGGTTCTTCTCCTGCTGGGACCGTCACCTTCGCATCCTCCAGCAACACTGGGGTTTTCTCTCCATCCAATGGCCAGTGCACACTCGCCTCCGAAAGCTGTTCGGTTACCTATTCCGATAGCACGGCTGGCAGCCCGAAGATAACTGCATCTTACGGAGGAGACTCTCACAATGCCGCAACCTCTCCACCTCTACCGAGTGCCGTAGTCACAGTCACAACCAGCATGGATCCAATTGTAGTGGATGCGGGTCTTATGAAAGATACCAGCACGGGAACGTATACCTTCACTCTAAGTATCGTGCCCCAAACAAACTGCTTGCTGTGTTCGGGTGAGGACATTGTCATGCTGGACCAAAGCCAAACCAACGAACTCGTTACGAATGCTATTGCGGCGCTAAGTCTTGCTGGGTTCTCGTTGCCAGCTTCGTGCACCGTTTCGGCACCGTGTTACGGAATCCAAGTGGCCAACGATGGAATAGTAGATGCGAATGCTGTTTCTCTGGTGGACCAGCTGATAGAGCTTCCCAATACCTTGTACGGACTTGCTGACAGCATCGCGAGTTACGGCGTAATCAATGGCATTGGACTTACCGCAGCTCAGGCGCTCAACTCACCTCCTGACCTTCCTACACTAGTCGCTAACGCCGTGAACGCGTTCGTAGCAGTGGACAGTTCGGGAGAAGCCAGCGTAATTCGAGGCACAGTTTCAATCTCAGTTGATTCGGCACACTACAGTCCGATCTACATGGCTCTAAAGGGTCAGTCCATAGTGCTGGCCATAAATGGCCTGAGCGTTCCATTCAATCTTGGAAGCGAGAATGCCGTTAATCTGCAATTGACTGGCGATGATACATACATACCAACGTCAGAAATTGGTGTCTTGCTTTCTACCTCAGCGCAGGGCTTCGACGGTCCCTTCTCCATCCCTCTGACGCTGAAACTCAACCAGGATTGCTTCTTGCTCTGCAACAATGACTACACGGGCGACTCGGTCTCCGGTGTCGTAGCGGTAACCGCGACAAAAATCGAAAGTGATGCTGCATATGTGGACCAGACTTCCGCGACTGGAATCACTGTTGGTATCACAGACGAAGGAGCCTCCGACGGGACTAGTCTATCCGTAATTACACAAAGCTATGGATCCGGCCATCCGAACAGCACTCCTTACTTGACACTGAGTTCTGATTGGGTTACGGAAGGCTTCTACGACGTGCAGGTCACAGGAATCACTAGCGGGACGGCGACTGTTTGCATTACCAATCCCAACATCGACTCCTCAACAATAATTGAGTACTCGAAGGATTGGCTTCCTGTACAGACCACGGTCACAGGGACGACAGCATGTGGGACAATCGATGTGTCTTCTTTGTCTGGCACTCCAATCGTCATTATCAATCAGCTCACCCACGTTCCCCGCTATCACCCGTCGATTGCCACTAGTCTGTCGATTTCGACAGTCTCCCAAGGAGGGTCAGTCACAGACTCCGCCACGCTGTCAGGTGTCTGGGCCTCAGCCGGAGGCACCGTGACGTACTGGTATTCGCCAGGGAGCACATGTGCCGGTCCATACTATCAAGTAGGTTCGCTGGTGACGGTAACGAACGGCGTCGTTCCGAACTCCCAGCCCCAGAACTTCAGCAGGGCTGGTTCCTACAGCTGGATCGCTGCATACTCAGGCGACTACAACGACCAAGGTGCGGAGAGTGCATGCGAGCTACTCACCGTGACAGACCCTGTTTCGTCAATCTCAACGACGCTATCTCAGACCATCGTGGCAGTTGGACAGTCTGTGACAGAGTCTGTCACCTTAGCAGGCGTCTTCAACGCGGGCGGGACGGTGACATACCAGTATTTCTCAGGGAGCACCTGCTCCGGCACTCCCACTATCGTTGGCTCTCCGGTGTCGGTGACCGACGGCGTGGTGCCCAACTCCGCCCCTCATGCCTTCGGCACCCCAGGCTACTACAGCTGGAACGCGGTCTACAGCGGCGACACGAACAACCTAGGAGTGACGGGCGGCTGCAATGTGATTACAGTCAACGCCTCTCCGATGACTTTCACCATATCTTGCGGCCACGCCTCTGTTGTCGTGGGTGCGACGGTCACGTGCAAGGCAACCGTTCAGGGGTCAAGTTCTGCGCCGACAGGTAGCGTCACCTGGTCAAGCGGCGGCTCGGGTACCTTCTCGACCACTTCATGTACTCTCTTGAAACACAAGACATCCGGTGCGTGCTCTGTCAAATACACTCCGACCGCAGCAGGCTCCGTGGTCTTCACTGCGAGCTACGCCGGAGATTCCAAGAACTTCCCATCTGCAGGAACCTACAGTCTCGCCGTGACGATGAAAGCCACGAAGACTTCGGTATTCTGCACCCCAACATCTGCCGTCGCTGGCTCGACCATCACCTGTATCGCAAAGTTGACAGGGTATTCGCCGACGGGAACGGTGACTTGGTCCCAGAGTGGCGCTGGTTCTGTCTCCTTCGACTCTGTGACATGCTCTCTCTCACAAGGGACGTGCTCCTTGACTATGACCGCGGCCACTAGTGGGCATATCACCATAGCCGCAACCTACGCGGGAGACCTCAACAATCAGGGTAGTTCCAAGACCGCCAAACTGACCATCAAATAGGCTCCTTCCGTCTTCACGGCCATCCCAAACAAAAGTTATCACCAAATCAAACGCCCACGATTGCATTCTGAGCGACAAGGAATACACTCAGGATGGAATCCTACCCTGGTTGCACTAGGCCCTAGAGGAATTTCCCAGTAAGCTGGCTAAGTCCCATCGGACGCGCTTACTTTGGTTTATGGTACTTATGGTATGAAAGCATGCCATCCATTGGCCCTTAAGTACGCAGAAGGCACAGTATTTTCAGGAATGGAAGCGGAAAAGATGCGGAGGGTCCGACTAAAGAAGGGCCTGCCTGAAATGAAAGAAGGGGCGTCTGTGGCGGGCTTGGGTGAAGGAACTCTGACCCTGACGAACGACACCCTCCTTTTCACGGACAAGAACGGACGGTCGGTGGGATGCGACCTGGGCACGATGAGGAGCATCAGCATCCCAGAAAGACGGGTCCTCGCCGTCGCATTCTCGGCTGGCGGGAAGATAGAGACGTTACAGTTCGACTTCAAGTGCGAGATACCGCCCCATGAGACAGACAGGCCTGGCTACGTCCGTGAGCAAAGGAGCGAAGCTGAACGCTTCTGCACCAGGCTTCACACTCTGGTGCCCGATGTCCCTGTGGTGGGCTACAGGACTATGAAGGACGAAGAGTGGAAGGAAAAGATGGCAAAGGTGCGGAAGATCCTGGCCACAGGGTACAACGGTCCCTACGGGGAGAGATACTGGGAAACTTGGAATCCTGTCATGGAGTTCATCACCAACACCAATTGCCACGAGTTCATGTGGACCATTCAACAGGCCATAGAAGTGAACCAGTTAGACGCCGACGTCTTCCGAAAGGACCTGGAAATAATCGCACGCGGTGAAGTGGTAGATCACCCGAAAGAAGAAGTGGAACAGTACCTGAAGAATTGTGAGGAGACCCTCACGCCTCTAATCACGCGCTACGGGGAACTGTGCGTCTGACATTTCGACTTCGCTACGCGTCTCTCGGATTGCCCGTTAGACTTGGGTTTTTGGTGGACCGCGGCCAGCATTGGCCGCATTCATGTTTGTTGCAATGCGGCCCAGCGCGGTTTCGTCGTCCTTGTACGGGCGAAGCGACTGGATGAAACGGGCACCGACTGCCGTCTTTGTCTCTGGTGAAACCGACTCAGTGGGAGACATGCCTTTCATGCCGAAAGCGTTCCTGTGCTCATAGGCATAGTTGTACGCCCCGGCAAAGTCATCCGAGCGGGCGAGCCGCTGCAGTGACCGAACTGCCTCTGGGTGGGCGTTTTGGCCAGGGTCGAATGCCCTGAGGCCTTCCGACACAGGGCCCCCCGACGCAGGAGCCCTTGCAAAAATCGGTATGGTGCTACCAAACGCTTCGCCAGCCTGACCGACGGCTTGCAGATGGATCGCCGCCTCCTGCTCCGCCTCGTGGGCCTTCATCACGTCCCCCGCGCCTGTGGTCTGCGGCATGACCATCCTCATCGCCCTTGATGCCTGCGACCCACCCAC
>Ga0187803_10000922_pt1 | contig 11502 bp, 9 predicted proteins | sample NC_wetland_sal_i_2_FD_132425 | JGI IMG/M metagenome (GOLD analysis project Ga0187803, IMG submission 132425) | Wetland sediment microbial communities from Neuse River Estuary, North Carolina, USA - Control_3 | ecosystem: Environmental > Aquatic > Freshwater > Wetlands > Sediment | place: USA...
ACAGAAGAACAGCCGCCTCCAAATTTGGAGCTGCGGGGACAAAGCAATCCTTGGCCCCCAAGCGGATCACAGGAGCGTCCAAGTCCCCGAAACAGTTTTCAGCAATTCGCGCGGCAATTTCAGCCCCAAAGCCGCCCGTCAGCATGTCTTCATGTCCGACGATGACCCGATTCGTCTTCCGGACGCTGGAAAAAACAAGATCCTCGTCCAGAGGGACGATGGATCGAAGATCAATGATTTCAGCCGAAATGTTCTGTGCTTCAAATTCCTTTGCGATGTCAAGGGCCAAATAAACAGTGGAACCCCAGCTAATGATCGTCAGGTCCTTCCCTACGCGGCGAACTCGACCCTTGCCAAACGGGATCAAATAATCCGCATTGGGTTCGAGGGTTTTCGCTTGGACGCGGCGATAGAGGCCTTTGTGTTCGAGGAAAATCACCGGATCTTCGCAGCGGGCAGCCGTTTTGATCAATCCCTTGGCATCCTCGGCGCAGCTCGGATAAAGAACATACCAGCCGGGCGTATGGGAATACAACGACTCGACACATGTCGAATGCCATGGCCCACCTTTGATATAGCCGCCGCAGGCGATCCGGATGACGACCGGACATTGCCATTCATTGTTGCTGCGCCATCGGACTGTGGCAATCTCATTCCGGATCTGCATGTATGCGGGCCAGGAATAGTCGGCAAACTGGATCTCCACGATCGGTTTGTAGCCGTTCAGAGCCATTCCTCCGGCAACCCCCGCGATCGATGCCTCCGCCAGCGCGGAGTTCTCCACACGGCCGGGGAAGGCAGTCGTTAGGCCTCGCGTGACCCCGAATACGCCCCCTTTGGGATCAGCAATGTCTTCGCCCCACATGACAATCTTAGGATTGCGGGCCAGTTCTTCGTGCAGACCGTTGTTGATCGCCGTGACCATGTTGACCGGTTCCTCGCTGAGGTAGGTGGGAGGGACCTCCTCCGTGACGACGGGATTGCCGCTGTAAATGTGGGCAAGCACATAGGAAGGATCAGGAGGCGGCGCCTGATCCGCTTCGTCCGCCGCCGCATCCACTTCCTGTTGGATTTCTTTGCGAATGGCGACAAGCTCCTCTTCCGTCTGAATCTTGTTTTTGATGAGATACTTCTCTGTCTGCAAAATGGGATCCCGTCCGATCAACTCGTTGAGTTCCTCAGCGCTACGATACTTCTTTTGATCGTCTGAAGAGGAGTGAGGATCGATGCGCACGACCTGGGCTTCGATCAACGCCGGGCCCCGACCGGCGCGAATGCGCTCGATAACAGGAGGCACGGTTTGATACATGGGTTCAAACCAGGTCCCGTCCAGATCAAACGTAGGCATTCCAAATCCGCGGGCAATACGGTGGATTTCAGAAATGGTTTGCGTGTCTTGCGGCACACTGATGGCGTATCCGTTATTCTGGATCACAAACAGGACCGGCAATCGTTCGCGCGCCGCCCAGTTTAACGCTTCAAAGAACTCACCTTCGCTCGTCGCTCCCTCACCCGACGAGACATACACCAGCGCGTCGGAGTCATCCATTTTGAGTGATTTTGCCAAGCCCACCGCGGGCAAATACTGGGTTCCCGTGCAGGCGGTTTGGGATACGAGATGCAGCGCACAGGACGAAAAATGCTCCGGCATATTCCGGCCTTCAGAGTTGGGGTCACCTGCCCGTCCCAGCATCCCTAAAAAGATGTCTTTAATTGGCATCCCCAAGCCCACGGCAATGGCCTTTTCCCGGTAATAAGTAAAGAACCAATCGTGGCGGGGCTTGAGCAGCATCGTCATGCCGATCTGGACCTTTTCATGCCCCCGGGTCGAGGCGTGAAAAGAACACTTTCCCTGCCGCACAAAAGACTTCACGCGCTCTTCAATGTAGTAGGTTGTAATCATCTTGCTGTAAAGCTCGATGACCATGGGTCTGGGGACGATTTCCGGACTTTTATCGACAGCCTGCATTAAACGACTCCTTCAAATCAGGAGAGGGGACAGTGAATTCCTTCCCTCCCCACTTCCAGGGAACTCCGCTTTCTTGAAGCGGTCCCCGGATCGATTCCTGATAGCTTCGGTACACCAGTAATTTCGCACAAAAAGCTGATTCTGTCGAGGGGGCGAACCGGGCGGCCTTGGCTTTCCAAAAAATAAACTGTAATGCGGGATTCCGAACCGGTGGAAGGTAAGGCGCGAGACATCCCAGGGATCAAGCGGAGTTCCACAGCATTGATGCAGAATTTGATGAGGATTCATTGTGGACGGAATCCACCATCCGAGGTGTAATGCCCCATGCATATACTTCCCGTGAAAAAGCGGACTGCGCGAGAAAGGTCGTCGGGACGGATGGAAGGAGCAAAAATTTAAAGATGGGCTGCGTTCGGAATGGGAGGATGAACGAGCCCATCTCTTGAATTAAATTCCCCCAAAAGAAAAAGGTGAGAATGAATTTTCAAAGAGGTGTTACCAGTGCCTAATTCTATATCACTAACTGATGATAAATGCAAGTGCCTGAATTAACCCGCCGCAAATTCCCTGGAAGCTCGAATCTTCCCCCTTTTCCCCGGGGGTATGTTATTTTGGTTGGCCGAAGAGTAAAATGCAATGTTTGAATCACCCTCAGGGGGCGGGTATCTCCATGAAGATGCGGCAAATGGGACGCACCGGGTTGATGGTCTCAGAGGTTTGCCTTGGAACGATGACATTTGGGTTTCAATGCGACGAGAGGACCTCCTTTGAGATCATGGATAAGGCTCAGAGCTGGGGAATTAATTTTATTGATACAGCCGACATGTATCCCCTGCCGCCGACAATTGAATCTGCCGGCCGGACCGAGGAGATTGTAGGACGGTGGTTGAAGGGGAGACGCCATCAATTTGTCGTTGCCACCAAGTGCCGGTTTGCCATGGGACCGGGTCCCAATGACGTCGGACTTTCACGCAAACACATTTACGACGCCATCGATGCGAGCCTGCGACGACTCCAGTGCGATTACGTTGACGTATACCAGGTGCATTCGCCGGACCCCTTGACGCCATTGGATGAGACCTTGCGAGCTCTTGACGATCTGGTGCATTACGGGAAAGTCCGTTACATCGGGTGTTCAAATTATGGAGCCTGGGAGCTGGCCAAAGCGCTCTGGACAAGTGATCGGCTCAGGCTTTCGCGATTCGATTGTCTCCAGCCGCGTTATAATCTCCTCCATCGAGACATCGAGGCGGAGATTCTGCCGTTGTGCCGCGATCAAGGAGTTGGAATCATCGCCTACAATCCGCTCGCGGGTGGATTTCTCACGGGAAAGTACAAAAAGGGACAGGGGCCGGTCGAAGGAACCCGCTTCACCCTCGGAAAATCTGGAGAAATCTATCGCGAACGATACTGGCATGAAACTCATTTTGAGGCGGTCGACGGGCTTCAGCGCTTTTTGGAAAAGAAGAAGAAAGCGTTGATTCAAGTCGCGTTGAGGTGGGTACTGGCCCAACATGGCATTACCTCGGCGATCGTCGGAGCAACGCGCCCTGAACAACTCGATCAGTCCTTGCCTGGTATCGAGGTTGAACTGGATGCGGAGGATCTCGCGGTTTGCGATGCGCTGTGGTACCAGTTGCCTCGAAACCGACCCGGGGCTGGGGCTGTCAAGCAAACTCGTTGAGGCCCGTTTCCTGATTTGATCCTGCATTGATTCCCTCGGTCCTCAGCCCTGGTGGACATCAACTAAACCTGTCAACATGTCGAATGAATCATTTGATGTCGTCAAATGGGCGCTCCAGGGGATCGGGGTAGCGCCCCACATTAGAGTAAAGAGTTATTCGTCAAGTCTCCAAATCCCACAGTGTTCATTTTCCCGCACGAACTTGATCGAGAGGACACATCATGCGACCGAAAATCCGTTGGCTCATCCTGATCCTTCTGTTCGTCATTCTCTTTGTCATTCCTTTCTTCGAAAGCGGTCTTGGGCTGATTACAGACTGGTGGTGGTATCAGGAACTCGGGTATGTGATCGTTTTTAAGCGAGAGCTATTGACTGGTCTGTATCTCGGTCTGACTTTTGGGGTTCTGTTCTTCCTCATTGTCTATATCAACGTCTGGCTGGCGCGCCGAACCACGGCTCGAGAGATTGATCTGGACAGTCCGATATGGAGGAACTTTCCTTATTACGATGCGCTGAAGACCTTTCTGACCCGATTCCTCTTTGCGGCGCTGGTGGTTTTGGGAATCTTTTTTGGGGTGTGGGCGGCAAACCAATGGGTGGAGTATCTCCAGTTTTCAAATCCCACGGAGTTCTCTATTGCCGATCCGTTGTTTCACCGAGACATTGGCTTCTATGTCTTCCGTCTGCCTTTTTATCAGTTTCTTCAGTCGTTCGCGATGGCCGCGATGGTGATTTCGCTTGTCGTTTCAACGCTGATTCACTTAATTCAGGGTGAACTCTCGGTGTTTCGGCGAGGGATGAGCATGGAACCGCGGATGCGCGCTCATCTCCTATCTCTCGTGGCGATCATCGGCCTCTTGTTTGCGGTGAGTTATCAGTTCGATGTCTGGGACTTGCTTTATTCGGCCCGTGGAGTCGTGTACGGGGCGAGCTATACCGATGTTCATGCTGATCTGCCCTTGCTCCGTTATCTCACGGGCGCGGCGGTCTTAACCTCGATCTTTGCCTTGGTCCAGATTTTGCGCCGGGGGTACAAGCTCCTTTTGGCCGGTCTGGGACTCATTGTGCTGGGTGTTGTGGGGCAGGCTGTTTACCCTGAATTCGTGCAGAAGTTTGAAGTTGTCCCGAACGAGATTAACAAGGAGCGGCCTTACATTCAGGATGTCATTCGGTACACGCGGCAGGCTTACGACATCCAAAATATTAATGAAGGTGAGTTTCCTGCGGAAGATTCCCTCTCCGCCAATGACCTCAAGAAGAATGATCTGACCATCAAGAACATCCGTTTGTGGGATCACCAGCCGCTCCTGGCGACGTACGCCCAGTTGCAGGAGATTCGCACCTATTACGACTTCGTGGATGTTGACAACGACCGGTACACCGTCAACGGCGAGTATCGCCAGGTGATGCTCAGCCCCCGGGAACTGGCCTCCGAAAGCCTGCCGAGCCGGAACTGGATCAATGAACATCTGACGTACACCCACGGATATGGTCTGTGCCTGGGACCGGTCAATATGATCTCCAGCGAAGGGTTGCCGCAGTTCTTCATCAAGGACATCCCGCCCGTCTCAACCGTGAATATCAAGGTCACGCGGCCGGAGATCTATTTTGGGGAACTCTCCAATAATTATTGTTTTGTCAAAACAACTTCTCCCGAGTTCGACTATCCGTCCGGCGAGGAAAACAAATACACCCGCTATTCCGGCTCTGGGGGAGTGTTAGTCGACAGCCTGATTAAGAGGGTACTCTTTGCCATGCGATTTAAGGAAATCAAATTTCTACTGGCCAATGACATCACGGACGAGAGCCGCTTGATGTTCTACCGACGCGTCCTCGAGAGGGTTGAAAAGCTCATCCCCATGGCGAGGGTCGACCGGAACCCGTATCTGGTCGTCGATGACGGCCGGCTGTATTGGATGGTCGATGCCTATACGACCACTTCGCGGTATCCCTACTCTGAACCGCGTCCCGAAACCGGCAATTACATTCGCAACTCCATCAAGGCTCTGGTCGATGCCTATAACGGGGATGTGAGACTCTACGTCAGCACCCCTGACGATCCGCTGATTCAGACACAGATGAAGATTTTTCCCGGTCTCTTCAAGCCTCTTGTGGAGATGCCCGCTACATTGCGCGCCCATATCCGTGTTCCGGAATACATTTTCTCGGTTCAAGCCTCCGTGTATGCCACTTATCACATGACTGATCCACAAGTCTTTTTTAACAAGGAGGATCTGTGGAAGATCCCGCGGCGAGCGGTAGGCGGGCAAGATCAACCCATGGAACCTTACTACACCATCATGAAGCTGGCCCTGCCGAAGGCAGCTTCTGAGGCAGAAAAATCGCGAGGCGAGGAAGAGTTCATTCTGATGGTGCCTTTTACCCCCGCGAAAAAGGAGAACATGATCGCATGGATGGCAGCCCGTTGTGACGCCCCCAACTACGGGAAGATGGTGGTGTACAACTTCCCCAAGCAGAAGCTCGTGTACGGGCCACAGCAAATTGAGGCGCGCATTGACCAGGAGGCTGAAATCTCCAAGCAGCTGACCCTGTGGAATCAGGGTGGCTCCACAGTCATTCGTGGCAGTCTTCTGGTGATCCCGATCGAGAAATCGATTGTTTATATTCAACCGCTCTATCTTTCGGCCGCCCAGGAGGGAGGGCGACTGCCGGAACTGAAACGCGTCATCGTCGCATATGGAAACACGATTGCCATGGAGGACAATCTGGAACTCGCTCTGGCGAGAATTTTTGGAGGAGCTGCTGAGAAACAGCAGGCTGTTGCTCCGGGCGCCGCCCTTCCGACCACAACAGCAACACCAGGTCCGTCATTTAATATGGACGCCGCTATCAAAGAGGCCAGCGATGCTTACGAGCGGGCTCAACAGGCCCTTCGAAGTGGGAACTGGGCGGCTTACGGCGAAGAAATGAAAAAGCTGGAGTCGGCCCTGAAGCGATTGAGTGAAAAAAAGTAGGAAAGAAGGATTCGCCCGGGGCGCCAAAAGGTTCGCGGAAAATGGAGGGATTCTGAATCCCAGCCGCAAGGCGATGTTCAAGGCCTGATCTCCAGCATGCGCCTCCGGCCTGATTCAATGAATCCAGAACCAGATCAGACCTGGCGGGATCGTTGTGTCGTTCGTCGTTGACCCTGCATCCGATAGCCCAATGCCTTCTGACTGATTTCACGGGAATCTCCTAATCTCTGATTAGCCGGCGCTTCCTCTTGAACATTCGCCGCTCTCGTGAGGTCATTGAAGTGTTGGAGGAACAAGAACGCTATTGGACAGTTATGGAGGTTTTCTTGGACTCATTTCCAGAGAGACTTGAGGAGGGCAGTAGGCTACTGAGGTCCTCCAAAAGGTTGGTCGCCTTCACCGGGGCAGGGATCTCGACGGAAAGCGGTTTGGCCGACTTTCGTAGTCCCGGCGGGGTGTGGGATCGCTATCGCGTGGTAACCTTCCAGGAGTTTGTCAGCGACCATGCGGCACGGGTCGAATACTGGGCCATGAAAAGGGATTTTTACAACGAATTCCGGGATGCAAAACCCAACAAGGCTCATATTGCACTCGCAGAGCTCGAAAGGTTGGGAAAGTTGAAGGCTCTTATCACTCAAAACATCGATGGTCTTCATCAGGCTGCGGGCAGTTCTCCGGAAAGTGTGATTGAACTCCATGGGACGAATCGGAAAGCAAACTGTCTTGACTGCGGCAAGGTTTGGCCCATTGAGGCGATCCAGAACAGGCTTGAAGCGGGTGACCTCGATCCGAAATGTGACTCGTGCAGGGGGCTGATCAAGCCTTCCACGATCTCCTTTGGACAGGCAATGCCGGCGGGGGAGCTGAAGAGGGCCCTCGAATCCGCCTCCGAGTGCGATCTCCTGTTGATGATTGGTTCTTCTCTTCAGGTCGCCCCCGCATCGTCGATCCCTCCCCTGGCTTACCAGGCTGGGGCAAAGTTGATCTTTGTTAACCGGACCGCTACACCCTGGGATCACATCGCCACCGTCGCCTTTAAAGAGAGTGCTGGGGAAGTCCTGAGTGCGATGGTCGACCGTGTCAAGGGTGACCTGCCCGGGGCGGCTAGAGCCCACCATCGAGCCTCAAAATGATCCTCATTCGTTTTCTTACGGTCGAGGGGATATCCGTGTTCAGAGGGAGATGACAATAAACTCAATCTCGGCTGGAAGGAAGAGAGAGTTGCGATTCAAGACGGGGAAGTGAAATTTCCCCGCCGGTTGGTGACATCACGATGTCAACCCTCCCCACTTGACGGGAGGGTTCGAGCACGAGTTCCAAGGCCCATTTCAACGTGATCAGTTCACCTGAAAAACTGTAAGGCCCGTTCGGGAGGACAAAACGAAACTCCCGGCGTCCCTCCTGCTCAGGGTTGTCAAAACGCACGACATCTACGATTCCGGTATCCGGGATCCCTATCCCTTCCGTGTACCAGAATAGACGAAGGTCCAGCGCCTTGGGAGATGAATCCAGATACCAGGAAACCGCACCGGAGATTTCATCTCCAGGGAAGAAAGTGGTTTTGTTGTCGTTAAGGTGGATGGATAGTGTCCTCATGGCCTCACCCTTGTGGAATAATCCAACGGCAGAACGACGATAGGAAATTCTTCTTTGATGTCCGGCCAATGCCCAATGTCGCCCCGAACCGACAAGAGCCAGACAATCTTGTTATGGGCGCACTCCAAGGAGGGGACAGGATCTTTGGGAATAGCGGCCCGGGCTGTTCCATGGAGCATGTTACCTGGGGATTGTGTGTTGACGAGATCAGTGCGGGCAAAGACGGCCTTGTCCGTACGGGTCGATTTTCCACTCCGGTAGGTTGCTTCCTGTCGGCCTTCCAGACGGATGCAAAATCGCCTGATCCGCTCCACGCGTCCTGAAATCTCCCATTCCAGGTCAGCCGATTCTCCCAAGAGGATGGCCCCGGGGTGAACGATCAGCTTCAATCTGGGATTAAAAACTGCCAGGAGAAAGTATCCAACCCCAACCAGGGTGCCGATTCCGACGAGCACAAACGGAATCAAAAAGAGAGTCAGGAACCAGTTGGGTGAGCCCGAGCGCCATCCCTCGAACACTTGAAAGATGAACACTGCAATAATACCGTTCCAGAAGGCCGCAACACAGCTCATCCCAACCAGCTTTGTGATCGGAGATGCCCGGGGCTTCAGCACAAGGGCCTCGGCAGAAGATGCAAAACTGGGGGTGGTGGATCCTGGACCAATCTGGGTCCGGGCTTGTGCGCCACGAGGCATCCATGAGGACGAAGGCAGAGTGCCGCTCCTCTTCCGCATCCCTCGAATCGTGTAGAACAGGCCCAAAAGGCCAATCCCAAAAAACACGAGCGGGATAAGCCCGACATACAAGTCGGAGGTGAATGCACGTTCCATGACGGCATCCCGCGGGTCCGCGGGATTCACATAGCAGATGGTCCGCTGGCCAACGGGATGACTGCGGACGACCGCCCACTTCCTTTCATATCCGCTGCTCGATCCCCGAAGGAACTGGTAGCGTTCCGAATGGTACCATTTCCCATCGACGCGATACGCATACCGGATGTCGATGCTGTACGTATACCCACCCTTGGTTCCGCGATGGCTGCCCACCGTACTGGAAACCACGATGCATGGAGTTTCCATCCAGTTCTTGGCTTTCACGGTCTCGTACGCGGGAATAACAAAGAAGACTGCGAAGAGGACACCCCCCAATAGAAGGAACACTCCAAACAGAACAATTTGAACGGTCAAGTTTGTATTTCTGTAACCCGCCTCGGAAATTGATTTTTTGGGCGATTCGATGCCGACCATGGATCCACCCTTTGAACGAATCAGCTCTCAAATTCTCCGTGATATGTGACCGAGGAAGTGTGCGGTCCGTTCGACTCGCGCCATGGGTTTGAAATAAACCGTCCTCTTGGTCTGACTGGAACCTTCCATATCGATCGTATGGGGCGAACCAGCTGCCGTCCTTAGCCGACAGCCTTGTTCACTCTCTGGCGTCCATTCTAACCCATGATTGTCAAATTCAAATCGGAAAGCTTGTGATGGACCTCCGGTCAGGAAATGGAGGCGTTCGACCTCTGGGAGGATGATGAATTGCGAAGCCTCAACGGCCAGATTGAATATCTGTTGAGGCTCGCCCTGCGGCGAGCAGGGCGGCTCCGTTCGGCTGGTTCCACGGGTAAGAGCCGGATGGATGCGAAGCGGTCCTAGCGTCCGAAAGTGGGGTGCCCGGGCTCGTCCGAGAAGGCGGAAGCCTCCCCGCACAGGCTCTCGCGTCCCGGCGCCGACCTTGTAATTCGAGTAAAATCATATATAATCGCATTGGCGGGGAAGACTCCTAGAAGGAAGGTGCGTGTCATGATGGACCTACTGAAGCCTCAAGAGGCCGCGAGGCTGTTAAGTGTCAGTTATCCGACGCTCAAACAATGGATCTATCACCGGAAGATCAAATCAATTAAGACTCCCGGAGGCCATCACCGGATCCCCCGGGCTGAGGTGGATCGATTGACAGGAATCAAGGTCGCCCGGGGATTGAGAACCCATCGCCCCTCGGGACTGAATGCCATCAGTGGCCGCAATAAACTGCTTGGCACAGTGACCGAAGTGATCTTGGATGGACTGCTCGCTCAGGTCGCTCTCGACATTGGCGGGCAAAAGATGACGGCGATCATTACACGGAACGCCTGTGAGGAGCTGGGACTCAAGAGGGGGATCCGGGCGTTAGCGCTGGTCAAGGCGACCGAGGTGATGGTCATCCGCGCCTGAGTTTGAACTGCCTGCTTGAAGGGTCTGTTCAAGCCCGAACTGGATGTCAAATCAGACCAGTCGTGATCACGATCATATGGCGCGGGATGGCCGTGTTCCGGAATGTCGCGTCCGGCGGTGGGAAGATGCAACGCCTCGCACAGGGGAATTTCACTGAACTATGAAACCTCATGTCGTCAGGAGAACGGCCGGGCTGGCCCTGGCGGTGATATTGATCGCCGCGGTCGTTGGGGTGAGGAGCGGACGTTTGTTCCGTTCGACCGATAAGCGAAGGCCGTCGAATTTGACGGTATTCGCAGCCGCGTCTCTGAGTGAAGCCTTTACCCGGCTTGGTGAGGTCTTCGAGGAACAGAATCCAGGCCTTCACGTCAGCATGAACTTCGCGGGGTCCCAGCAGCTAGCCATGCAGATTGAAGAAGGAGCACGGGCCGACGTATTTGCCTCAGCAGACTTTCGGTGCATGAACGATGTTCAGGGGCACGGATTGCTGGCATCCGACCCGCGTGTATTTGCTCACAATCTCCTCGTTGTCATTCTTCCCCGATCCAACCCCGGTCGGATTGAGAAGCTACAGGACCTGGAACGGCCGGGGATCAAGCTGGTCCTTGCGGCCGAAGCGGTTCCCGTGGGGGACTACAGCAGGGAAGTGATCGAGAATCTATCGCGTTCCCCCGGGTTTGGCAAAAATTATCAAAGTGGTGTCCTGCGGAATGTGGTTTCTCATGAAGAAGACGTGAAGGCCGTGTTGGGCAAGATACTACTTGGTGAAGCGGACGCGGGAATTGTGTACCAGTCAGATGCCCCGCCGGCGAGTGCCGAAGGGATCAGGTCCCTGGAGATCCCGGAAGCCAGCAACGTGGCAGCCTCCTATCCGATTGCGGTTCTTAGAACATCCCACCAGCCATGGGCGGCCAGGAGGTTTCTCGAGTTGGTTATGTCATCGACAGGGCAGAACATTCTGCGTCAATTCCATTTTGCTCCACTCACTCCTTGAAGGAACAAGACATGAGTCAACGAAGTGATGTCTTTCAGGCATTGCTCCCCCAGCGCCAGCGGCTTGGATTCTGGGAG
>Ga0187803_10000923_pt1 | contig 11490 bp, 9 predicted proteins | sample NC_wetland_sal_i_2_FD_132425 | JGI IMG/M metagenome (GOLD analysis project Ga0187803, IMG submission 132425) | Wetland sediment microbial communities from Neuse River Estuary, North Carolina, USA - Control_3 | ecosystem: Environmental > Aquatic > Freshwater > Wetlands > Sediment | place: USA...
ACCGTGTTCTCGATGCAGCAAAACCCGGCCGACCTTAGGAAGGCTCAGACCCGCGGACCCGCGGGTCGGCCAGCAGGATCTCTGCTAGGAGCACCAGACCGGCCACGACGGCCAGGAACGAACCAACTGCGACGAGGACCCAGGAACCCACGACCATCCATGTGACGACCCCGAGCACGACCAGGACGACTCCGCCGGTCAGGTTGCGCTCAGCGCCACGAAGGTGGGTAAAGCCCGAATACACTAGGATTACGATGCCAAGGACTACCGCCAGCGCCCCGAACACAACCGCGTTGACCGACCCGTAGTACGCCGGTCCGAATCCGCGAGGGCCGAAGCTCAGGAGGAATCCCAGGATTCCGCCGAGTATGACGAGAGTCCCACCCAACGCCGCCAGCACAGTCACCAGGCTCTTCTGGACGATGTTCTCACCTGGCCCTACGGACGCCTTGAGGGGTATAGTCGCTCCCTCAATCGGAATCAAGGCTAGCCGGGTTCCTCAGCGCGGGATTCTCCGGAACGGCGGCAGGCACCGGCTCCGCCATCGGGGACGGGAGGTGTTTCGATGCGGGGCCAGCTGAACAGGCGACGCCGGTGGCTAACCGACGGGGGGGCCGTATCGGAGCGTCAAACCCAACTCGCTAGCGACGTTTCCGAGGGCATCGCGCCCTCCGCTCGTTTCGCACGTCCTCAGAGCGGGGTCCGAGATGGAGACAAAGCCGTTATGACCGCCGGCCCATCCGGGCAGGACCGCGCGAATCCTTGGCGGGCGTGGGGTTTCACGAGAAAAGGATGCGAGTGCTCATCGTGGACGACGACCTCGATTTTGGGGAAGGGCTCGCCGCCCTCCTCAACGAGCAGGGACACAAGACGACGACCGTCCCCTCGGCGGCCCAGGCAACGCAGGCCTTGGAACAGGATGAATTCGATGTGATGTTTGCCGACCTCGAGCTGCGTCGGCGCAGTGGACTCGAACTCCTTGCGATCGTCCGGGAGCGGTGGCCCCGGCTCCAGGTGGTCATGCTGGCGGCGGATGCGACCGCCGAGAGAGCCGTTCAAGCGCTGCAGCTGGGCGCGATTGACTACGTCCGCAAGCCGATCCGGCCAGACCATGTCTTCCGCGTCCTCCAGCTGGTCAGCCAGCAGCTCGCCCTTGCCCGGGCCGGGGCGAAGCCGCTCGATCCCCTCCGGTACGCCAGCTCGCTCGCCTCAGAAGGTGGGTATGAGGTCCTCCTGATCTCCCCCCTGCCCACCCCCGTAACCACCGGGAAGGTCAGCTTCTTTCCGTTAGACCCCGAAAATCCGGTTCGGATCCGGGACGCGGTCGAGGGCTTTGTCGTGCCCAAGGAGAAGGCTGCGGTGGTTCTTGCGGCGATCGAGGAGCTTCTCGCGCGTCATCGCGAAGAGGAGATCGCTGCCCTCCTGGGGGCCATTCGAGCGGTCCTCGAAGGCAAAGGACCGCTTGCCGTGGCGTACGATCCGAACAAGATCACGGCCACCGGGGCGCTAGCCGTTCGGGCCGCGATCGTGTCGGCCGATGCACACGAAACGCTAGAGTCGCTATCGAACCCGATCCGCCGGCTGGTACTCCGCCGCCTCGCGGACGGATCGATCAGCTTCACTCAAGCGATGGAGGCCGCTCATCTCGACGACACGTCGAAGATCGCCTTTCACCTCCGCAAGCTCACGGAAAGTGGCCTGGTCGCGCACCTCGCTGGAGAGCGCTACCGACTCACCGTACGAGGGAAGGGAGCGATCAAGATCCTCGACTCGATCGACGATCTCGATTCGAGGGAAGGGAGCGGGAATCGAGTCTTCGCTTCGAACCCCGAGAACGAACCGGCGCCGTGAAGCCCGGGAGAACGCGCGGGACGTGCTGGTGAAGGGGCCCAACCCGCGTCCGTCGGTCGTGGCGAGCGCTGAGGGAGCCGATTCAACGACCGCGCGCCTTTGCGCGCGTGAATGTTACGCGGATCGTTCGCGGTCACTTCTTTCGCTCCAGGAAGGAAACTCGCTTCGCTCGTCCGGGCTTTACACTTCAGAGATGGGGCCGTCCGCGGCCCGGGTCGAGAGAGACTCGTGCGGTCGGACCGCACGGAAAGCTCTCCGTTTCCCGGGAGGGACCCCTTGCCTAACCTCGGATTCGCCGTCGTTCAGGGGCTTATGGGAGTCAGAGGGTAGGATCCATGATCGGTGCGACTCGTCTCAATCCCGGCCACCGCGACTAGGGCGCGGAGATCCCGGAGCTCGTCCGGCCCGGGATCAGGTCCGTTCAGGCCAGATTGCCCACGGATCGGAATCCAGATCCAACAGCCGTTCCTAGGCACAACGAGCATTGAACATTGCAGTCCGTCAACTGTCACGACTCTGTTCAATCTCCTTCGAGGGCACCGGGACCATCGCACGCAAAGGCACGCCCGGTGGCCCCTGGCGGCAGGGCGACTACCCCGCCGCCGGCTCCGCCCTTTGGGAGACGTGAGATCGGCGAGCAAGCATCAGCAGCAGAATCTCCAATCCGTATGCTGCGGCGGCCGCCGGAAGCAACGCGACCACCCCGATACCCCCGGGAACGGGGGACGGCGAGGAGGCTGGCATCGCGGCCGCCAAGACCGCGACGATCGCGACGCACGTCGCGGCCACAATCAGATTCGCCCGACCTGCCCAAGTCCTCTCTCGCCAAAGAGCCCAGCCCGAGACAATCCCCAGAATCGAAGCGATCGCCCCGGCCGCAGCGATCGCAGTCAGTACCTCGGCCTTGGTGAAGGTGAGGTTGTCTTGCACCCGGTCGGGGATGTACGTGGCGGCACCGGAGAGGCCGGCGAACGCCCCAACCACTCCCCACAAAATCGCCAACCCCGCGCCGAATCTTGTGGCCCGGCCCGGTCGAGTCCCATCCAGCGGCACCCTCACGATCGGCCCTTCGGGCATTCCCTGCTCCCGTTCCACTCAGCGATTCAGTATGGAGACGTTCCGAGGGCCCCACGAGGCCCAGACGGCCCCGTTGATGCCCACGAACACCAGAATCGAAACTAGGATCAGCGCCAGGCTTTGCCCCCAGTTGAAGCCTGACGCCCAAAACGCGAGATACAGGAGCAGGAAACTCAACCAACCGAACACAGTCACAATGCTGACCCCGACCCTCCAGCCCATTTCGGCGCCCCGCCGCGTGGCGGGGAGCGGACTTGCCTGTGCCGTCATTTCGCTCATACAGAACCCCATCCCCCCAGCCGCCAAGTCAAGAGAATATGTTCCCTCAAACTCGGTTGAGAGAGAGCTTATCTCGAACTCCACAGGCGTTCTTCCATCCTAGATTGCGGGGTGCATCGCAGGGTGGGATGCGTCCAGGAGGGACGGCTGATGCGCCCAGCGGTGCTGAGTCGGAGACCCGTGGATGAGCGGCTGATAGCGCTCTGGCTCTGACTTCGGTCTGAACGGGAAGAGGTCCGGCGCCGCAGCTGCCCCCCCAAAGCGGTCGGACGGGGACGACGTGGAGACCGACGCCGGCAATATCGAACCCCGCCGACCCATATACCCCGGGTCGGTTTCCCGCTTGAGGGGTGGGTCGAACGGAGCTTCCCGAGACTCGTTACGCGCGGAGCGGGGACCTACGGATTGCCTACCAGGTCTTCGGGAAGGGCCCCCCTGACCTCGTCTACGGGCGGACGGCAATCTCCCATCTCGAGCTGGTCTGGGAGCAACCCGAAGTCGCCCGCTTCTTTGGCGAGTTGGGGACCTTCTGCCGCGTGATCATGTGGGACAAGCGGGGGGTGGGTCTCTCGGACCGCGTAGTGGGGACCCCGACTCTCGAGGACAGAATGGACGACGTCCGCGCGGTGATGGACGCCGCGAGCTGCCCCAAGGCCGTCATCTTCGGCGCGTCCGACACGGCGGCCATGGCCTTGCTGTTCGCGGCGACATATCCGGACCGAACCCTCGGGCTGATTCTCAATTCGCCGATGGCGCGGGGTCTGTGGGCGCCCGACTATCCTTGGGTCTGGACGCGCGAGGAGTACGAACGCTCGTTCCGGCTCTCTGACGAGGATTGGGGCACCCCGGCGCACATCGATCGGCTGACAGCACGGCTGGCGCCCAGCCGCATCGAGGACAAGTTGTTCAAGAGATGGCTGGGTCGTGTGGTTCGATTTGGCTCCTCGCCGTCCGCGGATACCTCGCTCGCCCGAATGAACATGGAGATCGACGTGCGGGACGCCCTACCGGCGGTCCACGTCCCGACCCTGGTGATGCAGTGCCCCGAGGACCGATTCGTCCGTCCCGAGAACTCGGAGTTCGTGCTGTCCCATGTGAACGGGTCGCGCCTGGTGAAGATCCCCGGCATCGATCATTTCGCATGGGCCACCCCATCGGCGTCCGCGGCGGTTCTCAAGGCGCAGCGGGAGTTCATTCAGGCGCTACCGAGAGGAGCCGCCGTGGATGAGGACCGGGTGCTCCAGACGATACTCTTCTTCGACGTCGTGAGCTCCACCCAGCGGGCCGCGGCGCTTGGCGACCGGGCCTGGGGCGAGTTGTTGGGACGATTGCTGGCGTCCGCCCGGAGTGAGGTGAGCCGATTCAGGGGTCGGTCGGTGAAGACCACCGGCGACGGTCTCCTCGCTGCGTTCGACGGCCCGACGCGAGCGGTCCGCTGTGCCCTCTCCATCCGGGAGGCGGCTCGTGCCCTAGGAGTCGATCTGCGGGCCGGCCTCCACAGCGGTGAGTGTCTCACCTCGTTGGACGACGTCACCGGCATCGCCGTGCACATCGCGTCCCGGATCTGCGACCAGGCGGGGCCCGGAGAGGTCTTGGCGTCGCGTACGGTGCGCGATCTGTCGGTGGGCTCCGACGTTCGATTTGAGGAGCGCGGGCCCCGCTCGCTCCCCGGGCTAGACGGTCTATGGACAACCTACTCAGCGAGTTCCGGCTGAACCTGCCACAAGTTCGTGCCCGGCGTGATCGATTCGGGTCGGAGCCTCTTGGACCGCTCGATCACCGAAAGCACGCAGATGTTCATTTCAAGAGCTCTGGCTGGGACTAACTCTGAACTCACGATACACTCTGCCCGGAGGAACAGCTCCTCGGTGGCCGAGGATCCGGGTCGGCCGGAGCCATTGGACACTCGGTTGAAAGTCGGGCAGCAGGCCTTGTTGGACCGCACGGAATCCGTGTCCACACATCACATGCGATACTGAATAAGTAACTTTAAGGTATCTGTGACATAGTGTCCCCTGATGCGGTTTCGATCCCTGTCGTCCACAGAGGCCCGGGTGATCCTCTCCTTGGAGGCCGAGGGCGAGGAGGAGCTCACGTTGGACACGATCGTCGAACGCGCGGGCGTCCGAAGGGGATTCGCTCGAAAGCTCGCCCACGACCTGGTGAGAAAGGGGTGGGTGCAGCGTGTGGGGCGAGGTCGCTACCTTCTGAACCCTGTCCGCCACGGTCCTGAGGCGCTTCCTGATGCCGACCCACTACGAGTGGGGAGTCACCTCGTGCGGCCGTACTTCTTCGGGTACGCGACTGCGGCAGAGCTCTGGGGCTTCCTTCACCAAGCCGGCCGTGTCTACTACATCGTCACCCCCGTTCGGACCTCGGCCAGACCGAAGCATGCGGCCCGGTTCCGCTACGTCCGGGTCGCACCCTCGCACTTCTTCGGCCTCCAGCAACTGCAACGCAGGGGGTCGACTCTGTGGGTCAGCGATCGTGAGCGGACCGTGATCGACTGTGTCGCCCGACCCAACCTCTCCGGCGGACCCGGTGGGGTAGTCCAGATCATCTCTCGAACGAGAGAGGCGATCTCCTGGGATCGGCTTACCAAGTATCTTCGGAAGACCGGGAACCGGAGTCTCGCCCTCCGAATCGGGTTCTTGGCTGAGTGGATCCGTCCTTCCGTTCCCCTTCCTCGCTCATGGACAAACGCCTGGCTCCCTCGACCGGGCGATCCGTGGGTCCCCCTGGGACCCGCCCGAACGTATGGACGCGTGGGTACCCGCGATCGTCGCTGGCACATCGTCCGCAATGTGCCGGATGCAGTGCTCCTTTCGGAGGTGGAGCGCGGATGATACCGAGGTCAGTGGCCAACCGATTCGCGAACGTCATGGGTGTGGACCTCCACATCGCCCAGCAGGAGATCGTGCTGCTCTTCGCCCTCGATTCCCTTTCCGCGCGCCGGGTGCTAGATGGGCTCGTCTTCAAGGGAGGAACCTACCTCCGAATGATGGTCACCGGAGACGTCGGCCGGCTCTCCGAGGATCTGGACTTTACCAACTGGAACCTGCCCCAGGATCCCGAGCCGGTTCTCGCACAGGCATTCGAGGCACCGCACCACGATGTGCGATTCAGGATTCGAGAGCCGTATCGCACCGAGCGCAAGAATTGGGGATGCCGTGTCGCCTACGTGCACGACTGGGACGAGGGAGAGTTCCGATTCGAGATCAGCTATCGAGAGTCCCCCTTCCTCACGCCACGTCGGTGGAAGCCTCTAGACCAACCCTACTTCCGCGCTCTTCCGTTTGAACCTCCCGAGATTCCCTGTCTTCGAGTTGAAGAGGCTCTCGCCGAAAAGCTGAGGGCCATCCAGCAGCGGGCGACGGAGAGAGACCTGTATGATGCGACCCGGTACGGTCGGAAGGGATTCGATCAGGAGCTCGTCCGGCTGCTCGCGGTCGCGAAGCTCTGGAACGACCACGAGGCGTTCGATCCCGACCGAGTCCTTCGAACGCTTTCCGAAGGGCGTCGTGAATGGCCGGACCTCGAGCGACTCATCGGCAGAGCTCGTCAACGAAACTGGAATCGAGACGCCGCGCTCGCGGCGGAGCGATTCCTATTCCTGAAGGAGCTCACGCCTTTCGAACGCCTCCTGACAGGGGATGCCCGTCGGCATTCCCTCCGAGCCGAGCTCTCCGCCAAACTCGCGACCTACGCCGGCCGGTAGAGCGAGGTCGGGCCCCCGACGAGTGAGGCCCCCCGAACTGAGGTTCGACTGCGGGAACGGGGACCCGACCCCAAACAAACCGGAGTTCCCCATTCGTGACGCCATGGAGAGAATACAGGTGGGTGCAACAGGTATTGCACCGTTGCCAGGGAGCCGCCGAGGGGGGGACCCTGGTACACTCGCCCCGTTCGAACGTCGAGAGGTTGTGGGGCTCCGGCCGCTCCAACTACTCTTGGGAGATTCCTGTCGCCCGCTGATTCGATCGGTCGGACGCCTCTCGCGTACCCTCGACGGCCCGAGGCGCGCACGCCCTCCCGCTTTTCAGGTAGGGACTACGGCTTCGACCGTCGGGGGTTCAATATATCGAAACGACCGGATTCCGGGGATTGCCAGCAATAGAGCACCGTTTGCAAAGAATCCGATCATGGCCACGGTGTAGGTGAACAGGATTCCGTAGTGGCTCGCCAGAAGCCCCCCCAGCACGAGCCCGGCAGGGACCGCCACCAAAGAACCGACCGTGTCGATGCTGAGCACTCGGGCCAGAAGCTCGTTGGGCACGATGGCTTGCATCGTCGAGTAGTAGACCGTACCAATGAGGCCGAGCGCGAAACCGAGGATCGCCGCCCCGGTGAGGGCTGGAACGAGAGAACCTGCCACGACCAGAAGGGCGGCAGCTCCACCCATCACCAACACGCCGAGAGCGGTGGTGATCCCCGCCTGTCGGCGGGCTCGCAGGCGCCCCACCGATAGCGATCCCGTCGCTGCGCCCCCGGTGACCGAGGCGACGAGGTAGCCGAAGAGAGCTGGACTCGGCCCCAGGACGAGCGCGGCGTACACCACGAAGAAGTTCGTAACGAGCGGGAACAGCATGCTCGCGGGAAGGAAGCCGAGCGTCACCTCGAGAATGGGAAGATGACTCCGCATGTACGCCAACCCCTCGACAAGCTCCCCGCGAATGGAGCGGGCGGAAGCCGACGTAGCGTCACGGACCCGGCCGAATTCCGGGGCAATCCGTAGAAGCAGCATGCCGGAGACCGCGAACGTGGCCGCGTTGAGCCCGAGTCCGGCGATTGCGCCGACAAACGCGATCGCGAGACCACCCGCGCCAGCCCCGAGCGTAAAGCCGATCTGGGAGGAGGCAAAGAGCAAGCCGTTGGCGTCCTCCAACTCACGCTTCGATACGATGCGGGGCAGGATGGCCTGACTGGCCGGGAAGAAGAGGGCGGAGAAGCTGTACACGAGCGTCATCGCCGCCAGGACGAGAAGCAGAGAGAAGCCAAGGAGGAACAACGCGGTGGCGAGCCCGGCCATCGCCAGCGCCCGAACCACATCGGACGCCACCATCAGCTTGCGGCGGTCGTACCGGTCGGCGAGGACCCCCGCCAGCAGCCCAAGGACGATCCCCGGTAACACTCCTGTCAGGCCGAGATACGCGAGATCGAGCGTGCTCCCCGTGTAATGGTAGATCAGCCAGCTGAGCGATATGCCCGTGATTGACCCGCCGAGAGCAGAGGTTATGGTCGACCCAAGGAGGAACCGGAATCCGGGGTTCTTCCGGAGAGTCCGATTCCCATCGGTCGACCGTTTCTCGTCCGGCGAGGTCAAAGGCCCGACCAATGTTCTCGCCCTGGCTCGCCCCGGGACTTGCTGCGTGAGCGTGCCTCGGCCCGTGGCCTCTGGGGTCGATCCTTGCTCTGCTGCTTGAGGACTTGTGGATTCAACGAGCACAGTACCTCCGCGGAAGAACGACTGGCGAACAGGTCCGTCCGATGCGGCGTAGTTGTTGGAGCGTCTTCTCCGGTCACCACAGGGCGCTGATGAGGAGGGCGAGGAAGACGACCGAAAGGTACGGACTGGAGAACTTGAACAATCGCCAAGCCCTCTCTGGCGTCGGCCGAATCCACAACCACACGCTCATCGCGAGCAGTGGGACTCCAAACGCCGCGGCGACGAGAAGGTAGCCGAGGCCCGCGACGGGGGTGGCGAACGGAAGGGCCAAGCTGAAGGGAACGAGCAGCGCCCCGGTGCCGACGATGTACCGCAATGCGGTCTTCTCGTCGGTCACGACCGGGAGCATTGGGATGCCGGCCCGGGCGTAATCCTCGCGGTAGCGGAAGGCGAGGCTCCAGATGTGTGAGGGAGTCCAGAGCATCACCAGTGCCACGAGGAGAACCGCAGCGAGATCGACAGTCCCGGAAGCGTACGCCCAGCCAAAGGCGACGGGCATGCCGCCCGAAATGCCACCGAGCACGATGTTCCACCGGCTCGTTCGCTTGAGCCACAGGCTGTAGATCACTACGTTGTCGACGATCCCGATCGACATGAACGCCAATGCGAGGGGGTTTCGCAATCCGGAGAGCACGAGTGAGATTCCGAGGAGACCTGCGCCGAGAACGACGGCCCGGGACGCCGGGGTGATCCGTCCCGTGCAGAGCGGACGGTCGTGGGTCCGCACCATGACTCGGTCAACATCGCGATCGATGTATCCGGTCAACGCGTTGCAGCCTGCCGTGCCTGCGGTGATGGCTGTCAGACCCAGGGCAACGGTGCCGACGCTGAGGACCATCCCTCGGGAGGCTGCCGCGACCAGCATGCCCACGGCGGCAGTGAAGACAAGAAGTGCGACCATCCGTGGTTTGAGCAGTTGACCATAGGCCAGGAACCCGTCCCACCAGGGGAGCGAGCGATCGCGAGACGCCAGGCCCAGTCCCACGGGGAGCTCGAGGTCACCCGGGCGTTCGACGAATCCCATGCAGGTTCCCCGACGGCCGGTCCGTGACGCCGCCTTGGGCGGCTGGAACGGCTATGGCGTCAAGAACCGAACGTGAACGCAGGTTGACGGCTCCGTTGACCAGACTTTACGAAACGACTTTTCCGCCTCACAGGTTCGCAGGCCCAATGTCCGCACGCGCGGGCCTCGCCGGGCGAGCGCCAGAGCCGCACGAAGTTCGAGCGGGGCTGACCCTTGGACCGTGCGAACCCGTATCGGACCCATGGTCGAGTCCTCGTGTCGACAGTACCGAGCAGTACAATGACAGCTGACGAAGCGGAGCCGAAACCGATGGAGAGCCAGCCCCCCGGCATTGCTCCCCCGAAGCCGTTCAGTCGGTATCTGATGACTGCACGGGGGTACCTTCACCCACAGAGGACGTACTTCTGGCTCACGTTGCTCATCATCGGCATCATGTCACTGCTCTACTACGTTCTCGGCCTGAGCCCGAATGCCCAAGGGAGCCTGCCGCCGGCGTTCGCGTTCGGCGCCTCGGACCTCTATTTTCACTCGATCGCGATCGGAATCGCCGCGTTGGGCGTCAACCTCGTTGTAATGGCCTTCGACCTGGAGAAGTACGAACCCGGGATCGACTTTCCGATCACGTACCGAGCCGTCACGGCCAACGTCATCGGCGCGATCGGCGCCTTCTTCTACCTGAGGCCGGTCTTCAATGCCGATCTGGCCCCGCTACCGCTCGGCCTCATCCTCGTCGGCCTCATCCTGCTCGCGGACGTGGGAGGAGCGTTGCTCGTGGAGCTGTACCTGCTTCCGGGAAAGCTCTCCGGGACCTACGACCCGGCCCAGAACATGCTCGGGATGATCCCGAAGTGGAAGAATCTCCCATCCTGGAAAGACTTCCGCAAGATGGATTCGACCTACTGGCTCACGTTCGTGAGCGTGATCTCGGCGTTCGTAGCCGGCGTCACTGGTTTCGTGGTGTTCTGGCTGAACTACTTCGTCATCGATATCGGAGCCTCGCCGAGCATCTTCGGCGGCTACATCGCCTGGTTGGGAGGCGCGCAGAGCATGCTCGGCGCCACCATGGGTTCGCACTCTCACGCCATCGTGATGGCCCTGATCCTCGGGCTCGTCGCAGTGGTGGCGAAGCGGTTCGACGTTCTTTCGCTGTCGGGTTGGCAGCGGGGAATGGCGAAGCTCGGCCTGTGGGTGAGCATCACGGGGGTAGCCGCGTTCACTGTCGTGTTCTTCCTCGAGTCCTTCACGACGGTCTTCCCGAACTCCATACCCGACCTCCTGTTCGCGAGCGATCCCGGCGGATCTCTCCAGCTGTTCTCCAGCACCGCCGCCAACGGGATGGCGGGCGACGACGTCACGATGCTGTGGGCGGCCGCGGGGGCCCTCATCGTCCTGGTTCCGCTCCTCTATACCAAGGTTCGAGGCCAACCGACTTGGAAGGACCCGGTGCGCGCGGCCATTCTCGGAACGTGGGTCCTCTCGTTCATCGCGACGCCGATCCAGGGATTCTACATCGAATTCCACGAATCGACCCTGAGCGGAGCGCCCCCCGACCTCGTGTTCGGCAACCTGCAGTACTTCGCCCTCATCGGCATCACCCTCGTCTGCATGGCCTTGCTCGTGGTGGACTTCTATGTCGACAGCAGGAGGGCCAGGACTCCGATCGCGGTCTTCGGGATCTTCTCGGTGCTACTGGCCACGGTCGGAGCATACATCTACGCCTTCTTCACGACCGACAGCGGTAGCACAGGCTACTGGATCTTCAACGTGGGCTTTCTGCTGATGGACATGTTGCTCCTGGCTGCGATGGTCGCGG
>Ga0187803_10000924_pt1 | contig 11483 bp, 11 predicted proteins | sample NC_wetland_sal_i_2_FD_132425 | JGI IMG/M metagenome (GOLD analysis project Ga0187803, IMG submission 132425) | Wetland sediment microbial communities from Neuse River Estuary, North Carolina, USA - Control_3 | ecosystem: Environmental > Aquatic > Freshwater > Wetlands > Sediment | place: USA...
GACGAGATCTTCCTGCCTCAACACGTGCGGGCGGAACGCGTCCAGGGTAAACGTGCGCTTCTGGGGGCCGCTATTCCACCACACTTCCAACTCGATGCGGTCGAGCGACAGTTGCCCCGGCGACACCACGGGAGGCATTTCGAAAGACGAGAGCCGCGCCTGCCAGCCCGCTTCCAGGCCTCCGGTCTCGGCCGGGTCGAAGAGGCCAGTGACCACGGAGTTGCGCGGCAGCCGCTGATCGACCAGCAACTCGTTGATCCGCAGGCGGGCCAGTTGCACCGCGCGGTCGTACTCGCGCAGCCTGGCGGCATTCCGCGTGGCGCCGGAGATTCCGGAAAGCAGCCCGACCACCGCGATCCCCATGATGGTGGTCGCGACGATCATCTCCAGCAGCGTGAATCCCCGGCTTTGTCTGATTGAGGGCCTCACGGATTATTGACGCTTTCCGTGTGCGGAAAGCCGGTCATGGGATCCAGCCGCACGATCCGCCGCCCGCCCCGCCGGTTCGCAAACTGGATGCCGATCCCGGGCACGGTGGCGCCCGGCATCAGAATCAGCCGCGTCGGGGCCTCGGGATCTTCCGCTGTCCGCGGCAGCACCGCCTCGATGACGATCCCCTCCGGCAGGGTCATCTCCCGTTTGAAGCCGGGCTCGTTGGAAATGGCAAGGAACCGCCCGTCCTTCGGCGAAATGATCACCTCCACCGGCTGTTGCAGGCGCTCCGCGTGGTTCACCGCGGCATTCAAAAAGCTGGAGATGGAATCGGACGCCGAGGTCAGCCGCACGGCGTCGATCCCGGCGCCGGCAGAGGGCGCCGACACCGCCACGATGAGCCCCACGATGGCCATCACCACCAGGAGTTCCATCAACGTGACGCCGCGACAGGCCGCCAGGTGTGGACAGGCCAGGAGGCCTGTCCTACTGACTTTTCCAACTGACAATGTCCGCATTTAATCCATCGCCGCCCGGCTGCCCGTCCTGACCCAGACTCATAATGTCCGGCTCGTCTCCGTGCTCGCCCGGGTACCTGTACACGTAGTCGTGACCCCAGGGATCCTTGGGGATGTCCTGCGGCATGTACGGCCCGCTCCACTGGTTGACGCCCTCGGGCTTGGTGCGCAGCGCCAGCAAGCCCTGGTCGGTGGTGGGAAACGTTCCCGTGTCCAGCTTGTACGAGCCCAGCGCCGTCATGAAATTCTGGATCTGGCTGCGCGCCGCGGTGACCCGGGCCTTGTCGGTGTTCTTCCACAGGCTGGGCCCCACCAGCGCAACAAACAGTCCGATAATCGTCACCACCACGAGCATTTCGATCAGGGTGACGCCAGCTTCTCTCCGCTTCCGTCTCATATTTACACCGCCACGTCATTAATACTTGTAATCGCGAGCAGCATACTCAGAATCAGCGCGCCTACCAGCACGCCCATCACCAGGATAACGATTGGCTCGAAGACCGCGGTGAAGCGCTTGATAGCAGCACGCGTATCGTTCTCGTAGATGTCCGCCATACGGGCGAACATCTGGTCCAGCCGTCCGGTCTCTTCGCCCACGGTCAGCAGGTGCGCCGCCAGCGGCGGAAAGACGCCCGCCTTGCGCAGCGGAACTGCGATGCCCTCGCCGCGCTTGACGCCCTGCGCCACGCCCGCGAGCGCCGCCGAAATCGTCCGATTGGTCAGCGTGGCCGCGGCGATCGCGATGGATTGCACCAGCGGCACCGTGTTGGCCACCAGGGTCGCCATGGCCCGCGCGAAGCGCGCCGTCTCGGCCTTCAGCAGCGCATCGCCCAACATCGGAATCTTGAGCCGCGCGCCATCCCACCAGATGCGGCCGGCCGCGGTCCGCGTGTAGGTGGTCCAGATGATCACGGCCGCGGCCACCACGCTGACGGCCACCCACCAGTACGACTGCATCAGGTTGCTGGCCGCGAGCATGATCTGGGTCGGCACCGGAATCTTCATCCGCGGGTCCGAAAAGATGGTAGCGAATTTCGGGACGACAAACATCAACAGGATGGTGACGGACGCCAGCCCCACGGCCGCCAGCAGCGCCGGATAGATCATCGAAGAGACGATGAAGTTGCGCAGGTCGTCGCGCGAGCGCTCGAATTCCGCGAGGCGCTCGAAGATGGAGGCCAGCGCGCCCGAGGCCTCGCCCGCACGCACCATATTAATGTACAGATCGGAGAAATAGTCGGGGTGAGTGGCCAGGCTGTCGGCCAGCGACCGCCCGCCCTTCAGCACGCGCAGCACGTCCAGAATGATGAAGCGGAATGCCGGCCGCTCGGTCAGCTCGCCCGTGATGGAAAGGGCGCGATCGAGCGGCACGCCCGCCGTGAGCAGGGTGGAAAGCTCCTGCGTAAAGAACAGGACGTCGCGCCGTTTTCCTTTCCCGAAAGACGGCAGCTTGATTTCGAGCGAGGCCCCCTTGGGTGCGACCCCGACATAGATCGGGGTGAGCCCCTGCTTGCGCAGCTCGCGGGCAATGAGCTTCTCGTTATCGCCCGTTAGGCTGCCGCTGCGGACTTTGCCGTCGGAAGCTACCGCGCGGAAGAAAAATGTAGCCATCAGGAAAACCAATTTGGTCACGGATGAACACAGATGAACACGGATGAGAATTTGGTTTTATCTGTGTTCATCTGTGTTCATCCGTGGCTAAAACTCTTGCGTCACCCGCATCACTTCATCCACCGTCGTCACGCCGTCGCGGATCTTTCGCCAGCCGTCTTCCCGCAGATTGCGCATTCCGTTGCGGCGCGCCGCCCGCGTCAGCACCGAGGCGTCTTCGTTCGCCATGATCAGCTTGCGAATCTCGTCGGTCACATCCATCATCTCGAAGATCCCCATGCGCGAGCTGTAGCCGCGCCCGTGGCACTCCGGGCAGCCCGCGCCGCGGTACGTCTCGACCGCCTCGCCTTCGGGCGAGAGCGCCGTCCCCGCGGCCTCGATGCAGTGCTTGCAGATCACGCGCACCAGGCGCTGCGCCAGCACCGCTACCAGCGACGAGGTGATCAGGTAATTCTCCACCCCCATGTCCGTCAGGCGCGTGATGGCGCTGGGCGCATCATTAGTATGCAGCGTCGAAAACACCAGGTGGCCGGTGAGCGCCGCGCGGATCGCGATATCGGCCGTCTCGCGGTCGCGGATTTCGCCCACCATGATCACGTCCGGGTCCTGGCGCACGATGTGGCGCAGACCCGCGGCGAACGTCAGACCGATTTGCGGGTTCACGTGGATCTGGTTGATGCCATCCATCTGGTATTCCACCGGGTCTTCGATGGTGATGATCTTCTTGTCGGGCAGGTTGATGCGCTTGAGCGCCGAATACAGCGTGGTGGATTTGCCGCTGCCGGTCGGGCCGGTGACCAGGAAGATGCCGTGCGGCAGGCTGGTGAAATGTTCCATGCGCGCCAGCATGTGGTCGTCGAAGCCCAGGCGGCGCAGGTCGTAGAAATCGCCCGCCGAGCGGTCCAGCAGGCGCATCACGACGCTTTCGCCGTAGAGCGTGGGCAGGGTCGAGACGCGCAGATCCACTTCGCGCCCCAGCAGCTTGAGCTTGATGCGGCCGTCCTGCGGCAGCCGCCGCTCCGCGATGTTCAGCTTGGCCATCAGCTTCAGCCGGGAGATGATCGCGGCCTTCAGCTCGCGCGGCGGCGCCTCCTGGTTGAACAGCACGCCATCCACGCGGAAGCGGACGCGGAATTCCTTTTCGAACGGCTCGATGTGGATGTCGCTCGCGCGCTTCTCGAGCGCGTCCGCAATCATGGTGTTGACCAGGCGGATGACCGGCGCCTCGCTGGCCATGTCGCGCAGGTGCTCCAGGTCGGCGGTGGCCTGCTCGTCCTCGCCCTCGACGCCGCCCAGCGCCTGCCGTTCGCTTTCGCCGAAGTATTTCTCGATGGCGTCCAGGATTTCCTGCTCGGCCGCCAGCACGGTCTGGATCTGCAATCCGGAGAACGAGCGCAGCGCCGCCACGGTTTCGAAATCCAGCGGATCGGCCATGGCCACCGTGAGGGTGGAATCCACCAGCGCCGTGGGAAAAGCGCGGCAGTTGCGCAGAAAGCGATGCGAGAGGCCGTCGATTTCGGGCGCCGAGGGCGGCGCGCCATCCACCGTCACCAGCGGAATGCCGAGCTGGTCCGAGAGCGCCGCCAGCACATCGCGCTGCGCGATGAGCCCCATGTCCACCAGAATCTTGCCGAGCTTATCGCCGCGTTCTTTTTGGAGCTCGAGCGCACGCTCGAGGTCTTCCGCTTCGATCTTCTTGCGCTCGATTAGAATTTCGCCCAGGCGCTGGTAGCACAGGTCTCCAGCCCTGTGTTCTTGAGGCGAAGGCAGCGTGGCCGCCACTTACTGTATCTCCTCCTGAATCTTGTTTTCCAGAGCGCCTTTCAGATCGGCCTTCATGATGACTTGCCCCGGCAGCCCCGCGGTATTCTCCCACGGCAGATAGAGAATCCGAACGGCCAGCACAAACTGCGTGCCCGGGGTGAGCAGATTCATCCGCTCCCCGGCCCCGCCGAACGTCATCGCCGTATTGTGGACCATCTCGCGCATGGCCTTTTCGAGCAGCGGCAGGTGGTCGAGTTTGCGCTGATGCACCTGCGCCTTCAGTTCATCGGTGATCACCGGCCGGAATGGTGAAGTCGAGGGGGTGACGATCAGGCTGACCTCCGCGGTAAACACGGCGCCGTAGTCGTTCAGATAGGTGCCGCGCGTCAGGCCCAGCAGGTCGACGGGATCGGCAGCACCGCCGATCCGGGAGAGTTGGCCGTCAAACTGTTTCTCCAACTCGGCGATCGTCTGGCGGGCGATCCTGGGCTTCTCGATCCGCGTCACGGCCCCGGGAGCAGCGGAGGCCACAGGCTTCTCGACCTGGCCCCAGGCAGGCGCCAGGAACACGAACGGTAAAATCGCGGCGAATCTCATTGGCCAACCTCGTGCGGCGGGCCGTAATTGGCGTTCGCCACCTTGTCCCGAAGCCCGCGCCTCTCGGAGAGATCCAATTCCGCGGCAGCCAGCAGCAGGCGCTTGCGGGCCATTTCGAGATCCGCCACCAGTTGTTTGTTCGTCTCGGCGTGGCGGACATCGACATCCGCCACCGCACGGGCGACAGCGGCATCCACGCGAGCTTGGATATCGGAGTCGGAAACCGGCTGCACGATCTGCGCCGGAGCCCGGGTTACCACTTGAACCGGCGCCGGCGGGCGCAGCGCGTAAACCACGATCGCCGCCGAAAGCATGGCCGCCGAAGCGAACCCCAACCGCGCGGCCGATCCCCAGAAGCCGGTCGCCCATCGCCGCCACGGCGACGGCTCGAAGATCTTGTCGGAGACGAACGCGATGCGCTGCGGAATCTCTTCGTCGCGCAGGGAGTAGAGCGCGGCCCGCGTGACTCCCAGGCGGTCGAGCTCTTCCCGGCACGGCTGGCAGGTTTTCACATGGGCTTCCACCTGGTGCCGCTGCGGGTCGGTCAGCTCGCGGAGGAAGTAGTCTCTCAAATCGAACGGCGAACAACTCATGACACACCTCGTGCCTTAATGGGAGCCAACTCCACCTTCAGCAGTTCCAGGGCAGTGTACAGACGCGACTTGATGGTGGACACCGGGCAGGCGAGAATTTCGGCCATCTCGTCGAATTTGAACCCCTGGTAGATTTTCAGCACGACCGCTTCGCGCTGGTCCGGCGACAGCCGTCCGAGCGCGCTCGCGACCGCGAGGCTCAATTCGATGGGGAATACCGAGCTTCCCCCTACCGTGATGCCGCCATCGGTGGCTTCCGGCTCGATCTCGTCCACATCGGCTTCCGGCCTGCGCTTGCGAAACATGGAGTAGGCCTCGTTGTGCGCGATGCGGTACAGCCAGGGGGCGAAGCGCCCTGGATCGTCGAGTTTCCGGAGATTCTGATAGGCTTTCAAAAATACGTCCTGCGTCAGGTCCAGAGCGTCTTCGCGGTTGGCGGTGATGCGCAGGAGATAGTTGTAGACACGCTTCTCCCACCGGGATATGAGAAGGTTATAGGCCTCCACGCTGCCCCGGCCAGCCTGACGAATGAGGTCGGCATCTTCGACCGCCCGGAAGATCAAATCTGGCTCCTTGTTAACAGACGCGGTCCGCGCGCAAAAAGTCGGTTGGGTGCAACAAGTTCCAGTCTAGCCTGCCGGGGCCGGGGGCCGGGTGACGATGTTGGGCGGGGTGTGTCGATTTATAATTCTCGATGTTCTAAGCTCCTCCGTTTGTGTAGGTTGCAGGGACGAGACGAAATCGGGTGACGATGATTCGGGCTTTTGTGGAAAATCATCGTCACCCGCTCATGGCCGGTTTCGTTCCGGAAAATGCTGCCCGGAATGTGCGCGCGCTACGCGGGGCGCAAATCCCTTCCTGATTTCAATCTAGCAGACAGATTTGGGCCGACCGGGTGGTGCGGCGCCAGGTGGGTGGGCGTAAGTAGTTTTGGAATCAGCAAAAAGGCAGGCGAAGGACACCGAAAAATAAAGTTGGTTCGGCGGTGACCGTGGTTTTCGGAAGGTGCGAATTCAGGTGGGAAATAAGGAGTTGACAGTCCATTCGGATGTGCAGATACTTGCTGATGCGGGTCTGAAATGAACGTCAAAGGATGGATTGCCGCCGCGATTTGGCTCACCCTAGCGACTATAGCTTACGGGCAAAGCGTCCCCGTCCTGCGCAGAGGGGAACTGGAAGCCACGGTTCTCGGCGGGTTTAATTTTGGCGGGTCTCTCAGTTCCGTATCGACGACAGCCGTAAACAGCGGCGCGACGCCTCTCCAGGTCGTCACACCATCCAGCAACGGCTCGATCGGGCTCCGCCTGGGTTGCAATGTGACCCGCAACCTTCTGATTACGGTTGAATGGACCTACATCGCCGGTGGAAGAATCGAATTCACGCAAGACTATTACCTGGCGGAGCCGCCTTACAAGACGCAGCGAACAGCAGTGGACGCTCACGCCAGCACGATGGACTTCAACGGCGGCGTGGAGTACCTGTTTCCGCTGAGCCACGCAGCGCGAGTGATTCCGTTCGTACTTGCGGGAGGCAGTGGCCTTAGATCGGCCGGCGACCTGACCTTTGCCGCTATCGGAGATGCGCCCGGCAATACCTTCTCCGGCCGCTTTCGCGATTTCCACGCCGCTTTCGACGCCGGCGGCGGCTTGCGCTATTATTTCAGCGAGCATATCGGCTTCCGCGTGGAAGCCCGCTTTTACAAGACCCGAGATCTAGGAAATTTCGGCCGGCTCGGCTTCGGCATATTCTATCGATTCCGCTGATGACGTCATCACCACGGTCTCTTCGAATGCATCGTCCCTTAAAGCTCGCGGCGTTCCTCTTGGGGACATCGCTGGCGCTCGGTGCGCAGAGCGCTTCGATTCTCCGGGAGGGCTCTTTTGAAGTCGGTATGCTGGCCGGAGATACGATCGGCGGATTGGTTCCCGCGGACATTCCGCTGGCGGACTTCACCGGCTTCCGCGTAAAATCGCCTGGCAAGGGCACATTAGCGATAAGCGTGGCCATCGCAGAGAGCCCCAAGTTGCTCTTCTATGGCCAATTCGGCGCCTTCAAGGGCGAGCACCGCGACCGGCCCTTAACGTCGGGGTTCTCCGCCGCGACCAACCTGCTCAACCTGGTCTACGAAGGAGGCTTTGAAAGAATCTTTGCCACCAGGTGGAGTCGCGTTGCGTTCTACGCGCTGGGCGGCGGCTCTACGATTCAAAAGCGGGTTGATGCTATTGTAAATTTCGTCAATCCCAATCCGTCTCCCCTGCCAACCGATGTGCTCGGCGGCGCGACTCGCGTGCGGTTGAAGAAGGCCGTTTTTGCTCCGGTCGTTGGGAGTGGAGTGCGTTATTACTTTGGACGCCGCTTCGGCTTTCGCATCGAGGGTAAAGCGTACTTTCCAACCGGCGACGTGCCCCGGCCAACGGGAGTTGCCAACGCCGGCTTATTCGTTGACTTTCCGTAGCGCTTGCACTAGAATTTAGATCAATTCGGCGGGACTATGCGTCCTTTCTACCAGAGCGCGCTCCGGTTAGTGGTGACGCTGCTGGCCGCAGCCATGAGCACAATGGCCGCAGAGAGCATTGTGGTAGCTGATGTTACAGGCCGGTGGGAACGTGTTAGCCCGGCCGGTCAGGTGTTAACCCGATACCAGATACTCCCAGTCAAGGAAAAGTTTCGTTTCGTTGTATCTAACCCGTTTGTCCCGGGGACTCTCGTTTTGGCCGATTCGAACGGGAAGCCTTATTTCAGCAAAATCTGCAAAGTCCCGGACCCATGCCAGGGTGTTTTCGAAGTGCCGCGACCTATGCCCACAACCTCGAGCACGATTCCGCCTGCTTTGCGGAGGGCATTTAAACCCGTCATCGAGTTCATGAGCCATGACGACACAGGATTTGTGAATGCCCTTGGCAATGTTCCGTCCGCACCCCAGGGGGGCGCATTGCTGGACATCGTTTTGGCCGTGAGCGGCGATTCCATCGACTTATGTGAAAGCTTCGGGGCGATGAATCCCGACCATTACCTGGTTCGGCTTTCGCCGCGGCTGCCCAGTCCACCACTTACCGCGCAGTTAGATTGGACCGGCGCCTGCCCGGCTCCCATCACGATGAAGGGGCTTACGCCCGGCATCTACGCCATCGAAACCACGGCTTCCAACGGCGGCACCGACACGGCCTATATTCTGGCCTGTTCACCGGAGCAGTACACGACAGCCAAGAATGAGTTCCGGGAAATCTCGGTTGCCACCGAAGCTTGGGTTCGGCCGCGAAGCGACGGGCTCACTATACAAGGTTCCGCCCGGCGAGGGTTTCTAGTGGGTTATTTACATTGGCTTCTGGACCGGCCAGGCACCGGCACTCCAGGCGCCGATAAAGCCGGAAAGCGCCCCCAGTGACGGTGCAATCGGTTCTCAAGGTCCTGGTGATTGCCGGTATTGCCGTTGAGCCGATCTTGGAAGGGGTCGGCTTGTTCGGTAGATGGGAGGGCGGGATTTCCAAGCTGGTAGCCGGTTGGAAGCTTTCCGAGCCGAGCCGCGTTGCGATCGTCAGAATCGATCGTTACGACTACGACCTCCAGTTTGATTCGACCACACCCCTCCCGGCCGAGCCCCTGGGCCGCGTGATCGCCGCGGTAGCCCACTCTGGCGCAACGCGCATCGGTATCGACCTCGACACTTCTCATTCCTCCTACCGCAGCCTTGCTCCGCTGGCCGCCGACTCGCGGCTGGTGTGGGGGCAGCCGGCGGACTACTCCCAGGTGAACCATGCATTCTTTCTGCGAGGTAAGCCGATAGCCGGCTCGGACCCGTCTGCCGTCTCAGGCCTCACCGTGGTTGCCGCCGATCGAGACGGCGTTGTGAGACGCTATCGTCCGAGTTATCAGAAGGTGCCGGAAGCCGAGCCGGGCGGGGCGGCGGCGAAACAGTTTTTGCAGTCGCTGGTTGCCAAGGTGGCCGGCTCTCCGGATTCCGGCAGTCAGGACGATGTCCTGATCGACTTTCGCAATCGAGAGCGCCAGGAGTGGTCCGCCTCCGATTTGCTGGGTGAGAAACAGGCGGAGATTCAGGAAAAACTGCGGGGCAGGATCGTGCTGATCGGCTCCGTTGTCGACGCCAGAGACGAACATCAGACTCCGCTTGGCTGGCGCAACGGCGTCGAGATTCTGGCCGACGCTGTGGATACGGAATTGAAAATCCTCGACGGAGGCCGCTATCGTGCGCCCTCCCAGTGGGTCACTATTTCCTGGATGGTGCTGATTGCCGCTGCCACCTGGCTGCTCTTTCGCTTTCGTGGCAACACGTGGTCTTACGCGGCCTTCTCCGGCGGCCTGCTGGCGCTGATCCTGTTGGCCGCCTGGACGGCCTACGGTTCGCTGATCGATTGCCTTTACTTTCTCCCCACGGTGGCGGCAATTTCTTCCGGCCCGGCTTGGGAGCTTGTGAAGAATCGGTCGGACCGGATGAAGAAGCGCTGGAAGAAGAGGAAGCGCCGCTTACCTTCCGTACGGGATCACGCACCGAAATCCGACGGTGTTAACGCCCCCGGCGTAGACCGCGCGGCGGATTGAAAAGGGCACGTCGCCGGCCGGATCGGCAAAATTGGCTCCCCTGGTCCACATGCGGGCCACCGTGCTGGCAGCAGGCGCCGGATGGTTGTCGCCGGCATCCGGCGGGATATCGGTAATCTCGCTGACATTTCCGGTCATGCCGAGCAGCAGCCACGTATTTTGGTCGTTGACCAGCTTGTCCACGGGCGCGGCCTGTTCGTAGTGATCGTACTGATCGCAAGCCTCTCCCGAGCCGGGACAGTGTTTTCCTCGAAGATTCGCAAAACCGAGCTCGCGGCCCTGGCCGAAGTATTGCCCCGTATTCTGCGCGCGAGCGGCATACTCCCACTCGGCTTCGGTGTGAAGCCGGCCCCCGGCTTTCACGCAATAGGCTCTGGCTTCCACCAGCGAAACGTTTACCATCGGCTGGAGCTGCGCGTCTTCGTCCCAGTGGCGGTCGAATCCGGGCGCCCGCGGCATCCGTTCCGCCCACGCTTTGTAGGCCGCAACCGGCACCTCCGTCTGGGTCATCCAGAATCCACCGTAATCGTTCGCCAAGTTCTCTACCAGCAACCGTTCGGCGCCGGTTCTAATGACGGACGTCGCCGGCACCCAGGCGTACTTCAGACCGTCTTTGAGGTTGAGCCAGACGTCGGTCTTCTCCCCGCCCTCGAGGCTGCCCCGATGCCGTCCCAGGTTCTCGCTTTCCTGCTTCTCCCGTTCGATGTTTTCGATCAGCGCCGAAGCCTCCCTTTCATACATGGCGTGCGGGAAGCGATTCAAATAATCCCGCAACGCGGCGCCCCGGGGTCCGGGTTGACTCACGGCCTGGAGGAACGTATTCTTCTCCCGGCCGTCCAAGTCGAAGGTAAAGCTCTCCGCACTGGCGCCCAGGGCGTTTACCAGCACGGCCTTCCGGTCCGGGTCGGGCTCCTGCCCCGCCAGCGTGGAGGCAAGATCTTGGGCGGTAACCACCCGATCCACAGTGTAGTTAGTCAGGCGAGCGCTGAAGTAGTTGAGCAGGCCCAAGGTGAAGGGCGAGTAATCCAGGCTTTCCGGAGTGCGGTTGTAAACCTGGGCGCGGCCGGAGGCCATGACTTCCCGCACCAACCCCGCCTTTCCTGGCGGCAGCGTGGCTTGAGCGCGGCCGGCGCTGTAGCAGAAATGCTGAATGACGAGCAAACGGTGGACTGGAAGCTGGAATACGCTGTCCAGAATCTCCTGGACCGGTATGAGCCCCGCATCCACCGAGACGAACTGACCGGAACTGGTACCGTGGCCGGTGATGAAGACGACGAGGTCATCGGCGCTTTCGACCTTTTGCTTCAGTCCCGTGAGCCAGGAACGCAGGTCCGATTGAGTGGGATCGGTCAGCGGCGGGTCGACAACCTCGAAGCCCAAACCATCATGAAACAGGGTCGCTACGGCTGCC
>Ga0187803_10000925_pt1 | contig 11463 bp, 8 predicted proteins | sample NC_wetland_sal_i_2_FD_132425 | JGI IMG/M metagenome (GOLD analysis project Ga0187803, IMG submission 132425) | Wetland sediment microbial communities from Neuse River Estuary, North Carolina, USA - Control_3 | ecosystem: Environmental > Aquatic > Freshwater > Wetlands > Sediment | place: USA...
AATTCCGCGAGCCCAGCGAAACGATCGTGGTCAACGCGCATGGCGGACTTTTCTACCTGAGCCACGAAGTGGCCAGCGGGGAGATGCTGGTGCTAACCAATCTGTTTACGCAAGAAGAATTGGAATGCCGGGTGGTGTTCCTGGGCGATGCGACGGACAAAGGACAGCGCGTGGGCGTGGAATTCCTGTCGCCTTCTCCGCATTTCTGGGGCGTGGAGTTTGCTCCGCCGGACTGGCCCACGCCGCGGCCGGCCCAGCCGCCCGCGTAGTGAAGCTCAACTCAGCGGTTCATTCGCTGCTGACCGCCAATCGCCGCACGCAGATTCTTTCCTTCTCCATCCCAATGACGCTGCCTAGTTCGGTGAATTTTGCCATGCCGGTAGATTGAGCAACGGAGACGAACAGCGTCACGCCTTACGACGCGCTACTCGACAGCGGCTTCGATCATAGGTGGCGGAGGAGGAGGGATTCGAACCCCCGAGACCCTCACGGGCCTAACGGTTTTCAAGACCGCCGCCTTCAACCCCTCGGCCACTCCTCCGTTTTTAATTCTAACCTGCAAAAGCAGTTAGACGCACATTTGGTTCCAGCTTGGGTTTCGATTGCTGCACTTTGGGGCGTACTGTCACCAAAACCGTCGAGCCTCGCGACCGCCGCGCGCTTGGAATCGAGATTTGTATACGTGTAGCGAATGGTTACAGTGGCCGTCGAATGCCCGAGCAACTGTTGGACGGTCACTATATCCGCGTATCTCCTTATCGCGCCCAATCCTAAGAATGCAAAACGTGATATGTTCGGAGCCGGATTGCTGGTTTCCCCTGCGCTCCATAGAAAACGGGCCTTGAGACCGTGGCTTGTCCTGTCCCGCAACGAAGAAGCGGCTTGTAAATGGAGAAGAACTGATGCGGATTCTGCTTTTCAACCCCGATAATGGGGTCACACGGAATTTCATGCCGCATCTTTGGATGTTTCTCCTCCAGGCATTGACTCCGTCCGGCCACGAAGTACTGCTGATTGATGGCAACGCACAACCAATGGATGAAGACGGCGTCGCGCGATTCGTGCGGGAACACAACATCGGGCTTGTGGGAATCGGGGCAATGACCCGGATGATAGCAAAGGCATACCGCGTCGCGGATGCTGTCCGCGCCATGGGCGTGCCGGTGGTGATGGGCGGACCTCACGTTACAGAAATGGCCGACGAGGCCCTCGGTCGAAGCGGCGGCCCGCGTCATGCGGACACTGTGGCCCTCGGCGAAGCCGATGAAACCTGGCCAAAGATCGTCGAGGATGCCGCGCACGGCAAACTCAAGGATCTCTACGCTCCGGTGGACGAATTTGGCCAGGAGCGCAAACCCACTCTCCAGCCGTATCCGTCGATTGCGTGGGACACGCTAAACCTCGACCAGTTCAATTTGGTTCCAAAGATCGCGAAAGGCATGCTCCAGCGCCTCGCGGGTAGTTGGGGGACGTTTCGTATTATTCCAGTCGAGTCGGGGCGCGGGTGCCCTTATGGTTGCGAGTTCTGCACGGTAACCGGTTTTTTCGGTGACTCCATCCGATTTCGCACCAACCAGAGTGTGGTGGATGAGCTGCTGCTATTGAAAGCTCGCGCGCGAAGCGAGGGCGGTCAGATTGCCGTCTTCTTCATTGACGATAACTTCGCCATCAACGTCAAGCGGACGAAATCGCTACTGCGCGACATTATCGCCGCTGGCGCGCAGGTGCACTGGGTTGCACAGATTAGCGCCAATCTGTTGCGCGATGAGGAACTCGTCGACCTCATTGCCGCCTCAGGCGGCAAGTGGGTTTTCATCGGCATGGAGTCCATCGACCCCGCAAACCTTGCCAGCGTAAATAAGGGATTTAACAAGCCGGGTGAATATGCAGCTGTGCTCGAGAGGCTCGCGCAGCGTAACGTCTATGCGATCACTTCCTTCATTTTCGGCATGGACAACGACACGCCAGGGGCTGCAGTACGGACGCTCGAGGAGATTCGCACCTGGCCCCCAGGATTGCCCATCTTTGGCTTACTCACGCCCTTACCTGCGACGCCGCTTTACAAGAAGCTTGAGGCTGCAGGGCGACTGACGCGGCCGAAACACTGGCAAGAATTCATTCCATTTGAGATGGCCCACACACCGCTGAGGATGACGATCGCACAAGCTCATGCCGAGGTGAAGTACGCCTGGGATCACGCCTACAGTCCGGAAGTAATCGAGCACGCGGTTCACTCCCACGACTACATTTCCCTGCCCTATCGCGTGAACATCCTGATCGCGCGTCTCTGTTTCCGCGGGATTTATTTCCCGCAGATGGGCTTCCTGTCTTGGATGAAGCTTCTCGCGCAGAATCGACGGAGCATCTTCCGGCTCGCTTGGCAGGGGTTCAGTGCCTGGCTCGGGGGTACCGAAACGAGCGAACTCCAGAAAACTGAAAGTGGCGCTATCTGACGGCTGGCCAAAGGGATCTAGTTGGATTTTGTGTCAGATAGCTGGACGGCGATTTTGCGTTTCAAGACCGCCGGTTCTGGGCACGAATCCGGCTATATGTCCACTGAGGATCCCGCGGGGGTTTGTCAACTGCCGCTTCTGACGAGAAAGGGCTGGCGATATCGCCAGCCCCCTTGCTACTTCGTCCTCTCCTCGGTCCGGGCCTCTTCAACGAGCCCCTGCCGCGGCCGCCAAGGCCGGCGTTCCCACATTCACCTTGATCTGCTTCGGCTTGGCTTCCTCGCGCTTGGGGATGCTCAGCGTCAGCACGCCATTCTGATAGTCGGCTTTGATCCCCTCCGACTTGACGGAGTTCGCAAGCGAGAAGCTCCGGCTGAACGGGCCATAGGCGCGTTCGACGCGGAGGTAGTTTTCCTCGTTTCCCTTATTTTCGAACTTGCGTTCGCCCCGAATTGTGAGGATGTTGTTCTCGACGCGGATATCCAGGTCCTGCGGATTCATATCGGGCAGGTCCGCCTTCACGACCAGCTCATGCTCGGTTTCGAAGATGTCGACGGCTGGCGCCCAGGGGGTCAGGTTCGATTCGTCGCCCGCGCGCTCCAGCAGCATATCGCCAAACACGCGGCTGAGCTGCTCCTGCAGCGTCGTAGGCCCGCGGGAAGGTTCCCAGCGCTTCATATTTCTCATTTTAACCACCTCGATTAAACGTTTAGGGATCTGTCTTGGCCAAAAGCAATTTCAGATAACTCACGTCACCTCAGATTGCCGTCTGCCCCTATCGGTACGTAAGCAGGCTAAGTCAATTAACTATATTTGTCAAATCAAATCGATAAGTATTTTCTATAATGAACCCATTTGAGTTAACTCCTGAGACCCTTCGCAGCGGTGGGCTACTCCTGATTAGTCAAGTCGGCTTACCGGAGAAATTGTCCGAGAAGCGCGTTACACCGCTAGGGACGATGAATTCCTCAAGTTTGTTCGTGCAGACTTGAAGCGGGCAGGCGAAGTAAATCGACGGAATGAGCGGGGACACTCAAGAATCTGTTCGATGTTGTTCTGACTCGCCAAAATGAAAGTCAATCTCCGCAGTCTCCCCAGGCGCGAGCTTGATAACCTGCGTGGCCGAAATTACGGCACCCACTTCTGCGGTAAGACTGCATTCCCCAGGGAAGACAATAAGAAAATAGGGCTTCGCGCCTCTGCCGCAAGGAACGGTCTTTGACGTTTCCCGTTCGCCGCACTTCACAGTAAGGGTGGCATCTGGCGGCTGCGCCCGGTCCTGTAAGCCGCCCACCCTTACAAAGCCGGTAATGTAAGAGGCTTCTGTTTTCACTTCGTGTTTTTGGTGCATGTCAACTACCCCCACTCGAGATCATGCGGAGAGAACTAGCGCGGCGAACAGCGATGAGTATTATACACGACCGATAGGATGAGTTCTTCAATCGTCCGAATGGGTCAGCCGAGGCCGCTTACCCAAGAAATCGAATCCACTTGTCCGAGAAGCGCGTTACACGACTAGGTATTGCGGCTCATTCTGCTTTAGTGACAAGCGACGGAAAATTTTTTCGGCCAAAGCTGTTGCATTGATGGGGGTTAAGACATGCGCTTGTTACACTCATGTGCGCGGGGGGCCAAATTCGGATGATTGTCACCAAATTGTCACCAAAGACGGCGCAAAACAGGCCAAAGCCAGCGAACTCCAAGAAATTGAAACTCGCGCTATCTGACGGCTGGCAAAGGGATTTAGTTGAATTTTGTGTCAGATAGCTGGGCGGCGATTTTGCGTTTCAAGACCGCGGCCTTCAACCACTCGGCCACTCCTCCGGCGGACATTGTAGCTTAGGGGGCGCACTTTTCCATGAAAAGTACTTTACAACGATGGAACAGGGGCTTATCTTTACGGCAAAGGAAGAGCAGGAGGCTCTCTTATGGAAACCTCCAATCGAACGCAGGCGGGAAGTTCCGGCCCAGCGCCATCGAGTTCCTGGGGAGAGAATTTGAATTTTGGCGAGGCCATGCGGTTTTGGGAACCGCGGCGATTGCTCTACAGCTTGATCCTCGGCGTGGCTGTTGTGATCTGGATCGTGGCGAGCTGGCCACATTTCCGGGTGGCCTTCAGCTTTGGCAACTTGCTTCGTCTTATTGGTCTGGGCTTGATTGCCAACGCTTTTTATTGCGCTGCTTACCTGGTGGACATTCCCCTGCAGCTCTTGGCCAGCAGCGCCATGAGGGCCCGCTGGCGTTGGGGACTGTGGTTGCTAGGAACACTCCTGGCCCTTCTTATCGAGAATTACTGGATCGCCGATGAGATTTATCCGTTTGTGCGCTGATCGGGAGCCAAGGTAGTTCTCAAGCCATCCGCGCCGCTCACCTGCAACTTCCCGGTGTCGTAATGTATTCGGCAATGCGCACAAATGCGTTGTGCGCGGGCGCGGAACCGCGCCTAGAATGGGAGGGACGGTCCGCTGATGCGCCCCTCTCGATTCACGATCTGGATTCTCGTCGCCTGGGCAGTGTTTGTGGGCACCTACGCGCTGGTCGCGCTTTTGGTCCGCCCGGGCCCCCACCTGACCGCGTTCGGAGACATCGCGCAGTGCGTGGTTCCGCTGTTCGCCAACGCGGGGCTGCTGCTCAGCGCGGGCTCGCCGAACTGGCGGCGCAACGCCTTCTGGATGCTGCTGGCCCTAGGCTGCACGCTGTGGATGATCGGGCAGTTGTGGTGGACGTACTTCGAAGTCTATCTGCACCAGCCGGTGCCCAACCCCTTCGCGGGCGACATCATCATGTTTCTGCACGTGGTGCCCATGATCGGGGCGCTGGCGCTGAAGCCGCACCAAAAACAGGCCGACGCCAACCTGCGATTCGGCCATCTGGATTTTGTGCTGCTGCTCTCGTGGTGGGTTTACTTGTACTTTTTCATGGTCATTCCCTGGCAGTACATCCACCCCAATCCGACCATTTATCTGGGAAGCTACATCGAGCTTTCCAGGCTGGAGAACTTCGTGCTGCTCGGCGGGCTGGCCTACTTCTACTTTCGCACCAAAGGGAGCTGGCGCACGGTTTACGCGCACCTGTTCGGGGCCGCGGCGCTATACGCGTTGAGTTCGCAGGCCGCTAACATGGCCATCGAGCATAACAAATACTATACCGGCAGCCTGTACGACGTGCCGCTGGTGGCGTCGTTTGTGTGGTTCGGCATCGCGGGCATCCTGGCGCGGAGGATCTGTCCGGAAGAGGGTGCCGGGGCTGAGGAGGAGTCCGAGGAAACAACGGGGAGGCGCCGAGGAAAGGAAGGAAAGCTGCAAGCGCGGCTGGCCATGGCTGCGGTGGTGTCCCTGCCCATTTTTGCCTTCTGGAGCGTGGCGGGGAGCGATGCGGACCCGACCATGCGGCAATTCCGCTTGTATGTGACGCTGGGGGCCATTGTGCCGCTGACGCTGCTGGTTTTCTTGCGCCAGCACCTGGTGGACACCGACCGCGTGCGGCTGCTGCACGCCTCGCAGGATTCCTTCGACAACTTGAAGCGTTTGCAATCCCAATTCGTGCAGGCGGAGAAGCTGGCTTCGTTGGGACAACTGGCCGCCGGAGCGGCGCACGAAATCAACAACCCGTTGACGGCGATCATGGGTTATTCGGAACTGCTGATCGACGATCCGCAAATGGCGGAAAAACCGCGCAGCCTGGTGACCAAAATCCGGGACCAGGCACGGCGGACGAAAACGCTGGTGGATCACCTGCTGACGTTTGCGCGGCAGGTGCCTCCGGAGCGGTCGCTGATCGACGTCAACACCCTGGTATCCAGCGCGGCGTCGTTGCGCAAGCTGGACCTGCGCGGAAAAAATATCCGCATCGAGCTGAAAGCCGAAAGCTCCTTACCCACCGTGCGCGGGGATCCCAGCCAGCTCGTGCAAGTGTTCTTCAACCTCATCAGCAACGCCGTGGACGCGCTGGACGAGGCCGGCGGCGGCGTGCTCACGGTGAAGACCCAGCGGGAGCGCGGCAACGTGGTTATCCTTTTTACGGACACGGGCCGGGGGATCAAGGAACCCGACCTGGTGTTCGATCCTTTCTACACCACCAAGCCGGTGGGCAAGGGCACCGGATTGGGCCTGAGCGTCTGCTACGGCCTGGTGAAAGAGCACGGCGGCCAGATTTCCTGTTACAACCAACCCGAAGGCGGGGCAACGTTTCGCATCGAGTTGCCGGCGGTGTTGCCGGCCCTGCCCATTCGTGAAGTGGTTGGGACGCTGTCGTCCACTTCCAAGACCGCTTCGTAAGCCCCCCACAAGCGGGCGCAATTTCGAGACCTCTTCCAACCTAGTGTGAAATGGCGTGCCCTACGGGAGCCGAGGAGTTGTGCTACATTGCCAGGCTCGAAGAAATCCATGCGCGGCGCGCGCGCTGACGTTGGAAAGGGCAAGTTGTAAGGGCAAGCGAACCGGAGAATGGAGCAAGCGATGAGTCAGCCGGCCATAGTGACCGAAAACTTGACGCGGAAATTCGGCGAACTAGTGGCTGTGAACCAGATCAACTTGAGCGTGGAAGGCGGGCAATTCTTCGGTTTCTTGGGGCCGAACGGCGCGGGCAAATCCACGATGATCAAGATGCTGACCGGGCTTCTGGCGCCCACGTCGGGGCGCATGCGCCTGCTGGGCATGGACCTGGAAGAGCAGCCGATCGAAGTCAAGCGTCAGATCGGGGTGGTGCCGGAAGGCCTGGCGCTGTTCGACCGGCTGACCGGATCGGAATTTCTGAACTTCACCGGGCGCATGTACGGGCTAGACGCCGCGACGGCGGCGCAGCGCTCTGCGGAGTTGCTCGACTTCATGCAACTGGCCGACCGGCCCAAGACGCTGATCACCGATTATTCGCACGGGATGCAGAAAAAGCTGGCCCTGGCCGCGGCGGTGATTCACACCCCGAAAATACTTTTCCTGGACGAGCCCTTTGAGGGCGTGGACGCCATCGCCGCGGGCACGTTGAAGGCCATGATGATGCGTATGACCCAGCGCGGGGTGACCGTCTTCCTCACTTCGCACGTGCTGGAGATTGTCGAGCGGCTGTGCAGCCACGTGGCCATCATCCACAAGGGACAACTGGTGGCCCAGGGCTCGCTCGAAGAATTGCGCGCGGGCGTGGCCGCTTCGGGGCGCCTGGCCGGTGCGGGCGCAGAAGCGGCGGTGGCCACTGCGGACGAAACGTTGACCCTCGAGCAGATTTTCCTGGCCATCGTCGGTTCGAGCGTGGACACCCGGCGCGCGGAAGAGGAATTGTCGTGGCTGATGTAGCCAAGATGAGCCTGGGCGATCAGCTCGCCCTGATGGCCTGGCTGCGCTGGAAGCTGTTCCGCAATTCGTTGCGCAAGAAAAGCGCCAAGCTCGACCTGCTGGCCTACGTGCTGGCTTCCCTCTTCGGCTTGGTTTTTGTTTTCGGCATAGGAATGGGGATGGGTTTCGGCGCCTACTTCTTTACTTCGCAGGGACAATTTGCGCAATTCAGTCTGCTGCTGTGGGCCGTCTTCGCCATCTGGCAGTTCATGCCCTTGATGACCGCCACGTCCGCATCAGGGTTCGATTTCCGGAACCTGCTGCGTTTCCCGCTGCGCTTTTCGGCGTTCTATTTATTGAGCCTGGCGTTCGGGATCGCCGATCCCGGAGTAGCCGCGGCGCTGGTCTGGCTTCTATGCATCACCGTGGGAATTGCGGCGGCGCGCTTGGACCTGGTGCTTCCGGCAATTTTGCTGTTCATCGTTTTTGCGGCAGCCAACCTGATGCTCAGCCGCATGCTTTTCGCGTGGCTCGAACGCGTGCTGGCCAGGCGGCGGACGCGCGAGGCTCTCTTCGTCGTTTTCATGCTGGCCATGCTGGGAGCGCAATTCTCGGGAATCATCGTCGAGCGCTGGGGCCGTCAGGCCGCTCCGTATTTGCTGAAGGCGCAGCCCGTGCTCAGCCTCTTGCCGCCGGGCTTGCCGGGCAGAGGCCTTGCCGGTGTGGCGCAAGGCGATTCGACGGCTTTGTTCGGCGCGACGGCCTTGCTCTTGGCCTACGCTGCCGCCTGCGGTTTTCTGCTGCGCATCCGATTGCGCGCGCAATATCTCGGCGAAGATCTGGGAGAATCCCGGGCGCCCTCCGCGCCGCAACGTACGGCCGCAACCGCAATGGCACGGCCCCGAGTCGCCGTACCTGAAGCGGCCGGGGAGCGTTCGTTCTTGCCCCCACTGATTTCTGCGCCTGCCGCGGCGGTGTTGCGGAAAGAAATCCGCTACATCCAGCGCAACAGCGCGATGCTGATGACCCTGGTGCTGCCCATCATTCTGATCGTGTTCATCTCGCTCTCCATGACCAGCCCACGCCATGGCCACGCCAACCCTTTTTTCGTTCGCATGCCGGACCTGGCCTTCCCCGCGGGCGCGGCGTACATGTTTTTGATCTTCGGCCAATTTGCGCACAATTCGTTCGCCTACGACGGGAGGGGCGTGCAGCTCTATTTTCTTGCCCCCGTGCGCTTCCGCGAGATTCTGCTGGGCAAAAACCTGATGCTGGCCCTCGAGGTGGTCCTGGAAACGTTTCTGGTATGGATCCTGATCAGCGCGCTAAAAGGTCCTCCGGCGGCCATCTACTTGCTCGGCACCTGTTCCTGGCTGCTCTTTGCGCTGCTCGTACACTTCATGATCGGCAACTGGCTCTCGTTGCAATTTCCGCGGCGCTTTGATTTCGGACAATTCCGGCGGCGCGCATCGGGGGTCACGGTGCTCACCGGTTTGATTTTGCAAGTTGTCCTGCTTGGGCTGGGAGTCCTGGTGGGATTCATCGCTTTCATGTCCGGGCGGCTGTGGATTTTTCTGGCGGTTTTTCTGGTGCTGAGCGCGATGGCGCTGTGGCTCTATCTCGCCTCGCTGGATTCGTTCTCCCGCTTCGCGATGGCGCGCCGCGAAGTGTTGATGGAGCAGTTGGTCCGCTAACGCATGCCCTCTATGCCAACGCCGTGTTTGCGCAGCACATCGCGCAGGCGATCGATGGGAATGGCTTCAAAGACATGGCCATCGCGCCCGCGGACGGTTGTAGCGCGAAGCAGCGAATTGTCGATGGCTTCTTCGGTGGCTTCGCTCACCGCGTCGAAAAGCGGCGAAAGATCATCATCGCGCAGCAAAGTGATTGGCGCGCGCGGGGCGGAATCGGAATACAGGCGATTCGTCGTGGAGAACGCGATCACGTAGTCGCCGCTGCCGGGGCTGCCGGAGGAGCCTGCGCGGGCCAGTCCCAATATGGCGCGCGCAGCCAGCCGGTGAAGCTGCCGCGCATCAAGCGGCGCATCGGTGGCCACGACGATCATGCACGAGCCGCCGCGCCCCGCGGCCGCTGCGCTCGAAGACAATTCGCGCCACACGGGCACTCCGGCGATGGTTAAGCGGCCGCCGAAATTCGTCTGCACGAGCACGCCGATGGTGTAGCCGCCGCGCGATTCAGGCAAGCGGCGCGAACTTGTGCCGATGCCGCCTTTCCAACCCAGAGCCGTCGTTCCGGTGCCCGCGCCAACCGAGCCTTCTTCCACCGGCCCGTCTTTTGCGCTGTCCAGCGCCCGGCGAACGTGCTCAGGCTTGACGTGACGCCCGCGAATGTCGTTGAGCCAGCCATCATTTGTTTCCCCGACCACGGGATTGATCGAGCCGACATTCTCGTTGCCCGGCCGGGCGAGCATCCAGTCCACCATCGCCGCTGCGGCGTCCCATACGCTCAGCGTGTTGGTTAGCAGGATGGGAGTCTCGATCTGCCCCAGTTCGTTCACCTGCGTTGCGCCCACCAGTTTGCCGAAAGCGTTGAAGACATAAATCGCTGCGGCCACTTTTTCGCGAAAGAGATTGCCCGCATGGGGCAGAATCGCCGTGACCCCGGTGCGCACGGAGCCGCCCTCGATGACCGTGACTTGGCCGACGCGCACGCCCGGCACATCGGTGACGGCGTTGAGCGGTCCCGGCTCGTACACGCCGGGGCGGATGCCGAGGTCGCGGGCGCGGGGACGCGCCGGGCTTTGCGCCAAGGTCGCAAGGGCTGCACCCGCGAGGCAAGCGCCGAGGAGCATCGCAGAGATAATTTTCCGGCCGACATTTGGCATGGAATGCATTCCCGAAATAGAAGCCTTACCGGCGTATTGTACGCTGCCCGCGGGATAGCGCGTTGATTTTGGCTGCATTTTTGAACGGGCAGCGGCTCTTCGTTTTCACCGCACGGGCACGGCATTTGCGGAAACGTGCGCCAGCCGGTACGCGTCCATCGTTCCGCAACGTCGCTGCCGGTGCCGGTCCAGCACCCCAGCACTCTCGCAATTGCATGGATAGGCAGCACGCGCTCGCACGCACGCGTTCTCGAAGCATTGAGTTGGAACGGCACAAGTTGCGGTGAAGGTGTGGCTGCGTTAGATTGCGGGCCGGCAAAAGCCTTGCGAGACCCAAACCGTCGCGTTGAGGAGCCTCTCATGATCCAGCGCGGAATCCGGCTGTTTGTTGCACTCTCTTTATTTGTGGCTGTCTGGCCAGGCGAGCCGGCTGCGGGGCAGGATCTGCGCGGCGACCTGCAGAAATTCGTGGAGACACCGGCCGTGGGGGGATACGAGCAGCCGCTGGCGGCCGAAATCCGCGCACGTTTGTCCCAGCTCAATCCGCAAAGCGACAACATGGGCAACGTTATCGTCACTGTGGGCAGCGGCGCGCCGCACCGCATCATCGTTACGCCCATGGACGAAGCGGGCTACGTGGTGAGCGGAATCACCCCCGACGGTTACATTCGCGTGCAACGTTTACCGCAGACCGCGCCCAACGCGGTCTTTGATCTTCTGCACAGCACGCAGCCCATCGTCATCCACACGCGCAGCGGCAAGTGGGTTTCCGGCGTTTTCGCGGGGCTCTCTACGCATTTGCAGCCCGCCAGGCAAAATCCGCCGCGCGACAACAATCTGGACGATGTGTATGTGGATATCGGCGCGGCCAGCGCCGCCGAAGTGCACGCGGCGGGCG
>Ga0187803_10000926_pt1 | contig 11440 bp, 5 predicted proteins | sample NC_wetland_sal_i_2_FD_132425 | JGI IMG/M metagenome (GOLD analysis project Ga0187803, IMG submission 132425) | Wetland sediment microbial communities from Neuse River Estuary, North Carolina, USA - Control_3 | ecosystem: Environmental > Aquatic > Freshwater > Wetlands > Sediment | place: USA...
CCTCCGTGATTTCATGGTATATCTCGGGCCGACTCTGATAGTGAGCCTTGCCTACATCGATCCCGGGAACTTCGGCACAGACATAGCCGGGGGTTCTGTCTTCAACTATGATTTGGTCTGGGCGGTCTGGATGGCCAGCGCGTTTGCGATGGTGCTCCAGTACCTCTCCGGGAAGCTCGGGATCGCGACAGGAAACAGTCTTCCGCAACTAATCCGTGGTTCGTTGAAATCCAGATCTCGCATAATCCCGTACTGGTTCGCGGCTGAAATTGCCATTGCGGCGACTGATCTGGCCGAGTACTTGGGGACCGTCATCGCACTAAACATCCTCTTCGGGATCCCTCTTCTCTACGCGAGCATCTTCGGTGCGTTGGACGTCGTCATTCTCTTGGCGCTGACGGGCAACCGCTTCCGAATGATAGAGTACTTCTTCATGGTCTTCGTTTCGATAATCGCAGCGGGGTTCCTCTACGAACTCCTTCTTGTAGGGCCGAATCTGCAGCAGATTGCGATACATTCTATCTCGCCCACGATTTCGGCAGACACCGTCCTTGTTGTCGTGGGCATAGTCGGAGCCACGGTCATGCCCCACGTCCTCTTCCTTCACTCCTCACTGACATCTGGGAAGCTGGGCAGGTGGGGAATCAAGGAGTACGAACAGACCGCCAAGCGGAAGCTACTCAGGCTTCATCTGCGGGAGAACGTGGTCATCCTGGCAATCGCCGGCTGCGTCAACGTGGCGATTCTTGTCATGGGTGCTGCCGCTTTCTATGGTCACGGATACACCAACGTCCAGCAGATAAGCGACGCCTTCAACATACTGAAGCCCCTGTTCGGTCCCCTCGCGGCGATAGTCTTCGCGATGACCCTTCTTGCTTCCGGAATCGCCTCGTCAGTTGTCGGAACCTTGGCGGGGCAGGAAGTCATGACCGGGCTGCTCGGAGTCAAGGTGAACCCGTATCTGCGGCGGATTGTCACTCGGTTCATCAACGTCGTCCCTACCACGGCCGCCATCCTCTTGGGGTTCAGTCCATTGGCGCTGCTGTTTTACAGTCAAGTCTTCCTGAGCATACTAATTCCACTCCCGATGATTCCTTTGATCTGGTACACCAGCAGGAGGAAGATAATGGGCTCGTTCGTGAACAGGAGAACGATGACAATCTTGGCGCTGGCCGTCGGGGCAGTCATAATAGCTCTGAACATTGCTCTGCTCTACACAAGCTTATGGTGACAAACCACGATAGACAGAATGTTCGGAAAAGCAGCCGCAGGGCTCCTTCAACGTGCGCTTCAATCCTAAAAGGCACCAAGTTACGAGGGCATGACAAGGACCAGGACTTCTGGCACGGGCATCTCCCACTCACCTGGCTTCAAGACTTGAAATATGTCGCCACAACGCATCACTGAAGCTCGATGATGGCGGAAAATGGCGACGGCGACCCTCTGGTCTCCGTGGTGGTCCCGACGAAGAACTCAGCCGAGACGCTCGCGGCATGCCTAGAGTCGTTGAAACGGCAGAGCTACAAGAATATGGAAATCATCGTGGTTGACAACTTTTCGGTTGACTGGACAAAGCGGCTCGCTGAGAAATACGGCGGCAGGGTATACTCGAAAGGGCCAGAGCGGTCCGCCCAGGTCAATTACGGAGTAATGGTGTCGGTCGGCAAGTACGTATACAGGGTGGACGCAGACTTCGTAGTTCAGCCAGATGTGATAAGCGAAGCCGTAGAGAGTTGCGAGGAGCAGGGCTGTGACGCGGTCGAAGTCCACAACACATCAGACGCGACTGTGAGTATTTGGGCTCAAGTGAGGAAACTCGAGCGCGACAACTATGCAGGTGGGGAGCTCAACGTCGCAGCCAGGTTTTGGAGAAGAGATGTCTTCCTGTCACTGGGCGGGTTTGACGAGAAGCTGGTGGCCGCCGAAGACTATGACCTTCATGACAGGCTCGTTAGGGCGGGCTTCAAGATAGGCAGGATTAGGTCCTGCGAGATTCACCTCGGCGAGCCGAAGACTCTCTACGAGGTCTTCAGAAAGCACTACTACTACGGAAGGAGTCTGAGAGAGTACATAGGGAAGAATGGGGGGTCGGCCTGGAGACAGCTCACTCCGCTGAGAGGAAGCTACTCGAGGGCGGCAAGGGACTCGGCGAAAAGCCCCAAGGTACTGCTTGGATTCGTCGTCTATCAATCGGTGAGGTACTTTGCGGCGCTCGTCGGAGTCATTTCGGCGGGGTTGTGAGGTTCCTGGACTCTGTGGGCCCTACCTTCCCTTCTCAGAGCTAAACACTAGATGCAATCGACCTCAGATGAAACGGTGACCCTACGCCTCGGAGATTGTGCGTTCGCGACGCACCGCGAACTTTGTCATGAAGAGAGGAGGTTGACAATATCAAAGAGCAGGTCGAACGGGTATCAGAAGCAAGTCCATACAAGAGACCGTCTTGAATCAATTATAATTACGAACAAGTTTGCGATCAGCGGGGGGACGAGCGAGCAGATTGAATCGAAAATGGACGCTCATTACAATCGTCGTGGTGACGATACTAACAATTGCCACGGTTTCGACTATTCACAGTTTGCTCACTACGCGAATGCAGAACGTCTCGGTTTCGATCCTGCTTGAACCGCCAACAATTGGCCTTTTCCTTCAATGGATTCAACAATACAAAGGGACGCTCAGTTTCACCTTCATCGTGGACGCGAACGGTTCTGGCACATACAGTACGACACACCAGTGGCCTTACAGTTTCTCTTATCAGTGGTTCTTTGAGAACCTGACATGGTTCAGGATTCTATCGACCTACGGAGATATCATACCCACGATACCTTTCGCAATCCAGGTTAACACGCCAGACGACCGGATCACCATCGTCAACCATACGTTAAGTGAGTGGAAAGCCTATGCTGGGCACTATCCCGCGGGGCTATTCGCTTACCAGCCTGATACGGTTGTTGCGAATTTTCTCAAGACCAAGGGAGTGGGCTACATCATGGGATACTGCTTTGACCAGTACCAACTGGACTGGATAACTGAGCGCGGAGGTTGGCAGCTCCCCTACTATGCTAGCAGCACCAATGTACTGGGACCCGAGAACACGAGCCAGGGCGGCGTCGTCATCTTGCCGTGGGTAACATGGGATTGGGTCAGCAGCTTCACGGTGAACCACCTGCTGGACGGGGAACCAGAGGACGTACCAGTCGGCAACATGACAACCTATGTCACTGACCTGATGAAGGCCAGTTTGAGCGCGTCTTCTCCACTTTCTTATTTTGGATTCAGTTTTGTCTTCGACTCGGTCTCCAAGGCAGGAGACCTTCCAATCGTTGACCAGATACTGTCTTGGATTGAGCAGCAGCATTACTCAACAATGCCTGCAAGTGAGTTTGTCTCTTGGTTTGAATCCAACTATCGGCAAACACCAACATATACGGTGGACTTCACTAGTCCATACAACGGCCACAAGGTAGAATGGTACTACAGTCAGTCTTACCGGATAGCGAGAACGAATGAAAGCGTAGTGAGCTTTGTCGACTACTCTTCGCAGCGACCAGACCCATACCTGACCAGTCATGCGGTGGTGAACTTCTCCTCACCTCACATTGACAGCAACACGATGGATAATAGCCTGAGCTTCGTAATAGACGCGCTCGGAGGGGGGATGTACCGTGCGCCCGTGAGAGATTCAAGCATTCAATACTCTGGGAGTCTGTCGGACTTTCCAAGCTATTACGAGGCGACCAGCCGTGAATGAGAGACAATCGTTCATACCTGTGAACAGTCGAACGACGAGCTGATGTGCAATTTTCGCCGCGGCACAACGCAGCCGAGAGTGCGCCTTCGCCATCTCCCTATTCGTGAGCTGTCCTTCTGTGCCACACCTGGCAAAGGCTAATATCAGTTAAGGCGTCAGCAAAGCGCCAATTCAGATTGACGGCCATCCTTGAAGGTCCAGCACAAAACAAATTGACGTGGACCGCCCGTTTGAGATCTCCAGACTTCCTGGCAGTCCTCTTTTTCGTTGCGTTCAGCCTTCGTGTTGTGAATTGGTTCCAATACCCTTACACGATGATTGTAGGAGACTTTAGACCTCCTCTCGTCCAAGATGCATTCAACAGACTTGTGGCATTTTCATGGGCTCAGATAGACTTCGGTGTACCCTCAATTTATCTTGCACGAATCTTTGATCCCTTCTACCTCATCGTCACCCTCCTCGATTCACTCGGGATCGGCCTCTACTACTCGACTATGATCGCCGTCTACTTGGAGTATTTTCTTGTGTCTCTGTGCGCATACTTCTACGTCAAACGGATATCCAGTGGCGACAGACTCGCCTCATTCGTTGCTGCTGTGTTCATAACGTCGAACGTCCAACTCCTGGTTGATAGAGAGCAGACGGCGATAGGATTCGTGGACCTTCTCATGATGGTGCTGCCTGCACTGGTAGTCTTCACCGAAGGAGTCAGCAGAAAGTCGCGTGCGTGGGTGGCTGCCGCTGGCGTTCTCTTCTTGTTGACCTTCGGAACGTTTCCCAACTACAGACCGGCGTTCCTGTGTCTGACGGCTGCAGTCATAACCCTTGTGTTCATCTACTTGAAGAACGGACTTCAAGTGAAGCGTCTTGCAGGCTCTTTTGGCAGTTACCTGCAGGCATCCTTCGACACACGACTGTTCAGGGAATACGCGAAATATGTCGGTGTCGCCGTCCTTTCCATCGCGTTGGCCTCGATCTGGCTAATTGCCTTTGTACTTGGTAACTTGGCCACATTCCTGGGAGCCTATTCACAAGTCACCACTTCGTTGACTTACTTGACTCTGAGACCGACCGACGTGATAAGGCTCATCGCGAAGTGGAGTTTCTACAAGGAGACCGTAGGATACCCCATTGTTCCCTACGCGAACGTGTACCTGAGCAACCCCCTCGTCGAGCTTCTGACTTACACCATTCCGGCTTTGGCCTTCGGCGCGGTGATTCTCTCCAGAAAACGAAAGACAGCCGTCTTTTTCGCAATTGTGGCTTTGCTATTCCTGTCACTCACCGACGGCTTTGAGCCCTATTTCGTGCAACTCTACATCGCGCTGACCATCTATATCCCCTTGTGGGCCGTATTCAGGGAGTCCATCAACTGGATACTCTTCGTTGTTCTCTCCTACGGCATATTGATAGGCCTGACAGTCTCGGGAATCTGCTCTAGACTTCGGCGGAGGAGTCTGAGGCTGGTCGCCCTGATCATTGTGGTGGCGATCCTCGTAGGCTCAACTTATCCTCTCGCGACCGGCGACGTCACTAGAAACTTTCTGGACCCAAACATTCACGGGTCGGAATTCCCATCTTCGTTTGTGCGGCTCAGCCAAGTGTTGCCGTCTGACTACTGGTCAATCGTTATGCCACAACAGGGCACCTACGCTGTCTTCAATTACTCTGAGGGAGTCTTGGATGGCGGCAATATGTATCCGCTCATCTTTTCCACGCCAATTATAACGGCGCAGGGGACAGACTACCTTCAGTCCGACAATTTACAGCTCGTGGGGAAACTGTACCAAATCGCGCCATCGGCCATCCACACTGAAGGACTGGCAAAGTTTTACGGGGTTCTTGGCATTAAGTACATAGTGCTTGAGAATGACATAGTCCTGAACGATGCGTATCCTCCCAGCAGTCTACGGTTGAACCAGAGCCAGTACTTTAAGCTGACTAGAAGCTGGGGCGACTTACAACTATATGCCAACACTTATGCCCTACAGAAGATGTATGTGGCTTCGAATGCAATCAACTTCTCCAGCCTCGCCGATATGTACAACAAGACGATTGAGACAGGATGGCCGACTCTGAGTCAGTCCGTCTTCCTGCCGACAAATCAATCCAGCCTCGTCCACGTGACCAACACGACGACTGAAACGCAAGGGTCGATCCTGAGTGAGTCCTTCTTCCGGCCAGCAAATCAGCCAGTCACGATTGGTTCCGCGGAGATGCCTGCTCGGTTCGCTTGGAGGGAGCTCGACCCGACCTCCTATTCCGCACAGGTTGAGTCGAAGGGGAAATTCCTCTTGGTATTGCTTGAGTCCTACGATTCCAGCTGGAAAGCATATGTCGACGGGAACCCTGTTCCGGGAAAAGACCACCTTGAGGTAGACTCATTCGCGAACGCGTGGGTCATCAATGATGTGGGTAACCTCTCGATCACGGTAACATATGGGATTCCGGGCTATTCTATCCCATCCGTGGTACTCTCGATGCTAGCTCCTATTCTGATATTCATAGCTGCCCCCGTCGTAGTCGTACGAGCCAGGGCTCGCTACAGGTCCAAGGTTACGCTAGAAGAACACTTAGCAGAACCAAAAGTCCCGCTCCGCCCTTTGGGAAGGTACGGAATTCCCGAGAGCGAGATAGTCAGGATCCTTCGGTCCGATTATGGTGCCGGGTCCGAGGGGACATGATTATGGTCCCCGTGGGGGCCAAAACCAACGCCTCTATGTCCGCCATCTCGTACGCAGAAGTTGGGCTCGCTATCACGGTCGCGACCGCAAATTCCTCCTGACTCACAATGTGTCCTATTCGGGAGGCCCCTGCACGGTCTCTAACAACGGGACGCTTGCGGTCGCCAAAACGACGACTTGGACATAGCCATAATACCTGGATAGGCCGGCCAGACTGCTCGGAGAATGTTCCTAACTCGCCTCCGCATAAGACGGATCCTCGGACTCGCAATACTGGTCCCCGCGTCCATCGCTTCCTTCTCACTCATAGCCTTCTCTTGGTCTTGTGGTTGCACCACCAAGGGCATGTTGGGCTGGTTGGACCAGTTCGGGATCAACATCTGGAACAGGGAGTTCGGACCGTCCGTTTTCGGACCTGGCCTTTTCGGGTGGCCGTGGTACCCGCCGTGGCATCTCGGGGTCGCCGGCCTATTCCTCCTTGGCATAATGCTCCTCGGACTCACCCTTCTCTTAGGCTTCAAGAACGCGGCTACGATAGGGGTCCCAAGCATCCTGATATTCTACGAGGTCGGCATCTACATCTTCCAGAACCCCTGGTTCTACTCCTACGCGACCCTCTTCGAGGGCCGCTGGTTCCCTACCTTAACAACATCGTGACGAACGAGACCGTGTTCTCAATGGCCGTCGCGGTCATCGTCCTTCGGGTCACTTACCCTATCCTGAGGGCCCAACGTCATCGACGCGTTGTCCATCAGGTGGTCATCCAACAGATCGCCCCGACTGAGGGGGGGGTCGGTCAGTGCATAACGAAGCCTGGAGATTGGTTCACACTTATGCTGATGGGATGATACAGGCGCTTAGAAAGTGGATTCCGGGGATGAAGGTCCAGTCAAGAATCAAAAGCTACCTTCAGTCAAGAAGGTGAGCCCTGGGATCTGCGGCGCTTGTGGGGAAAGAGCCAAGTTGCAGGTCTGCAGCACTATCTTGGAAGGGTGCGTTGCAGACCCCGTCACCAGTGTTCCCGAGCTAAAGTCCGAGCCTAGCGCGACACACTTGAATGCCCCGCCTCCAAGGCTAAAGAGAGAAGAAGGAGACCCTTCTTGGGAGTGCGCGACAATTCTCACGCTGAGAACTACATTATCTTCCACGTATTCGATCCTGAAGGAAGCGCTTGCCGACGCGTTAGGTTGCACGCTGTCGGTGCAACCGAGAAGGGTCGTGGGGCGCCTCAGAACCCAAGCGTAACCCGGGTAGCTGTCCACATGGCAACCGATGTACTTGGTGTGGTACCCTGCGTTTACGAATCCTGAGGACTCCAGAATATCGCCGAATGCGTAGTAGATGTCATCGCCTATCGACTTGTTGTTGGTGCCTGCGAAATAGTGAGCAAAGTTCTGGCAGGAGTCAAAGACGTTCTCCTGCGTGGTCATTTCGCCTGCTGCCTCGCCAAGCGTTGAGTCCTGGTAGTAACCGTTGTGCAGGGCTGCAAAGTGGCAGTGAAGCAGCAGGCCCTGGTTGGGGTTGTTGAGATAGAGTCCGCTTACCTGCAGGCTTGAATTTCCTATGAAGTTCAAGTTTTCGACCCTGATGGAATCGACCCTTGCCTGTGTCCCCTTGTTCACGTTCAGAATGAAAGAGCCTGAAGGGAAGTCCGGCGACGCTCTGAGGTCAACGCCTCCTGGTGAGTTAGCTATGGGGTCAATGCCATCTGTGTTGTTCTCGAGTACTTCTCCGCTTATCTGGAGGGGAGCACTCAATGCATTGGCAGGCCCCGGTGGATTGTAGACGATTGGCGTGCTGATCCGATAGACGCCGCGCTTCACGAAGAGCATTCCGCCATTCTTGATCAGAATCATGTTGAGCGCTTCCTGAAACCCAGCGGTAGACGTGCTCCCCTGTTCCTCGACCTGGCCGGTTTGCCCGTTCTGAGTGTAATAGCTTGTTCCATCAGTGAAAAGCATCACTGAGAAGGGGAACTGTCCCTGCACGGGGTTCGATATCGGCAGACGGCTGATTCCAAGCGGGACCATCGCACCCACGACGGCGGCCATCCCTGCCGCTCCCAGGAAGTCCCGCCTGTCTTGATTCACTCCTTCTGCCCGTTCGACCGGATTTCTCCCGCTCAGGCCAACCCCTCGGTTTGGCTCGCCCTTGGTTTCTTAATTAAACCTCTCCCGAGGGTCTCCCGTTCACGCGCCTCGGGCTTCTCTTTGGGCACGCATTGCACAGTCTCCCGACCAGTCATCTTGAATGTTTCCCCAGGTGTGATTGAAGGAAGGTCTGGTAGAATTGAAGCGAGGTTCGGCAAATTGAAGAAAGGTCTGTTGGTCGACACCGAAGGGACTGTCGATTTCCATGGCCGCGTGGGTTTGTGGGTATCCTTCAAGTGTGTCGCCGTGCACAAAACAGACTAGGTAAAACAGACTAGGTAAACCAACTAGGTAAACCTACTATGACGCTCGTATCATGCTGTCGGAAGTGTTTTACCTAGTAGTTTACCTAGTGATTTTACCTAGTAGTTTACCTAGTGCCGCAAACGCTTTTCTACCAAGTGAGCCCAACAGACCACGAAGCAACCTTGATGACGTCCGGATGGGCGCAACCCATCAGAATCCCAAAGAAATTCCACGCCGACACAGTCTCGCTACCAAAGACCTCCGCCTCGTCGCTGAAGCTTCAACCGGAGATTGCGATTGGGGACTCCCGTCATAACCCATAACTAAGCAAAGGAGGGCTGCTGGACGGCGGATTCCCCTGCATACTACCGCGCCGCGAAATGGAATCTATGGCAAGTTGAGTGGGTTTGCCGCTGACCACCTTGACGTGATTCTCGCCTTTGTTCTGTTGGTTCTTCTGACCCTTCTCCTCGTCGGGAGATTGCTCGTCGGCAGGGGAACGATCCTATACGGAGACTTCGTTCCTACACTTGACGTCAGGCAGTTCCTCAGGGCGGATTATCCGCTTTGGTCCAATCGGAACGACTTCGTCGCGACGAACTTGATGAGGTTGCCTTTCCTCCTCATCTTCTACCTTCCCTTCTACCTGTTGGACGTCAGCGCCGAGATATTCTTCAAGTTCCTGATCGTCTCGACTTTCCTGATAGCGGGCACATCGATGTACACTACCGCCAGACATCTTTTGCACCGGTACACAGAGAATCGTTGGCTTCTCTTCACATGCAGCTTCTTCCCTTCGGTGCTCTACGCATTCAATCCCTGGGCGATAGACAGGGTCTATCACTCCTTCCTGCTCGTCTCGTACAGCCTTCTTCCCTTGGTGTTCCTCCTTTCGATTCGGATCCTAGAGCAGAGGAGGCTTGATGTTAAGGGAGTCTCGGCGCTCGTGCTGGTCTCGATTGTTGGCTCCACCGATCCTCACGGCGCGGTCTTTCTGGTGCTGCTCGAGCTGTCGTTGTATGGCTTCTACATGATTACGGATTCTTCCGCTCGCTCGTCAAAGACGAAGAACCTCCTGATGTTCCTTTGCGCCTACGGACTTATCAGCTCATTCTGGATATTGCCCATGGCAGATCACGCGTTCCTCTCAGGGGGTCTGCCTCAACCCGGGTACATCATTGGCCTGGAGCAACTGCAGACCTTCAGTAGGAATAGCGCAATCCCGAATGTGCTCAGACTGACCTCCTACTGGCTGCCGCCTGCGAGCAGCATCCCCACGGCCCCCACTCTGGAAGCCGTTTGGATCATATCGAGCGTTATCATCATTGTCCTCGGTTACGTTGCGCTAGCATTTTACGGAAGGGTTAGACCCGTGGTATTCCTCGCCCTTTTCAGCGTACCAGTGGTGCTCTTGTCCACAGGTACGGCCGTGTTCCCGCAGGCCTACGAATGGTTGGTCTTCCAGGCTCCGCTTATCTCCTCCTTCGGTTGGCTCTTCAGGGACCCGAACAAGTGGAGCATCTTCCTCCCGTTCGTCTACTCCACGCTCCTTGCATACTTCCTCTCGGGAGCGACCGGCCACATTAAATCCGGCCCCCGCATGCGAAGGCTGTTCTCCTTCTTCATCCTTGCTCTCGTTGCATCCTCGACTCTGGTCTACGTGACGCCTGGCGTTACGAACAGCTTCGAGGGGCCCTTCCGTCCGGTAGTCGTGCCGACCGGGATCTCCACTGTGAACGAAATGGTCCAGAAGGATTCTGCCCACTACAACGTCCTTTGGGTCCCGCCATACCAGGAGGACGGTGCAACCTGGGTCTACCAGAACTACTCTGGGGCGTTCGAGCTCGACTCGTCCCCGAAGCCCACCTTCGACTCGCTCTCTCCGAACTTCATCCAGTACTATGAGTTCCTGAACCAGACCCTCTTGCAGAACAGGACGAATGATATCTCAGCCTACCTCAATCCTCTCGACATCCGCTACATAGTGTTCCATAACGACTCGAGCTCCCATGCAAATTCCCGAAGACTCTACCAGAGTCTACTAGATCAAGGCGACCTACAAATAGTTCAGAGGCAGGGAATCATAACCCTGTTCGAAAACAGGCTCTGGAACAACGCTCCCGTTCAGGCATACGGCAACCTGATAGCGATAGAGGGGGGCTTCGACAAACTCATCTCCCTTAACAAACTCAACATGTCGGGAACGGCGGCCACCTTCCTTGACCAGACCTACCCAGTGAACCTCGAAGGAATGAGCATGTTCTTGCTGGATGGCAGCCTGGGGAATGACACTCTGGCCCTCACTCTGAACGACACGACACTCCTCCACCCGTTCGACTTCACCGTGCACGACAGCCCGGATGAATTCTGGTCTCGGAGCAGCATCCCCACCCTCTTGAAGACAGTCACCCTCTCCAACCTGGGAGTCCAGGTTTGGGACTACGACTATGGGAAGGGGATCGCACTCACCTCGGCAAAAGGGTCTACCCTGGACATTCCGTTCACGACCGACCTGAACAGTTCGGAATTCTTCGCCAGGGTTCTTGAAAGCCCAGCAGGCGGGAAGATGACGTTCTCAATTGACGGCTCGCCAATCTCAACGATAA
>Ga0187803_10000927_pt1 | contig 11437 bp, 7 predicted proteins | sample NC_wetland_sal_i_2_FD_132425 | JGI IMG/M metagenome (GOLD analysis project Ga0187803, IMG submission 132425) | Wetland sediment microbial communities from Neuse River Estuary, North Carolina, USA - Control_3 | ecosystem: Environmental > Aquatic > Freshwater > Wetlands > Sediment | place: USA...
AAAGGCTCTGGAAAGAGTGCGGGTCGCCTGACGGTCCCGGCTACGATTCTTAGAAATCGCTCAAGGGCACAGGCCGCCCGGGGATGGGCTGCGAGGTGGAACATCGAGCCCCAGCTATTGGGTAGTGGCTCAGTTTGAACTGACCCACCACCAGCCGTTTGGGTTGTTGTAGAAGCTCCGGGCGGCGGCAGCGGTCAGAAGCGTGCGCCCGAATCCCGCGTGTGGGAGGGCGCTGCCGGAACGTGGCCCGCCATCGCCACACACCGCTTTGGACTGTGAACGGTTGACGGGCAAACCGGAACTAATGCCCCCGGATTGTTCCCGATAAACGCCCTTGTGACCACCCCGCTTCGCAGGGGCCAGCTAAAGGGCGTTGGCATAGCCGGAGCCACAGTCAGCAGGCTGTTTTTTTTCTGCCCATCAGCAGGCCGCTACCCGCCTTGTGCACGCACCGGAAGCGCGCAGAACGTCCCCTCGCTAAAGTTCTCCCCCTCGATGCCGAAGGCGTGGTCGAATCGGGCCCGGTAGTTCTCCCAGGCGATTGCCGTGGTCAGCTCGACCAGCTGGGCTTCGTTGAAGTTCTCCCGCAGACGGACGAACAGCGCATCCGGCACTTCCACTGGCGTCTGCGTCATGCGATCGGCGTATTCGAGGACGAGTCTCTCCAACGCGGAGAAATTCAGGTTCGTGCGGTAGGCGTGCAGGTTAGCGATCTGCTCAGGAGTAATTCCAGTTTCTCTGCCGACGGCAGAGCCGATGTCGATTCAAAATGGACATCCCACCAGGGTTGCGACGCGCAGTTGCGCAAGCCCCTTCAGCTTGGCATCGACCAACTTGCTGCCAACCTGGGATTGCTCCATCTGTGCGTATCCCCAGAGGATGGTTGAATGGTGAGCCGTGACTTGAACAGGCATCACCACTCGGCCGAGCTTGCGCCGAGTTAGAGAGTAGACGATCCAGACAAACAAACGCCGAAGCGGGCCGCCCTGTTGGATGGACGCGCCGAGAATTCGCGCCATGAGAGCCTCCTACGGATTGGATTCAGTTGGCGCCGGAGTGACGCATCTCTTCGTCGAGCTTTTGTAGCAGTTCAGCGCGCTGCTCGCTATTCAGTTCGCGCTGCAATTCCTCCAGAGCCAGCGCCACAATGTGGTAGTGGTGCGCTCCGGCGTACTTGGGATCAGAGGTTATGTTGAGCCAGAGTTTGTGCATGAGTTCGACATCCTGCGGACGCATGCGGGGAGCGTGCGGGCCCAGGGCGTACTCGCGAGCCGTGCCATCGCGGGCGTAGACCTCGAGATTCAGGCGCGGGCGCGGTTCGGGCAGGCGCTCCCAGGCGTCGCCCGTAAGTTTGGCTTGCTCGTCGGCAGAGAGCTTGTTCGATAGTCCACATACTACGCGGCTGGAACCTAGCCGCTGCGCTGTCACCATGATCGCTTCGAAGACATCGGTGGCCGGCACCACCAGCAGGTGGATGGGTTTGCCTACTTTTTCCGCCACAGCTACCGCGGCGGTGAACAGTTCCTGTTCGTAGTGATCGAAGACCTGGCTCGCGTCGAAGACAGTGCTGCCGCTGAAGGTGTGCTCGCGATGGTAAAGTCGGGCGCTCATCACCACCACATCCTGTTTAGTCGTGTCGGTGTGGGCCAGTACGTGGCGCAGGTAGTTGAGATTGCGGGGATCGCGCACCGCAACCAGAATGTTGCCCGGGCGCACGCCCATGGCTCCGCTGCCGAGTTCTTGATTGCTGTAGACGCGGAACTGATCGAGTTGTTCGGGCTTGCCGTGACGCTCTTTGGCCACGTGATGCTCAGACAGCGTGAAGACAGTGAAGAAGGCCGCGCTGAAAATCACCCCTGCAATAGTCGCTTCGTACTTGGTAAACAGATTCACTATCGCGGTAATGAACAGCACCGCAGAGATGGCAATCAGGCCAATGGGGATCTCCGTCTTGCCGACGTGCAGGTTCCCGGGCACTTTCCACTCGCGGTTGCTGGGCTCGGTGAAGCGCAGCACGAGCACGGCCAGGGACTTCATGGCGAAACTCCAGATCACGCCAAAGGCGTAGAGCGCGGCCAGCACATAGACGTTGCCCAGGCTGAGGATGATCGTCAGCAGTTGCATGCCGACGATCAGGTTGATGATGCGGAAGCTTGTTCCATAGCGGCTGTGAGGCTTCTGGAACCAGCTTGTCAACACACCATCCTCGGCGACACGATTCAGGACGCCGTTAGCCCCCACAATGGAAGTATTCTGCGCGCCGGCCAGGATAAGCACGCCCACCAGCACCACGAAGCCGTGGAAGAGCAATTTCAGGCTCAGGGGGCCCGGCAGATACATGGCAATGCCGCCGATCAGGTTCGCGAAGAAGTTCGGGCGGACGTTGTCGGGAATGATCATCGCGGCGAAGAACGACACCAGAGACGTGAACAGCAGGCTGTAGATGAAAATGACCAGACCGGTCTTTTCCAGGTTCTTCAGCTTGGGATGCTCGATTTCACGATTGACCTGCGCCAGAGTTTCTTCGCCGCTCATGGCTAGAACGGAGTGTCCGAACCCGACAAAGAGGATGATCCATGTCAGGTGGCTGAACCAGGTCCCGTTAAGCCAGCCCAAAGACTCTTTGTTGAGCGGAATTACCCCAGAATGCAACGGGCTTGGAGGCAATTGAACGGGAGCGCGTAAAACGGCGAAGGTGCACCAAATAATCAGGATCACTACCATCACCGTGGTGATGGCCATGATTTGCAGCGCTTTCTGGCTCGACTCGTGGATGCCCTGGGTATTCTTCCACCAGAAGTAAATCACTACGGCCACTGCTAATCCGGCCGCGAAATGGTCGTCGGAGAAGTGCAGCGGACGATGCAGATATTCGCCTATATCTTTGATAAAACCGGCAAGGTATTGTCCGGCAGAAACGGCGCTGATCGGTCCGGTAAGCACGTAATCGAAGAGCAGAGCCGAGACCGAAAACTTGGCAAGGGTCCCACCCATAGCCTCCTTGACAACGCGGTAGACCCCGCCGCGCACGAACATGGCGCTCGACTCGATATAGAGTGCCCGCACCGCATAACTGAACAGCATGACCGCGAGGATGAACCAGGGAGCACTCTTGCCGATTACTTTTTCGGCGTCGCCGCCGGCGTAGTAAGCGGAGGAGGCTAGGTCGGCGAGGACAATCGCGGCCGCCCGCCAGAAAGAGATGAAGGTCAGCATCACCGTGGTGGCGACGAAGACCCTTACGGCGGGTTTGGAGCCTTCAACCGATGTGGCCATTCTTCAGAATGACTGCGTGAACGATCTGATTAGGATAAACCTTTTGAAGGTAGCACAGGGTCGCGCCAACAGGCAGTGGTCGCCGTATGCGTCTAGTGGTGCAGTTTAAGATAAAAGATTCGTATCAGGGTGCCGCTTCACAATTTGCGGAAAAAGTGCGGGTTCGTATCGGGGCATGCCTTCAGGCATGCCGCTAGTGGCCATTTATCAACGCCCCTTTAGGCGCTGAGGCTATCAATTCGACTTTTTTCGCAGTCTCTTCAGCGATGCCGTCAACAAGGTGAGAGACGACCGGCTTTAGCCCCCTGGGTTCGCCTACAGAACCGCAGTGGCTAAAGCTGATCTTAGCTTCATGCCGGTGCGGCATGCCTTAAAGGCATGCCCTGATACAAGCCTTTTTTTCAAACTGCGCCACTACTCGTACACGGGGGTGGTGGCTCAAACCTCCGCTGGCGAGGCTAGGTGTTGAGTTGACGTTTTTTCGGCGCAAGGTAGGTGTGGGTGATGCGGTCATGCCAGCAAAGCGCGTCTTCGTCAAGCAAGAACCAGGCGTAACCCATGCCGAGTGAAATCGCCGAAAGATAGCAGGCGAGTACGCGCCAGCGGCGACGGCTGCGATTGGGTCTGCTGCCGTCAAAATAGGTCACTTCCAACCCCGCCAATCGCAGCCCCGGAGTGCTGCCGGAATAAACGATCAGCACATACTGGTATGTGGCCCAAAGAAGCCAAGGTATACCCGCCGCCAGTCCCAGAATTTGAAACCGAGGCGGCTGGAGGCCGGTGATTTCCCAGAAAATGAAGGCAAAGAGAGCGGAGGCTGCTGCGATGATCGCCCCATCGAGCGCGGCGGCGACGATACGCCGCGCCAGTGGTGCGCTTTGTAAGGGGAAATCGATCCCCGGGCTTCTTTCGATTTCTTTCTGCTCGACCGTTTCGATCGTGATTCCACCCAGTGCAGGAGCAGGAGCGGGAGCGAGTTCGGGAGCTTCCAGGATTCGCGGACCCTCGATGACTGGCTCCGCCAGTTCATCCAGCAGCGTCGGCAGCTCCAACGTCGTCGAGCGCGGGAACTCGATGATTCTGGCGCCGGAGTGGGACTGCCGTGCGCTCGGTCCTGAAGACGATGCCGCAGCCGTAAGTGGCAGGCATTCGGTCGCCGCCCCTTCGGCCCGCAGCGGCGCCCGGTCAGTCGCGGTCGACCTGTCGAGCGCCAGCGCGCGATCAGACACGTTCTCAAATACTGCTGGCGCGACAGGAGAAGCGTCGCCAGAAGACGAAGTGAAGTCACGAAAACTCTCTTCCGGCTCAAAGCGCAGCCGCAGCGAGGGGTAGCGCGGTGGACGCGGTTTTCGCCGGGCGCGGTATCGGTTCAGCCGTGCGGCCACTTCGTCGCGCCAAGCGGGGGTATCTTCGCCTGAGGGCGTGTTGCCATCCTGCTCCGCAGTTCGCTGCGAATCGCCTTCTGCTACCTCTGGCTCAATCTCCGGCTGGTCAGCAAACCGCGTTGAGTTCGCGGACTCCAAGCCGGCCGTGAACTTCTGTGCGCTTGGATCTGCGCCTTCCGGATCGACAAGCTGTCTCTCCATACTATCGACCGGCGTAGAGGAGACCCCCGCCGGCAACGAGGATGAATTCTCAGCCTTGCCGGTCCACCGCATCGAGGCTGTGAAAGCCGACTCCGGGGAACAGTGGCATACTCCTCCGCACTGGGGACAATTCATGGACGCAATCTTACGCAACGCCAGAAGTCGTCAAACCCGTACAACGGAACGGAAGTCTGCAGAATCCTAGCCTTTTTCGCCACTTTGCCTCAGACGCGGGGCCGTGCTAAGTTCACGATGCTGCGAACAGGCTGGACACGCGCCTCAGATGATTTTCTTTCGATGAACCTTCGTAACAGATTCCTTATCACGGCGACGTTCCTTTGTCACTTGATTCTCGCCCCGCCGCTAGTTACCAGCCAGTTGCTTTCCGACACGGCCGATTCTCCATCACAGAAAACCGCCGCCACTACGCGCAATTCAAACACACCCTGTGCCAGACAGGCTAAGTCGTCGGAGAACGATGAACCGGTCATCTGTGCGATCCGTCAGGAAAAAGACGGCCCCATCTACAAACTGCAGGATGACGTGGAGATTCACTACCGCACCTACATCCTCCGCGCGGATCAAGTCACCTACAACTCTGACACCGGTGAAGCAACTGCCACTGGGCATTTCACGCTCGATGGCGGTCCCAATGATGACCACATCAAGTCCAGTCACGGAACTTACAACCTGACCAGCGAGACTGGACGCTTTTACGATGTCACCGGCAGCACAGGACTTCAGTTTCAAGGAAACCGGGTGGTGCTCACTTCCTCTGCTCCCTTCACCTTCACCGGAAAAATGGTGGAAAAGACCAGCTCAGATCATTACCTGGTCTATGACGGCACGATTACTACGTGCGAATTACCGCATCCCAGGTGGCAGTTCCAGGCGCACAAGGTTGTAGTCGACGTCGGCGGCAATGCTCAGATCTATCACAGCAAATTTCTCCTGCACGGATTTCCGGTGCTGTATTTTCCGTTTGCGACACATCCGGTACAGCGCGAGGCGCGGCAGACCGGTTTCCTCCTGCCGTCGGTGGGGCGCTCCTCCATCAAGGGCGACATCTTGGGCGAATCTTTCTACTGGGCCATCAACCGTAGCCTGGACGCTACCGTGGGCGGCGAATACTTCTCTAAGAGGGGATGGTCGCAGCGCGGAGAATTTCGGGCACGACCCAGCGACCATTCCTATGTCGACCTTAATTATTTCGGGGTGATTGACCGGGGCCTCAACGGCGTGAAACAGGGCGGAGAAAATGCGCGCCTGAACGCCGTGGGAGATTTTCATGGCTTCCGCTCCGTCGCGAACGTCGACTATTTGAGTTCGTTTCTCTTCCGCCTGGCCTTCAACGAAGTGTTTAGCCAGGCAGTCAATTCCGAGGTGAAATCGCAGGCTTTCCTCTCCAACTCTGTCGATGGCTTCTTTCTCAGCGGCATGGCCGAGCGCTATCAGAACTTCCAGGGCATTGACGCTGGAGATGTGGTCACGATTTCACACGCTCCCAGCTTGGACGTCTCCGGCGTCGACCACCCCCTATGGCGTTCGCCCTTCTACTGGGCCTTTGACGCATCCTTGGGAGGAGTCGGGCGCAGTGAACCGAGGCTTCCTTCCGGGCAACCGGGACTTCGAAGCGGCTTGCTGGGCCGCTTCGACTTTAATCCTGAGATTTCTCTGCCGCTGCAGTTCCGGGGATGGGCCTTGCGTCCCGAGCTTACATTGCGCGACACGTTCTACACAGCCAGGCTGGTCCCCGGAGTGAACGGCGGCACGGTGCCAGCCGATCCAATCAACCGGCGAGCACTGGAGACCGCGGTGGAATTGCGGCCACCGACCCTGGAGCGCATTTTCGACAAGCCGTTTCTGGGGAGAAAATGGAAGCACGTCATTGAGCCGCGTTTCGTCTATCGTTACGTAGCAGGCGTGAACGACTTCTCCCGCATCCTGCGCTTTGACGAGCGCGACATCCTCAGCGACACCAACGAGATTCAGTACGGTTTTGTCACCCGGCTCTACGCCAAACACACCGTGCCCGTCGAGGATTGCGGTACCATCATGTCCCTGTTGACCGTCGGCGGTCCGGCGCCGGAGCAGGCTGTGCCGTGGCAGCGCCCAGATGCAAGGCAGAGTTCCGCGTGCGTGACCGGACCGCCAGTCCGCGAGGTGGTGACCTGGGAAGTTGCACAAAAGTATTTTTTCGATCCAACTTTCGGCGGCGCTTTGGTTCCCGGACAGCGTAACGTCTTTACCTCTACCGCTGACCTGACAGGCATTGCATTCGTGACAGAGCCGCGCCACCTCTCGCCCATCGTTTCCCGCTTGCGGGTCGAGACCAGCGAGCGGACCGATACCGAGTGGGATCTGGACTACGATTTCCAGTTAGGGCGCATCAACGCCAGCACGTTGCTGGCGAATTACCACGTCGGACCCTTCACGGTGGGCGGAGGAGACGCTTTCCTGGCGATCCCTCAGCCCAGCGCGGCGCCTATTCTGGCGCCATCATCGGCGCAAAAGTTCCAGCAATTTCGTGTCGCGCTCGGCTACGGAGCCCTCAATAAACGAGGATTCAGCGCGGCGACCAGCTTCGGTATTGATGCTGAAACCGGGCTGCTACAATTCGCGACCGCGCAAACCACCTACAACTGGGACTGCTGCGGCATGACCGTGGAATACCGGCGCTATGCCATCGCCCACGTGCGCAATGAGAACCTATTTCGTTTTACATTTACACTTGCAAATATCGGCTCCTTCGGCAATCTCCGCCGGCAGGAGCGCCTGTACTAACTCCGGGACTGGGAAGTTATTCGCGCCTTGGCCTGCACAACGCGATTCTTCGCATCCTAGTGCCCTGTCAGGTAAATTACTGACAAAAGTCTTCCCCGTTTTGAAAGGGCTCGGCTTCAGCCGAGCCGCTAAAGGCTGAGCAAAATTGCGGCTTTAGCCGCTGAGGCAATGTGACACTGCACACGACAAGGGGCCAGAAGCTAGTCCCGAACTTTTGGGACAACCTGCTACGCCCTGGGAACGCCTGTTACCATAAGTGCTATGGAGTTAAGTCCATCCGACCTCGGCACCAAGGATGCTTGCCTTCGCCAGGAAATACGCCGTCTGGGGCGAGTGTTGGTGGCCTACTCCGGCGGCGTGGATTCGGCTTTCCTTGCCTTCGCGGCTCACAGCGAATTGAAGGATCGGATGCTCGCAGTAATCGCCGACTCGCCCAGCCTTGCGCGAGTTCAGCTCGACGATGCGCTGTCGTTTGCCAAAGAGCAGGGAATTCCCCTCGAAGTGATCTCGACCTCAGAGATGGAACGACCGGAATACATTCGCAACGACGGTCAGCGCTGCTTCCACTGCAAAGATGAACTATTTGCGGTCATGGAAGAACTTCGCAGGGCACGCAGCTTCGACAGCATCGCGTACGGGGTCAACCTCGACGACCAGGGCGACGTCCGTCCGGGACAACAAGCTGCCTATCAGCACCACGTCGCCGCTCCTCTGCTCCATGCCGGGCTGAGAAAGGACGAAATTCGCGAACTGGCTCGTCAGGCAGGCTTGCGCATCTGGGACAAGCCCGCGTCAGCGTGCTTGTCATCCCGCATCGAGTATGGCCGCCCAGTAACGCGCGAGGCCTTGGCCATCATCGAACAGGGAGAAGATGCGGTACGCGCCCTCGGCTTTCGGCAGTTCCGCGTGCGCCATCACGGCGAAATCGTTCGCATCGAGATCGCTCGCGAGGAATTGGACCGCGCTCTGAATCCCGCCACAGCAGCCCAGTTCACTGCGATTTTTAAAGCCCTCGGCTTCAAGTTTGTCACTCTGGATTTGGAGGGCTTCCGCTCCGGATCAATGAACGTTCTGCTTCCGGCAGAGAACTTGCGGAACGCGAGCTAGCCGCGTCTGGCCTGGGGAGCACCAGCCTCGAAACGTCTCTCCGTCTAAACCAGATCATCCAACTTCAGCGCTTGAGCCCCACCTTTCCACGAAGTTTCAAACTGCTTCTGAACGAATCCCGCGTCGTAGTCACGCTTCTGCAGCAGCAGCGCCCGGCGTAATCCCCACAGGGACCGCGGATTCCGCGGATTGCGGTCGAGATCTTCACGGAACACCTTCTCCGCAGCCGCGGCATCACCGCTCAACAACATTGCTCCTCCCAGCGATTCCCGTACGGGGTAGAACCAGTCGGGCGGCTCGCCATAATTAAGCTTGTCTTGAATCGCGACAGCTTCCCGTAGCAGGGCGATCGCAGCACTGTTGTCCTTTTTTGCCATCGCCACCTTTGCACCCAAAACATTCTCTGCGATCTTCATGATGTCTTTGGCTTTGTTGTTGATCGGCATCTGAAAAATGACATCTGGCGGCGTGGCAGCCTCGGCGTCGGAGACAATCTTGTACTCCGCTTCGGCGTCTTCCACTTTGCCGGTTCCCGCCAACGCCAGGCCCCGGCCGAAGTGCCAGAACACGGTGGCAGTCTTCATGGCTGGATCTGGCGCCGGCATCTTCAGAATTTCGTTCCAGTGATGGAAACGAACCTCCACCGCCACTGGGATAGTCATGAAACCCTCGAGCGGGGGCATCTCTTTCACGTGCGGCCCGACATTCGCCACCAGCAGGTCCGCATTCTTCCTGGCCTCCGGGTAGCGGCCGTTCATGGCACCGCACATGGCGATGAAGTGCAGGTTATGGCTGTAGTACATCATCGGGTAGATGCCCTGCTCGCCCGTCGCCTTGAGGTAGGCACGATCGACTTCAGCTGCCTGCTCGTTGGTCTTGACCGCAGCCTCGTAATCGCCGGTACGAATGTAAATGTGCGCTGGCATGTGGACGATGTGTCCCGCCCCGGGCGCGAGCGCGGCGAGTTTGTTCGCCCCAGCCAGTGCGCGTTCGGGATTATTCGAAGCCTCCACCGCATGGATGTAATAGTGGATCGCGCCCAGATGGTTGGGATCGCGCTTCATGACCGATTCCAGCGTCGCCACGATTTCATCGGTGCCGACCTGGGGTGTGCCATCCTGATGCCAGAGTCCCCAGGGATGGAGGTTCATGCCTGACTCGGCAAAGAGTGTGGCCGCGTCCAGGTCGTCGGGAAACTCGGCCGAGACTTGCCGCATGGCGTCGTGATAATCCTCGGCCGCTTTCTTCAGATCCGATTTCGGATCGGCCGGAAACCGCTTCGCCATCGCCTGGATGTAGGCCTGCTCACTGGGCGAAGCTCCGGCCGACAAATCGACAGCTTTCTGCACTGCATCATGCGCGCGCTTGTATCGATCGGGATCCGCCGGATCGTTGTAGTTCGGCCCCACGGCCTCAGCGACACCCCAGTAGGCCATCGCCAGCTTGGGATCGAGTTCCGCGGCGTGCTGAAACGACCGCGCTGCCTCGTCGTGGTTAAAGGCATAGATAAAGCGCAGCCCCTGATCGAAGAACTCCTGCGCCTGCGGATTGTGAGTGGAAACAGGGTGTTGAAGATCGCCTAATCCCGTCACCAGCGTGACTGGGTGGGCCTGCGCGTGAGCGGCATGATCTTGCGCCATCGCGCCCAGACACAGCAAAGCACCGCACAGCACCTGCGCCAGAATTTTCATCTGGTCAGCCCTCCTGAATTCAGTTTTGAAATTCGAGCCCCAAACTACCGAGAAACGGCCGGAGAGAACGCCCCTTGCAAGCGCGCCAAGCTTATGCCAAATTGAGTCGCCTGCCAAGTCGTTCGCAAGTCAACTATGCCAGGCGGCTTCTAGTCTGTCTGTTCCCCGCAGTAGCTGTGAGATAATCGAGATGTCTATTCCCAAATGCTGAGGCGGTTCTTGTTGATCTTAATTCGACGTGCTTTTCTGATTTTCCTCCTGATTTGCCTGGGTTGCGCGGCCCAATCTGCTTCTCCTGATGTGGCCAGGAAGATCGAGCGCCAGGTGCGCTCTTATTACAACATTCCACCTGAAGTTCAAATTGTCGTCGGCGACATCACGCCCAGCTCCGATTGGCCGAACTATGATTCGGTGAGCGTGACTGTCAAGAGCGGCGAGAGCAAAAAGTCGGACTTCAAATTTCTAATCTCCAAGGACCGGAACACCCTGCTCCGCATGGTCAAGTTTGACCTGACCAAGGATCCCTTTGCCGAACTCATGAGCAAGATCGATATTGCAGGACGCCCCACGCGCGGAGCCAAATCAGCGAAAGTAGTCTTGGTGAATTTCGATGATCTCGAGTGCCCGTTCTGCTCTCGCATGCACCAGACTCTATTCCCCGAGTTATTGAAGGAGTACGGCGACCGGGTCACCTTCGTGTATAAGGATTATCCGCTGGTGGAGATTCATCCCTGGGCGACCCATGCCGCGGTGGATGCGAACTGCCTCGCCGCGCAGAACAGCGACGCCTATTGGGACTTTGCGGACTATATCCACGCGAACCAGCGCGAGGTCGGCAACGAAAAGACGCCCGACGCCAGGAACTCGGCACTCGATCGCCTCACTCTGCTGCAGGGCCAGAAGCACAATTTAGATACAGTAAAGTTGCAGTCTTGCGTCAAGGCGCAGGACGACGCGGCAGTGAAAGCGTCCATGAAGCAAGGGGACGAGATC
>Ga0187803_10000928_pt1 | contig 11432 bp, 13 predicted proteins | sample NC_wetland_sal_i_2_FD_132425 | JGI IMG/M metagenome (GOLD analysis project Ga0187803, IMG submission 132425) | Wetland sediment microbial communities from Neuse River Estuary, North Carolina, USA - Control_3 | ecosystem: Environmental > Aquatic > Freshwater > Wetlands > Sediment | place: USA...
CAGAAATCACGAGGGAGCAGATGGACGAGTTCTCCGCCGGCTCTCACGCCAAGGCGTCGAAGGCGCTGGACTCGGGGTGGTTCAAGCCCGAGCTGTTGGAGATGAGGGTGGAGGTGGGAGGGGAGGAGAAGGTGATAGACGTCGACCAGAGCATAAGGAAGGACACGACCCTGGAGCAGCTCTCGAAGCTCCCGCCTTCGTTCAAGGCAGGCGGCCTGGTCACCGCTGGCAACTCGTCTCCGCTCAACGCCGGTGCGGCCATGGTGGTCCTCGCGAGCAAGGAGAAGGTGGCAGAGCACGGGCTCAAGCCCCTGGCAAGAGTGGTCTCAATGGGCTGGGCAGGCGTCGACCCGAGCGTAATGGGCAAGGGGCCTGTCCCTGCGTCCCAGAAGGCCCTGGCCAAGGCAGGCCTGAAACCCGAGGACATCGACATCTGGGAGATTAACGAGGCCTTCGCAGTGGTGGCCCTCTACGCCATGAAGGAACTGCGAATCGACCCTGCCAAGGTGAACATCCATGGAGGAGCGATTGCCATCGGTCACCCCCTAGGCGCTTCAGGAGCCAGGTTGGTAGGGACACTGGGGAGGGAGCTGCAGGAGACCGGGAAGGAGTACGGGCTGGCCACACTGTGCATAGGTGGCGGCCAGGGATTCTCGATGGTGCTGCAGCGCGCCTAGCCATGGTAACGGGCCTGAATCGGGGTGCAGGAAACAAAGCCTAAATCGTGGGCGGGTCCCGCGAGCCCGACGATGAGGTGAACGCCGTCCCAGTCATAGCCCGGAGTAAGCTCCCGGGCAGATGATGAACTCGCGACGATACCGAGTCAAAACTTCGTCCTTAGGGGCTAGCTTTATGCGACGGTGGACGCAACTGCGGCAGCCATGAAGACGTTCAGGAAAGAAGACGTGGTCGGGAAGACCGTCATAGACACTTCGGGTTCGGTGAGAGGCAAGGTGGCAGATGTCATGTTCGATCTGGGAGGGACAGTTACTCTCGTCGTCAAGGGCGTCGATGGCAACGAATTCCAGGTGACGATAGCGAAGGTGACGGGGATATCGGAGCACGTCGTGGTGAGGAGCGCTCAGGCAGCCGAAGGCGCCGGCTCCTTGACGGGGACCACATGCAAGTTCTGCGGGACCCCGATGGCCCCCGACGAGAAGTGGTGCCCGAGCTGCGGCAGGTCTCAGGCCTAGGCCCCGGTGTCTAAAGTTTAGGTAGCCCCAGGTGGCCAGGCGTTCATGGCCAGGTCAGTTAGGGTCCATGACGACACCCACAGGGCGCTGAAGCTCCTCAAAGCCAGGCGGAGGAGCCACAGCATAGACGAGGTGATCCGTGAAATGATCAGGGCGTCAACAGGTTCCCCCGTGGAGGAAGTGCGCCCCAGCTCCAAGACGGACGAGCTGACGAATTACCTGAAGGGCTGATTCGATAACACAGAAATACGAACTTTGGATGCCCCGAGGCAAACATGGCAAAGTTCGACGGTATCGTAGGCAAGGCTCTTCTGACTGTCGAGGAGAAGGAGAACGAGCTGACTCTCGTCTTCGCTGACAACAGATTCCTCTTCGTGAAGCTGGACAACGGCAAGATTAGTTCGGTGAGCGTGCCCGAGTAGGGGCTACTCCTTCTGGAGTATCTCGACAGTTCTGGCGCTTCCGACGAGTTTCTTGAACCGCTCAGCGTCGGCCATGGTTCCGATGATGGATTCGATGTGCATAGGAACCACCACCTTCGCCTTCATCGCCTTCGCCGCCTCTGCGGCCTCCTCGGCGGTCATCACGTAGGTCCCGGAGACGGGGAGGAAGGCTACGTCTACGTCGAGAGCCTTCATCTCAGGGGTCGCGTCGCTGTCCCCGGCGTGGTAGAACCTTACACCGTCCAGGGTCACGATGTACCCGACCTTGCCGTCAGCCTTCGGATGGAAGACCTTCCCCGGCTCCCTGAACTTGTTCAGGTTGTAGGCGGGAACCGCTTCGATCCCCACTCCCTTGAGCTCTACCCTGGCGCCGGGCGCCACGAACCTCTTCTCCTGGGAGTACCTGCGGAGGGGCCCCTCGCACATCTTCGAGGCGACAATCGTCGTCGATGCGTTGGTGAACCTCTTGATGTCGTCGTCGCTCAGGTGGTCGTAGTGCTCGTGAGAAATCAGTAGCAGGTCGGCCTTGTAGTCTCCCTTGGCCTTGAACGGGTCGAGGATGACTGTCTTCGAACCCTGAAGGACGAAGGAATCGTGCCCGAGCCAGTGGACCCTGATTCCCTTGTATGTCCACATAGGCGGGCCCCCTAGAGGTTGATTCCCTCTTCTTTGATGCCTGTCTTGTCTATCGTGAGAATGTCTATGCCGTTCCCGCTCATGGCGTCTCTTGCTATCGCAGCCTTGATGGCAGAGACTACAAGGTCGCGGGCTTCCTTCTGGGTCATGGTCGGGCTGTAGCCTGCTTCAACCACGCCTATCGCTGTCTCCTCCCCCGTGCCCACTGTCGCATACTGGTCAGAGATAACGCTCCCGAGCGGGTCGAGGACATAGACGACAGGCTTGTCCCCCATCCCGCCCAGTATCACCTGGGTGAGCAGCGGGGCATACCGGTTCTGGAACATGAGCGTTGACATGAGCTTGGCGACAGAGTTCGGCTTCAGAGACTTTCTGGACTCCAGCTCCTTAAGCTTCGAATAGACTGCGACCTCCTTCACAAGGTTCTGCATGTCTGCTACCATTCCTGCGCACACGGCACCGACGCTGTCCGTTACGCGGAACACTTTCTTCCCTGACTTGCTCCTCACGAAGCTCCCCAGGGTTATCCGCCGCTCTGCTCCCAGGACGACACCATCCTTGTAAGCTATGCCGACGGCCGTGGCGCCTGGCATGTACTGTTCGTAAGACATCAGGATCTGAGCTGGCCGCGAAGGCCCGCCCTTTTAGACGTTGTGTCGTTGGCGGCCTCATCCTCCCCCCTTGGGGTGGATGCCCACGACCACGTTGCCCTCCCTTTCCTCGACGGTCCACTTGCATCCTGTGAACTGACCCGCGAGCTCCAGCCCAGACTGCAGGTGCGAGGTGACGGACGGGACGGCGACGCTGGACGGCCCGGGGGCGAGAGACAGTATGGGGAGCAACATGTCTGCGAGGTTCGCATCGATGGCGGCGCCCGATTTGACAGCCGTCACAAAACGCTCGGCGGCGCCTCTCCCCACCTCCTCCGCCGGCTTCCCTTTAGCTCCTAGCCCGTCTGAGCCAAGGAATCTCGCCGCGGCGAGGTGGTAGGCAAGGATGGACGACCCCGGCGAGTCAGACTCCACCTCAGACAGCTCGGACGACGCAACCCTGATGCCTGATTTCTCGATGACCGCCCTTGCAGCGGAGAGCTGCCTCTCTGCCACGTGCTCTGGTAGCTTTCCGGATCGGCTGACAAGGCTGACGTCGGGGACAGCACCTCCGGAAATTAGGTTAAGGGGGGACAGAGATGTGCAGGGTTCGATGGTTGTGGTGACCCTCCCGCCCCCTCGCGGGTAGTACCCTCTCCTCTCCGCCGACATGCTGAATTTGATCCCGACTGTCTTATATGTTTCCTGGACGACGCGCTCGAAGTAGTCGAACGTGGGACTCCAGGGCACGTCAGTCCCCCCGACCAGGCTGAGCCTCAGGCGCGAGTGTGTGAGCGCCACGGCGGGGACAACGGCCTGAAGGACGAGAGTGATGCTCGCCGCCGTCCCCATGTCGAGCGAGAGAGATTGTAGGCGCCGATCGCCTGGGACGAAAGTCACGGCTGACGACCCCTCCCTGGCTCCCGTGAGCTCTCCTCCAAACACCTGGGCGAGTATGCGCAGGGTCGAGACGTGCTGGCGCTTCAGACCGGGTACGTCCCTCCCCGCCCGAATTCTGTCGACTCGGACAGCCCTGCCCTGGATGGCAGAGAAGGCGACAGCAGTCCGGAGTATCTGCCCTCCCCCTTCCCCCTGGGAGCCGTCGACCTCCACGTATTCCACGGCAGGGCGTGAATAACGGGCCTGATTAAGCGGTGAGGCGTGTTTTTCTTAAATAGACCTGACGGGCCCGCGGGTCGAGAATGGCATGAGAGTCGGTCTTTTTGTGGGCCGCTTCCAGCCCTTCCATCTGGGCCACCTGGAGGCTGTCAAGTACGCCCTGAAGCAGGTCGACTATCTCTACGTGGTTGTGGGCTCCGCTCAAAGGAGCCACGAGAGGGACAATCCATTCACGGCGGCCGAGAGGATCATGATGATCAAGAGCGCCCTCGACGGAAACAGGGTGGACCCCTCCAAGTGGATGGCGATCCCCATAGCTGACGCCGACTCTCACTCGCTCTGGGTGTCCACCGTGGAGTCGATGGTGCCCAAGTTTGACATCGTTTTCACCAATGACGCCCTCACGTTTCTGCTCTTCAACGAAGAGGGGATAGAGGTCAAGGCGGTGCCGTATCTCGACAGGAGCAAGTACTCGGCGACGAACGTCAGGGACAGGATACTGGAGAGGAAGGACTGGGAGAGTCTCGTTCCATTCCAGGTGGCGAAGCTTGTCAAGAAGTTCGGGGGGGTGGAGAGAGTCAGAGCACTTATGCGGAAGGATCTGAGGGGTGGGGAACATGGATAGCAAACAGAAACTCATCATGCTCCCGGGTCCGACAAACGTCTCCGAGCGCGTCATGCAGGCGATGCTCCGCCCTATCATCAATCACAGGGGAGACGCCTTCAGGGAGCTGTACAAGGGGCTGCTGGACAGGACGAGGCAGCTCTTCCAGACTCAGGGGGACGTCCTTGTGCTTTCGTCGTCCGGGACAGGAGGGGTAGAGGCCGCGGTCTCGAACATAGTCAGGCCCGGGGACGTGGCAGTTGTTCCCGTGTTCGGCGAGTTCAGCACCAGGCTCGCAGAGACAGTCGAGTTGGCAGGAGGGAAGGCTGTCCGCGTCACTTCAGAGTTCGGGAAGGTGCCGTCGCTCGACCAGCTGAAGTCGGCCATCGAGGGGCAGGGGATGTTCAAAGTGCTCTTTCTGGTCCATAACGAGACGAGCACTGGTGTGGCGGCGCCCTACGTCGAAGCGGCGACAAGGCTAGCCAGGGACCACGGAGCGTTTGCAGTGATCGATGCCATCTCGAGCTTGGGAGGCTACGCGATCCCCGTCGACAGGTGGGGGGTCGACATGTGCATAACTGGGAGCCAGAAGTGCGTAGCCGCGCCCCCGGGGCTTGCCCTCCTCTCCGTCAGCCAGAGGCTGGTGGATTTCATGAAGACTTCTCCTCCGAAGACGAGGTACTTCGAGATACCGAGATATCTCGAGTACGGGACCAGGGGGGAGACTCCGTTCACCCCGGCGTTGCCGCTCTTCTACGCCCTGGATGAGGCGCTGGGGGAGCTCCTTGAAGAGGGACTGACGAAGAGGGTTGAGAGGCACGACAGGATGTCTGCCCTTCTCTACGACGGGCTGGCGAACCAGGGTCTCGGCGCAGTGGCAGAGAAGTCGGTCCGGTCGAAGACGGTGGTGGCGTCCTACTATCCACAGGGGGTGGACGACTCGAAGTTCAGGAAGGCGCTGGCCCAGGACAGGGGGGTCGTGATAGCCGGGGGCTTCGGTCCTTTCAAGGGGAAGGTGTTCAGGGTGGGGTGCATGGGGCAGATCAACGAGAGCTTGGTTCAGACGACCCTGAAGGCCATTTCAGAAACAATGGCCACCTTCAGGAATTGAAAGCCTATTAACCCAACCCAGGGGCTGGTCGGTTTCAATGCCATTTGAGAAAGGGACGCTGATATTCGCCAACTATACCGCCAGGGTGAAGGACACGGGGGAAGGGATAGAGACAACCCTGGAGGACGAGGCGAAAAAGCTCAAGATCTACGAGGATTCGAGGAAGTACGAGCCGAGGCTGGTAGCCGTGGGGGAGGGGTGGCTGATCTCGGGGCTCGACGCTGAGGTTGCCAAGTTGTCCGTGGGGGAGAAGAAGGAGATAGAGCTCCCACCGGAGAAGGCGTTCGGAGTGAGGGACCCGACCCAGCTCCGGATGATACCGCTCAGAAAGTTCGGAGAAAGGGAGCACGAGCTGTCCGTGGGAGACTCGGTCGAAATCGACAACCGCGTTGGGATTGTGAGGTTCATCGGATCTGGGAGGGCCCAGGTGGACTTCAACCACAGGCTCGCAGGGAAGTCCATAATCTACGACTTCCAGGCGCTTAAGACCGTAGACAGCGACGAAGACAAGGTCAGGGCACTGGTGGACCGCAGGCTCGCCGGGGAGGGGAGCAAGGCTTCGCTGCAGCTCGCCAGCGGTGCTCTTACGGTGACCATCCCCGAGGACCTGTTCCTCGTGGAGGGGCTGCAGATAATCAAGAGGGGAATAGCGAACGACGCGTTCAAGTTCGTCCCGAGCCTCACGACGCTGACGTTCGTGGAGAAGTTCAACAACCCGAAGCCCCAGCTGAAACAGGAGGAACCCAAGGCCGAGAAGCCCAGGCAGGCGCCGGCGCCGGCTCCGAAGCAGAGAAGAAAGAAGGCCGAAGCTCCTTCGCAGACGGTCTAAATCACGCCGGTCGACTTCGCAAGCAGGGCGGCACTCTTCCGGGTGAGCTTCTTCCTGGACAATATCGTGTATCTGTCGGGCCTGATCGAGCTCGCCTTCATCAGCGATTCTATCACCATGGAGTCGCCTACGCCTATCTGAGAGGCTTCGACCGGGGCCCCGACGTTCTTCAGGGCCATCCTAACCCTCCTCCAGTCGATACGGTGCAGCTTTGCCATCATGATGGTGCCAATACCGCACTTCTCGCCGTGTAGCCCGGACTCGGGGGCGAGCAGGTCTAGGTAGTGCGAGAAGAGGTGCTCGGAGCCCGAGCAGGGGCGGGAACTCCCAGCTATGCCTGCTGCCACCCCGGTGCTGATCAGCGCCTCAACGAGCTCCCGCACGCTGTCCCTCCCGAATATGCCCAGCGACTTGGAGCGGTCTAGGACTGCGTTGGCGCTCATCAGGGCGAGGCTGGCCGAGTAACTACCGTAATACTCCCCCGTGACCCGGTGGGCCAGCTCCCAGTCTTTCACCGCGGTGAGTTTGGAAACGAGGTCCCCGCACCCAGAGGCGAGGAGCCTCCTGGGGGCCGATGCAATGATCGCGATGTCCGCGAGTATCCCCACCGGGGGTTTGGCCATCACGGAGTAGGGCCTGTCAAGGCCCTTCAGGGATGCGAACGGGCTGGAAATCCCGTCGTGGGAAGCGCTCGTCGGGACGGAGAAGAATGCCATGTGCAGCTTGAAGGCAGCGAGCTTCCCCACGTCAACGCTCTTACCTCCCCCCACGCCGACGATGCACCCTGAGCCCGAGGCTGCGGCCATGACCCTGTCCACGTTCACCATGTCCGCGGCGACCACTTCGACCCAGACGGGCTCCTTCGGAAGGGCAGATTCAACAGCCTCCCTGACCTTTGAGGCCACGTTCGAACCCGAAGCGACGACGACCCTCTTCCCGGCGGCGGAATCCTTCAGGAACTCCCCGAGCTTCGAGATGACCCCTTCGCCTATGAGTACCTTGGTCGGGAGCTCCATCAGATGGTAGCCGGGGTCCACGTGCGGCGAGGCCTTCGGATGTGATTTAAGGACACTGCGGGCGAAAACGCTGGCAGAGGGCCTGTTTCATTGAGGGAATTCTCGAAAGATTAAATAGGCAACGGAGTCACGCCAGTTTTGTCCGTTCTGAAGAGGTTTGTGAACCCAATGTCACGAGATTTCAACAAAATAGGGGGGAAGACAGTGGCCTCGGCGACCTATCACGGCACCACCACGGTGGGGATGGTCTGTTCCGACGGCGTCGTCCTCGCCACTGACACCCGGGTCACCGCCGGGGGTTTCATCGCGCACAAGAGGGGGAAGAAGCTCCTCAGGATAGACGACAACATAGCAATGACGATATCAGGGGGCGTGGCCGACGCCCAGAACGTCGTCGACACCCTGAAGTACTACGTCAACATGTACAGGATCGAGAAGGGGAGGCCAATGCCCGTGAAGGCTGCGGCCCAGGTGGTCTCAAACATGCTCTTTTCGTCCCGGCTCTACCCGTACATCGCTGACGTCCTCGTCGGCGGAGTCGACCTCACCGGGGGGTCGCTGTTCAACGTCGACTTCTTCGGCTCAATGAATCAGGAGAAGGTCATAGCGACAGGCAGCGGCTCGCCCGTCGCCTACGGCATACTGGAAGCAGAGTTCAAGGAGGGGATGACAACCATGAAGGTGTACCCTCTGGCGGCGAAAGCGATTATCGCGGCGACGAGGCGCAACGTGGCAACAGGTGACCACTTCGACGTTGCGATCCTGGACAAAGAGGGGTTCAGGGAGTTACCGGAGCAGGAGAAGGACAAGCTCCTTGCTCAATTTACAACTGAAAATTAGTCTTGGAACAGAAAGCAAACGGCGCGAGCCTAATGGGCGCCATTCTGAACAATATCCCAGCGGAGGCTCAGATCACAAGGATAGAGTACGAGGGACCGAGGATAGCCCTCTACACCAGAAACCCAGCGTACCTCCACAAGAACAGTTACGTCATCTCTGAGATAGTCAACTCGCTGAAGAAGAGGGTCGTCACCAGGACGGAGAAATCGATCAGGAAACCTGAGAACGAGGCGAGGCAGGCACTCGCCAGGCTCTTCCCTCCCGAGGCAGGAGTGTCGAACTACTTCTTCGACGACGCACTGGGGGAGATCACCGTTGAGGCGGAGTCCCCCAAGGTCCTCTCGCAGGAAGCCGGCTTCGACCTGGGCGCCGCCATGGACCAGACAGGATGGAAAATCAAGGTGAGGAAGGCACCTCACATCAAGTCGACTGCGATTCAGAACGTCTACTATGCCCTGAAGACTGGGAGCGAGGAGAGGGAGAAGTTCCTCAGGGAGCTGGGGGAGGCGATATTCAGGCCGAGGATGGCGGCCGAAGAGCACGTCACAATCAAGACCCTCGGATCGTTCCAGGAGGTGGGGAGGTCCTGCATCCTGGTGGAGACGGCGGAGAGCAAGGTCATGCTCGACTGCGGGATTCACCCCGGGTCGAGAAACACCTGGGACGCCTATCCCCGACTCGACTGGGCCGACATCTCGCTCAGGGACATAGACGCCATCGTGATCAGCCATTCCCACCTCGACCACATGGGGTTCCTGCCGGCGATGTACAAGTACGGCTACGACGGCCCGGTCTACTGCACGGAGCCGACGCTCCCTCTCATGACGCTGCTGCAGAACGACTTCGTGAAGATCGCCCAGATAGAAGGGGGGAGGCTCATCTACGACCAGAAGGACATACGGAACGTCGTCCAACACACCATCACGCTCCCCTACGGCATGGTGACGGACATATCCCCCGACATCAAGCTCGTGTTCAACAACGCAGGGCACATCCTCGGCTCCGCCACTGTGCACCTGCACATAGGGGAGGGGGCGCACAACATCGTCTACACGGGGGACTACAAGTACGGGAGGACGCAGCTCTTCGACTCCGCGACCTGGAACTATCCGCGCGTCGAGACCCTGATTACAGAGAGCACCTACGGCGCCAAGGAGGACATAATGCCCGTCCGCGAGGAGGTGGAGATGAATTTCGTCAACGCCATCAACGGTACCCTGCAGAACGGGGGGAAGGTCCTCATCCCTATCCCGGCCGTGGGGAGGGCCCAGGAGATTCTGCTCGTCATAGACCAGTACATGAGAAACAAGGTCCTCGTCGAGGCGCCAGTCTTCACAGAGGGGATGATCTCGGAAGCGACGGCCATTCACGTCTCCTATGCAGACTACCTGTCGAGGGAGCTTAGGAGCAAGATACTGGACGATGGGGTCAACCCATTCAAGTCAGAATACTTCACGGAGGTCGAGCACCCCACCGACAGGGAGGAGGCCTACCGCGAAGGGCCAGCCATCATAATGGCAACGTCCGGCATGCTCGAGGGTGGACCCGTTTTGGACTACTTCGAGCATCTCGCGCCTTCGGAGAAGAACAAGATACTTTTCGTGTCCTATCAAGTCCAGGGGACCATCGGGCGCAGGGTCCTCGACGGAGGGAGCCAGGCGAGCCTGATGGACACCAACGGGAAGATCAAGATCGTCGACGTTAAAGCGTCGGTGCAGAAGATAGAGGGGTTCAGCGGCCACAGCGACTACAACCAGATCATACGCTTCGTCGGCAAGGTGAGGCCCAAGCTGCAGTTGGTGCTCGTGAACCATGGCGAGAAGCGGAAGACGGAGAACTTGGCATACGCCATCCAGAGGATATACCGCATACCTGCGATCCATCCTGCAGTGCAAGAAGCGATCAGGGTGTATTAGCGGACAGCCCGTTCTGTCCAACCCTACCATAATCGCTGGTTCAACCCTGGCCTAGCCCACGATCGATGTCAAAATCGACAGCCTCCTCCTTGCCTGTCAGCTTATACTCTGCGAAGATTTCCTTTACGAGTTTGATAGTTTTCTTGGCTCTCGCGACCCGGTCCTTCTCCGCATTGATTCCAATGATTCTCTCCTTTACTTCGTCGTAATACTCTCGCTTGATAGTAGCAATCTCGACGTTTCTGGCTGACGCATGCGACAGGTCATTAGGGTTGATCGTGACATGTGACCAACTCACGCTGGTGTAATGTGGCGTCTGCTTGAAGATGTATCCCTCACTTTCTTCCCAATAGAATTTCCTTTCCCCCAGATATTTCGACACCCATATCACATCACCTTCTATAGCCGCCCTGAATAACTCGTCACCAGAACCGCCATGTGCGCGATCCGCGTGCAGCACACGCGCGCTAACTTCGACCTTGGCTGCCAAAGCCCATCCTCCTCACGCCAAAGACTCCGTCTCTATCTCAGAATCCAATTGAGCTTTCGCCTTCTTCCATTCATTCTCAGCTTCCATGATGAGATTTAGTAGTTATGGACTCTAAAGACAGAACCGTCCTTCACGTCCAGTCACAACACTCTACCAGAATTACCTCATGAACCAACCATCCTCATCACGAACATCTGGTTTTAGGATTCTTGGGCGCCATTCGGGGACTTCCGACTAAGAGGGTCAGTTCTGAAGGTCAAATTCGTCAGCGCCAAGGGTCTATCGACTCAAGGGCGAACCCGAATCTCGAGCTGAAAGTGCCACCAAATGGGGGTTCGAATCCAGGCCGGGGCAGATTCCAAGCTCAGAGTGAACTGCTTTCGGCTGACGGAGGACGATTCAAGCTACTTCGGGGGTTCAAGGACGTACTTTTGAATCAGAAAATGCAAGTGCCGTTGCAGCTCTTAGGAAACATGTAGACCGTGCCGACGCCTTCTGACCGGGAGGCTGATGCATTGGATGTGAATCAAAAGCTGGAGCGCATTCAATAACCTGACCGAGTAAGCTTGAACCACTTCATTTGAATTTGGACCCGTCTATCTTCATCTCTCTCGCCTTGCTTTTCGGAATCGCGGCCATCTTCAG
>Ga0187803_10000929_pt1 | contig 11428 bp, 12 predicted proteins | sample NC_wetland_sal_i_2_FD_132425 | JGI IMG/M metagenome (GOLD analysis project Ga0187803, IMG submission 132425) | Wetland sediment microbial communities from Neuse River Estuary, North Carolina, USA - Control_3 | ecosystem: Environmental > Aquatic > Freshwater > Wetlands > Sediment | place: USA...
CCCGTGGCTATGACCAAATAGTCATTGTTGAGTGTCCTCCCGCTCCTTGTGGCTACCGACCTCGTCTTGAAGTCGATCTTCACAGCCGGGTCCTGAATGAAATCCACCTCCTTTCGAAGCAGTTCCGTTTCATCTTTCACGTACTTGTCTGGGGATGCTCCCTTGAATGCGATATCCAGGTTCCCTGGCTGGAATGGGTGTTTGAGGTGCTCCCCCACCAATTGGACCGACGCCAACCCGCCACGAATTTCATCCCGCAACTCTGAGGCGAGGAGGTTCGCAGTAAAAGTCCCCCCGTCTCCCGAGCCGACGACGACGACTCGCTGCATGGTCGCCTCTAACTCCTTTTCTTGGTGATTTTCACTACAATCCGGATGTAGCCCTGCTCGTCGATTATGTCCACCAATTCGTTCCCGCTCTTCTGCGCCCAGGCGGTGACGTCTGCCTTCGCAGCTGGGTCAGTTGCCAGCAGCTCGATGACGTCGCCAAGCTGAGAACTCCTGTAGGCCTTGAAGAGGTCTGTGATAGGCCCGGGGCAGAAGCTACCCCGGGAATCGATCACCTTGTGCTGTTCTATTGTCGACATCCGAATCACCTAGATGAAGATGATTTGCCCGCCTTCACCGAGCGACAGCATGGTTGCAGCCCCGACGACATCGTCGATCTCATCGATCAACGTGTCCTTCGGAGTTCCCATCACTTCCATTGTCGTCGAGCAGGCGTGGAGTTTGACGCCGAGGTCCTTGGCCGTCTTGAACATCTCTGGAACCGACGGCACTTTCGCCTTCGCCATCCTCCCGTTCATCATCCTGGTGGCCATGGCTGTCATCCCCGGTATCATCCCCAGTATGTTGGGCATCGGCATGCCTGGGTTGCCTACGGGAGCCACCTTCAGCGAGCCCACCGTCTTCTTGTTGACGGCGTTCAGCCCCCAGAAGGTGAAGAACATGTGAACTTCCTTCCCCATGGTCGCGGCCGTGGTAGCAATCATCAGGGCGGGGTACACCATGTCCATCGTCCCCTTCGACAGTATGATGAGCAGCCTTGAGGTCTGCTCGGCTTTCTCTTCAGTTCTCATCTGTGTTGCCTGTGCCATTCAATTCACGAATATTCGCGAATTCTAATGTGTTAATAAATCGCGAAGCCGTTTCTCAAGGTTGAAAAACGTCTGGGTGTCAAATGAACCTGACAGTCTGTCGAGGCGTTATCAGGACTGAAAATCATGTCTCCGTCTTTTAAGCAAGTTCAGGCAATTATCGTTCGTGCTACACCAACCCACTCGTATTATTGTCGGTTCCGATGGCATATGGTGCCCTCCGACACCTATGGTGGGCCTCTTCAGGGCATGGCGAAAGGCGAGCTTGGGGGACGTCATCGAACTCCGCACCACCGAGTCTGCTGTGGAGAGGGACGTGAAAGCTTGGGCGAAGAAGAGTGGCAACAAGTTGGTCGAAGTCACTCACGAGAAGAAATACACACGATTAGTCGTGCGCATCACTAAGAGGGGTAAGGAGATTGCGGAGTTGTCGGCGACGAAGGCGAATCTAAACGATCCTGACGAAACGAAATTAACGCCGAAGGCCAAACTCCAGCTTGTTACCATAGGCGGATTCACGATGGGCCTACGGACCCTCGAGCCAAGCTGGAGGTGGTCGGACTCGATGAGGCCTCTATCGAAGACAGAGACCTGCCGGGTACGCCACCTGGGCTACATGCTCTCGGGCCGCATGGGGTTCCTCATGGACGACGGTGCGAAGCTCGAGGTGGGTCCCGGCGAGGCATTCGACATCCATCCCGGCCACGATTCTTGGACAATCGGGTTGGTACCCGCCGTCTTTCTGGACCTGATAGGCGCTGTGGAAGACCAGAAGGCTGCCAAAGACGGCGAATGGAAGTAGGTCATGTGCCGCCGCTTTGAGTGCTCCAAGCTCGCCGATTCAGGGCGTTATCCTTAAGAACCGTCCGAAGACTTCGAGAATCTGATGAGCAGCAAGAAGGACAACGCACCAATGCCAGCGTCGAGCGCAGGTCTACTCACCTTCTTCAACGAAGAGACTCAGGGAGTGAAAATAAGGCCAGAAATAATCCTCATAGGCTCGATTTCACTGATAGCTGTCTCGATTGTCATCAACCTCGTCAAGTGATCGGAATCCAAAGCCCCGCTCGGCCACGGAAACCCTTGCGAGCCGCTACAGGCACCTCTTCGTCCTGCCGTCGGCCCCGCTTCTGACGGTCTACGGCGGAATAGCAACTTTCGCCCTCACAATCCTTTCCAGGGGCACCGCCGGGATACTCAATTTCATCCCCGCGGTCGTTGTGTTTGTCCTTTCGGGGTCCGCGATTTCAAGCGCGCTTCAGGTCATCGACCGTGGGACGATTGCCACCTTCCGACGGGCTCAGGCACTCCTGCTAGGAGGTGATATCCTATGGCTACTTATCGCAGCCGTGGGGGCGACCTACGCCTGGTCTTCCGGGTCGTCAATTTCCTTGACCAATGCCCTGCTCTTCGGAGCTTTCGTCTGCACCGGCTTCGAGTTCCTAGTGATCGACGGGGCCTTCGAGAAGAACGCTCCGCTGTCCCTCGTCCTCGCAGTCATTCATCCTGCCTCGACCGTTGTCATCATCAGGCTCCCCGAGCTATCAAGTCGCTTCGATCTCATTGCCACTTCGAGCGGGGTCATCGCGCTTGTACTGTTCGTTGCTTTCCCCATCCTGCTGAGGAGCAGGAAAACGAGCCTCGGCCATGACGCTCTGAGCCTGTTCCAAGCTTTCATGAAAACTTGGACGGCGGGGCGTTCCGACGAGCTGGAGAAAGTGATCGTCGACCATTCGGAAGAAGCCGAAGTCACCACGAAAGTCCTCCGCTTCAGAACAAAGGCGGGCGACACATTCTTGGTGCTACCTGGCGTGCACCCCGGACCCTTCCATCCAGTCGGCAGCTACGACCTCCCCGGCGTTGTCTCCAAGGCCTTCAAAGAGCTGGGTCCTGTGATGACGCTCCATAGACCTGGAGGTCACGAGCGGAACCTCCCCACAAGGGCGGAGACGCTGAAGTATGCATTGAGCGTGGGCGAGCTGGCGCGGTCCATAACCCCTGATGACAAACGAGCAGTCTTGAGAGGCCCTGAACACGCCCAGGTCGGCAAGGCCGCGGCCTGCGCCTTGGCTTTCTCCGAGGACATGATCATCACAATATCATTCGCTCCGCTCGGATCGGACGACATCGATACCCGGGTGGAAGCTGAACTCGCGAAGTCTGCGTCTTCGATGGGCTTCGATCTTTCGGTCGTCGACGCCCACAATTCTATCGACCACAATCTCGAGTCTCCGGTGACGGACGATCCAGGATGGAGCCAGCTGTTTGAAGTGATTGGCAGGGCGAAGCCTGAACCTTTCGGAGTGGCATACTCTCATTCAAGCGAAGTTGGTTTTGTCGGCGGAAGCGACCTCACTGAGAACGGCATAGGCCTGTTCCTAGTCCAGACGGAGGGAACGAAATCTGTACTTGTCCTTGCCGATGCCAACAACTCAACCCCCAACATGAGAGAGGAGGTGGCCAAGGCCCTCGAATCTTCTGGCTACGGACTAATCGAATTCTGTACCTCTGACAGCCACAACCTCGCGGCCCGGGGGTTGACGGTGGAACGGGGGTATGAGGCCCTGGGCGAAGCCACGTCCACCAAGTCAATAGCGGACCTAGTGATCAAGATGGCGAAGCTCGCCGACACCAGACTCGCTCCCGCCGATTACGGCTCTGCAAAGATGGAGAGCAAAGTCAAAGTCTTCGGTTCCAAAGCCCTGGAGGAGTTTGCAGCTATAACGCAGTCCAGCTCCAGGTTCTCCCTAGGCTACTTCAGGTTCTCAGTCGTTGTCGTGGCGGTACTCTCCGCCGCATCGATACTCTTCTAGGAAACGGATTTAGACGCTCTCCCGGCTACGACCAACCATGAGCGGGAGAAGAGGCGTCTTCATCGCCATCGAAGGGATCGACGCAGTTGGCAAGAAGACCCAAACCTCCATAACAAAGTCGTGGCTTGCCTCAAAAGGCCTCGCAGTCCGAACACTCTCCTTTCCGGCCTACGAGACCGTCATAGGGAGAGAGATCAGAAAGTTCCTCGCCGGGACAGTCAGTTACCCCCCGCAGGTCAGGGCAATGCTCTATGCCGCTAACCGGTGGGAGAAGAAGGCGGACCTTGAGGTGATTCTTTCAAGGAACGACGCTGCCATTGTGAACAGGTACACGGGGTCCAATTTGGCCTACGGTCTTTCGAGCGGACTTGAGCTCGAATGGTTGCTTAACCTCGAAGAGGGGCTCCCCGAACCCGACCTCGTCCTCGTCTTGGATGCCTTGCCTGCTAAACTCGTCCCCAGACGTGGTGACAGCAAAGATTCCTACGAGAGGAACATCAACCTCCAAGAGAGCGCGAGACGTGCTTACCTCAAACTTGCCCCGAAATTCGGGTGGACCGTGGTTGACGCCCAGGGGACGATCGACGAGACGAGTCGGACCATCATCACCGCGGTCTCCAAAGCCCTTGAAAGCCGTCGAGGTTCAGTGTGAGGCCAGTCGCAAAGGCGAATAAGACGCCTATTCTACTCTTGAAGCAGGCTTGACGCTCAAACCTGTGGCGGAAATCAGGGATCCGGTCCATGGCTACGTCAAGATGACAGAAGTCGAGCGCGAACTCATCGACTCCCCTTTTGTCCAAAGATTGAGGCGAATCCACCAGCTCGCCGGGTCGTACCTCGTCTATCCTGGGGCGACGCACACCAGGTTCGAGCACGTCGTGGGTGCGATGCACGTGGCCGGCCAGATAGCCGAGTCGTTGGCGCGTGATTCTGAGATGCCAGCCGACCAGATCCAGGAAGTAAGGATAGCCGCTCTCCTGCATGATGTCGGCCACGGCCCCTTTTCCCATATGTACGAAGAGGTCCTTTCAGAGAGTAATAGGGCCTCACACGAGGATATCTCTCAACGCGTCATATTGGAGACATCTATACGGGACATCCTCAATAGAAACGGCTTCTCTCCCAAGAAGATGTCCGAGTTCGCTGTAGGCAGGCAGAGGACGAAATCACCATTCATGAACGAAATCATTGCGGGGAGCCTGAGCGCGGACATGATGGACTATCTGCCGCGCGATTCGTATTTCACGGGCGTCGAATACGGCAAGGTCGACGCCCAGAGGGTGATAGACTCCCTCCACGTCGCAGAAGGGCACCTGGTCATAGACGACGCCGCCCTCTACGCCTTTGAGGCCCTACTGCTCGCCCGCTACGAGATGTTCAAGGCCGTTTACTTCCATAGGACCGTGAGGGCGGCCGAGGTCATGCTCGTCCGTTCGATGAAGCTCTCAGACAGCGTCCTCGGCCTGACAGACCTCTCCGACCTTGGAAGATACCTGGAGCTGACGGACGAGGTGGTCCTCCAAAAACTCGTGAACTTGGAGCCTTCGACCCCAAGGCTCAAGGAGGCCAGGCGGCTAGCAACCGACTTCAGGGACAGGAAGCTGGTAAAATGTGCCTTCGAGAAGGTCGTCCAGAGGAAAGAACGGATTGTGGGGAGGCTCTTCGCTGACGAGGACGCTCGGGCGAAGACAGTTTCTGATATAGCGAAGGCAGCCAAGGTCGACCCGGACCATGTGTACCTCGACGTTCCGACCACCCCCTCGATCCCTTACACGTACTCGAAGGAGGCCCTGAGGTTTGTGGGCCTGCTGAGGGTGGAGGGGAACAGGCGCATAATAGAAGCGATGCCACTGAAGAAGCTGCCGCTTGTAGGCTCCATAGCCGGCTTCATGGACGTGCTACGAGTCTATACGACAGCCGAGAGCAGGTCTGCAGTACAGAAGGTCGCATCCCAGTTCTTCAGGGACCAAAACTTCGTCGCGAGAGTCACAAGCTGATAGTGGTCGTAAAATAGCTGTATCGCCTCTGAGTTTGTGGGCATAGAGGGCAGGTTCGCCTACGAATCATTCCGTCCAGGACAGAAGGAACTGTCCCAGCGCGTCTACGAAGGCTGTCTTGAAGGTGGGACACTAGTTGCCGAAGCCATGAGCGGATTCGGGAAGACTGCTGCAGTACTGACCGGAGCGCTATCGGCTGCCGAAGAGACTGGCTGCAGGGTAGTCTATGCCTGCAGGACGAAACGGCAGATCAACCGTGTAATGGAGGAGATTGGTAGGCTACAGAGGAGGCACGCATTCAAGGCCGCATCAATGCTCTCGAAATTCGACTACTGTCTCCTCAGGCGCAGGAGGGCTGTCCCACGGGAATCGTTCGGCTGGTACTGCACTTTCAACGTCAGCAACAACCTCTGTTCGTATTTCCTGAACGTCTCTCTCAGTCAGGAGTTCGACCGCCTCGCCAAAGAAGTCCTTTTCATGGCTCCCCACCACGCCGACCTCGTCGAGAAATCCGAGGCCATCCACGTCTGTCCGTACGAGGTGGCTAGGCTCGCCATGGCGCAAGCTGGGGTTGCCGTCATCCCCTATCAGTACGCCTTTGACCCGAAGGCGACGCCGGTGCTCTTCGACAGAAACTCGGTCGAAATGAGGAAGACGATGCTGGTGGTGGATGAGGCGCACAACCTCAGGGACTTCTTCAGAGGCCTTAACTCCGCCACCATGACCCTGGATCAGGTCAGGGGCGCAGTCAGGGAAGCGAGGGCCATGCTGATGGAAGAAGCGGCAGAATCGCTGGAGGCCCTGAGGCTGACGTTGGAGTCGGTGATGGAAGAAAACCACGGATGGATGCTCGACAGGGCTTCTGTCCTCGACCGGTTCCGCGACGAGAAGGGAGCGCCGTGGCTTCAGAACTTGGCGCTTGAGCTTAGCGCAAGTTCGGGCGTGGCATGGGGTTCCATTATCCACGAAAGAAAGCTCCCATCTTTGATTTTGCGAGTCGGAGAATTCCTTGTCAGGCTTTCCTCATCGAGCGGGACGGTCCTTGTCAAGTGGGAAGACACATTCGGCTTAGTCGACCCGGACCCTGTCAGGGGCCTGGCAGAACATCTGTCAGAGTTCAGGAGCTCTACCCTTCTTTCGGCTACAGTCAATCCATCCTCTGTCTTCGCGAGGTCGTTGGGCCTCGAGCCAGATAGGGTGAAGATGTACAGCGCGTCAGCTGAACTTCTCGTCACAGTGAGGGCCGTTGTGGACACCGGCACATCCACTCGCTATAAAATGCGTAGTCCCGGAATGTATTCGAAGATATCGGACAGAGTCGCCGCGGTGATCAACTCGACAAGCTCTGGGGTAGGCGTCTTTGCGCCCTCCTATTCCATCCTGGGCGTAATCTTCGAGATGGTTTCGAAGAAGGTTACTGAGAGGCACATGGTGGCCGAGGCCCCTGGTCTTTCGAACGAGCAGGCTGAAGAAATCTTCGACTCGTTCAGGGCGTCGGACGACTCGGTGCTCTTTGGGGTCCAGGGTGGACGCTTTTCCGAAGGGGAGGATTTCGATGGCGGAGCAATGGGGACGGTGGTGGTAGTCGGCCTCGCGCTCCCGCCTCCATCCCCCATGATGTATGCAGAGTATGCGTGTCTCAAACGGGCAGGGGAACCGGACTCCTATCTTATGCTCACCAGGCTTCCGGCCCTGCGCAGAGCCTTCCAGGCAGCAGGGAGACACGTGCGGAGGCCGGGAAAACGAGGACTCGTCTTCTTTCTTGACGAGCGCTTCGCCACCGCCGCAGCCAGGGAGCTCATGCCGTCCTGGCTCAAAAAAGACCTTGTGGTGGGCAATCTTTCCCCAGAATCGATCGAATCGGTCAGCCGCGAATTCTGGTCGTCCCGCGATTGACGACCCCGCCCTTCCTGAAGGCAATCTTCGCGGCCGATACCTGGTCCCGCTGTACCCCCTTCATCTTGGAGCTCCTCGTGGACGTCCCCGATTCGTCCACCACCTCTATGGTCGCGCCGGGAACTTCCTTTCTGAGCCCTTCCACCAGTCTAGCTGCCATCGGCCTGTTACCATTCCCGACCCTCACTAGAAGCCTGCCCGACGGGACCCCTCTGGCGAATGCGCCCACCCTCGAACAGACGGCTCCCAACGAGTCGAAAGTGTTGAAGGCAAGCTTGGTCTGGCCATAGAAGACCGCCAGCCCGGTCCTTTTACCCGGGTCGACCCCCACGAGCAAAACATCCTCGCTACCGGTTAACCTCGACACGATCTGCCCCTTCAATATCCCAGGGTTCTCGTCCAAGTCCTCCAGGGCGAGCGCCCTGTCGCCGAACTGCCACGCCTCGTCTGCCGAAGTGAGCACGAGTTCACACTCCCGGAGGTCGGAATTGGGAAGGATGCTGGAGAAAGGCAGCCCCGCCCGTCTCAGCCTTGAGACGAGGGCGTAGTATGCTCTTGCCTTCGAAGTAGCCACGCAGATCCGGTCCACTTTGAAATACCAACATCAACACCCAGGTTGGCCTAATGAGCTTTAGCCAGGAGCGGGCCCAGTCGTTCTTCAACCCTCTAATCGGGAGAACGACTACTTTCTTGCTAGAGGGGAGGCAGACCAACCTGCAGTTCGCCCGTACCATTGCGGGGTTCCTCTCGCAAACCAACGACACATGTGTCATCATGGACCTCGATGCTCTCTATTCATCGAACGCCGATCTCATCCTCTCGCCGCTGAACGAGGAATCTGCCAAATCCGCGGTCGTCCGGGTCCCCGACCCCGGTGCTGACATCGAGGCGGAGTTTTCTTGGCTCTTCGAGGCGCGGCAGAGGTTTGTTGTCATCGACAGCCTGAACAGCTTCTACCATCTGATTTCCATGGAAGACGGAAGTTCCCGAAGCAGGAAGCTCGCGTTCGCCGTCGCGAGTCTTGCCTACCTCGCTAGAACCAACGGCAAGGCCGTGATCTTGACCATGTACAGACGGGAGGGGTTCAACCGCGTTGGCACCGGCAGGTCAATCACCAGCTTCTCCGACGTGACAGCATCAGTCGAAATCAGGGACCATGAGCTGATAGTCAGGGCCGAGCGCGGACACGCTTGGCCTGGCGGAAGATTCCTTACCCGAATCCCTTGAGTAGAGCCATGTCGATGCCCGTGAACACCGACACTATGATCAGAAGGAGTGCCAGCCCTAGGTAGAGATTGACAGTCCTCGTCCGGACCGTCTGCCTCCCGCTGAGGTAGGTGAGGTAGATGCCTGCGGCTCCTACGACAATCACGAAGGCGTCAACAATTGCCTCAGGGATGGTCTGAGCGCTTGCGCCAGGATATGGGATGTAACTCTGATTTGATACTGGGAACACGACCGCATTGATGAATCCTGCCATCAGCGCCACTAGGAACAGCACGTACAGGGCCTGAATCAGGCCCCCTCCCCTAGTCAGGGATGATACCAGGCCCAGCAACCAATCCTTCAGAGCCCCTACGGTCCTCTTGTATGCAGACTCCAACACTTCTCGAATCATCTAACCACCTTGTAGAAACTCGGCTATCTCCTTGGCCCACTGGCCCGTTTGAACGTTGCGTTTAACATTATCCAAATAGTCTTTCCATTCGATTCTACCATAGGCCTTCACCCAGAGGGGGTATGAGGCCTGCACCCTGGCCTTGGCTGCCGAATGATAATCGCACAAGTCTAGGTCTTTGGCCTCCCTGCCACAGATGGGGCACTTCATCGCTTCCTCTTCCCAGGACGGTCGGGGTTTACGCAGAGCCTCCAGGGGTGCCCGCCTCCCATCACGTAGACTGATGGCCAGGAGCAATACGCGCATTCCTTGGATGCCGCCTTGATTGTCCCTTTCTGCGGAAGAGGGGCCGAGGCACGGCACCCCGACGAGTAGTTCGAGCACCCCACGAACCTCTTCCCAGTCGACTTCGATCTTATGATTCTCAGTTGCCCGACCTTGCAGACTGGACATCTTCCTAGCACAAACGACTTCGCCACAGCGCTCGTCAGGGCCGAGTCTATCTCACGTCCTACCATTTCCTCATTGGCGCTCAGCTCCGCCAGCTGGCTAGAGATGGATCTCACAGTCTCCCTCAGGAGCGAGGCCTCTCCCTGAGAGCCCCCTTCGACATCCTCCAGCTTCGATTCTATGTCCCGGGTGAGCTCGACCCCTATGATTGATGGCGCGTACTTGGCCAAGATCTCGACGACAGACAACCCTAGGTCTGTCGCCTCCATGCTCTCCCCTGTGACGTAGCCCCTCCCCAGAAGAGTGGCAATTATGTCAGCCCTCGTCGCTTTGGTCCCAATTCTCTCCTTCTCCATCTTCTCTAGGAGGCTGCTCTGATTGTACCTCGGGGGCCTCTGCTCGAATTTCTCCTCCACCATCACGTCGACGACCTTGAACCTGTCCCCTTCTGAAACTGCAGGGAGCTCGACATCCCTGATTCCGGTGTACCTCCCGTAGTACTTCATCCATCCGGGGAAGACGGTCCTCCCACCGGAGAGCCTGAACTCGTGCTTGCCTACAGTCAACGAAACGTCGACCAGTTCCCTGCGGGCCGAGGGGCCGAACGAGGCCAGGAACCTCCTTACTACAAGGTCGTAGACGGAGGATTCCGACGGGTCGAGCCGTCTCCTGGGCCTTTCTCCAGTCGGGTGGACAGCCGGGTGTGCAGGGTCAGACTTGGCCCCCTGAACAGGTTTCGGCTCGCCCTTGAGGAGCTCGGCAACATGGGTGGAGTATTCGTGGATTCCTCCGACGCCCTCCAGGATCTTCCTGTAGTTTATGGACGGCGGGAGCCTCTGGCTCCCAGTCCTCGGGTATGAGACCAGAGCGCCGAGGTAGAGCCTCTCTGCTAGCTGCAGCGTTCTGCTGGGCGAGTACCCGAATGCCTTGTATGCCTCCTTCTGCAGGTCGCCGATGTTGAACGGGACAGGCGGCCCGACCTGAACCACATGCCTGCGAACAAAAGTGGCGGCGGCTTCCTTCCCCCTGCAGTCTTCCCGGACCCGATCTGCGACAGACTTGACCTCAACTCTCTCTTTTGAGTAGCCCGCCGTGATTTTCCTTCCATCCTTCTCGAAGGACCCAGAGGCCCTCCAGTAAGGTAAAGGCACGAACTCGCGTATCTCCAGCTCTCTCTGCACCAGGAAGTCCAGAGTCGGGCCCTGAACCCTCCCGACGCTGACAGTCCTGTACCTGTGTCCGGAACTCAACGCGGACTGCGAGAGGGCCCGCGAGAGGTTCACCCCCCAGATGAAATCAATCGCATGCCTCGCCCTCCCGGCTCGAGCCAATCCTTGAACAGCCTGGGGATCCAGGTCTTCGAAGGCCTTCAGCAAATCCTCCTTCGTGAGGGTGGAGAACTTCGCCCTCAGGGCAACTCCTTCCTTGCCCCCGCAAGCGTACCTCAGAAGGTTGAACCCGATTGTCTCTCCTTCGACGTCGAAGTCGCAGGCGTTGACGAATTTGGAGGCCCCTGCTGTGAGCTTCCTTATCGCAGATATGCGCCTTGCCGCGCTCG
>Ga0187803_10000930_pt1 | contig 11426 bp, 9 predicted proteins | sample NC_wetland_sal_i_2_FD_132425 | JGI IMG/M metagenome (GOLD analysis project Ga0187803, IMG submission 132425) | Wetland sediment microbial communities from Neuse River Estuary, North Carolina, USA - Control_3 | ecosystem: Environmental > Aquatic > Freshwater > Wetlands > Sediment | place: USA...
CACGCCGCCGCATGCACCCGGTGACGTCAGGTTTACGTTGAAGTCGTCCGTCAAAAGGTGGCTGCTGCGGGCGCCTGCATAGCCTACCGTCAGGAGCACATCGCCGGGGAGTTGGCGCTCAATATTGAGATTAAACTGCTGGATCCGGCCCTGTTTGAAGTTGAGGTTCTCGGCATTCCAGTTGCCTCCGAATCCCGTAGTTCCAGCGGGTTCTGTCAGGAGCGCAAAGCCTTGCGAGATGCTGTATCCCTGTGCGGGCGTGAGGCTACCGTCGGCAAAGAAACTGCCGTTCGCGGACTCTTCCCAGTAGGGCGGATTCTGCCACAAGCCTTGAGCGCCCTGGTTCCATGAAGAGTCATGATAAATCGAATATCCGAGGCGGATGGCGGTCTTGCGGTCCCCCGGGCTCCAGGCAAGGCCGAAGCGCGGCTCGAAGGCCGTCATGTCCGTGGCGATGCCCACGTGAGGACCGGAGTTCCTGCCGGCCACAAACCAATTGCCGGTTTGGTAGTCAAGGTTGGACTGGCGATTAGCCTCCTCGGTGATGGGCGTCACGATGGCCCAAGCCAAACCGAGATTGACCGTGAGGTTGGGGGACACCCGCCAATTGTCCTGGAAGAACGGACGATACATTTTCCAGCGGCGGCCGGTGACCGCGCCCTGGAAGTTCTGATCGTGAAGAGCGAGGTCGGCAAGACCCAGCAAGAAATCCGCCATATTGTCGCCGGTGCCGGGGGTGCCCGTCGGCGTTGCCGTCCAGCCATTGCTGAAGATCCAGAATCCGTCCTGGAAACCTTCAGCCAGCACGTTCATCTGATTGCCGCGGACCTGCCCGCCGAACGTCATCTCGTGCTTGCCCCGAATCATGTCAAACGAGTCGGCGATGGAGAAGACGTTGGTCCCGCCTTGAAACGGCGTATAGCCGCGGTCACCCAGAGGCCAGTACGGTCCGCTGACCTCCGTCGAAACCAGCCCGCAACTTACTCCGCCCAGGTTGGCGCCGGGAATGCCAAGCTTCTGCGATTCGCACGATCCGTTGCCAAACGAAAGAATATGGTTAAAATCGCGATTAAAGCCGGCCGTCACTTTGTTGACGCTGCTCGCTGAGAAAACGTGAGTCTCGGAGAGCGCGGCATTCCGGCTGTGGTCGGCAAGGCTTTGGGTACTGGCGAAGGCGCCAGCCTCGGCAAATCCCGGCGAGCCGCCCGGTTGATAGTCCGTCGCCTGATCGTAACTGAAGCGCGCGTAGAGTGAGTCCTTGCTCGAGAAATTGTGATCAACGCGGAGATCCGCTTTACCTTCCTTGAAGTTCCTCACGGGAACGTTGCTGTAGTCGTTGACCAACGTACCCGCGATGTTGGGGTTGGGGTAGAGAGCCGCCATGTTTGAGGCGATGGTATTGATCAGGCTTTGCGGAATCTTGTTGCAAGCCTTACCCGCCGCCTGAATTCCTGCCGAGTTGGTAGGCTCAGGATTGCCGCTAGTGTCGCACATAAAGGGCTGGCGAGTGGTCACGCCATTCACCGTCTGAGTGCTGTATGGGTTGTACAGTTGCGTTATGCCAAGGAACGGTTCGGAGAAGTCCCCGGTTCGCTCTTTCGCGGTGGGCACGGTTCTCAGGAAGGTAAGGCCCTCGAGGCTGCGCTTGCCCTGATAATCGAAGAAGAAGAATGTCTTGTCCTTCTTGATGGGACCTCCGAGTGTGCCACCGAACTGGTTCTGCTTGAACTCTCCGCGATTCGGCGCAAAAAAGTCACGGGCGTCGAGTGACGTGTTGCGCAGGAACTCGAACAAGCTCCCGTGAAATTGATTGGTGCCGGACTTCGTTGTAAGCAGGACGGTCGGTCCGCCCCTCGTGCCATATTCCGCCGAATAATCGTAGGTGAGGACTTTGAATTCCTGAAGAGCGTCAATATCCGGCAGGATGGCGATTCCGCCCGCCGTCAGTTCGTTGTTATCCACCCCGTCGAGAAGCCAGTCCGTGCTGTTGGCGCGCGATCCGCCGACCGATAGGGAGAAAGAGCCGCGAATCGCTACTTCGCTACTGCCGCCGGTGGTGAAGAAACTATTGGGATTGGTCTCCGACACGGTCCCCGGCGTCAGCGTTGCCAGTTGGACGAAGTCGCGGCCATTGAGCGGAAGCTCGGCCACCTGCTGCGATGTGATCACCTGGCCGAGCGAAGCATTGGAAGTTTCCACGGCCACGGCGCTCGCGGAAACCTCCACGGTCTGCTGCACGGTTGCCAGATTCAGAGTGAAGTCGACTTCGCGGCTTTCGTCCACCTGGAGTCTGATGTCCTTCTGTTCGACGGTCTGGAAACCCTGCGCGCTGACTCGAAGCGTGTAGACGCCGATGGGCATCAGCGGCAGCAGAAAGTGGCCCGACGCGTCGGCTTTAGTCTCCCGCGCGATTCCGGTCTCTTGCGATATGGCGGTCACGGAAGCACCGGGCACGAGCGCGCCGGTGCGGTCTTCGACCACGCCGGTCAGGCTTCCCGTCGCTTGGCCAAAGAGGTTGGGAGCAGCAATCAACAGGAACGAACAACAGAACACGCCGAGAATCACTCTGCGCATGAACACTCCTCCCCTTCCACGGTTTTACTCCGTCCAGTCGTGAAAGGACCCTCGATCGGTTGTCTCAACGTGGAGAATCCAATGCTCACCCGCCGCACATTACTTTTAACCGATCTTCTGATTCGCTGTCAAGGACGCGGAAAAAAGAGCGCGGAAAAAAGTCAGTGGATGGTGGTCAGACGCTCAACCTCGCGACGTTCTTGTGCGGCTTTCGCAGCTTCGCCAACGTTATCGTAAGTTTCCTCCAGCAGCCGGTGCGGCTCCGAATCCTGCGGCCGTAGGCCGGAAGCCTCATTCAGATACCGGAGAGCGTCCTTATATTCCTGGCGCCCGAGACTCGCCTTCGCCAAAAGAAGCGCAACCTGGTAGAGATAATCGGCGGTCGCGGCATCATCCGGATTCAGTTGGTGCGCGCGGTGCAAGGTCTCGTAGGCCGGAAGCTGATCGCCCAATCGGAATAGCACAATCCCGAAGAGTGAATGCACGGGATACAAATCCGGCCACCGTTCCACGGCCTTCGCCAGTGGAGCGCGCGCGTCCTCGAAGCGTCCGAGCCGGACCTCATCCAAGGCGAAGTTGTAGAGCATTTGTGGGGAATTCGGTTCCAGTTCGGCAGCGCGCCGCAGCGGCTCCAACGCTTCCTGATAATCACCGTGCTGCCCGTAAAGCGTGCCGAGCATGGTGAGTTTCTCCGCGTCGTTGGGATCAAAGAGCCGAACGCAAACCTGGCGCGCCTCGTCGAGAGAACTTATCTCCAGCTTTCTCCCGCACTCCGTTCTCTGCTGGCTTGCCTCGGTGTCGCGGTGGCGCAGCTCATCGGCCAACTCAACGGCCTTTTGCGCCTCGGCTTTTCGGCCCTGCTGTTGGTAGAGCTGCGCCAATCGCTCCTCGACGTGATAATCGCGCGGAGCGATCTCCGCGGCCCGATGCAGCCACGTTTCTGCCGAAGCATAATTGCGCTTCTTGAGATAGGCGCTGCCGAGATAATAAGCGGTGTCTGGAAAAGGCGGCTTTGCGGCCGCCTCGGTCAGGTTTTGGATTGCGGCATCGATGTTGCCCTGATCGAATTCGACGCGGCCCAGGTAATAGAAAACGTTGGGTTGATCTCCGGTTTGCTTTCGTATCACCTCAAATTCTTGCTTCGCCTCATCGAGCCGCCGCAATTGATAAAGCGCCACGGCCAACGGAAATCGGGCGCGCATCACCAAGCTTGGGTCGAGCGCTAGCGCGGCTCGAAACTCGCGAACGGCATCATCAAATCGCTCGTTCCTTAGGTCTTCGTAGGCTCTTCCCAGGCGGGACTGGGCCTCACCTTTCGACGCGGACTGCGCCGGTCGGCTCTCGGGTTGATCTTCGGGAAATGCGGACGAGCTCACCGCAAGCGCACCAATCAACGCGGCCAACACAAGCTTATTGAGCATGGCTTTCAAATCGCAAATTTCAAATCTGAAATTTCCAGGTCCGAGACCACCCATTGTAGCTCACGTCCGGGACCCTTCCACACGAAGACACAAAGACACCAAGAAAGCAATCTTTGTGCCTTCGTGACTTGGTGTTGACGGTTTTGGCCGTGCTCCTATAGAAGATTGCAAATTATAGTGACACACCTGTTTGTAGCGGCGGTCTCCGACCGCCGGGGTTTCGGCGCTCAGAGAGCGCCGCTACAACGAATGACCGTCACTATGATTTGCAATTCTCTGTAAGCTCATCACACGACGGAGTGACGGACATCACTGCGAAACGCGAGTTTGTCTGAGACGGTGCGGAGACAGCACTCCATTTGGGCTCGAACTCGAGCGAGGCGAACCGTGCCACTGTGTGACTGCCGCAAGCTGCTTCAAGAAGTAGCCGACGCGCTGGAAACGCTGCACGCCACGCGGCAAGAGCAGATCCTCTATCTCACCGAGCCGCCGTTTACGCCGGCTGACCAGGATTTCCTCAGCGAAGCTCTGGGCCGCGGAGCCATCACGATTTTCTCCAACGATGCCAATGCCAGCGCATGGCTGGAAACCAAGGTTCCATGTGTTTGGTTGGGCGAATATCGCGACGGCATCGAGCGGGTTGTCCTCAGAACCATCGAGATCGCCCCTTATCCGCCGCTGGCCGCGTGGAGAAAAGAGTCTGTCCACGAGGCCGTAGTCAAGCTGCAAGAAATCCTGGAGAGCGCAGCCAGGTGATTCAAGGGCGAGCCCCAACGGATAATGGACGAGTGGCAAGGCACTGCTTGCACGCCGGGCTCAGGCCGCGGAGTACCGTTCCGTGTTCGGCGCAGATAGCCCGACCGCATAGCGTACAGCGAAAGTGGGCGCGGCGGTTGCAGTCGGCGCATCGGTTGCGCCACGGCAGCACAACATAGTCGATGATAAGACGGTCGAAAGCGGGGGAAATAATTTCCAGCGGCGTGCGGTGGTAGCGGACGTAAATCCAAATGACGATTGCAAAGATGAACAGCATCGCGAGCGGTTGAAAAACTGACTGCACAATCCAGCCAGGAACATGGTGTCCGAGATTCACCACGGTGGCGCTGAATGGCGCCCACGGACGCATATCCCATGGAACGCTGAAGTAGTCCTCCACAATGTGCGCGGCGAAGGCGAACACCACCAGCAGCCAGACGCGCGGGCGGCGCCAGAAAAATACTCCCGCCAGCGGAATCACGGCCAGCGCGCTGCCGGCATTGTGAAACAGCATGTGATGGTAGCGATAGTACGCATCGCTGCCGCCGAGGAGCGAGAGGCCATCCAGATCGCACGCCGCGCCCGCCAGCGCGACGGCGGCGCGCTCGCGCCGATTCAACTCGGTCCAGTGCGCGAACCACCAGCCATATTGCAAGTGTGCAACCGGACTCAGACCCCGCCTCCGCGATTGACGCTGCTCCCATGATAGCTGATAATCGCGCCTCCTGGTGAACTTCGCGATTCAAACTCCGACTTCTCGCGTTGCGCATGGCCAGCGGCGCGCGCGCGCCGAAGAGAGAGCGTGATGGCCTTGCGACGGTTTGTTCCTCCAGCCTGGGCCGCGGCCTGGGGCGCCTGCGTTGTCTTCGCTCTGCTCGCGCTCTCGATTCCCCTCCCTTCTTATGAGCTTCAGTATCTCCGAATCAACGACCGCTTCGGCGTGCCGCTGTGGGTGATCGTTTATGTTCCCAATCCGGCGCGATTCCAGCGCGCGCCCGCGGCGGTGGTTTGCCAGCCCATCAACGATTCGCCGGAGTACGGGCGCATGCTTGACCTGGAGCTGGTGAAAAGTGGATTCGTAGTGCTCACCTTCAACTGGCGCGGCCGCGCGCCGGAAGAGAATCGCCAGGTGCTGCGCGTGCGAACGCAGGAGACTCTGCGCGCCGACCTGGCGGCAGCCGTGGCTTACCTGCGTTCCATGCCTGAAGTTGATCCGGACCGCGTCGTCCTGGCCGGGCACTCGGTGGGTGGAACACTGGTGATAGAAGCGGGAATGGCAGACCCGAAGATTGCCGCCGTCGCCTCCATCGGCATGGACGCTGACGTCACGCCGAGCGAGCCACGCAATCTTCTGTGGGCCGTCGGACTCTACGACGAGTTTCGCGAAGGGCTGGGCCACATGCGCCGAGTCTTCACGGCAAGCGCCTCGACCGACGCGCGCGAAGACACGACAGTGGGCGACTTCGCGCGCGGCACGGCGCGGCGCTTGGGCGTCTCGCCCACCTCGGACCATTTCACCGAATTACAGGACCGCGAAATCCACCGCGAAGTGATCGACTGGTTCGAGCAAGCCGTCGGATATCCTGAGGGCGCGAGGACCAGCGTTGCGGCAACGATGGAGACGCGCGCCTTGTATCTGGCGATCGCATGGCTAGCGGCCATTGCCGGCCTGTTCCTCACGTTTCGGCGGTTCGTTTCCGCCCGGAGCGATCGCGCTCGAATCTGCCGCGCGGCCGTTGCGACGGCCTTGCTCGCCATGGTGCTGCTCACGCGCGTGCGCGGTCTCGCCTTCCTTCAGGCCAGCAATGGCATCTTCGCGCTCTTCATTTTTGCGCTGTTCTGTGGTTCGCTTTCTTCGCTCGATGACGAGACGTTCGCGCGCGGCTGGCGCCTCACGGCTCGTGCGGGATTGGTGCTGTGGGTGAGTTTGCTCGCCACCTTCATGGTAAACAACATTCCGTACTACGTCCAGGTTCCGCGTTACCTCGCAGCCTTTCCGATCTTCGCCGTTCGGCATCTGCTCGACCTCGCGGACGGCTATCTGCTCAACTACCCGCGCCCGATTTTGTTCTCGATCTACGATCCGCAACAACTCGTGCTGCGTTGGTGGGTGTATGCGGTGATGATCGCCGTGATTCTCTTTCCGGATTGGCTGGCGTGGTTGGCCGCGAGATTGCGGCGTTCGCGTAGGTCGACCGCCGCCGCTGCGCGAGCCCGAATCTCGCCAGTCAGCCTAGCCATCCTGACGCTCTTGCTCTTGTTCCTCGCCAGTGTAGTCGTGCTCCGGCTTCAGCAAGGCTTTCTGACCGGAGAAAGCGCCCGCGCTGCATCTCAATATATATTACGATATGGAATATTACCTATTATAGTATTTACAATGCTCTGGAGAAAAGTTGGAAGGAAAGGTATCAGGGCGGCGGGGGAAACCAGGAACTGAATATGAGCGAGGTCAACACACAACGCTTATGTTCTCTTACATCCCTGCCCTTCGACAAGACGCGGATTTGCCACTCACCGCCTGTTTTAACCCCTTTGCTTTCAATCTTGCTCTTGCGCTAATTCTCTCTAACTGCATTTGATTTCTATAACATTCCTGGTTTCTGGGTTCGTTCCAGAGCATTTTACCTTGTTTTCATATACATTCTGGGTTCGTTCCTGTGTTTTTTATTTTTTTGCGAATAGCAGCCAAACCGGAATCGATTTATTGATTCTAAAGTATTTGGCGCCACGGGGTTGTCGCCTTGTTTTGCAAATCTCTTTTACTTTCAGTAACATTCCGGGTTCCGATACCGTTCTCCATGTCCTCTCTAACCGCCGCCAAGCGCGCGTTCATCGCAGTTTTTCAGCATAGCTGTGCATTTATGGTTTGTCAATAGGTAAATTTGAATCATAGCCTGCTGGTGGCGTCATTTTGGGGCGAAGTCATTTGCCCAGCAGGCCTTACGCTCGGAGCTTTTCCAGGTCCGTCAGGTCCTGTTCCAAATCCCCAATCGAGTAAGCGGGATCGTGGACATTGCGTGCGATCAGGAAGTCATCGAACTCGAAGCGGGACATTCCGAGCAACCGAGTGGCTTGGAAATGGGTCAGCGTCCCGGTACGGTATCATTCCTCGGGACCTTCGCGAACTGAGCGATCTCGAAGTCAAGGGTTGGGGACGGCACGTAGCCATCACACTTTACTTCTATCAATACTCTGACCTGCGGGTCTCGTTATGCTTCAAGCGCGAAAGCATTCCGAAGTTAGACAGGGAAGTTGTGCCTTGACGTATCACAAGTGGAGATGCCACCATTGTGCCAATTTCGGTTTTTCAGCCTCACCGGACAGGACGACATGGACCATGAAGCGATTGAACTCTTGGGGATCGAGAAGCTCTGGGTTCAGGGCAGAATGCACATCAATATTCGCTCACTGTAACCTAGCGGTCGCAGTCAGTCGGTATTCTGGCTTACTGTGGGTTTGTGGCCGAAGAGCCTCGGTGAGCACCTCAAAAGCGGCCAACGGTGGTCGGGTCAAAACCGGCCAACGAGGGTGAACCGGGACATCCATGTTCTACCCTCACATTCCATGTCTAGGCAAGCTTTATTTTTGATAGTCTGCAACTTACCGTCCGGGGTTTACACTGATGCTGTTGAGGCAGAGTCGATGCAAGGTTCTGTTGATGAGTTCGCGTCTAGGGTAGGTCTAAGAGCAATCCACGTTGGAATCGCTGCAGGATTCTTCGCTTGTCTGGCATACCCTCTCGCCGCCTTTGCGCACCTCCCAAAGCTCGCCACGACAACTCTGGTAGCCTGTTTTGGCCCTGCACTGGGTGTGGCGAGCTATGGCCTACGACGGCTGCTAGATTTTGAGACGCCTCGGCTTTCCAGTGCCCTTGGCTTACTTTTGAACGCACTAGCCGGCGTGCTGTTTTCTGCCATGGCTCTGGTGCAATTGGCGGTCGGGTATTCGGCTGGCAGCGCCAAGGTGGCTGCCCCGTTCATCGCCATCTGGCTCGGCCTCGATGTGGCGTGGGATGCCTATGTTGGTCTTGGGACGATCTGCTTTGCTCTGGCTATGCTACGACATCCCCGCTTCGGACGAATCTTTGCGTTTTTCGGGATGGGCATCGGTGCCGGTCTACTCGCGCTCCATTTGTACACGTTTCCAACACCGCCGCAGAATGCTGGTTTGGTGGACCTGGGTCCCGCCCTAGGTCTCTGGTATTTGGTGGTTACCATTCAGATGTGGCGTTCCGTCTCTTGGGCAAAAGGTCTTACCCCCCTTGCGGACCGATGAGAGGCAGACCGGAAATTGTGGTACTGGTCATTCCTCCTGCACATCGAGTCTAGTTCGCCAGCTTCGCGGACCACACTTGAGCAGGTGTCCGTGGTGAAGAAGACGGTCGAGCATGGCGCTGACCGCGGCGGCATCCCCGAGCAACTTACCCCAGTCCTCAACAGGCCGATTCGAAGTCACCAGCGTGCTGGCCCGCTCGTAGCGTCGCATAATGAGTTCGAGCAGTTCCTCGGCCGCCGTCAGCGGGAGCTTGCGCATGCCGAAATCGTCGAGGAGGAGCAGCGGCACAGTTACCAGCGACTCCAGGCCGAAGAGAGAATCCACGGTCCGCAAGCCACTGACCGTGGCTACTACTGTAACATGGGGTTGACACGAATTCCGTGACACACTAAGATCGTGTCATGAAATCTCACCTGCGAAACGTTACGGTCACCATGGAGGAGCGGGTCGCCCGCTGGGCGCGACTGGAGGCGGCCCGAAAGGAGACGAGCATCTCGCGTCTGCTGGGCGCGATCTTGAAAGAGCGCATGCTCGAAAAGGACGGCTACGAGCGCGCGATGCGCCGGGCCCTCACACGGAAACCGTTCCTGAAGACGGACGGGCGGTACTTGTCACGCGAGGAGGTTCATGACCGCGCCCGTCTTCGTTGACACGAATGTCCTGATCTACGCGCTCGACGAGGCGGACCCGAAAAAGCAACAGGCGGCCCGCGCCTGGCGGGCAGAGCTGTGGAAGAGCCGCTGTGGCCGGATCAGCTATCAGGTTCTCCAGGAGTTTTACGCGAAGGTCACCCAGAAGTGGCCAAAGGCTCGCCCAGCGGCTCGCGCCGAGGTCCGCGACCTCCTCGCTTGGCGGCCGGTGGCTGTGGACAGTGGGGTTCTCGAGCGAGCCTGGATTATTCAGGATCGCTATCAGATCTCCTTCTGGGATGCTCTGATTGTGGCTGCGGCGCGGTCGGCCTCATGCCGGTACCTCCTGACCGAGGACTTGCAGGCGGACCAAAACCTGGACGGCGTCATAGTAATCAACCCGTTCCGTTGGGATCCGGAAGCACTGCCTGGTCCTTGAGCTGACAACGTTACCCAACTAATACGAACGCATTGGGATTCGTGACGATCTCTGTCGCGGCGCTCTCTGAGCACCGAGAAGAAACGGCGGTCCCCGCCCTGCGGGGTAAACTCCGACCGCCGCTATAACACGCTATAACAGGTCATCGCCTACGCTCCGCGATCGGCCTTGACTCTAAGGGGCGATTCAGTGATTTCCTTATACATCTCAGGTCTCCGTGCCGTGATGCGGTTGAACTCCCACTGCCCGGGCACGCGGACCACGCGATTGTCGTCCGCGGCAGCGAGATCGACCTCACCGTAGACAATGGTCTCCTCAGTATCGCCGGCTTCGGCCAACACCCGTCCGTCGAAGTTGACGATCTGTGAATGTCCGGCAAATCGAAAGCCGCGCTCTTCTCCCACGCGATCTGCTGCCACCACCACCATGTGGTTTTCCGTTGCGCGGACCTTCGGCGTATGCTGCCAGGTATCCGAGCCCATCGGCCAGTTGGTGGGAATAGCCAGAACCTGCGCGCCCTTCAGTTTCACTACCCGGCCCGATTCCGGGAAGCTGCAATCGAAGCAGATATTGATTCCGACTTTGGCCGCCCCGTGCTGGTCGTCACCAGGGATATCGAAAATCGGAAAAGGCTTATCGCCGGGGGCGTCGAACCGGTCAATGCCGAGGCAAAGCAGATGGATTTTGCGATAGGTCTCAAGAATTCCTTGCGGCGTCACTACGACGGCGGCGTTGTAAATCCTATCGTCCTGGCGTTCAAGAAGCCCGAAAATAACGGAACGGTTGAGGCGAGCTGCAGCCGCAGCGATCTTTTCGCTGGACGGACCCGGAACGGTCTCCACAACCGGCCAGGCTTCTTCGCGGCTGGTGAAGCAGTAGCCGGAGAGCGAGCACTCCGGAAAGACCACCAGCCGTGCGCCCGCGCCTGCCGCCTCCTCGAGCCTGGCCAGGATTTTCGCGAGGTTCTTCTCCTTCTCCAGGATCATGATGTCCATCTGCACCGCGGCAATTTTCATTCAAATCCTCCTCCGTAGCCCCTGGCCCCATCTCGTCGGCACGCCGCGAAGAAAAGACTCAACACAGAGCGCACAGAGCAAAACATCCGAGATCACAGAGGAAAAGCACAACCTCTGTGGCCTCTGTAAAAACTCCGTGATCTCTGTGTTGAGATTTCTGCTTTCCCTTGCGGCCGCGCTGCATTACCCGTACTCATGACTCCTGCTATTCTATCAGGGAGGGGGAACAGCCCGAGAAACCAACTATGACACACCTTGCCGGAAAACTTATCGTCGGAACTTCGATTCTGCTTTGCCTTGTCTTCGCCGCGGCGGC
>Ga0187803_10000931_pt1 | contig 11411 bp, 9 predicted proteins | sample NC_wetland_sal_i_2_FD_132425 | JGI IMG/M metagenome (GOLD analysis project Ga0187803, IMG submission 132425) | Wetland sediment microbial communities from Neuse River Estuary, North Carolina, USA - Control_3 | ecosystem: Environmental > Aquatic > Freshwater > Wetlands > Sediment | place: USA...
CGCAAAAGCGCCGCGGTCGAACGGAAAGAGGTTTTCCTTTTCGCTGAGCGTGCGCATGCGCCCGGCATATTCCTCGATGACCCCGTCGCTCATGGCCATCTCTTCATCAAACTCGACGCGCACCTTGAAAATTTTTCGGAAGTCTTCCTCGTATTCGTAAAGCAGCTCGTAGAGGTCGCGGTCGCCAATCAAGATCACTTTGACGTTGATCTCGATCGGCTCCGGTTTCAGCGCCGTGGTGGTGAAAGGATAAAAGGTCTCGAAAGGCTGTATTTCGAGGCGATTGTGATTCAGGGTGCGCTTGAGCGCGCGCCAAACTCCTGGTTCGGAAAGGGCTTCTATCGAATACATGATCAGGAAGCCGCCATCGGCGCGCAGCAAGGAGCCAGCGCGCAGATCCATGAAATCGCTGGTCCAGCCGCCCCGCGAATCGTAGGCGCGCTGAATATTCCCGAACAGGTTCGTGTAGGAAGGCGTGGTCTCAAAGATCACTGGAGATGCGTCCGCGTGGTTGTGGGCCAGGATGACGTTGACACCGTAAACGCGGAACGGGTCGCGCTCCGGCATGGGCCCCTTCTGCAAAGCTTCCGGCGGCGGCTCCTGAGAGTGTTCTTCTTCGCCTTCGCGCTCTTTGAACGGCCCCAGGTTGTCGAGCAGGTGGTGGCGCACCTCCTCGAGGTATTCGGTGACGCTGTGCCCAGGGTATTTCTCCTTGAGTTCCTCAATTACGCCGTCGACCAGAACCGAAGCGGCTTCCTGTTCCAAGTAACTAAGTTCACTGGCCAACTCCCGCGACAGCGTGAGGGTTTTCCGGTACACCACCGTGAACTCTTGCCGGAATTGCTCGTATTTCCGCTCGATCTCCTCCGCGACCCCGGATTCCAACTTGCCCTCGTGCACCATTTTGGTGATGTCTTCGATGGGAACCATCTGCCCTTCGAGCACGGGAAAGATTTCCGGGAGCGCCACTGCACCGACTTGCATGTGCCCCAGCGCGAATTGCTCGCGGGCAATGCGCCGCGTGAAATCGTCCATCAATTCCTTTTCCCTGACGGAGAAGCGCTCCACAATGCGCCCTTTTTGTCGCTGGAACGGCTCGCCTTCAAATACTTGCGGAATTCGCCGCCGCAGGAAATCGATGCCCGCCTGCATATCCTTTTTGAAGCCGTCGGCGGACCCGCGCGGCAAGGTGAGGAGCCGCGGGCGGTCCGGCAGCTTGAAATTGTTGACGTAACAACGGTCGAGCGAAGGTTTGGTGACCGGGTGCAGGTCTTCGATCATTTGCGCGATGGTGCCGCCACGGCTGGTGCCGGCCAGGCCGCAGACGAAGACGTTGTACCCCGGCGCGGACAGCTCCACGCCCATTTTCAACGCACGAAGGGCGCGCTCTTGGCCAACAAAGCCTTCGCGTTTTTGCGCCTGGGCGGTGGTCTCGAAAGGGATGCGGGACAGGTCGCAGCGCCAGCGAAGTTTGTCGGGTCCGAGCTCCGCCACTTTCAATTCCCGTTTGTCGGTATTGGTAGTCATTCGACGGCGTACTCTAACACAGCGCGAACACTCCGGTGGCGGAAATTCGCTCGCGGGTTAAGCTAGCAGTTACGCACGCTCCTTCTCCAGCTGTTCCTGGCGCTCCATGTGGACTCGGAACACCCCCATAGCGGCGGCGACGATGGTAGGTCCCACGACCAGTCCCAACAATCCGAACACATCCAGTCCTCCCAAAATACTGATGAACAAAAGCAAGTCGTTCAGCCGCGTGCGATTCCGCAAAAGCAGCGGGCGTACGATATTGTCGGCAACGGTGGCGACGCCGCCACAAATGGCGACTATCACCAGCGCCCTCCCCCAGTGGCCGTTGAGGCCTAGCCAGAGCGCGGCGGGAAGCCAGATCAGCGCCGACCCGACCACTGGGACGATGGAGAAGAAAGCAACCAGCACGCCCAGGAACACTGGCGCCGGCAGACCGGTCAGGGTAAACGCAATGCCACCTAAAACACCTTGGATGGCAGCGATGAGCAGGGCCACTGCCACGCTGGCGAAAATCAAGTCGCGGGATTCGCTCAGCATATCCTCCTGAATCTCCGGCTCGAAGGGGATCAGGTGGCGCACCGCGCGCAGAATCTTCTCGCCATCGCGAAACATGAAGAACAACGCGAATAGGAGAATGAAGAGGTTGACGAAAAAGGTGAACAGGTCTTTCAGCAAGAAGCCGAGACTGGAAGCCAGGTAAGCGGCGATCTTTTCCGCACCTTGGCGCAACGGCCCGATGAGATCGATGTTCTGCCAGGATTGCGGCAGATGTTGGTGAATAAAGTTGGCGAACCCTGCCGGCACGAGGAATCCACCAGCGTTCAACGATTCGCGAATGCGTGCGGTGGCATCAATCGCTTCGCGCGCAGCGTAAAGCAAGATCATCAGCACCGGCACAATGAGCAAAAGCGTCACGCCGACCGTGCACAAAAACGCCGCCCAAGTCCCCGAAAATCGCTTCTCAAGATGCAGGTAAACAGGATAGAAGAATATGGCCAGCACGGCAGACCACGCCAAAGGAACAAGAAAGGGCGCGGTAATCAGGAACACCAGGTAGCCGAGAAGGAGCAGCGCGCCGTAGGAGAGTACGGTGGTTAACCTGTCACTCGTTGAGGTGTTTCGGTTGGCTCGCGTCATTCGCGTTATATAATTCATCCCGTCCAGGCGACATGGGGTCTTTCGGCACCCCGTGCGACGTTACGCCGTCCGCCCAAGGGGAAGCCGCGAAGCGATGGCATCATCAAAGATCCCATTCACTTACCAGCAGGCACGCCTACTTGCTGTACTTGCTTTAATCAATTTTGTCAACTTCGCCGACCGCCACGTATTGAACCCGCTGGTGCCGCTGTTGCGCGCGCATTTCAACGTCAGCGACACGCTGCTCGGCTCCTTGCAGTGGGTGCTGCTGGTGGTGCTGGCGCTTGCCAGTATCCCCTCCGGCTATTTGGCCGACCGTTTTAATGAGCCCAAAATCATCGCGAGTGGCGTGCTGTTCTGGAGCCTCGCCGCGATTGCGAGTGGCTTGGCGCCCACGTTTTGGTTTTTGTTTGTTGCCCGCGGTTTGGTCGGGATCGGTGAAGCGGCTTACGCCCCGGCCGCGCAATCCCTCATTTCCGATTCCTTTCGGAAGGAGAACCGCGCCTTGGCGCAGTCCATTTTCGCTTCGGGAATGCTTCTCGGCGGCGTCGCCGGCCTGGCGCTGGGCGGAATCATGGGGGAAAGACATGGTTGGCAACATGCCTTCATCATCGTAGGGATTCTTGGGGTGTTCCCCGGTCTGACCGCCCTGACACTCAAGGAACCCGTCCGGCGCCCGCGCTCCGAAGTCGTCCCAGTGAAGGAACTGCTTCGCGTGCCGGCGTTTGTGGCCATGATCATTGCCGGGATTTGCATCACGTTTTCCAGCGTGTCGTTTGTCACCTGGGGCATCGATTACGCCAAGAACTACAAAGACTTCAGCACGAGGGAGGCGGCACTTTCGCTCGCGCTAATTGCGCTTCTTTCCGCCGTCCTGGGCGCGCTTTCCGCCGGCTATATTGCCGATCGAGTGCAGAAGAAACTGCCTTATGGACGCGTCCTGGTGATGGCCTGCGCTTTTTTGGCCGCTGCGCCCTTTCTGCTGCTGGCCATCCAATCGGATGAGAAATGGAGGGTGCTGGCCGGCTTTTTTGTCTCGATGTTCTTCATGTCCTGGTATCACGGGCCAACGACAGCTGTACTACATGACCTGACGCCGCAGCGTGCGCACGCCACCGCGATTGGCGTATACATGTTTGCCACGCAATTGTTCGGAGCGATGGGCCCGCTGCTCATCGGCAAAGTATCCGACATGAGCGATCTGCAGATTGGGTTGCAAGCGGCAACCGCGGTGATGGTTTTTGGGGCGCTTTTATTGTTGCTGGTGATCTATTTCGTGCGGCGGGATGGACTGCACCACCCGCGCCTGGCTTCTTTCCGAGCCGAAGATGAAGCCGCCAAAGCCGCGAGCTAGCTCGCCTCGCGGAACACTATTTCGCGGTTTTGCAATTCGGCACGCCAAACTGCGAGATGGCGAAGCTCATCCCACATCCGCCGCCTCGCTCCGTAAGTCCTGTATCTATGATGCACTTCCCTATTTGTGCCGGATGTCCACCGGGGCTCGCGTGCGGTCCAGCGGAAACACTTGAAGTTGCCATTTTACAGGGACGGACGCCGGCACGTAACATATCGTCTTGTCACAAGCCTGATATTCGAGCTTTCCTGTGATGATGAAAGTTTTCCCATCTTTCCCCAGCGAGGCCCAGAACTCCGCTCCGGTGTTCACTTGGATATCCTGGCTGATGCGAAAGATTCCTTCAAAGGTGGGTACCTGCTCCTTGATCGCAGGCAAATACAGCGTTTTCGACGGCGGGTAAACCACCGGCTTCAAGTCCAATTGCGGAACAGTTTCCGTCACCAGCTTTATCGGTTTATACCCCTTGGTGCCCGGGGCATACACATGTACATCCGGCGGCAGCCGCACTTCGGCAACCAGCGTGACCCGCGTCCCGGGAATGGCGGTGGCATCGGATTGCTCCAGCGCCAGTTGCAGATGCGGCGCTTCCACCGTCTCGGTCACTTCCTGCCCCAATTCCGGGAAAAGCTCGGCAATCAGGCTATTTCCCGTCAACCGTTCGCGGTACTTCGCGTCGAAAAATTTCTCCCGAATGATTCCGTCGCGATCAATAAAAAAATATCCGGGCCGCGCAAAGCCCTTCTGCATGCCGGTGGCTTCCTTATTTAGCACTCCGTACGCCTCGATGACATTGGAATCCGGGTTGCCCAGCAACGGGTATTCGATGTTGTGCCGCTCGGCAAAATATTTCAGGATCTCTTCCGAGTCATAGCTGATCGCCGCCAGCTTGACACCTTGGCTCTCGAATCGCGGGAAAGCGTTTTGCAGCTGGACCAGCTGCCCTTTGCAAAACGGTCACCAGTCCGCCGAACGGAAGAACAACAACACCATGCCGTTTGCTCCCCTTAAGCTGTCCAGCGTTTGGACGTGCCCAAACTGGTCGCGCAGCGAAAACGCGGGGACCTTTTGTCCCACAGCAAGCCCAATCGACATCGAGTCGATCGCAGCCACCCGAATCGTTTCGCCATCGAGTGTTCCTCGCACCGTCACGGCATCTCCCAAGTGCGAGGTTACTGAAGACTGCGGCACAAGGTTGTACATGACCCGGCTCGTATCGTCATACAGCGCCAGTTTTGCACCAGGTATCTCTTTGGTGCACTCCGGCGATTCGTTAAACACTTCGTCGGCGTTGCACGCGCTGGAAACAACGGTGCCTGACCATGACCCGGAATTTGCAAGCTTATTTTGTCCAGCCAGCACAAGTGGGACCATGGAAAAAAGCGCTGCCAGCAAGAGGGGGAATCGTTTCACTGTGAAATGAGCCTGGACCGACGGCATCAATTCAAGACCATCCTTAAACGTCTTTTGTGTTTACTTAATTCCCGCCAGCGCGACGAACCGGTTCATATCTTCGTGGGTCACGTCGTACAGCGGCCGTTCGTCTTCTTCTTCCAGTCGCTCGCGCAAATATTCCGCGGCCACAAAACTAGCTTCGCGATCGGTGAGGTCGCGCCCGGCCTTTTCGCGAAACTCCACAAACGCAGTGTGTGGCAGGCCGACGATGCGACCCTCCCCATCGACCACGAATTTCGCGTCTATCGTGTCACTGTGGCGCGTGGCGATGGCGTTCCAGATATGCGAAAAACGGCAATCGTAAACGTGGCCGCTGAGCTTGGAAGTGACCTCAAAAGCGCCAATGAACTGATTCATCGCGCCGTTGTTCGCTAATACCGGAAGTGAAGGCACTAGAGTTCCTCTTTTCAATCCGAATAATCCTTAACCAGTGTCCAATTTCCGTAACCTGACTGTCAATGGCAGGACGCGCCCCCATGACAGCTTTTGCCGCGGTGAGTGGTGGGCAATGATTTCATCGATGCACATCCGATAGATTCCCCACGGCAGTACCCATTCGTTACCAAATCCGGCGTTTCGATGAGCGGATTCCTTGCTTAGCTTTACTCTGGACTGAAGCGCCGGATGTGGCTTGCAGCTATTGTTTGACCGGCGGGAGCAAGGATTCGCCATGAAAAAAGCATTGATTCTCTTTGCTATCGCCGCCACATGTATCGTGGCCGCGTTTCATTTTTTCCATCCAGATATTTCCTGGATCACGGATGCCTCCAGTGACGAGTCCGGCCCCATCGCCGCGATGGACCAACCTGTTCCTCACGCGGTTTTGCCCTCGCTCGAGAACGATTGGGTGGACTTCGCCTCCTACAAAGGGCAGGTTGTCCTGGTCACATTTTGGGCGACTTGGTGTCCAGGTTGTGTTGACGAAGTTCCAGAGCTGATCCAAATGCAGCAGAAATATTCCTCCAAGGGTTTCACTGTCGTTGCCATTGCCGTGAACGATGAAGGTGAAGAATCTGTGGAGTCTTTTGTGCACAAGAAACGGTTTCCAGTGGATGGCGCTTCCACGGCCATTAATTATCCGGTGCTTTTGGGCAATGACGAAATTGCCAGCAAATTTGGATATGAAGGCGGGCTGCCTGTTTGTATGCTGGTGAACCGCGAAGGGCGAGAGGTAAAGATCATCCGGGGGCCGGTGGAGATATCGGCGCTCTCGAAGGCCATCAAGAGCCTTCTTTGACGACCCACAAACCAACAAATCGTTGCGTCTGCTGTGTCTCGCCAGACCTTTTGGTGCGCGCGGCACCTTCTACTGTAAACTTGTAGGGATATGATCTCTGTCGACAACGTCACTATGCGCTTCGGCTCGCGCATCCTCTTTGAAGAGGTCACGACCACCTTTATGGCCGGGCGCCGCTATGCCATTTCCGGCCCGAACGGCGCGGGCAAATCCACCTTTATGAAGATTTTGACCGGTGAACAGGATCCGACCGCCGGCAACATGGCACGGCCAAAGCGGATCGGAGTCCTGCGCCAGGACCAGTTCGCCTTCGACAAGTTTCGTGTCATCGACACAGTCATCATGGGCAACGCGACGCTTTGGAAGGCTTTGGAGGAACGCGATGCTTTGTATGCCAAACCGCACGACGACTTGACCAACGAAGACGGCATGCGCCTCGGCGAACTCGAAGGCATTGTCGGCGAAGAGGGGGGCTACACTGCCGAAGCCGACGCCGGCGTGCTGTTGGATGGCTTGGGCATCGACGCGGCGCTGCATGAGCGCAAGATGGGCGAGCTGCAGGGCGGGCAGAAGGTGCGCGTGCTCTTGGCGCAAGCCTTGTTCGGCAACCCCTCGGCGCTGCTGCTGGACGAGCCCACCAACAACCTCGACCTCGATTCGGTTCACTGGCTCAAGGAATATCTCTGCGAATATCACGGCGTGCTGATCGTGATCTCTCACGACCGCCATTTCCTGAACAGCGTTTGCACGCACACGGCGGACATTGACTACCAGACCATCATCATGTATCCCGGCGGCTACGACGACATGGTGCTGGCCAAAACGCAGATTCGCGCGCGCATGGAGGCGGACAATGCCGTGCGCGAGAAGAAAATCGCGCAATTGAATGAGTTCATTGCCCGGTTCTCCGCCGGGACACGTTCGGCGCAGGCCACTTCGCGCAAGAAGGAAGTGGAGCGCTTGCAGACCTCGGAGTTGGCGAGGTCGAACATCCAACGGCCGTACATTCGCTTCCAGACAGAATTACCTTCAGGCCGGGTGCCGCTGGAAGTGAAGCGCTTGGCGAAGTCCTACGGCGATTTGAAGGTGTTCGACCATTTTTCCGCGGACGTGACGCGAGGAGAGAAGATCGCACTCACCGGCCGCAATGGAGCCGGAAAGAGCACGATGCTGAAGTCCTTGATCCGCAACGCCGGCAAGTTCATCGAGGATTCAGACCGTGAGTTCAGCATTGATTCCGGCACGGTTACCTGGGGGCATGAAGTTTCGGTGGGCTATTTCCCGCAGGACTTCGGCTACACCATCGACAAGAGCAAGGGTGTAACTGCGCTGGAATGGCTGTGGCAGTTCAAGCCTCAGTTTAGTCAGGAAGAAGTGCGCGGCGTTCTTGGACAAATGCTGTTCAGTGGCGAGGATGCCCTGAAGCCGACTTCCGCCTTATCTGGCGGGGAATGCGCCCGGCTCATTTTTTGCCGCTTAATGATCCAGAAGCCGAATTTCCTTGTGCTGGACGAACCGACAAACAACCTGGACCTGGAAGCAATCAATGCGCTCAATATCGCGCTGCAGAAATACGATGGAACGCTGTTGCTGGTAACACACGACGAAGATGTGCTGGACGAGGTTGCCACACGAATCTGGAATTTCAGCGGGGGAAAAATCGAAGACTTCAAAGGTACCTACGAAGATTTTCAGTCGTCGGTGGCGCAGAAGACGCACTAGCCTTCTCTTCCAGGGTCGGACGCCGCGAAACCCAATATCGTTTTGCCTTTCTCATAAGGTGCATGGGCCGCGTGCTGGATTGACTTCCGCAGGCAGTGCTTCTAAGATTGCCCGGCACACTTCGCTCAGCTCATGATCGGTCAAAACATCTCACACTATGTAATTCTGGAAAAACTTGGCGGGGGAGGGATGGGTGTCGTCTATAAAGCGAGAGACACTCGCCTGGGACGCAGCGTCGCGCTGAAGTTTCTACCGCCCGAAATGGCCGGCGACCGCCAGGCGCTCGACCGTTTTCAACGCGAGGCACGCGCAGCATCCTCTCTGAATCATCCAAATATTTGCGTTATTTACGATGTCGGCGAAACGGATGGGCAGCCCTTTATCGCCATGGAATTGCTGGAAGGCCAGACGTTGAAACATCGCATTCACGGTACATCCATGGATCCAGCTTTGGTGGTTGACCTGGGCATCCAGGTCGCGGACGCCCTCGCTGCCGCACACAATAAGGGAATCGTTCATCGCGACATCAAGCCCGCCAATATTTTCCTGACCGACCGCGGACAAGCGAAGGTTCTCGACTTTGGTTTGGCGAAAGTGGAACCTGCACTCCACAAGCTCGCCGACACGATCACCCAGGGAGATGGTCACGGCGAAACCCAGGGCATTACACGGGCTGATCTGACCAGCCCCGGCAGTTCCATCGGAACGGTCGCGTACATGAGCCCAGAGCAAGCCCGCGGCGAGGAACTTTGTTCCCGCACGGATCTGTTCTCGTTTGGCGTGGTGCTTTACGAAATGGCTACGGGGAAGCTTCCCTTCCCCGGCGCGACTACGGCCATGATCTTCGACGGCATCCTGAACACCACCCCCGCTCCTGTTACCAGATCCAACCCCAAGGCCCCGCCGGAACTGGATCGCATCGTCATGAAGGCGCTCGAAAAAGACCGCGACCTGCGCTATCAGACGGCGGCGGAGTTCCGGGGGGACTTAAAACGCCTGAAGCGAGACATGGATTCTTCCGGGCGTGTGGAATCAGCGAACCGCAGCCAGGCCTCAGGTACCTCTGCAGCGGCGCCAAGTCCCATTTCCGCACCGAAAAAGAAGACGGTAGCCGTTCTCTACTTCGAAAACCTCAGCGGGGCGAAAGAGGATGAATATTTTCGCGATGGAATGACCGAGGACATCATCACTGAGTTATCCAAAATCGCCCGGCTGCAAATCTTCCCACGCTCGGAAATGCTACCCTTCCGCGATAAGCCCGTGACTGCACCTCAGGTTGGCGAGAAGCTCGGCGCCATGTTTGTTTTAGAGGGCTCCATTCGCCGCGCTGGAAACCGGCTGCGTATCACCACGCAATTGGTCGAGAGCGATACGCGCCATTCCGTCTGGGCGGAACGTTATGACCGCCAGATGGAAGATGTTTTTGCCGTGCAGGAAGAGATTTCGCTCAGCATTGCCAAGGCGCTGGAGATCACCCTTTCGCCTCAGGAAGAGAAGTTCATTGCCAAGAAGTCCACAGACAATCCGCAAGCCTACGATTTTTTCCTCCGCGGGCGCAATTATCTGCACCAGCGGCAATTTGAGTATTCCCTTGCCATGTATGAGGAGGCGGTGAAACTGGACCCCAAATTTGCGCTCGCCTACGCGGGCATGGCGCACGTCTGGGGCGGAATGCACGAATTCCGCAGTCCCGACTTGAAATATATCGAAAAGGGCCTGGAGGCTTGCTCGAAAGCCAGCAACCTGGCGCCTGATTTGCCCGAAGTGATTTCTGCCCGGGCGCGCATTCATTACGCGCAGCAACACTTTGACGATGCCATTCGCCTGGCCAAGCGCGCCATTGACCTGCAATCGGATTCGGAGGGTGCGCACGATGTCCTCGCGCGGTCTTATTTTGCTTCCGGCCGGCACGAAGAAGCGGCGCAACTCGCCGAGAGCGCCTTGGAGATTGTAAGCAACGACTACAACGCGCTGATTCCGCTGATCAATTCGTTGGAGCATCTCGGGCGGATTGCCGAAGCGGAGCGCCTGCGCACACGCGAAAGAGAAGTGCTTACGGAGCAGCTCCAGCGCTTCCCGGACGATGTACGCGCACGCATTCTGCTGGCTTGCGATCTTGCGACCCTGGGCCAAAACGATGAAGCGGCGCAACACGTGAAGATCGCGGTTGCGATGCGCCCGATGGATGCCAATGTCCTCTACAACGCCGCGTGCGCATACAGCGTGATGCGCATGAAGAAAGAAGCGCTGTCCACCTTCCGGAGATGCATTGAGGCCGGCTACTATAACGCGGGATGGGCGACGAAGGATCCGGACCTCGCCATCCTGCACGATGATCCGGAGTTCCTGAAGTTGGTGGCGGAACGCAAAGCGCCTGAGTGAATTGGACGGCTTGCGAAGCGCGCGGTCTAACGAATCTGTCGAGAAAGTCAGCGCGCGGGAGAGGCCACGCCGAGCTTGCGCAGGATGTCTTCCATCAGGCACCACTTGGTGAAGCCGGACTGAAACAGGTTCGCGCCCACAAACGCCGTGAACCAATACCAGTTGTGATTCACCCAGGTCCCCAGCGCCAGCGACAGCAGCACAAATGTTCCCGCGATAATGCGGATGTAGCGTTCAAGCGTCATTTCGCACCTCTTTCACTTATGTAGTAGAGAACCGGAACTGCCATGCGCGAGAGTAATGTCGAAGCCACTTCTCCCGCCATCAGCGAAATTGCCAGGCCCTGAAAAATCGGGTCAAACAGGATAACTCCCGCACCGACCACCACTGCCGCCGCCGTCAGGAGCATGGGGCGAAACCTCACCGCACCGGCGTCGACGACCGCTTCTTCCAGGGACATGCCCTGCTCCCGGCGGAGTTTGATGAAGTCTACAAGAATAATCGAGTTGCGCACGATGATTCCCGCACCGGCGATGAACCCAATCATGGAGGTCGCCGTGAAAAACGCTCCCATCGCAGCGTGGGCAGGAAGAA
>Ga0187803_10000932_pt1 | contig 11375 bp, 7 predicted proteins | sample NC_wetland_sal_i_2_FD_132425 | JGI IMG/M metagenome (GOLD analysis project Ga0187803, IMG submission 132425) | Wetland sediment microbial communities from Neuse River Estuary, North Carolina, USA - Control_3 | ecosystem: Environmental > Aquatic > Freshwater > Wetlands > Sediment | place: USA...
ATCTGGCTGACCGGGGTCGGCGCCGCCAACGAGCCTTACTTCGTGGGCAACGACATCACCCGTTACAAGGTCCTCCATCGCATCTATTCCGACCACGTAGCGACCAAGAAGGCGTTGAAGATGGCGGGCATCGCCATAGAAGACGTGCAGGTGATCGAGTTGCACGACGCTTTCATTCCGCAGCTGATGATCACACTGGCCGAGATGGGCGTGGTGCCGCTGGGGAAAGCCAACGATCTGGTGGAGAAAGGCATCATCCTGCCCGGCGGAAAGCTGTTGGTGAATCCCTCGGGCGGGCTCGTGTTCGGCGGACATTTCGTCGGCGGGTCCAACATGATGTCCACCTGGAGCGCCATGCGCGAAATGAGAGCCAGGAATCTTGAGCATGGCCTGATTCATGGCACGGGTGCGTCGCTTTCGATGTATGGCGTGGCCATCGTGCTGGAGAGGAGAGCTTGATCATGGCAAAAACAGGAAAAACAGTGGCTTCCCCGAGAAGCAAAACCAAGCCGGTGATCTCAACCGCGATGCTCCCCATGGAAGGGATCACCGATGTCCAAGGAGCGGACGGCACTTACCTCCAGCGCAACGACGTGATGTTCACGGCCATGAAGCACACCCAGGGCGAATTCTCGGATTTCTTCCGGGTGCTGCGCGACGAGGGCAAAGTGTTCGGCCATCGTTGTCCCGAGTGCCGGCACCTGATCATCCCGCCGTTCATGCGGCGCTGCCCGGCGTGTAATTTCGTGGAGATGAAAAAGGAGTACGTACACGACACAGGCATCCTGGCCGCGACGCCGGTTATCACCGTTTTTGCGCCCAGCCGTTTTAAGGGACAGGAACCGTTCGGTACGGGCCGGGTGTTTCTTGAAACTGCGGACGGCAAACTCAGTGAGACTGCGATGCTGGTTCGCGTCCGCACCACGCGGGGAACCATACGGCCGGGGATCTATAAGAAAGGCACTCCGGTCAAAATCGCCTTCTGCGATTCACGACACGGCGAGATGCTGGACATCTTTGCCGTGCCGCAGAATGAACTGACGCGGCGGCAACTCGCCAAGAGTCCCCTTCTCGAGAGTGAAATAAAGTGGGGGCGACTCTCGGAGATGGGATTTGGCAAACCCTCTGCTCAATTGCAGAAAACCTTGCAGGAAGTGAGAGTTCATTTCCAGAAGCTCGCTGAGATGATCCCCCACAGCCCACGAGCGACGGCCAATCTTGCCAACTGGCGCCGCACGGTCACTGTCCGCACGAGCGGCGGGGCGTTCGGTTTAGTGGTAAGCAAGGGAAAATTGCAAGTGCGGAAAGAAGGCATGAAGGACCCGGATCTGGTCGTGGCAATGCAGGATCCATCCATTCTGCTCACCTGGCTGCGCGACAGTACGGAACCGGTCGGGGACAGTGTGAAGAGCCCCGCGTTAACGGATTTGGTTATTGAAGGAACGCTCGTCCTCAACAAACCCGAACTGGAGACGATTACGCGTCTGGACCGCGTTCCCCGCTCGCTTCGTCGGGACAATGTGGTGGTGGCACGGTAAAGGCCAACTAGCAAACACCTTGCTGACAAGTGTCCTTCTGTGCGCCTTGCCCCGGACCTCGGGTGTCCGCCAGAGAAACAATCGCTACACTTGGGCATATGAGATTGGTGTATATTCACACGCGCAAAGACTCAAAAGGAAAATTCAGCCAGAGGAATCGAATCATGAGACGTGTCTTCGGTTTCGTGAATGTCCGGGCGCTTCTTGTTTTTGCGACCGCCGCGCTGCTTCCCGCGCTCTCGGGATCCCAAACCTCAGGGCCGCTTGCTCTGCCAGCGCTGATGAGCAAGCTCAAATGGCGTTCCGTTGGTCCGTATATCGGCGGGCGTGTGGTCACCGTGACCGGTGTTAGGGGAAACCCCAACCTCTTTTACGCCGGAGCGGTCGGCGGCGGGGTTTGGCGGAGCACAGACGAGGGCGTCGAGTGGGAAAACATCTCTGATGGCAAGCTGCCGGGGCCGAGTTCGAGCATCGGGGCTGTGGCCGTAGCGCCGTCCGATCCCAATACTATTTATGTCGGTACCGGCGAAGCCGACATTCGCAGCGACGTAATCCCCGGCGATGGCGTTTACAAGTCTGCGGATGCTGGCAAGAGTTGGCAATTCGCCGGCCTGCGCGACACGCACTCGATCAGCACGATCCTGGTGGATCCCAAGGATTCCAACGTTATCTATGCCGCATCCATGGGGCATGTGTTTGCTCCGAATCCTGAGCGTGGCGTTTTCAAATCCACGGATGGCGGCAAATCCTGGAACAAAGTCCTATTTGTAGACGACAATACCGGGGCAATCGATCTGGTGATGGATCCGAATCATGCGGACGTGCTGTACGCCGCGATGTGGCAAGCGATCCGCATGCCGTGGGGGCTTTCGAGCGGCGGCGAGGGCAGCGGCATTTACAAGACCACCGACAGCGGTGCGCACTGGACTAATATCACGCGCAATCCTGGTTTGCCGCAGATGGTTCTGGGGCGCGTCGGCTTGTCGGTGGCCGCCAGTAACTCGAATATCGTGTACGCCATCATCCAGGCGAAAGAAGGCGGCGTATTCCGCTCGGAAGACGCAGGCGCCAAATGGAAGCGCGTCAACGAGGAAATGAAACTGCGGCAACGCGCTTTTTATTACATGACGATTTATGTGGACCCCAAGGATCCCGAGACCGTCTATGCGCCCGAGGTCGACGCGCTGTGGGTTTCGCATGACGGCGGCAAGTCGTTCACGAAACTGCGCACCCCGCACGGCGATAACCACGTGTTGTGGATCAACCCGGACGACACCAGGATTTTGCTTGAGGGCAACGACGGCGGTGCCACGGTCTCGACCGATGCGGGCAAGACGTGGAGCACCGAGCACAATCAGCCGACCGGCCAGTTCTACCATGTCAATCTCGACGACCAATTCCCTTATCACATCTACGGCGCGCAGCAGGACGAAGGCGCCTTCGAAGGACCCAGCGCCAGCAGCGGAGGCACGATTCCGCTGGCGGACTGGCACAGGGTTGCCTACGGTGAGAGCACCTACTCCGTGCCGCAACCGGGAGATCCCCAAATCACCTATGGCAGCGGCTACTACAGCATCTTTGTGAAACATGATCGGCGCACCGACGAACTCCATAGCGTGAGCCCGTGGCCGCATTATCAGGAAGGTGCATCGTCAGGCGAGCTCAAGTACCGGTTTGGCTGGACCCATCCGATTCTGTTTTCGCCGGTGAACCCCAAGGAATTACTCATTGCCGCGCAGTACGTGTTCAAGAGCGACGACTACGGCCAGACCTGGAATCGAATCTCGCCCGATCTCACTCGCAACCAGCCGAGCACTGAAGTCCCCAGCGGCGGTCCCGTCGATCTCGACCAGTCGGGAGCGGAAATTTATCCCTTAATTTCTGCGCTCGCGGTTTCGCCTCTCGATGGCAATCTCCTGTGGGCTGGGTCCGACGATGGTCTCGCCCACGTAACCACGGATGGCGGGAAAAATTGGCAGAAGGTCACCCCGCCGGGGCTGCCCGAGTCGCTGTCCGGATCTTGGATCAGTTGTATTGAGCCCTCCCACGCCGACAAACAAACCGCTTACCTGACGGCCCGGCGCTACATGTGGGACGATTTCCGGCCGTACGTCTTCCAGACCACCGATTTGGGCCGGCATTGGACAGCGATTACCTCCGGCTTGCCGGAAGACGAATTCGTCTTCGACATTCGGCAGGACCCCAATGATCCCAAATTGCTGTTCCTCGGCACGCGCAGCACCGTGTATTTCAGCCTTGACGCGGGAGCGCACTGGCAGCCGCTCACGCTCAACCTGCCCGTCGCTCAGGTGCGCGACATCGCCATCAATACGCGCCAGGGTCAAATTGTTGCGGCTACTCACGGGCGTTCGTTTTGGGTGCTCGACAATCTCGCCTTGCTCGAGCAGTTGACCAAGAACCCCACCGCGGATGACAACGCTGCCTTCCTGTTCGCCCCTCAGCAGGCCTGGCTGACACATGATTACGGCGTTATGAGCCCCGAAAGAAGACGTCCGCCCGATGCCGGCTACAATCCCCCGTTCGGCGCAACCGTCTTCTTCCACATTCCGCAAAACTATGACGGCAAGACTCCGGCAACGCTCCAGTTTACGGATTCACAGGGCAAGGTGATTCGCACGTTCCCGCTCCACCTCGCAACCGAGAAGGAGAAAAAGGAAAAGGAGAAAGAAGAAGGTAAAGAGCAAGAGAGCGCAGAGCAGACCGGTAAGCATCAGGGAACTGCGCCGGAAGTTGACCGCAGCGGGGAAAGCACCGATCAGCAGATTCGAGAAAAAGAAGCAAAGCTCGGCGCGATCGAGCCGGGGATGAATCGCCTCCAGTGGGATTTGCGCTATCCCTATGCCATGGAGATAACTGGTTACCACGCGCCCATCGCAGCAGGTGGCCTCGACGATTCAGTCGAGGGCCCGGTCGTCGTGCCCGGCACCTATTCGGTTGTACTCGACTATGGCGGGCAGAAAACGCAACAGAATTTTGTGGTCGCTCTCGATCCGCGGCTCCATGCTACACCGCAGGACCTGGCAGCACGCTTAGCGCTGGATCTGCAGATTCATGTCGATCTCGACGCACTGGATAAAGACATTAACCAGGCGTTAGCTGCGCGCGACAAGCTGCAAAAGGCCGTCTTAACCCAAAGCCTGACCAGCGAGCAGGCTGCCGGCCCTCTAGCCGCTCTCAACCGAGACATCGATAGCGTTGCGCAGATGGCCATGAAATCGAGCGAAGGCAGCCTGCTCTATGAGACCAAGCTGCGCGATCATCTCGCGTACCTGGCGGCCGACATTGACGTGTCCTATGATCGGCCAACCGCATCACACTACGCCGTCTTCCGCGAACTCGATCAGCAAGCCAAAGAGGCCGAGGAAAAACTTGAGGCCGACGTAATCAAAGCTAACGCTCGAAATTGAGCCCTTAGAAATCGGCTGATGTGCCAGGAAGATGAGACTGAGAGCACCAACCACGTGCTCCAAAGCCGCCACACAAAGCTCGTCCACGCAGTTGGGTTGAGCGGTATTTACTCCCCGGGCGCAGTGATGAGCGAAATCTCTTGCGGATTTTCCACCGGCATCCCCGGTAACGGCTGTTCGTCACTTGCCGCGCCTGGAACTTCTGGCTTGACGTTAGTCGCTATTTTGTTATAGTAACTGTCACAATTTTGCGAAGGTAGCGGTTGGGACGTGCCAGCAATCGATTTCGGAGGAAGAAATCATGGTTGACCATGGATCTGACCGGGCCGCTCAAGCTCACGGACCGGGTTACGGAGCGCGATGGAGTCGTCTGGCCGTAAGATTTTTCGGGATCGTGCCTGCACTTCTTTGTCGGTAAGGCATGCCCGTTAGAGAGGGGAACGTTATGAAGGCCGCTGTCCTGCACGAATTCAAGACACCGTTATCGCTGGAGGAGGTAGCCCGACCGGAAGCTGGCGCGGATGAGGTCTTGATCGAGGTGGAGGTTTGCGGTGTTTGTCATTCCGATCTGCACGTGGCCGACGGCGACTGGACACAATTGGCCGGCATCGTCAAGAAACCGTTGATCCTGGGCCACGAGATCGTCGGCCGGGTGGTGGAGCGGGGCGCGGCAGTCCAGAGTGTCCAGGTGGGAGAACGGGTCGGGGTGCCGTGGGTGCAGTGGACCTGCGGGCAATGTGAGCTTTGCCGCGAGGGCAACGAGAATCTGTGCGGCCGGCAGCGCATTACCGGCGTCACCGTGGACGGGGGATATGCACAATATGCGAAGGCTCCCGCCAGCCACGTGGTCAAGATTCCCGACACACTTCCCTCCGAGCAGGCGGCGCCGCTGCTTTGTGCGGGGGTCACGGTTCATCGCGCGCTCAAGCAGGCGAAGGTTCGGGCCGGGCAGCGCCTGGCGGTTTTCGGCGTAGGCGGACTCGGCCACATTGCCGTCCAGATTGGCCGTGCAGTGGGAGCGGAGGTGACGGCAATCGATGTTTCCGAAGACAAACTCGCGCTGGCGAAGTCGCTGGGCGCCGCCCGAACGCTGAACGCGGCGAAGAGCGACGTGGTTAAGGAAGTGCGCGGCTCCGGCGGAGTGCACGTGGCCCTGGTCGCCGCGGCGGCCAAGTCCGCATACGACATGGCCTTCTATTGTGTACGACCGACGGGGACGCTGCTGGCGGTGGGCTTGCCCGCAAACGAGATCTCGTTTCCGCCAATTCTGATGGCCGCCAGCGAGATCCAGATCAAGGCTTCGGCGGTCGGCACGCGGGAAGATCTGCGCGAGGTTCTGGCGATGGGGGCGGCTGGGACCATCCATTGCCAAGTGACCACGCGCCCGCTCGCCGAAGTCCAGGAGGTTCTGGGGCAATTGAGCCGCGGCGAAGTCTCGGGGCGGGTGGCGCTCCGCCTGCAGGGGTAGCTCGGGCGCGACTGCGCAGCGGTGTATCTGGCATCTCGTTTTGCCGTTCGCGCCTGGCCCACTACAAATGTCCGCAGTCGATTGAGTTTGCGAGCGCTTGCCCCAGACCGCGACGGGAAAGGTTCTGAAAAAGGAGTTGCGCAAGAAGTACCAGGGCGTACCAGGAACGGATGCTTGAGAGGGCAGTGACAAGGAGAACCGGATGGATTTAAATCTGACAGCCGAAGAGAGCCAGTTCCGCCATGAATTGCGGGGCTGGCTGAAGGCACACGTGCCGGCGGACTGGAACGCGAAGCGCGATGATCCGCTGGAAACCCGCTTCGAGTACTTGCGGACGTGGCAACGCCAGCTGTTTGAGGGGGGCTGGGCGGGGATTTCATGGCCCAAGCAATACGGTGGCCGGGGCGCTAGCCTGATGCAGCAGGTCATTTTCTGGCAGGAGATGGCGCTGGCCGGCGCTCCGCCTATGGCCAACGCCCTGGCCCTTGGACTGATTGGTCCCACCATCATTGCGTTCGGAACGGCAGCGCAAAAGCAACGTTATCTGTCGAAGATGCTGAGCGCCGAGGAAATCTGGTGCCAGGGATTCTCCGAGCCCAATGCCGGGTCCGACCTGGCTTCGCTGCAGACGGCGGCGCGGCGCGAAGGCGACTTCTACGTGGTCAACGGCCAGAAGACGTGGACCAGCTATGGCTGGATCGGGGATTGGTGCGAGTTGGTCGTCCGCACGGATCCGAACGTTCCGAAGCACAAGGGACTCACGGTGCTGCTGGTGGACATGAAGAGCCCCGGCGTCTCGGTCCGTCCGCTGCGCCAGATGACCGGCGAGAGCGAGTTCAGCGAAGTGTTTTTCCAGGATGTGCGGGTTCCGGTGGAAAACGTCGTGGGCGAGGTTAACCAGGGCTGGGAGGTGGCGATCGGGACGCTCATGCATGAGCGCGGCACGTTCGGGGCGGGACTGCAGATTATCTACCGGCGCAACATGGACCGGCTGATCGAACTGTCGCATGAAGTAGAACGCAACGGGCGGACGGCGGCGCAAGATCCGCTGGTGCGGCAGAAGCTGGCGCAGTGCTACGCGGAAATCGAGATTATGCGCTTGAACCAGATGCGGGCCTTCAGCCGCATCAGCGTGACCGGCGTGCCCGGTCCAGAGGGATCGATCCAGAAAATCTTCTGGAGCGAACTCAACCAGCGGGTGCAGCAGGTGGCGCAGGAGTTGTTGGGACCTTACGGACAGCTTGCCAGTTCTTCTTCCTACGCTGTCGACAAGGGCGCGTGGGCCTACGGATATCTGCGCTCCCGCGGCAATACGATCGAGGCCGGAACGTCGGAGATCCAGCGCAATATCATCGGGCACTTCGTGCTGGGTTTGCCGAGGAGCTATTGAGGACACCACTATGCAGTTCGGACTAAGTGAGAGCCAGGAGATTCTGAAAGACAACGCGCGCAAGTTTTTCGCCGGGGAGTGCCCCATGAACCACGTGCGGCAGCTTGCGGAAACCGGCAGCGCGTATGACGCCGACCTTTGGTCGAAGATGGCCGCCCAGGGTTTCACGGGTATCATTTTTCCGGAAAAGTACGATGGATTAGGCCTGAGCGTGGTCGATCTGATTCTCCTGATGGAAGAGGCGGGGCGAGCGCTGGTGCCGGGGCCGTTTTTTGCAACGGTGGCGCTCGCAGGCACGGTGATTGACGCAGTCGCCACCGACGCCCAGAAGAAAGAGTATCTGGCGCCGATTTGCCGGGGCGAAGCGCGGTCGACGGTGGCAGAGTTCGAAGCGGGTGCCGGCTGGGGTACTCGGGACGGCGGCAAGACGGCCGCGGTCAACGGCCGGCTGACCGGAGAAAAACTCTTTGTGCCCGACGCTGAGGTGGCGGACTTCCTGGTGGTGACGGCAGCCGGCGGAGTGTTCGCCGTGCAGCGGAACGCTCCCGGTGTGACGGTCACTCCCATGCCGGCCATGGACCTGACCCGCGCTGTCTATGCGGTGCGTTTCGACAATACTCCGGCCGAGAAACTCGGTGATGCGAGCAGCATGGAGCGCGCGACCGATGTGGCAACCGCCGCGCTCGTGGCGGAAATGGTGGGAGGGATGCAACGCATCCTCGACCTGACCGTGGAGTACGCCAAGACGCGAAAACAGTATGGCAAGGCGATTGGAGCGTTTCAGGCAGTGCAGCACCAGTGTGCCGACATGTACCTGGAGACGGAGAGTTCGCGCTCGGCGGCCTACTATGCGGCCTGGGCGCTCGATCACGATCCGGCGAACGCCGCGACCGCGGTCTCGATCGCCAAGATGTATGCCAGCGATGCTTGCCGCACGGTCGGTAATCGTGGCATCCAGGTCCACGGCGGGATGGGCTTTACCTGGGAGAACGATCTTCATCTTTATTACCGGCGGGCGAAAGCATCGGAGACCATGCTGGGCGATGCGACGTTTCATCGCGAACGGATTGCGCGCTTGGTCATTGACGCTCCCGGGGCGCAGTCCCAGAAACTTCACGAGGTGTGCGAGACTGCATGAGCCAGATCATCCTCGTGCGCCATGGGCAAGCATCTTTTCTGGAGGGGGACTATGACAAGCTCTGCGCGAACGGCGAGGAGCAGGCCAGGTTGCTGGGGGAGTATTGGTCGCGGCGGGGCGTGGTTTTTGGCAGCGTCTATTCGGGCCCGCGCGTCCGGCAACAGGAGACGGCACGGATCGTAGCCGGGACGTATCGTAACGCCGGTCTGCGGTTTCCCGAGACTGTGGTGATGAGCGAATTCGACGAATATGCAGCCGAGGCGGTGCTGCGGGAATGCCTTCCACAACTCCTGCCAGGCAATGCCCAGATTAACGAATTGCACCGCGCGTACACAGATTCCAGCGAATCCAGCGAGCGCCGCAAGAATTTTCAGAAGCTGTTTGAGGCAGTGATCGCCAAGTGGGTGGCGGGAGAAACCGCGGCAGCCGGCGTCGAATCCTGGCACGAGTTCTGTTTACGGGTGGAGCGAGGACTGGCGCAAGTAGTGCGCGACACGCCTCCGGCCGCGAGTGCAGTGGTCTTCACTTCGGCGGGAGCGATCGGGGGGGCGATGCGCCGGGCTCTGCATTTGTCGGCCGAGGACACGCTGCAGCTGACGTGGATGTCGCGCAACGCTTCCTTCAGCAGTTTCCTAGCTTCGGGCGAACGGTTTACTTTGAGCACGTTCAATGCCCACCCGCATCTCGATAGGGACGGATTGCTGACGTACCGCTAGCCGATACAGGAATTGCGAGTATGGCGCCTCTTTGCGATCAACCGGGAATGGTGCGGGCAGGCGAGGAACTCGATCTCGCCCGGCTGCAGCCGTTTCTGCAGGAGCGCTTCGGCCACAGCGGACCCGTTTCCGTCGAACAATTTCCGAGCGGCCACTCCAATCTGACGTACCTGGTGCGGCTGGGTAACGAGCGGCTGGGGAGCCGGGAAGTCGTGTTGCGCCGCCCGCCCTTTGGCAGCAAGGTCCGGTCCGCGCATGACATGGGGCGCGAGTATCGCGTGCTGTCGACGCTGCACGCCGCCTATCCGGTCGCGCCCAAGGCGCTCCTCTATTGTGACGATCTGTCGATTCTCAATGCGCCCTTCTACCTGATGGAGCCGATTCGGGGAATGATCATGCGCAGCCAGCCCCCTCCGGGCGTGCCCTTTCCGCCGGAGACAGCGCAGCGATTGAGCGAAGCGTTCCTCGATAATCTGGTGCGTTTGCACCGCGTGGATTATGCCGCGATCGGCCTGGCCGATTTGGGCAAACCGCAAGGCTATCTCGAACGCCAGGTCAAGGGCTGGATCGAGCGCTACCACGGTTCGAAAACCCACGACTTGCCGGAAGTTGAACGCATTTCCACCTGGCTTACCGAACGAATCCCGGTCAGCCCTCAGACGGCGCTGATCCACAACGACTACAAGTACGACAATGTGGTGCTCGATCCCGCCGACGTGACCAAGATCGTGGGCGTCCTGGATTGGGAGATGTGCACGCTGGGAGACCCGCTGACGGACCTGGGGACTTCCCTGGCGTACTGGACGGATCCGCAAGATCCGGAAGAGTTCCAGGAAGTTCGCAGCGCACCGACTACGTTGCCGGGGACGCTGACGCGTGCCCAACTGGTCGAGCGCTACGCGGCCACGACCGGGTGCGATCCCGGCGACATGTGCTTCTATCTGACGTTTGCCCGCTTCAAAGTCGCTGTCATCATTCAGCAGATCTATTATCGGTATGCCAAGGGATTGACGCAGGACGCGCGCTTCGCGGACATGCCGAAGGGAATCCGGGCTTTGCTGCGCGCCTCATGGCATTGCGCAGAGAGCGGGACGATATGAGCGGCCGCTTCGGCGCAGCGGCAGCCGCGAGGAAACACTCGCGCGGCGGTCACTGGGGAAGCGCCACACCGACAACTGGCGACGCAACAGGTCTTGCTGGAAGAAGTGAATTAGCAACAAAGGAGGCGGCATGGCACTCACCAATCACAAGTTTCTGCTGGCGGCGCGTCCAGTCGGAATGCCGAAGCGCAGCGACTGGACCTACACGGAAGAACCGGTTGCGGAGCCGAAGGAAGGCGAACTACTGGTCCAGGTGCTGTACATCTCGCTGGACCCCGCGATGCGCATCTGGATCAACGACGTGCGTTCCTACATGCCGCCGGTGGGAATCGGAGAGTTGATGCGGGCGCTGGGCGTGGGGAGGGTGACGGCGTCGCGCAACCCGGGCTTCGCGGTGGGTGATCACGTTGCCGGATTGTTCGGAGTGCAGGAGTATGCGCTGACTAACGGCCAGGGAGTGACGAAGGTCGACGCGAGAGCCATTCCGCTGCCCAAGTATCTCAGCGTACTCGGTATGCCGGGCATGACCGGCTATTTCGGCCTTCTCGACACGGGCCAGCCGAAGCCGGGAGAAACGGTCGTGGTCTCGGCGGCAGC
>Ga0187803_10000933_pt1 | contig 11372 bp, 16 predicted proteins | sample NC_wetland_sal_i_2_FD_132425 | JGI IMG/M metagenome (GOLD analysis project Ga0187803, IMG submission 132425) | Wetland sediment microbial communities from Neuse River Estuary, North Carolina, USA - Control_3 | ecosystem: Environmental > Aquatic > Freshwater > Wetlands > Sediment | place: USA...
AATCAATTGGTCATGAAAGTTCTTCCCCATCTCAAACTCAATCGCATCCAGGAATGGCCGGCCTCGCCAATAGTTCTCCTCTGCAACCAGTGACAGCCTCTTGCCCGATTGCCACTGCGCGATGTGAAACGGCCCGGTCCCGCTCAGCGTGCCCTCAGAGTTTCTCTTCACCATCGCATTCCGCGGTAGCGCAAGTTCAGCCGGCAATTCAGAATCAGCGGCATCGCGCTCGATGATGACCGAGTCCGCACCGGCGGACACGTTCCACGAAGGGTTCGCGGTGCGCAGCGAAGACGCCGCAATCTCCGGGGTGAAAGTTGTGCCATCGTGAAATTTGACATCCCGCCGCAGCCGGAACTCCCAGCGTTGATGGCCCGGCTGATTCCCGGGCCGATTCTCAGGATATGTCTGCCACGATGTAGCCAGCCCGGGGCGCACGCGGCCGCTGTCATCCGTCGTGACGAGGGTTTCGAATATCAGCAGTGTGACATTCCGCCGTACAAACGAGTCCGGCTGGGTGCTGTCGGCAGGATCGAGCGACATCAGGGCCGAGTGGACGGCCACGCGCAACGTGCCACCGTACTGCGGCCGCGTCTCCGCGCCCGCCGCCAACCCCACCGACAGCAGGCTACTGATTACAAGCCATTGCCAGCCGAAACGCCTCATAGTTTCCAGTCTCTCGATTTCTTGCAATTGCTATCGTCGTGTCACCCTTGGCTTCGGTCCACAGCGCGGTCACCTCACCAGGAAAATCGACGGCTGCGCTCACCGGAACCGCATTGCGATCGGGAAACTCATACGCGCGCACCGAATCCCCGGCCTGATCGGCCGCGCTCGTTGCAAGCACCTGCCAACCTGCACCGCAGGAAGTCTTCACGCTTGTCACGTCGCTGCCCCACCCCAGCCTGGCGGTGAAGTCGGTGACGCCATCTACCATATGCACTTGCCCATCCACTGCGGCAAATAGCCACAGCACATATTTATCTCGCGGGATAAACGTGGCTGAGTAGAACTTCGGTATTGTCGTGAATTTTCCTACTCCCGGTGCCAGCGCACCTGTAAAGAAGTTTCGCGCCGGAGCGAAGAAGCCGCCCATCGCAGCAATCTGAGACGGAGCTCCGCCCGTGGCGCCGAAATTCAGCAAGTTCACGCCGGTTCCACCGCTGAGCGAGCCCGCAACCAGCGGCCAGGGATCATCGCTTTCGTGGCAGCTCATTGTTAATGGCGTGGTCGTCGTGATGCGGCACAGCACACCGGGGAGATAAGCATCCAGCAGGTGATCCTTGGCCGGAAGCAGACGCCCGCGAATGTCACGAGGCCATGGTCGCGCGTGGCTCAGCGCCAGCGACTGCTCCTGTTGCCACTTTCCGCCCCGCAACCGATACAGCGAAACTTTTTCCGGATCGAGCACCGCGATCTGCGTGGGCGTCACATTCTCTTCCAACACCGCCACATCAAGAATGCGGTCATCCTGCGCCCACAGCGCGACTTTCCGCAAAGTGAGCGGCACGGAATCGTGAGCGACCACTTGACCCTCCGCGCGCGGAGTCGAAACCATCACGACTGCGGCCTCGCCTGCTCCCTGTTGTATCTCCGCTATCCAGACGTAGGCGGTCGGGTTTTCCGACAGCACAACGGCGACCGCAGCGGCTGCCTGCTCCGGCTTCACAAAGCGGATGCCAAGCACCTCAAGTGCGGCGCGCAGTCCGTTACTGATGACTTCGCTATCCCTTCTTCCCAGCGACGAGCGGTTCTCCACCGTCCAAGCCACTGCGCCCGGCCCGGTGACGGCGACGATTTTCCGCGCCAGTTGCTGCTCAGGTCCATTCCAATCCGCTGCCCTTGCTGCGATCGCGAATCCCAGAATCAGGAAGCAAATCTGCAGAACAAAGCGGATGCCGGACGCAGGGCGTAAAAGGGGATTCACTACGTGCAAGTTAGCCGAGTGCAGGTTTGACGAGTGCAGGATGGCCGAATTATAAACCGCGCTGCCCATGTGTCTCGATCCCTCACTCTGTACTGTTTGGACACCATAAGAGCGACATAAAGACACTGGGTGCCCATCTTTGCCGCGTTCTTTGCGGCAAAAGCCTGCCCTGAGCGAAGCCGAAGGGGTGGGGAATCTTCAGCGTCTGCCCATTGAACCGCCTCGGCGGGCATCCGAGAGCTGTTGCTCGAGGCGCTATCGTTGCGGTTCTTCCGGCGGCTCGACCTGGCCGGCCTGATTCGCAACATTCATGCTGCGCAGCACGTCATTGGCGAAGAAGAATTTGCCATCTGCAGGCACCATCATGATCTGCAGTTTGTCGGAGAGCCGCTCCGCCACAATCTTGTTGATGAGCAGCGGATTCTGCTTCAGAATCGCAGCCTCGCTCTTCAGTCGCTCGGCGTCCGCCGCCGCTGTCACCCGGATCCGATCGGCCTCGGCTTCGGCCAGCAATTTGCGCCGTTCGGTTTCGGCCTTGCTGTCGATGACCTTGGCCTGCGCCGCCGCCTCTGCATTCTGGATGGTCGCTTCCTTGCGTGCCTCCGCTTCCAGCCGGCTCTGCTGAATCTGTTTTTCCTTCAGGGGCAACGTGTACTGCATGGCATCAGCCTCGCCCTTGGCTTGTAGCACATGCACCTGCGCTTGGCCCTCGGCCTGCTTGATCTGCTGCACCTTGTTCGCTTCCGCTTCAAGCTCCGAGATTCGCACCTGCTTCTGCTTGAGCTCGGTCTCCACGCCCATGCGGTCGTTCTCCTGCTCTTTCAGCAGCAGCGTCTCCAGCCCCTGCGCGTATTCTGGAGGCAGTTGGATGTCGCGCAGCATCACTTCCTTCACCACAATTCCGTCGGCCGCAAGTTTCTGCGTGATCATCCCTGCGGCCCGCTGCCGCACTTCTTCGCGCTTGCCTGAAAAAACATCACGCACTGTGTAGTTAGGAACGAGTTCCCGCCACACGCTTGCCACCGTCGGGGGAACAATCTCTTTCTCCACCGGCCGCGGCAAGTTGCCCTGGATGTAGTCCAGTCTCTTCGGCTCCAGCCGATATCGCACTGTAATCGCCAGCCCGAGTGTCAGTCCTTCCTTAGCCTGCACATCGAGAAGTTGTGACTTGGCAGCGACGTTGCCTGCCGCCGTTTTCCCATCTTCCGATGCCCCCGTGGTGAAGACCTGGTCCCGCGTGTCGAACAAGGCCACATCCTCAACCAGCGGTAGCACAAAGTGAACGCCAGGATAAAGCGTCCCCGGCAGTGTCCCGCTCATCTGGCTGATTCGAACTCCCGCCATGCCGCTTGGGACTACGACTATGCTGAACGCAATGAGCATCGGTCCCCAAGCCAGCAACGCCAGTGCCAGCGACGTGCGCCAACGTAGTTCCGGCCGCGTCGGCACCGCCCCGGTTCCTGCCTGACCTAATGCGCGCCGGTACAGCATTTCGCGATAAAGGTCATAGCCCAGAATACTCGCGGCTACGATAATCATTCCGAGGCCAATCGCAATCAGCAGATCCTTCAATGCCAGCATCGTCGTTCTCCTTTGCGCCTCAATGCTTCTGCGCTGATTTCACCTGCACCGCCTGCTGCGCCAGCTTGCCCGGTGCAAAGAACAAGCGGAAGACGTGCCCGAAAATCAGTTCCTCGGCCAATAGTGCCACCGCCAACGAAAAGATCAGGCCCGCGACCACCGCTATAAATGTGATTGCCATCTGCATGACGTCCTCCCTGGAAAATCGCGCCTCAGAACTCGCATCTCAACCCTTTCGTGAATCCTGAAGGCAGGACGACCACCAAAGCGAAACTGCGTGCGGAATAAGAACTTACAAGTTAGTTTCGACCGGGAAGGAGTGTCAGCAGAAGCACAGTGCGTCAGAATTGACACACCATCTAAGAGCCCTCAACTCACTAGGCCGCGAGAGTAAAGCGGGGGTCAGCACGACTGCTGACCCATCGTTTTCAATTGGGGGTTGGGGAGGGCCATAATCTCTCTAGCCTTCAGGCGCCCGGCCCCCGCCGTCTGGGGTAACGGCTTGTGGGGTTCTGTGGGGTGGGGCCGGGCGATTCTTTAACTAGAAGGCCTACTTCAATTGTTGACTTTGTACAGTAGGTGGATGTGCATTGCTGTGATGATCGTCACACCTGCGCGTGATTCTCGTCATCCCGGAAGGAATACCATACCGTCGCGGTACTCACGCATTCGCCACGGCTTTTCTCATTGGGTCGGCGCACATCGATCTGTGACCAACGTCACGGCTTCCCATTTCTTGCGCCCCTACACTCAACCTTGACGCTGCTGCTCATTTCATTCAGGAGACTCGATTCACCATGGCCTACGTGATTACCGACACCTGCATCAAAGACGCTCTTTGCGTCGATGTCTGCCCGACCGATTGCGTCCATCCCAAAAAGGATGAACCCGAGTTTGAGGCTGCGACCCAGATGTACGTCGATCCTGCAGAATGCATCGACTGCGGCGCCTGTCTCCCGGTCTGCGAGTCGGACTCGATCTTTGCTCTCGACGACGTGCCGGAAGACAAGAAGCCGTTCGTGGAGAAAAACGCTGCCTTCTTCAAGCATTGATCTTCGTGCCTGATCTTCGAAAGATGATCTTCATGCACTGATCGGCGAGCGCGGCTCTTGAGCATCGGTCCGTGGAGCATCGGCAAGCCCGCTCTGCTCCTCAATCGCCGGGCATCGGGACGCGATGGTTAACCAGCCCCGTCCCAGCGCCCGGCGGTTTCCTCTCTGTCCTTTCGCCATTGACTCGCGCTCCTTCCCTCGCTATCGTTGCCCGCTGTGAATGTCGTCAAAGCCACCCGCCGCTTCGAAGACTGGCTCAGCCGTCGCACCGATCTCGTAAAGAAGGATCTCCGTCTCAAGCACAGCAACATGAAGGCAGGGGTCTTTCCTTTCCTGCGCGCCACCTACTACCGCTGGGCGCAGGTCTGGCCGAAAGTATGCCCTGGTCTCGCCAAGGCGCCGCATGTCCTCGCCGTAGGCGATCTTCACGTCGAAAATTTCGGCACGTGGCGCGATTGCGAAGGCCGCCTGATCTGGGGCGTGAACGACTTCGATGAGGCGTCGCCCTTGGCTTACACCAATGATCTGGTGCGTCTCGCCGTAAGTGCGCACCTCGCCGCACAAAGCGGTCACCTGGCACTGGAAGAAGGAGACATCTGCGACGCGATTCTCGAAGGCTACTCAGACTCGCTGCGGGAGCGGGGACTGCCCTTCGTTCTTTCGGAACACCACACCTGGTTGCGCCAGATCGCCGAGAGCGAGCTGCGTGATCCAGTGCGCTTCTGGAAGAAAATGGAAGCCCTCCCGACCGTTCGCGAAGAAATTCCTATGAGCGCCATCGAGGCCATCGAGCACCTCATGCCCGCCCGGAACATTCCCTACAGGGTCGCTCGCCGGGTGGCAGGCCTGGGCAGCCTCGGACACGCTCGCTTTGTCGCGATTGCCGAATGGAATGGAGGCAAGGTTGCCCGCGAAGCCAAAGCGCTGGTTTCCTCCGCTTGCTACTGGGCGCAAGAGATCGACCGTCCGCCAGAGATTCTCTATCAGACCATCATCAGCCGGGCGGTGCGTTGTCCCGATCCCTTCGTGCAGTTGCGCGGACGCTGGATCGTCCGCCGTCTCTCGCCCTACTGCTCTCGAATCGAGCTGGTGGCGCTCAAAGCCGCGGGGTCGGAACTGCGGCTGCTCCATACCATGGGATGGGAAACGGCGAATATCCACCTGGGAACCAGGATGGCGCGGAACGCCATCCTCCGCCATCTGAAGAAACAAAAGGCAAAATGGCTGCACGCCGCCACCGACGATATGCTGAAGGCCCTGCGCTCAGACTGGGAGACCTGGAAGAAGGACGGTTACGCCTGAACGTGTCGGCGGTTGGATTTGAGCTTCAATCCCTATCGTGGGCCGATTCAAATTCAGCCACTACCGATTATCCAGCTTTCGTTGACAGACGCTCGCATCGCGGGCGAGATCCAAACTCCAGCTCTAGCACTCAGGGATCTGGCGTGAAGCGGATTCAAGCCATGTCCAATAGCTTTAACCATTTGGGTTTGAGTGAAGCTCAGGCTACTCCCCACTTGGCTGCCATGCTCGCCGGCACACTCGCCGCCGGACGAGGCAAGGGCACCAGCCGAATCCCTTGCCGCGGCTCGAAGATCAGCGTCCACACTGCAGCGCACTGGTCGCAAAGCCAGTATCGCTCCACGCGCCGATTTGGCTGGCGGGCCTGCAGAAACGGAGGAGATTCTGGCTCGCTTGGGTTGGGCTGCCCTGCTTCCACCACGAACAGCTTTCCTTCGCGCAGCCGGAGGAACGGCTTGGAACATTGCGAGTTCGCGCAGTGGCTAAGCATCGGCACTCTCCGGGGACTGCTTTCTGTGAATCGGAAACAAAGTTCACAAAGCAGTGGATTGAGCTTTGTCAGCACTTGTCATGCCACGACCACCCCAATGACGAAAGGCGGCATTCAGGCCGCAACCAACGTCAACACGAGCTCAAATCGGCCAAGGCGCACCTCTCCAGTGCCGACCTATCGGCACTCCTGTCGGCATTTCGTCAAATTTTGCCTCTGTGCCCTGCAGCCAGCTACCATCTCTGGAAATGCCCAAGCAGGTCTTACTCTGTCCGCCCAGCTTTTTCGACCTCGTCGACCAAAAGAACCTTTATATGTCGAGAAATTCCGCAGTCGATCGGGAGAAAGCGCGCACCCAGTGGCAAGCCCTCTGCTATGCCCTGCAGCAAAGTGGATACCAAATCGAAACCCTTGATCCCGCTCCCGGCCTCGAGGACATGGTCTTCGCTGCCAATCAGGCGTTTGTGGGCGACCATCCTAGCATAGGGAAGTTCGTCGTGCCCTCCCGCATGGTCCATCCGTCCCGTCAGCGCGAAGTCCCTTTCTATGTGGAGTGGTACCGCAGGCGCGACTACAGGGTCATCGACCTCGACCTTGGCGACGACTACTTGGAAGGCCACGGCGACCTGCTCTGGCATCCTGACGGCTCGCGCATCTACGCTGGATACGGTTTCCGCTCCACCCGAGGCGGTGTCCACAAGTTCTCTGCCGCGATGACCAAAATGGGAATCCCTGTCGTGCCACTTCAGCTCATCGATCCCTACTGCTACCACCTCGATACTTGCCTCTGTCCCTTGAACAACGACGCGGTTCTGATCTACCCCGGGGCGTACTCACCGGAAGCTCTCAAAACTTTGCGGCCGTTCTGGAAGCGAATGCACGAGCTGACCGTTGACGAAGCTCATAAGTTCATGGGCAACGGCATCGTCGCCAACGGACGGTACATCACGCCCTACACGACGCCGCATTTGGAAGGGATTCTTCGCCAGGAAGGGCTGACCCCAGTCATCATCGACACGTCAGAGTTCGAGAAAGCTGGCGGCAGCGTCTTCTGCATGAAGACGTTCTTGCCCTGACTGTGCTATTCAGCGCCGAATGGAAAGTGAGCGCTCTTCGTGTCCGATTGACGTCACCTCTGTTCCTCTGAGAACACCGTCTCCTCAGGCACATCGGTGGAGCTCTCGAAGTGTATCTTGTAGCCGTCCGGGTCCGACAAGGACACGACCCACATCCCATTTCCGACGAAAGGCCTCGTGGCCCGAATGCCGCGTGAAGTAACTTCGCGATAGATTGACAAGGCATCTTTGCAGGTGAAGTAGATCGATACGCCCTCGCCTACCTTTCCCTGCGGCTCCCAGGAATCGTGCCCTTCCTTCGGGAACTCCTGCAGCATCAGAGCGGCTCCCCCATGCTGCAGCCAACACCAACGAAGTTTCCCCTCGACGACCCAACGGTTCGTCATCTCGAAGCCAAGGCCCTCGGTGTAGTAGCGGACAGACCTTTCGATGTTTGACACGGAGAAAAACGGCACCGCCTGCTGGACGTTCTTTCCGATCTTTGTTTCACTATTCAACGTTTCAACACTCATAGCTCGATCACCTCTCTGGTTCTCGTCATCCCTCTGCGTCGGATGCGCGCCCCCCAAAAAGTATTTTCGTGGCGCCGAGTTACTCGGGGGAAAAGCTGTTCCCCTGTTAGTGCACCATAGACGCGGTTGCGGCCACGACCACTCCTACCACCCCCAACACTATCCCTAAATGCCAAAACAGGCGCCGCCCCGACAGCAGCGTGATCGACGTAATGACCAGGCCCACTTCCAGAAACACCTCGGCTAGGTCGAAGCGGTCCGCGCGATTTCTTTCGGTCGAGACCTCACTTTCGAGCTTGCGAGCCTCGCCCTCGATTTCCTTTTGCTCATCCTTATAGCGCGCCGCTTCCTGAGAGTACTTCTCACGCAGCTTGCTCAAGGCTCCCGCGTCAGTATTTGGTGTCATCGAAGTTAAATCCACGAAAAACTCGTCGTTGTGCCGGCGGATATTCTTGGCCTGATAGTAGGCCCACTGATCCGTAGACTTGGTCTGCAGTACGAGTTCCTCCGTGTGCGCACGGTGCCCCAGCAGCGAGACCACAGCCACCAGCACGGCCAGCACCGCCATGGTAAGCGACACCGGAGCCATACTGCGATCATGTTGCGCATGCTCAGCATGCTCTTGCAGCTCCTGAAGCTCGTCAGTACTCATCCTCTTTCTCCTGATCGCGTCTCGCAAGAAGTCGGCCGCAAACTCCCGATGTTACGGATTTGCAACTCTACAGGCAAGATCAAGGATGGGCTCGGGCAGTACTGCGTTACCTTCCAGGGAGCCCGCCATCGGCAACCTGTCAAATACATTGAGCGGAGCGACGTCGGTTCCCACGCGGCTGGAATTTTATGATGGCAGTGCTTAACCGCGCACACAATACCAATTTATGGGTGGCGAAGTATCCCGATTTCGTTGCGCCTTGCGTGGCGGGGTCCGACCTGAAGAAGCTTGCTCACAGCCCCGCATTAGCGACGCGGCTATCGCCTCTCAAAATCAGCCCGCCCGCAACGATGAACCAGCCCGCCTGACCGAAGATAATAATGCCGAACCCATGCGCGTCTAAATTGAGATGGCCGGAGGACAAGGCGATCAGCGTGACTCCTCCGAGGATGCAACCGTAGATTCCCAAGCCACGGGACAGTTCCTTGCTGTGCCAAATCGACGCCGACCAGAGAACGATTGCCACCGACGAGGCGGCCACGAACACCTGCGCATATCCCTGGTTTACGTAGAAGTTGTAACGTGACATCATCCGCCAGCCGTCGACTGCCTGCGGTGCCCCCGCAGATGCGACCATCTGTCGCAACAAGCTCGGCGTAACCAGCCCGTCGGCCACTGCGGCATTCATCACGGCCAGGAGCGCAAATGTGTACACCACCAGCCCTGTCACCCCTAGATGGTCCCCGCCGGCCACGCGTCGGGACAGTCCCCATGCTCCGAGAAACATGACAGGGACGCAAGCCAGCGCCAGTGCATGCACTGCGATCAACATGCGAATCATGGGTTCGATCTGGTCCGCGGCGACGTGCCCCGTCGGATGCAAGCTCATGGTTATAATCATGCCGCTGGATCCCACGATCAGCGCCAGTCCGCTCATATGATCATTGGACATGCGTCGAACTGTAGAGGGCGAAATGACAGGCGTCAATCCGCACGCGCATCTGCTATCGCGATCCTGAACAAAGAGGCGCTCGATGTCCCGTAAATCTCAGACATCAAGGCCGAAGATCGACCGCCGCGTCCGGCGCACACGCGACGCGCTTGGCGATGCGCTCCTCGAGCTGATTCAGGAGAAGCCCTTCGAAGCCATCACTGTACAGCACGTACTCGACCGCGCTCGCATTGGACGCTCCACGTTTTACTCACATTACCGTAGCAAGGACGATCTGCTCCTCAGCGACATGGAAGATTTTTTGGAAGGAATGTCGACGCTGCTCTTACGTCGCCGAGAGGCTTCCAATCGCGTCGCTCCCGTGCACGAGCTGTTCGCGCATGTTGCCGAAATGCGCCACTTGCACGCAGCGCTGATCGCCGCCGACAAGATGCGCGACTTTCTAGAGATGGCACAAGGATATTTCGCGCGTGCCATCGAGCGGCGTTTCAGCGAACTACCTTCGTCCCGCGGGATTGCCTCACCGCAACGCATCGCCATGTCGCAAGCTCTTGCGGGAGCCTTGCTGTCCCTCCTATCCTGGTGGCTCGACCACGGCACTGCCGCCTCGCCTGAAGAGATGGACGCCCTCTTCCATCATATGGTGTGGTCCGGCGTCGAAGTACGATCGGCAACTGCATTGCCTAGACGCGGTACTTGACTGGTCGTTCTATCGCCAGTTGCAACTGCCTCACTCCCCTATAACTTTCACGATGACTCGCTTATCCCGCTGTCCATCAAACTCGGCATAAAAGATGCGCTGCCAGGTCCCGAGATCCAACTTGCCCGACGTGATCGGTACAATCACCTCGTGATGGATCAACAGCGCCTTCAGGTGCGAATCCCCGTTGTCTTCGCCCGTTTCGTGGTGCTTATAGCCCTTGCGAAACGGCGCCAAGTGCTCCAGCCACTCGTCGATGTCCTCGATCAGCCCGCTCTCATTGTCATTCACGTAGACTCCGGCCGTGATGTGCATGGCCGAAACCAGCGCCATTCCTTCCTTGATCCCGCTCTTGCGGACGATTTCCTCTACCTGCGGCGTGATATGCACGTAGGCCCGATGCGTTTTGGTATGGAACTTCAAGTATTCCGTCAAGACTTTCATTTCGCTGACTCCTGAAACAGGCTCTCGCAGTGCAGTATCGGGAGCGGACCGTTACCTCCGTTACCCCGCGATGCATGCGGATCACAGAAAAGCCGCAACTCCCTGCTAATAATAGCCCTGGGAGGGTTCACTTCGTCGTGCTGCGCCTCGATTATCTTTCTTGCGTGCTTACAGTGGTTTCAACGGTCCTGATCGGCAGAAGGAATTGGGAAGGGTGGGTGCTGGCCGGCGTTAACAGCGCCATCATCTGTGTCATCGGCCTCCGGACGTCGCAACTCGGTTTCATCCCGGCCAATCTGTTCTGCATCGTCCTCTACGGCTTCAACCTGCACTCCTGGAAGAAGTCGAATACGCACTGATGGGGCCGCGACCAGCCTCAATCCCTCCTCCGCGGTTGAACAGTCGCGGCTTCCGCCCCGCCGCAAGCCGAATCGGCGAAGCTCATGCTAAGATCACCCTGCTGTTTTTCCACCAAGAGAGGCTGCTGTGTTGTGCAGCAAGTGCGGCACAGATCTTCCTGATGGTTCCCAGTCCTGTCCACGGTGCGGAACGACCGCAGCGACGGGCAAAAGCACTGCGCTTGCGATAGCGCCCCAATCCGTCTGCGGTAAATGCGGGACCATTTTGCCCGAGGGCTCACGGTTCTGCCTCAAGTGCGGCCACCCGGTAACTCCGGAGTCTCTG
>Ga0187803_10000934_pt1 | contig 11358 bp, 8 predicted proteins | sample NC_wetland_sal_i_2_FD_132425 | JGI IMG/M metagenome (GOLD analysis project Ga0187803, IMG submission 132425) | Wetland sediment microbial communities from Neuse River Estuary, North Carolina, USA - Control_3 | ecosystem: Environmental > Aquatic > Freshwater > Wetlands > Sediment | place: USA...
GCTCCGCCGCCTCGCGATCGACGTGGAACGCGCTCTCGACCCCCGGTCCGCGGTCGCGCCAGCGGCGCTGCCGTTCGAGCGCAGCCAGGGCTCCGGCCGCAGATTCGGGGAACTGACAGAGCGCGAGGTGATTCGGGTAGCTCTCGTGCAGCATGGCGATCGATTCTTCCGGCGCCATTAGCACCCCCACCACGGGTTTGGCCACGGCACGGCGAGCTTCTTCGAGCGCGCCGATGACTGCGGCGGGCTCGACCATCATGGGCGGCACGAAGATCACCACGGCCATGTCTACGCCGGGATCTTCGAGGGTGGCGCGCACGGCATACGCGTACAGCGGGGCGCTCGCCGTGGGCAGCATGTCCACCGGATTATTCAAGCTGGCCTGCGCGGGCAAGCGAGTGCGCAGCGCTGCGAGCGTTTGCTCGGAGAACTGAGCCATCTCAAGGCCGGCCCCAATGACGGCGTCGGTGGCGAGAATGGCGGGCCCGCCCGCGTTGCTGAGTACGGCGACGCGCGGCCCATTCGGCAACGGGTTGCGCGCGAAGGCCATGCCCAGGTCAAAGAGCTCCTCCACCGTGGCGACGCGTTGTACGCCGCAATGTTCCAGGAAGGCATCCAGCGCGGCGTCGCTCGTTTGGACGAGGGCTCCTGTGTGCGAGATGGCCGCGCGGGCTCCGGCGCGGGTCTTGCCGGATTTGACGACGAGTAGCGGCTTCTCGCGGCTGACCAAGCGCGCCACGCGCGCGAAACGCGCGGGATGGCTGAACGACTCGAGATACATCAAGATGACCGAGGTGCGCGGGTCTTCGGCCCAGGCAGCTAGGACATCATCATCGGCGACGTCCGCTTTGTTGCCGAGGCTGGCGAACGAGGAGAGGCCGAGACTCCGTTCCTCGGCGATATTTAAGATGGCCACACCAAGCGCGCCGCTCTGGGAGAGAAAAGCAACGCTGCCGTCGAGGGGCATGGTCGGCGAAAAAGTGGCATTCAGACGCACCAGTGGGTCGGTATTGATCACGCCCATGCAATTCGGGCCGACCAGGCGGAAACCGGCGCGGCTCGCGATTTCAGCGAGTTTTTCCTCTAGGGCCTCGCCTTCACCGCCCACTTCGCGAAACCCCGCTGTGATCACGATCACCCCACGAACTCCTTTGCTCGCGCACTCTTCGAGGACCGCCGGCGCGGCCGTGCGCGGCACTACCACCACGGCTAGGTCAATGGGATCCGGTATGTCCAGGATCGAAGGGAAGCAACGCAGGCCGAGCAGCTCTTTGGCTTTGGGATTCACGGGGAATAGCCGGCCGCAGAAATGATAGAGGAGCAGATTTTCCAGAATCTGCCGTCCGAGGGCTTTGGGTTCCGTGGAAGCTCCGATAACGGCGATCGAGCTGGGCGAAAAGATGGAATCCAGATCCGAGGTTATGCGTTTTTCATCACTCATGTGTGGTCGGTGGCAAGCTGAAGTGGCCAGCACTGGAAACGGCGGCCCTGCTTCGGTGCAAAAAAATCTCGCGTGCAGAAGGACGTCGGGACTGCGATGCGCTGGTAAGCCAGTCCTTTCTACCGGTGCGGCGGTCGAATTCTCCGGCTCGAAATTGTACAACAGCCTTGGCGGAGGATGAGCCGGGGCGCGCGGCGGGCATTCCAAGGTCTCCCGCGCGTCTCTTGTCCGTAGTCCGATGTCATCTGGAATTTGCGATTTGGACGTCTAGCTCGGGCATCTTACGCTTCGTGTCGTTCGCCAAACGTCCGCCTTTGAAATCAACAATACAGCTCTATCGAACAGATGGCCGAGGGTACAATCGAGGTAGAATGAAGAGATGGCGTTTTTTTCCGGAAACAACAGAAAAGAGCGGGCTTGTTGGATTCGTAACTTGTCTCCGGAACCAGAGGTCAGGAGTTCAAATCTCCTCTGGCGCGCCATTTGCGCTCCGGGCGTTCTTGCGGAGCGCGCGATTTACGCTCCGGATGCTTTTGCGGAGCGCGCCGTTTGCATCCGGAATGTTTTGCTTGTCACGCCATTGGCGTCCGGGATGATTCCGCGGCCCCGCGATTTTTTCCCGTTCAGTTTTGTTGGGCACGCGATTTCTTTGCACGAGGCAGATTTTGCTTGGGGCAAAAACAAACGTGGAGACCCCTCGCGGAGTCTCCACGTTTTTTGTTTATTCAAGCGGGCGCTGCCCCGCCCCGACACCGGACCTCGAAGCTGGCCTCCCGCCCTTAAGGCGTCAGGTGCCAGGTATAGGTCCCTTCGCAATCCGCCGCTCGAGGACCCCAGCTCAGCGAAGACCCATCGGTAAACAGCGCTTTGCCGTACAGCGAAGTTGGGCCGTTACCGGTGCGAATCAGGAGATCGCCGCCGGGTGAGACGGACGCAACAAAGTTGCCGTCCACATAAATGTTGATGTACAGCGCCACCTGGTTGTCCACGTGGACTTCGCAGGCGTAAGGCCCTGCTCCGCGTGACTTCTCTTTGGATTTATTTGGCGCCATCATGTTGGCGTTGTTCGGATCGTTGGACACGTCACTCTTCTTGATGTTGGCATCCTCGCCGCCGCCGCGGCTCTTGGTGCCTTTATCGTTAGCGCTCATGCCCGCCGCCTTCTTAGCCGGCGCTTTGCCCTCTTGTGCGGCCAAGGGCAGCGTGACGACCAAGGCAACGGCCAGAAGCACCGCTGCAATACATCCCCAGGTTGCAAAACTACCGTTCTTGTTCTTCATCTAAACCTCTCCTTTCGCGAAGCAAACTATCAGAGTTTCTGCCAATGTCAACGTGGATTAATGCCTCGTGACCTGGGCGTGTTCCCTCGAAAACGCTCGATGGAAGGATGCGTCCCTCGACGTACTGGGGAAGATCGGTGTATCGCGGCGGTACAAGAGAAACTCGAAACTCCGGTTTTTGTAGTTCCGTGGACCCCACCGGAGTCCCGACACCTGACTCGAAACTCGCCTGCATAGATGAGGGCGGATGCAGGGTGGTTGTATGCATCCGCGGTGGCAGCATTCTGAAAGCACACGAAGTTTGCTCCCAACCCTGTTCTTGTAACCGCAAATAACATGGCGCTTAAAAATGCAATGTTCTGTAATCCCAGATAATAAAGGGTTTGCCCGCTAAGGCGGACAAGCCTGCCCTGCCCATCAACCGGTAAGCCTGCGCAGCCAGGCCCCAATCACGTAGGCTACCGCCGCAGCGCCGCCTCCAATCACAAACGTAGCTAGTCCCGAATACCACCACGGCCGAACCGACCATCGGCTCTTGAGTGCGCCGATCAGAACGAAAGTCAGGCTGGTGATGGCCGAAGCCACCCAGAAGGCGTTGTTCCAGCCGGCCACGAAGGGAACCAGCGGAACAAAACCACAAAAAAGAAAGGCCGAAAACGTCGATCCCGCCGCCCGCCACGGCGAACGCACCGCCTCGGGCAGTCCATATTCGTGGCTGAGCATCAGGCCTACCCAGCGGCTCCGGTTCGCGGTGACGGCCGCGGCGACCTGATCCAGCAAGCCGCCAACAAGCCCCAGCCGGCTCCGCAGGATCTCCCGCACCTCTTCGGATTCTCCCTCCGGAGCTTTCTCGATGTGACGGTGCTCTACTGCCTCAGCGTAGTGGAATTCTTCGTGTTCCGCTCGCGTTGCCAAATAATTGCCCGCTGCCATCGCCAGGCCGTCCGCAATCAGACTGGCCCCGCCCAGGATCAAGATGATGTGGGCTGAGAGATGGGCCCCAGCGACTCCCGAAACGATGGCGAATGTCGTTACCGTGCCGTCAATCCCGCCATAAACCCAATCCCTCAGATAGCTGTGTCGCGGCCCGGCCGCGAGTCGCTCACGGATCGCCTCGAACGTGTGCTCGTGTTCCATCCTGCCCCACGCCGCGTGTGGTTTCCCAAGCAGCCCATTACCCAAGATCGCCGTTTGGGTCTCCGCCGCGAAGCATTGTACCTCCCACCTTGGTTTCTGTTTTCTGTTTCTGCTTTCCGCTTTCTGCTTTCTGATTTCTGCTTTCTTGTAGCCCGGGTCTTCAGACCCGGGGCCTTTTCCCCCGCCGTCCTTCCGGTCGCACCCCTCCCAAACACAGTCATTCCGAGGAGGCCGCTTTGTGCCTGCCTGCCGCAGGCAGGGCCGACAAGGCGCGCATTCTGCGTCCCGGATGCCTTTGCGGGAGACCTGCTTTTCGCTTTGAGTCTCCCCGCATGTTGTAGCCTGGGTCTTCAGACCCGGGGCCTTTGCTATGCCGTCCTTCCGGCCGCACGCCGCCGTGGAATTCTTCCTGCCGCGTTAGTGTAGGGCCGCGAATCTTACGGTCTCTGCCTCCATACCCTGCCCGAAAACCCAGCATCGCCCCTCCAAGTCCCCAATCTGAAATATCAACCCAGACCTTGCCAGGCTCCGAGGCATTGGGCGAATGAACCACTCTTGCCTAGAAGAGGAGCCTGCTGACGCGAGTTGGCGACTGCGGCAGTCTGTGCTACAAAGTGAAGTGCGCGAAATCGTTTTCCCCGGGTGGTACGATGAGTGTCATACATGTTGGCCACATCAAAAACAACATCCTCAATCGATTCGGCAGCCTCGTCAATTTGGACGATATTGCGTCTGCCCAACCCGCTCAGAAAGAGACCGTTCGCCTAACTCGATGCCTTGCAGCATTTGTGATCGCTGAACTTGCTGACGCAGACGACGTTGCCGCGGCACAGGCCGTGACCGACGGTTCAGGGGACAACGGAATCGACGCTGTCTACTATGACACGGCAGAAAAGAACTGTTTTCTGGTTCAGAGCAAGTGGATTTCCAACGGAAACGGCAGTCTCGAAGTGGGCGACGTCCACAAGTTTATACAAGGCGTCAGGGACCTGCTCGATGCACAATTTTCAAGGTTCAACGCCAAGATGCAATCCCACCAAGATAAGGTCTTTGCAGCACTCTCTGACTCTTCCGCACGGTTCACCATGGTACTGGCGTACACCGGCGAACAACCCTTATCCTCGGACGCAAAGCTACCGCTGGAGGACCTTCTTGCAGAAATGAACAGCCCAACTGAGGTCATGGCATTGCGCCCTCTCAACCAAGCGGCTCTGCACTCAATCGTCGCTACCGGTGCCACTGCGGACGCTGTGGACCTAGAGATCATGCTCCATGACTGGGGAATGGTGCGGCAGCCCTACCTTTCTTATTACGGGCAAGTAGCCGTCTCTGACATCGCTTCTTGGGGAACATTTGGCACGCGCCTAACCTCCAAGAACCTTCGCCGATTCCGCGGTTTAACTGAAGTGAATGAATCTATCGCGAAGACCCTGAGCGGCAGTCCGGAGAAGTTCTGGTATTTCAATAATGGAATCACTGTCCTGTGTGAGAGCCTCCGCAAGAAGCCCCTGGGTGGAAACAACAATGAGACAGGAACTTTTGAATGTAACGGTGCGAGCGTTGTGAACGGCGCGCAGACAGTCGGTACAATCGTAGATGTCTCGAAGACCAATGGCAGCACTCTGCAGCCGGCGCGAGTGCTGGTACGCCTTGTCTCTCTTGAGAACTGCCCAGAAGGATTCGCCGAAGAGATAACGCGCGCCGCCAACACTCAGAATCGAATCGAGAAAAGAGATTTTGCCGCCCTCGACCCCAATCAGAAGAGGCTCCGAACCGAGCTCTACTTGGAGAATCAAAAGGAGTACGCATACCAAACGGGGGAACAGCCGCCGCAGGGCGACTCCGGTTGCACACTCGACGAAGCTGCAATCGGCCTAGCTTGCAAGGCCACGGATGTCGCCCTGGCAGTCCAAGCCAAACGCGAGGTAGGCATGCTGTATGAAGACATCTCGCGGCCCCCATATACGACCATCTTCAACGCCAGCACAACAGCGAAGGCACTTTGGGAGGCGGTCACGGTCCTTCGCACGGTGGAGTCGGAACTGAAGAAGGAGCAACAGCAGCGCACTGGAAAAGACAAACTAATCGCCATCCACGGGAACCGGTTCGTACTGCATTTGGTATTCCAACAGCTCCAGCACGACACTGCCGCGCTTCTAGGAGGGCCGGATGCCGAAGCCCAAGTCCGCGAGGTGACGCGAGACATGCTCGACAGCACAATACTGAACGTATTTTTATGGTACGGGACAGCCTATCCAGCAAGTTTGTTCAAGAACATATCGAAGTGCCGAGACCTAGCCAAGCGGATCACAGAAAGCCCCGAGTAGCTACCATCTGGCCGAGAAGGAATTTAGGAAGGAACGGGCCGAGGGCCTCGAAATACCTCCCAAACCCGCTAGTCCATGCTTCTGCAGAGAACTACCTTCCAGGGATCTTCATCAGCGATGACACTGGGAAGGAACCCTGGTGTTGCTTCAAGCCCTCAAACCAATCACACCACGCTCTCCCCTCTTTCACTACCGCAACAGTCTTTTTCGGGCCGCCGGACTTCAGCTGAACAACATCCCCGGGTTTAATCTCATCCATGTGTTCCTCCTCACACACCGACCTCGCCTTCTCGAACGCCACATATTACATCAAATCTAGATTTCCGCATCAGTTAGCTAAAAAATCTACCCGCCCTATAGTCGGCTTCACGCGTCGGGACCTTGCCGCCCATAATTCTCTTTCTCTGATTTCCATTCTTCTCGTTTCCTCCGTACCCGCTGTGTTGAAGCCCATCCATGTGAATCCCCGGATTCATTCGAAACACTTGCGCCCTTCCATTTCTGCTGCGGCAGGTTTTCCACAGCTTTCTGTGGATTTATCCGTCTCCACATTTTTCTGTACTTGACAGACCCGCCCCGCATCCCTACCGTATTTATATCCCCCAAAAAATTCTTTTGTAGCCGGAGTCTGCCTTCCCGGCTCCTGGCTTCGGATCTCAACGATGCGCGTTCAACTCTCAATTTTCGGCTCTCAACCAGCGCCCTCGACCACCATCGAATGCGCCAATTCTGTAGTGCAGCGGCTTGCCCAGCTCAACGCTAATCCCTTTAGAATCCGCACTTACATCACTGATTTGCGCTGCCCTCGGCCTAAGTCCTTTAGAATCCGCACTTACATCACTGAGGAGGGAGGGGGTGCCCTCCTCACAGTCCGTAACTGGTTGATTCTAAACGGGCGGCATCTTTCCGTTCCGTCAAATTGCAATTCAACGCCACTTCACCCAAAGGAGCCCAAACATGTCGCCAAAGCCCCACGCAAAAGATAATCGCTGCCGCTTCACTTCCTCTGCCGGCCGCCGCTGCCGCCTCCTCCGCGCCGAAGGCCACTCTTCGCTCTGCCTCCAGCACTGGCGCCGCGAGCAGGACGTGCGCATCGAAGAGCATGAAAAACCCGAAGCCATCGCCCTCGTCGCCGAACTCCTCGGCGCTTGCGACAAACTTCGCACCAAGACCGCTGTCAACGACGCGATCGCCAAGCTCTTTTCCCTCCGCTCCCGCAAATTCATTTCCGTGCGCGATACCGCCGTTCTCGGTTTTCTCCTTCAACTGAGCCTCCAAACCCTCGAAGGCGTGGATTACGAGTTCAATCGCATCCACAATTCCGATGTCTGGACTCAAATCATCGCCCAATCCATCCGCGATGCGTGCGGTCCTGACGCCCCGGAACTTCAGTCCGAAGTTGCCGTCGCGCCCACACGCAAACGCAAGCGCGGGCGCGGTTCTTGCGCTCCGGATGCTCGAGCGGAGCGCGGTTCTCGCGCTCCGGATGCTTCTGTCCAGCGCCCTCGCAGGCGCCGCTCCAAAATGCCCGCCACGGCCAAGGAATTTGCCGCCATGGTTCTCGACCAGGCCGTCAAGGATGGCGTCATCACCCAGGAATTTCTCGACCGCGAAGAACGCCGCCGCCAGCCAGTCCACTCCGAAGACGAAAATGCCCAGGGCAACGAAACAGACCAGGAAAATCAAGAATGTGTCGCCCCGGAGGAATCGGACCCGCCATTCGCGACCGCTCCCACTGGAGGATCCCGCTAGCGCCATGCACGTTACGCAGCAATCGCGCGCAGTCATTCTGAGGACCGATTCCTTCGACCAAAGAAATCTCTCCGCGTGCACGCGCCCGCGAAAGGTCCACAGGAAAAAACACTGCCTGCGCATGGAGGCAAGATCGCAGCTAGTCGCAATTCTTGTAAAGGAGGACGCCGGGACCGTGGGGCGTTTCCACCGGGATCCAGGCTTCAGCGATCTCGTCGCTGCGAGCCAGGTCGAGGTGAAGCGCATGCTTGCTATCGCTGCCCGCCACGGCGGGCGGGCCCGGCACGGCGGAGCTGCCTGCCTCGGCGGGCAGGCCGTTCAAGCGGCAACGCCAAAAGGGAATCTCCTCAATCAAACGGGTGAGCATGGCCAACCGCTCAACAGGCAGGGCGCTCCCCTGCCAGCTCCACATGCAAGCGTCATCTTGATGGAAGACCTGCGTCAAAGGAGCCAGTTCGATGCGGCCGTTATCCACATCGTATTTCCAGCCGCCCAAGGGTACGAGATACCCTTCGACCAGGCGTTGTTCGGTGGCCACTCCGGCGCACTGCGTTGCGTAGATCACGCCGGTTTGGCCGCGCACTACCACGGCGAGCCAGGAGTTGAACGTTCCGTCGGGATCCAAGAATACAAATGGGGCCCCGGCCAATCGAACCTGCGCCGCCAAATAGGCCTGCTCATCGGCGAAGGATTTGCTGGCCAGCCATCGCTGCTTGAGCGTGGCCAATTCGTTTTCCATGCCAACCTCGCGCAAAATCCCCGGCTATGGTACGAAGGCAAATTTCAGATTGCAAATTGGAGATTGGAACGCAGGAACGAGAGATTCCTCACCCCGACAAAGTACATCGAGGTTCGGAATGACAACCTTCGGAAAAGCGCGCTACTGCTTCGGCACGACGGCCACGGGAGTATTGGGGTCCCAGTTGGAGGAAGTTTCCAGCTTGGGATGCTGGCCGTAATTGGTGACGGTTTTGACCTGGTCGGTAACGTAGTCGGCCAGCTCCTGCATGGTGACGATGCCGTCGTGGTTCAAGTCCGCGGCGCCCTTCATGCCTTCGATCAAGAAGTAGGTGAAGACGCCGTGGCCTCCGCCCCACTGGTCGCCTTCGCGGGAGGTTTCGTTGGACTGGCTGGCGCTGAACATGGCCACGCCCGAGCCGGAAGTCGCCAGGCTCTTCAGGAAGAGGTTGAGCTGCTCGTTGGAAATGGCCGCCGCGCGCCGGTCCAACGAACTGATGCCCCCGCTGTGGCAGGCGTCCACGAAGGCGATGATGCGCTCGGCGCTGATGGTTTCCTGCAAAGCGGAGCGGATTTCGTTCATGTCGAACGCGGTCTCGCCCAGGCGGTCGGGGACCGCGTCGTAGGTGAGCAGGTAAAGGGCGTTGGGATGGTTGGGATCGGGCGAGCCGTGCCCGGCGAAGAAAATCATGACCTGGTCAGTCTTGCCCGCCTTACCCAAGAAGTCGCGCAATCCGCCGCGCACGCGCGCGCTGGTGGCTTCCTGGTCGAGGAGCAAGAGGATGTGATCTTCGGGAACGCTGCCGCCCGCCGGGCTGCGCAGGAAACTGTAGAAGGCCTCCGCGTCTTTTCGGGCGTAGCGCAGGCTGGCCACCCCGGAGCCGTATGCGGAGATACCTACGATCATAGCCCAGCGGTCGACTTTGGCGGCTATGGGCGTGCTCGGGCCGCCCTGAGGGATTCCCGCGCGCTCGCCGCCGGCGCTGGCATTGGCCTGAGCTCCGGACGGGGTCTGCCCGCGCGTTACCGCGGGATTTTCCTGCGCCAGCCGTTTGTAATTGTTGCAAGCGGCTTCGTTGCTGGCCTGGCAGCCCTTCTGATAAAAATCGGCGGCTTTGGATTCGTCCATGTCGACGCCGCGGGCGTATTCGTAGGCGTTGCCCAGATTGTTGCAACCGTATCCATTGCCCGCCTCGCAGGCGATTTTGAATAGCTGCGCGCCCTTGACTTCGTCTTTGGCCACCCCTTGGCCGTCGCGATAGAGGGTGCCCAGGTTATTGCAGGCCGCGGCAATTTTTCCGTCGCAGGCCTTTTTGTAAAGCTCCGCGGCGCGCGCTTTGTCCACCGGCAGGCCCTGGCCCATTTCATAGGCGTAGCCCAGGCCGAAGCAGCCGTTGGTGTCCTGCACGTCGCAGGATTGTTTGAAGGCTTCCGCGGCGCGCGCCTGGTCCTCGGGGACGCCGCGACCGTCGCGATACATGTAGCCCACATTGGTGCAGCCGGTGGCGTACTTTCCTTCGCAGGATTTTTCGTAGAATTTGAGGGCCTGGGCTTCGTCCTTCATCACCCCGCGCCCGTAGTCGTACGCGAGGCCCAGCTCGTTGCACGCTCCGGCGTTGTTCAGGTCGCATCCCTTCTGGAACAGAGTGGCCGCGCGGACAGCGTCTTTGTCCACCCCGCGGCCGTCGCGATAGTTGCGGCCCAGGTTGAAGCAGCCGTAGGAGCTGTCGCCATCGCAGGCTTTCTGGTAGAGGCTGGTAGCGCGCAGATCGTTCTTCTCTACGCCTTCCGCCTCTTCGTACACGACCCCCAGATCGTTGCAGCCGTCGGCGTGCCCGGCGTCACAAGCGCGCTTGAGCAGGGGCACGGCGGCCTTGAGGTCCTTGGCCACGTTGCCGCTGCCGTCGCGATACAGCAGGCCCAGGTCATAACAGCCCGCAGGATCGCCCAGGTCGCAGCCCTGGCGGTAAAGCGTGGCCGCTTTGCTGGCGTCCTTGGCGACCGCCTCACCGTGTTCGTAAGCGCGGCCCAGGTTGGTGCAACCGTAGGAGGTGCTGGCATCGCAGGCCTTGGCAAACAGCTTGGCGGCCGTGTCGAGATTCTTGGTCACGCCGAGCCCGCCGCGATAGTACAAGCCCAGATTGCTGCAGGATTGAAAGTAGCCGCCGTCGCAGCCCTTCTTGTAGAGATCCGCAGCGCGGGCGTAATCGCGGGTGACGCCGAATCCGGTTCCATAGGCCCAGCCGGCATCACCGCAACCTTTTGCGTAGCCGTGGTCACAGGCCTTCAGATAATAGGTGACGGCGTGTTGGGGATCCTTGGGAACACCCGAACTGCCGTTGTAATACATTTGGGCGAGCTTGTAGCAGCTCGCCCCTACTCCTTTTTCGCAGTCCGTGGCGCAATCCACGGCGTCGGTGCATTCGGGAGCAGGAGCCGTGGCCTGCGTGCCGCCGGCGGCGCCGGTCTGCGCCTGCGCGGGCGGGGCCGAGCAGAAACAAAGGACAACAATGACCAACAAAGCGGAGAGGAAAAAACAAGTGCGTGCGTTCATCTTTCCCACCTATCCGAGCCGAATCGCAGGCATGTTAACACCCCAGCGCGCATCGTTCAATACGAGCGCAGATCCGTGATACGGGAGAGAAAACAAGCCACGCCGCTGTTGGCAGCGCGCCGCGAAGCA
>Ga0187803_10000935_pt1 | contig 11356 bp, 11 predicted proteins | sample NC_wetland_sal_i_2_FD_132425 | JGI IMG/M metagenome (GOLD analysis project Ga0187803, IMG submission 132425) | Wetland sediment microbial communities from Neuse River Estuary, North Carolina, USA - Control_3 | ecosystem: Environmental > Aquatic > Freshwater > Wetlands > Sediment | place: USA...
GCCGCGCGACCGGCGTCTCCCCCCACGCCGGTCGTTTCCATCGCCCCAGCGTGGGCGAGTTCGGATGTGCAGGAGCCCAGGAGTGCTAACTTATGACTGGACCAAAAACGGGGGGCAGGTCAATTGCACTCTCAACGATCCTGTTTGCCGTGTTTCTTGGTGGCATGCCCGCCGCCGCTGCGGACTCAATCACAAGCCAGGCCCCTGAGCCGCCCGGCAATACTTCCTTTCAGCCTCTTCAACGATGGGCCTCTGCGGTGTTGGCTGGCGACAAGGACGCGCTGAAGGACTTTTATATTTCGGACCCCAGAGCTTTTGCGCAAACACCGCAAGGGACGAGCACGGACCCCGCAAGCGAGGAGCCGGAGTTTTGGTCCAAGCTTTCCTCCTCCGGCCTCACCGCCATCGTGCCCAAGGTGCTTGAGAAGGCATCCCCACAGCCCGGAGTGCTTTCCCTAAGTCTTCGAATCGAACTAAGCCTTAAGACGAAAACCAAAATTCAGCGTTCTATGGTCTCTGCATCGCAAGTTTGGGTGAATCAGGTCGGCGGCTGGCGCATTTTCCTAACCCGGAGGAGTGACGTCATTCCCCTGCCGGCTTTTCGGCTGCCGGAGCCAGAGACTCCCAATACCCATCTGTACCCTGATCCGGACGATGCGCAGAAAGACCTCGACGCAGCTCTAGCTGCGGCCAAACTGGATCACAAACGCGTCTTGGTCATCTTCGGCGCCAACTGGTGCTATGACTGCCACGTGCTCGATGCCGCCTTCAGCACCAAGGAACTTGCGCCGCTGCTCAGCGCCAATTATCACCTCGTCCACATCAACATTGGCGGCGGGCAAAGCAATAATGATTTGGCCCAGCGTTTTCAGGTCCCGCTCGATAAAGGCATCCCCAGCCTCGCCGTCCTTGATGCCGGCGGCAAGCTGATTACCAGCCAAAAAAACGGGGAGTTCGAATCTGCCGCAAAAATCGGCATGGATGATGTGCGCCAGTTCCTCGTCCTCTGGAAACCAGATACCGGCAAATAGCGGGTCCGCCGGGATCCCCTATTCCACGTGCAACTTCGATCTCATCAGCACCACTACGTAAGGGTTCCAGGTGGATAGAACGTAGTAGAGGCTTAGTTCCGAACCCTCCACTTTGGTCCATCGTTCCACCACGTACGGGGCGTAGCCGCCCCCGTGCACCACTTCGGGGTCCGCTTGCCCCTTCCCGATCACCGGCCCCGCCAGTCCATCGTTCGGATTCGCGCGTGGATTATGGATGAATTTCCCCAAGCCGTCGCGCGCCACATTGAACAGTACTTGTGGCTCGCTCCATGGCCCCCAGGGATTCTTCGAATACGAGAACTCGATCCCCGCGTGGGCCGGCGGCCGGCTGTCATAGGTCATCAGCCACAAGCTCAAATCTTTGCACCAGGTCACCGAAAGGTCGCCCATCGTGCCGTTCTCCACGATCGCTTTTGCGTCCGATTCCTTCTCGCTCCACGTCGGTACCCCCGCTCCATCCAATCCTGCGAAATAGCGTGTGCCCTTCCCGCTCTCGAATTGTCCCGCCGGGACAAGGGCCAGATAGGCGTCGCTCTGCCGGTACACGCCCGTGCCCCACATGAGGATGAACGGTCCCCCCGCCGGCATCCCGGCCATTGGCCCCGGCTCTGCGTGCAGCGACATCTTCACGAACCGCCCCGTGGGGAGCTGCGAAATCGTTCGCAACGGTTGAAATCTCGCCGGCGGCGTGAACTTGGTCAGCACGGAACGGTCTGTCGATCGGTCCGCCGAATGGTTCGTCGATACGACGACGTACATCTGTCCGCCCAGGCTGATTCCGCTCACCGGCACTTCGAAAGCTCCCATGCTGATGCCCGGCGGCTGTATGGTCAGGTATTCGCCTCCGTTGGTCAGGAAATCGAGGCGCACTCCCGCTTCTGGATCCCGTGCATCCGTCGTCGCAATCGTGTCCAACGCCCGGTCCAAACGCCCTACCGTATCGCCGAACAGGAAATACACGCGGCCTTCATGCTCGAAAGAGTATCCCAGGTCCGTGCCTTGTATTCCGTACCGCGTCACCGTTCGGCTCAGCGTCGGCTGATGCCGCTCCTTGTCTTCCTCCCCCAAGAGCTGTTCGACTTTTGCAGTTCCTCCGGTCACGAGTCGCAGCGCCGGCCCATTCGTCGCTGCCGGTGTCGCGGATTGAGAAGGCGCGGGCTCCGGCGCCCTTGCTTTCGTATTCTCGACCTGTGTGCTCGCCGCATCCGTGAGCGCCCGCCCGTCAGCAACCTGTCCAGGCGCCACTACACGGATCGCCATCTCCCACGCCCGCGCGATCTTCTCGTAGGCACTCGCGTTGGGAATCTCCGAGCCAAATGCAACCGCGCACCCTCCGGCCAGCGCCAACACCATTGCAATTCGATCCTTGCGCATGGAAACCTTCCCCCGCAAATCTCTTAGCTGCGGCCTGATGCACCTTGGCCTGAAAAAGCTTGGCTCCTGAGTCTCGAAGGATCTCCAGACTTCTTCCTTCTCTTCAACTCTTGATTTTTCAGGCCCGGTTTTTCGATCTAGCCGCGGCATTTTACCATCACGGCCGGAAACTGCTTGTCACGCATGTTAAGATAATCTTAGGGGCCCAGCGTGTCCTCCATAGCACAGCTCGATCCTTGCCGTCATCGCCTCCAAGTTTCTCGAGCTTCGTGGTCTGTCGATCCTTCCCCAATTTCCAGTGCTGTGTTGACACTTCTGTCCAGAATCCTGAATGCCATTGGGTCATCGAGTCGGCAGGACTCCAGAATCCGGAGTTTTGCTTTTCGCGTTTCAAGTCTCTTCGCTACCCGCTCGCTGCGGGTCAACTACCGGCCACAAATCACTAATCAAGAGTCGCACTTAACTCCTTTAGAATGCGCACTTACATCACACTTTGCGTCTGAATTTGACCTTAAGTCCTTTAGAATGCGCACTTACGTTACACCGGGGGGGAGGGGGGGTGCCCCTGCATTTGTATCTAATTATCTGATTTTACAGGGCTTGCTTTTATGTCACCCAGTCCTGGTACCCCGGTGCAATCACTCACCTCGAATGTTAATTTCGCGAGTCATTTCCTTCTGCTTTCCACTCTCTCCTGTTAGGATGTTCGCCCGATGCGCGTCATAGAAAAGTCGCAGCTCATGTCCGCGACAGAAATCGATCGCACTTTGCAGCGGCTCGCCCATGAAATTGTGGAGAAGAGCGGCGGCACAACCAACCTTGCGCTCATTGGCATCCGCCGCCGCGGCGTGCCCTTGGCTGAGCGGGTGGCTCGCGCCATGCGCGGCATCGATGGCGTCGAAGTGCCGGTGGGCACTCTGGACATCACTCTCTACCGTGATGATCTTTCCAAAGTCGCGCCGCAGCCCGTCCTGCAATCGAGCGATATCCCCTTCAGCGTGGACGACAAGGATTTGATTCTAGTGGACGACGTGCTCTACACCGGGCGCACCGTCCGCGCGGCCATGAATGGCTTGTTCGATCTCGGCCGTCCTCGCACGATTCGCCTGTGCGTGCTGATCGACCGCGGCCATCGCGAACTGCCCATCGAAGCCAGCTTCACCGGCAGAACCGTGCAGACCAGCGACACGGAAATTATCGAAGTCCGCCTCGAAGAGGTGGATGAAGAAGAACGCGTCATGCTCGTCGAACGCGTGGACTGATTCGCGGCGCCGCTCGCGGACGGCGCTGGCCCCGCAAAGTTTCGAGGACGCCGTGCCACAGCGCTTGCCACACATCCTGGGGATCGAACCGTTAAGCGCCGAACAAATCCTTTTTCTCCTCGACCAATCCAAGCCCTTCCAGGAAATTCAGAGCCATCCGTTGAAGAAATTGGCCACGCTGCGCGGCAAGACCGTTGCCTTGGCCTTCTTCGAGCCGTCCACGCGCACGCGCATCAGTTTCAGCACTGCCGCCGCTCGTCTCGGCGCCGATACCATGAACCTTCAAGCGGAAGCCTCCAGTCTCAGAAAGGGCGAATCGCTGCTCGACACCGTGCGCACGCTGGATGCCATGAAGCCCGACTGTCTGGTGATGCGGCACAGCTCGGCAGGCGCGCCGGAATTCGTCGCCGGACGGCTGGACATTCCCATCATCAATGCCGGCGACGGCGCGCACGAGCATCCTACCCAGGGCTTGCTGGATGCTTTGACCATTCGCGACCGCAGAGGAACACTCGAAGGATGGAACGTCGCCATCCTCGGCGACATCCTGCACAGTCGCGTGGCGCGCTCCGATATTCACCTGCTGGGGAAATTCGGCTGCCGGTTCACCCTTTGCGGGCCGGCCATGTGGGTGCCCCGCGAACTCGAGTCCATCGGCCCGCCGGGTTGCGCGATCCGCCGCGTGGCCCGAATCGAAGAGGCGCTTGACGGCGCGGACATCGTCATCGTCTTGCGTGTGCAGCAGGAGCGCATGCATGAGCCCGCACTGCCCCTGGACGATTACATCCTGCTCTACCAATTGACCCCCCAGCGCCTGCGTCTTGCCCGGCCTGATGCCCTGGTGCTCCATCCCGGGCCGATGAATCGCGGCGTGGAGATTGATCCCGCGGTGGCCGACGGGCCGCAATCCTGCGTGCTCGAGCAAGTGACCAATGGTTTAGCGGTGCGCATGGCTCTGCTGTTTCTCCTGATTGGGACGGGGGGCGGGGAGGCCGCCCAGGAAATCCCCCGCGCCAAGGATGTAGCCGATGCTGCTCATTAAGAACGGGCGCGTGCTCGATCCGGCCAGCGGCACGGACGCGGCGATGGATGTGCTGCTCGACGCCGGGCGCGTCGCGAAAATCGCGCCGGAGATTTCAGCGCCGTCAGCTGAAGTGCTCGATGCCCGCGGGTGGATTGTCGCTCCGGGATTCATCGATCTGCACTGTCACCTGCGCGAGCCCGGCGACGAAAATTCGGAGACCATTGCCACCGGCGCGCGGGCTGCAGTGCGCGGCGGCTTCACTGCGGTTTGCTGCATGCCGAATACCCAGCCGGTGAACGACAACGCATCGGTGACGCGGGCCATCCTCGAACGCGCCGCAGCCGCGGATCAAGCGCGCGTCTGGCCCATTGGCGCGGCCTCTGCCGGCAGCAAGGGAGAATCGCTGGCCGAGATCGCGGCCATGAAGCAAGCCGGCATCGTGGCGGTCAGTGATGATGGACGCCCCATCGCCAGCGCCAACTTGTTACGCCAGGTGATGGACTATTGCCGCGCTCTTGGCCTGACCGTGGTAGATCACTGCGAGGACGCTTCGCTCGCGGCGGGAGCGGTGATGCGCGAAGGGCCGACATCGGCTCGATTGGGATTGCGTGGAATGCCGGCAGCGGCGGAATCGGTGTGCGTGGCGCGCGATGTCCAGACGGCCGGGCTCACCGGCTGCCCTTTGCACATCGCGCATCTTTCGGCGCGCGCGTCGCTCGATCTGGTGCGCGCAGCGAAGCGCGACGGCTTGGCGGTGACTTGCGAAGTCACTCCGCATCATTTCACGTTGATTGATGAGGATGTGCGCTACGACACTCGCTATAAAATGAATCCGCCGCTCGGTTCGCGCGAGGACCGCCAAGCGCTTCTCAACGGCTTGGCGGACGGCACTGTGGACGCCATCGCCACGGACCATGCCCCGCATGAGCTCGCCCTCAAAGATGTCGAATTCGATCGCGCGCCCTTTGGCATCATCGGTTTCGAGACGGCGCTGGCTCTTGCGCTCGAACAGATCGTGCATAGCGGGCGCATTCCCTTGATGCGGCTCGTCGAGCTTTTCACCACCGGGCCCGCCCGTGTGCTGGGCCGGGAGCGGCGGCTTGCTGAAGGCGCGCCCGCGGACCTCACGCTTTTTTCAACCAATCACGCCTGGACCTTCCACGCCGAAGAATCCGCCAGCAAATCGCGCAATTCTCCCTTCGATGGCCGCAGTTTTCGCGGCGCGCCCATGGCCACGATTGTTGGCGGGCGTGTTGTCTATAAGCGCTAGCGGTTGACGGCGGGTTCAGCGGCGGGATGCAGGCCGTGCTGCGGCACTTCGTGAATGCCGCGCGGCGGCGGTTCATGATGAACGCGATAGAAATGGTCCAGGGGGCCGGGGCCCTTGCCGATGGAGAAACCATTTTCGATGGCCTTGGTGACGTAGGCTTTGGCCAGAAGGACCGCTTCGCTGAGCGGGCGCCCGCAAGCCAGCAGCGCGGCGATGGCCGAAGCAAACGTGCAGCCCGAGCCGTGGGTATTCTCGCTGCGCACGCGATCGCCGCCCAGGGGCAGCACTTCGGTTCCATCGAACAACACGTCCACGGCCTTTTCCATGTGGCCGCCCTTCACCACCACGGCGCGCGCACCGCGCTCAACAATTTTCCGCGCGGCCGCTTCCATCCCGGCTACATCGGTGATGGACAGGCCGGAAAGCAACTCGGCTTCGGCAATGTTCGGGGTGACCACGGTGGCCCGCTGCATCAGCTCGTCAGCGAGAAATTTCAAGCCGGCGGCATCGAGCAGTTCCGCGCCGCCCGCCGTGGCTTTGGCCACAGGATCCAGCACGACAGCAGGAAAATTTCCGCGATCCAGGAATTCGGCGACCACGGCAGCATTGGCGCGGTTGCCGAGCATGCCGATTTTGACGCCCGCGATGGCCACATCTTCGGCCAGAGCATCGAGCTGGCTGCGCAGCAAAGCGGAAGGCGTGACGTTGGTGCTCTTGACACCTTGCGTGGATTGCACGGTCAGCGCCGTGACCGCCGCAATGCCGTAGCAGTTGTGCGCCGCGAATGTTTTCAAGTCGGCAGCGATGCCGGCGCCGGCGGACGGATCAAAGCCGGAAATGGTAAGCAGGATTGGTGGGGCAGGGCTTACGTGGTTGGACATCTCGCGCTGTTGAACTATTCTCCCCTCTTGTAAAACACGATGCGGCGATAATTCAGCGAGCCAGCCGCACCTACACGGAGGAATTTACGCGTGATGTTCCGTGCGCGCAAGAATTATTTTTAGGAAAAAATTTCCGCGACGTCGTCCGCGCAAGTTAGCGTCGTTGGGCTCTCACGGGAAGAGGCCGCGAACGACGGTGGCGTCGGCGACGCGTCCGACGGCGAGGATGTAGGCGGCCGCGCGCATGTGGGTGTGATACTTGCGCATGGTCTCGTACACGTCGCCAAACGAGCGCTTCATGACCATTTCGAGGCGCGCATTCACTTCGTTCTCCTGCCAGAAGTAGCCCTGCAAATCCTGGGCCCACTCGAAATAGCTAACGGTGACGCCGCCGGCATTGGCCAGAATGTCCGGAACCACCAGGATGCCTTTGCGGGCCAGAACTTCGTCGGCATGGGGCGTGGTGGGGCCGTTAGCGGCTTCGGCGACGATCTTGGCTTTAATTTGATCGGCGTTGTGCAGGGTGATGACGTTTTCCAGCGCGGCGGGAATCAGGATGTCGCACTTGAGGGCGAGCAAATCATCATTGGAAATGCGCGAAGCCCCGGGCATGCCCACAACCGTCCCGGAGCGCTCTTTGTAGCGCAGGGCCTTGCTGGGATCGATACCGCGAGAATTGTAAACGCCGCCGCGCGAATCGCTGACCGCGACGATTTTGGTTTTTTTCTCGGCGAAAAGGCGCGCGGCGATAGCGCCGGCGTTGCCGAAGCCTTGAATGGCGACAGTAGCTCCGCGCAAGGAGACTTTTTTGACGCGGCAAGCCTCTTCGGTCACGTACAGGCAACCGCGCGCGGTGGCTTCGTTGCGCCCCAACGATCCGCCTAATGAGACGGGTTTGCCGGTGACGATCCCGAGCGCGGAATAACCAACGGTCATGGAATAGGTGTCCATGATCCAGGCCATGGTTTGCGCGTCGGTGTAAACATCGGGCGCGGGAATGTCGCGCTCCGGACCAATGATGGGCAGGATTTCGCTGGCGAAACGCCGGGTCATGCGCTCGAGTTCGCCCTTGGACATGCGCTTGGGGTCGCAAATCACGCCGCCTTTGCCGCCGCCGTAGGGAATGTTGACGGTGGCCGTTTTCCAGGTCATCCACGCGGCCAGAGCTTTTACTTCATCGAGAGTGACATTGGGATGGTAACGGATGCCGCCTTTGGCCGGGCCGCGGGCGATATTGTGCTGGACACGGAACCCGGAGAAGACTTTCAACTGGCCGTTGTCCATCTTGGTGGGGATGGACACTTCCAGCACGCGCTTGGGGGTGCGCAAAATCTGGCGCAGGCCGGGGTCGAGCTTTAGATATTCCGCGGCGATATCGAATTGAATCTGCGAAATGCGGAAGGGATTCAAATCCTCGCGCGGCATCATGCGCGGAATCATGGGCTGCTGGGGAGCGGCTTTTGCGACCGTGGCCATCGTGGTTTTCTCCTTGGGCTATCCGCCGGCCGCGCGGCGCAGGGACAAACGATAGCGCTCGCGGCATTCGGCCGAGCAGAAATGAAGTACTTGGCCCGAATCTTCGAGAGTGTGGGAGATTTCCGGGGAGACGTGCGTGCCGCACCAGGGATCGCGGTAGAGGCGTTTGGGAGTTTGGAAAGCGGCGTCGGGCGGCCGAGAGGGGACTGCGGTGCGCGTGGCGGCTCCGGCCAGTTTGCGCACCAGCCAAGCGACCCAGGCGAAGAAGAGCAACCAGAGAATGAATCGGAACACGCGAGCCAAGAACGTCACGCCGAGCCCTTCGCTTTCCACGAGCGAATTGATGACTCAGCCCGCCGCGCCAGGCTGGCCGCGCAACTGTTCCTTGCAATGTTGCAAGTTGCGCTGGAAAGGGAGTTTAGTCAACCCGGAATAGCAGGTCAATTAAAAACCCCGCTGGTCAGCGGCATCTCCTTCATAGGATGAGCGGTTGAGACGAGGCCGCCACCTCATAAGCTACTGAAAACAAATAAGATGCATGATTTCTGCCGGTCCTACGAAACGGGGATGCGGTCGGCGCCCATGTAGGGGCGAAGGACTTCGGGAATGAGGATGGAGCCGTCGGCTTGCTGATAGTTTTCGACGATGGCGATCCAGGTGCGGCCGACGGGAAGGCCGGAACCGTTCAACGTATGCACAAACTCGCTTTTGGCGCCTTTTGATTTGAAGCGGATGCCGGCGCGGCGAGCCTGGAAGGCTTCGCAATTCGAACAGGAAGAAATCTCCATGAATTCGCCGGAGGAAGGCACCCAGGCCTCGATGTCGTACGTTTTGGCAGAAGCGAAACCGGTATCGGCGGAGCAAAGCTGGACGACGCGGTAATGAAGGCCAAGTTTCTGGAGCAGAACTTCGGCGTCACGGACAAGTTTCTCGAGCTCGTCGTAGCTTTGCTCCGGGCGCGTGAATTTGAACAGCTCAACTTTTTGAAACTGGTGCTGGCGCTTGATGCCGCGGGTGTCTTTGCCTGCGGCGCCGGCTTCGGAGCGGAAGCAGGAAGTCCAAGCGCACACATTGATGGGAAGAGCCTCGGCGTCGAGGGTTTCGTCGCGATAAAGGTTGGTCAATTCGGTTTCCGCCGTGGTGGTGAGCCACAGATCCGTGCCTTGGAGATGAAACATGTCTTCAGCAAACTTGGGAAGCTTGCCGTCGGCTACGAGCGAAGCGGTGTTGACGATAAAGGGGGGGAGGATTTCGGTATAGCCGTGCTCGCGGGTGTGCACGTCGAGAAAAAAATTGGCCAGGGCACGTTCGAGGCGGGCGCCCGATCCCTTGTACAGCGCGAATCGAGCGCCGGCGATTTTTGCGGCTGCAGGCAAATCCAGAATGCCAGCGCGTTCGCCCACTTCCCAATGCGGGCGGGGAGCGAAATCGAACTTGGGCGGCGCGCCCCAGCGGCGGACTTCGACGTTGTCCTGCGGGCCCGACCCTACGGGAACAGAAGCGTGCAGCAAATTGGGCACGGTGAGCATGAAGGCGCGCAGGCGCTCGTCGAGTTCAGCGATGCGCTGGTCGGACTGCTTGATCTCGTCGGAAACTTGCTTCATCCGCGCGAGCAGCGTGGAAGCGTCCTGGCCGGACTTCTTGAGCCGGGCGATTTCTTCGCCGGCATTGTTGCGCTCGGCCTTCAGCCGCTCGGCCGCGGTGATGCGTTCGCGGCGCTCGCGATCGAGGGCGCGAAACCCTTCGAGATCGAGGCGGAGGGCGCGGTCCCCGGCCATCTTTTCGAACCGATCCAGGTGCTCGCGAAAAAAGCCGAGGTCATGCATGAGACGGAGAGAATACCGCAAAGGTGCGGCCGAGCAAAGGAAAGGCGCAGGAAAGAGCTAGTCGGCAGAGAAAGGGAGATTCTTCGCTTCGCTCAGGATAAAGGTTCCTGCAGCGAGGCGCCCTCAGCCAATCCCTCTAAAAGGTTTTCGCAGGGCTCCTTTTGACAGGCTTGGCGGTTTGGGTTAACTTGCGATGGTCATGAGGAATCGGCTGATTGGCGCCCTCTTCTTATTATTGCTTTTGGCGTTCGCCAGCGCTTGTAAGAAGAATTCTCCGGCGAGCGGGGACGATGCGGCCATTCGCTCCGCATTGCAGACCTATCTTGCCAGCCGCACCGGCCTCAATCTCTCGGCAATGGACATGAGCGTGAAGCAAATCAACGCGAATGGAGACACGGCTACGGCGGTTGTGGAGTTTCGCGCCAAGCAAACCGGAGCAACGATGGACATGACTTACAGCTTGCAGCGGCAAAGCGGCACGTGGACGGTGAAGGGCAGCCAGAATACGGGTGGGATGTCGCATCCGCCGACAGATCAAGGAACGATGCCGCCCGCGCCGGGGGCTTTGCCGCCGGGGCATCCTCCGGTTAGTTCCAAGAAGACTCCTCCCAACTAGTGTGGTGTCTCAGAAATACGCAGCAGATGCTGCCGTTTCCTTAGGGGCTAAAGCCCAATTCTGCTGCCGTGAGATGTCGGAGCTGAAGCTCCGACCCCCGCAAGAGTTCAAAGTGCTGCCTCAGTGGCGAAGGAGCTTGGGTATGAAACTGCCGGAACCTAACCTCAGGGCTAAGGCCCTGATCCTCTAGGAGCGGCGAGCGGGGCAAGTTGCCGGCCGAGCGCGCTGCAGTGGGGAAGAAGAACGATGTCCGCGCTCGGCAAGCCAGACGAAATCAGGTGTGCTAGCATCGTAATTTCAGGAAAGCGCAGGCCGGGCATGCCAGAACGCGGCGTTTATATTGTGAGCGCAGCGCGCACGCCGATTGGGAAATTCGGCGGGGCGCTGGCCGAACTGTCTGCGGCGGACCTAGGCGTCGTCGCGGTGCGCGCGGCGCTGGAGCGCGCGTTTAGAGCAGCGCCGCCGGAGCGCAAGCCCGGCTCGTTTGCGGAGAAAGCAGAATGGCCCGCGCCGCCGGCGGCCTCCCGGGGAGGCTGGCGCGTGGATGAATTGATCTTGGGCAATGCGCGGCAAGC
>Ga0187803_10000936_pt1 | contig 11350 bp, 6 predicted proteins | sample NC_wetland_sal_i_2_FD_132425 | JGI IMG/M metagenome (GOLD analysis project Ga0187803, IMG submission 132425) | Wetland sediment microbial communities from Neuse River Estuary, North Carolina, USA - Control_3 | ecosystem: Environmental > Aquatic > Freshwater > Wetlands > Sediment | place: USA...
CAGAAGTTCCATGCGGGCGCGCTACTGATAGCGGCAGGCACCGAGTCACGCGGCCTGCTCGCTGCGGCGAAGGAACTGGGACTGCGGGTGCACGGCACTGTAGCTGACGTGAATGTGGCGCGGCATGCGATGGGCGTGCCGCGAATTGCGCTGTTGCACACCTGGACCACGACGCAAAACGAGGGCTGGTTCCGGCTGATGCTCGAGGAAGCGAAAATCCCTTACGCGTACATTTCCGACCAAACGGTGCGTTCGACGCCGAACCTGAAGGAGCAGTTCGACGTGATCCTGTATCCGCCCGCGTTGCCGGATGTGGCACGCGCACTCCGCGGAGTGCCGCGGCGGACGCGCCCCGACGGCAAGGACGCGGGTGGGGCCATCCCGTGGAAGAAAAGCGACGTGACGCCGAGCTTCGGCGATGGGCCGGACCAAACGGACGACATTCGCGGTGGCCTGGGCCTGGAAGGCGCAGCGAACCTCCAGCGCTTCGTGGAGGCCGGTGGCCTGTTTATTGCCATCGCGGGCAATTCCTCGCTGCCGATCACGCTGGGTATGACGGAAGGGGTGTCGATCGTGACCACGCGGCAGTTGCAGGCGCGCGGCGCGGTGCTGAATGCGGACGTGGCCGACCGGAAGAGTCCCATCGCCTACGGGTACGACGAGCCTGTGGGCGTGTACTTCAACCAGGCGCCTGTGTTGCGCGTGTCCGTGGCCGGCGATTTTGGGGGATTTGGCTTTGGCGGCGGCGAACAGGAAGGACGGACGAGCGGCCGCGGTTCACTGACCGATCCGGATATCCCCCAGGGCCGTCCGTGGAATCCGCCGGAGGCGGAGCCGAAGCGATCGAAAGTCGAGCAGGAGACGTACATCGAGCCGGATGTGCGCGAGTTCCTGGGTGCCGCGCTGCTGCCCAAAGAGCTGTGGCCGCGCGTGGTGCTGCGGTTCGCTCCGGAAAAGAGCCTGTGGGCGAGCGGGATGCTGGCGGGCGGCGGCGAACTCGCGGAGACGCCCGCGGTGGTGGATGTTCCGGTAGGCCGCGGCCACGTGGTGCTGTTCGCCATCAATCCGATGTGGCGGCAGGAGACGCAGGGGAGCTTCATGCTGGTGCTGAACGCGGCGCTGAATTGGGATCACCTGGCGGCGGGATGGAAGCCGCAGGCGGAGAATGCCGCTCCAGCCCGAGCGAAGACGGCGGGGGAAGCGGAAGAGTAGGGCAACGTGGCAGCGCTTCAGTACGCGAGGACGACGAAAACCGACATCCGGAATCGGCGCTGATAAACTAGACGGCATGGCGGACTACTACCTGCTGAAGACCGAGCCTTCGGAATATTCCTTCGCCGAGCTACAGAAGGATAAGAAGACGGTGTGGGACGGAGTGTCTAATCCCGCCGCCGTGAAAAATCTGCGGGAGATGAAAAGCGGAGCGCGCCTGATCCTTTACGAGACGGGAGAAGTGCGAAGCGCGGTGGGGATGGCAACGGTGGTTTCCGTGGATGCGTCGGACCCGAAGAATCCGCGCGTGACGATCGCCGCGGGGAAGGCGCTGGAGCAGCCGGTGACGCTTGCGGAGATTAAAGCCAGCAAACTGTTCGCGGATTCGGCGTTGGTGAAGATGGGGAGACTGTCTGTGGTGCCGCTGACGGCACAGCAGTATGAGGCGTTGACGGGAGGCTGAGGTATGCTGGCCTAAAGGCCGGCGCTGCCAAACCTAGCGGGCGCGGGCGACGACCAAGGTCAGGTCGTCGGCCTGGATGCCGTTCGAGAATTGCTGGACAGCGGAGTCGATGCGAGTGAGCAATTCGGCCGCGCCAGCGTAATCCCGCAAAGCGGGACGGACGGCTTCGAGCAGGCGCTTCTCGCCGAACTCTTCGCCCGCGGCGTTGGGAGCTTCACTGACGCCGTCCGTGTACATGACCAGAATGTCGCCGGGGTGCATCGTTATTTCGACCACACCGCACTCCCAATCCTTGAACATGCCGAGCACGGTGGCGGTGGAGGCGAGCCGTTCGAGCGCTCCGTCCGCACGAAGCAGGAGCGGAAAGTTGTGTCCGCAGTTGACATAGCGCAGACGGCGGCCAGCGTCTTCGTAATCGGCAAAAAAGAGGGTCGCATAGCGATCCTCCGGCGTATTTTCGCACAACAGGCGATTGACGGACTGGAGAAGGCGCGGCAGATCCTCGAGAGCAAGGGCATATTGGCTGCGCAGATTGGCCTGCAGGTTGGCCATCAGGAGGGCGCCGGAAATGCCTTTTCCGGCGATATCGGCGAGAACGATTCCGATGCGGCCGGGCCCCAGGTCGAGAAAATCGTAATAATCACCGCCCACCACGCGCGCCTGAATGCATCCGCCGGCGTAATCGAGCGTGGCAAGTGGCGGCATTTTTTGAGGGAAGAGCTTCGATTGCACTTCGCGAGCGATTTCGACTTCGTAGGCAGCGCGCCGTTCGACTTCCATGCGTTCGGCGATGGATTCGGCGAGGCGGATGTTCTCGAGGGCCACGCCTACCTGGCTGGCGACGGCTTCGAGCAGGCGGATGTCTTCGCTCGAATAGGGTTCTTCGGAACGGCGTTCACCGAGAACGAGCAGGCCGATGAGGCGGTCGTCGCGGCCGAGAATGGGGACAAGACACTCCGGGGCGAGGGGCGACCAGGCAGCGAGATCTTCGGCGATGGGAATCGGCACGGGGAACCACTGCACGGCGTCGGGCGGAAACGGAACAAGTGATGAGGGCTGCCAGGCGGCGCGCAGCTCGGCGGGGGGGAGTTCCCAGGGCTTGCCGCGACGGATCACTTCTGCCAGCAGAGGAGAAGCCGGGTCGAGCGAAACGATTTGCGGGGGGATGGGGCCGAACTCGGCGGCAAGGTGGCCGTCCTGTGCTTCGAGGAAGCCGGCAAGAAATTTCGGCTGTAAGGCCTCGTTGCAATGGTGTTCGACGAGAGCGGCGAGCTCGTGACGGTCGTTGACGGTGCGCGCCTTGTCGGCGAGGTCCTGAAGAATGCGGCGGGCGTCATAAGCGCTGCGGAAAAATGCGCGGTCGATGCGATCGGTGCCTCGGCGAATCAACGGCGCGGAAACCCAGACGAGCACGATACCGAAGACAGCGCTGACGGCCATACCGATGTTCGAGCCGGCGGGAATGAAACGCGAGAAGGTGCGCGTGAAGAAGGCAATCATCCCAGCAGCGACGCCGAAGAGCAGGACGATAAATCCGCGCTGCACCAGAATGTAGCGCGCGCTGCGCTTCAGGAGCAGAGGGATCTCCATCACGCGATGTTTGACCACGACGTAGGCAAAGGAGAGAGGAAAGACAGCGAGGTTCACGACAATGGCCGTATCGAACCAGAAGGGCGGCTGGAAGTTGAAGAAATCGACGGCAGCCCTTTCCGCCACTGCCGGCAACACACCTACGGCGGTTCCCCAGAGAATGAGGCGGCTTTTTCGTGATGCCACGGGATTGGCCGTGCTGAAGGCATTCCCGATGAGAGAGACTAGACCGAGAAACAGGAATCCGTAAACGTAGCTCAGCGTGTATCCGCGCGACGGGGCGCTTCCGATCCAATGCGAAAGGATCGGCGGTGCAGCCATGTTGCCCTGGCGAAGACCGGGAAGGGCCACCGACGCACCCAGAGCGAGGCCCACCCACTTGAGCCAGCCGGCGCGTCGTTCGAGCGGCGAGGAAGCAGGGAAAACGGCGAAGAAGATGTAGAAAAGGGCGCCCAGCAATCCTTGGAAGGAGGCCCGGAAGGCAAGCACGTAAGCGCGAGGGGCGGGGGGCAGGGAATACGGTGCCGGGTGAGGCGCGGCGGCAATAAAAGCGCAAAACATGAGTGCAAGAAGCCAGGCGCTGGCGTCCTGACGACGGAGAAAGAGAACGGTCATGCCCACCAGAAGGAACGGGACGGGATAGGAGCGCAGCACCTGGTTCGCAGAAGATTTTGCCAGGCCCTCCTGCGACTCCGATTGCCGGGCGCGGAAGACCGCGTGAATCACCAGTGTGCCGGAGAGCCCGGGGCGCGCGACGGTGAGCTCAACGGGATCGCCGGGCTTCGCGCTCCACCAGGCTTCGTTGAGAACATCTGTGGTCACGACGTCGCGGCCATTGACGGCGACAATGCAATCGCCTGCCCGCAGCCCCGCGCGTTGCGCCGGGCTGTCCGGGTAGGTGCTCAAGACAAGCTGACAATGACTAATGGATTCGGATTTGGGCTCGTAGCCAATCTCGACGGGCTGCTGCTGGTGACGGACAGCGTACATCCAGAGAGCGCTGTAGAGCGTGGCGCCTGCGGCGAGCACAACCGCTGTTGCGGTGAGCAACGGGCGAGGAAGTTCGGACCAACGGGGCATGTACCGGAGCGCTCCTGAGCTGTTCGGAAGCTACCCTCAGATGCTACGCAGTGCACGAAAGTGCGTCAATCCGGCGCGGCGCAGAGGCATCAGTTTGAGGATTTGACGGGAAAGTTGAGGCGGCGGACGATGACCTGATAGCGCGGGTCGGAACGGATTGAATCGAGGCGCGGGTCGGTCCACAAAAACGGCATGCAGATCGACCGGAATTCCATGCCTCGGTCGTACCACTGGAAGGCCTCGTCCTTGTTTCCCAGCAAAGCAGCGAGTGTGCCGATCTCATAGGGACAGACATACTGGCGGCTGAAATTTGCTTGGAGGGAATCAAAGATTTTCCGGGCCTCGGCGCGCCTGCCTGCCTGGGCGTAAATAGAGCCAAGAAAACCGTAGAGTAGAGGACTCTTGTCCAGCTTCCTGGCTGTTTCGCCTTGGGCGATCGCTTCCTGGAACTGCCTCTTTTGTGCGTAAACCAGCCCGAGGTTGATATGGCTGTATGCGAATTGCGCGTCTATGGCGATCCCTGCCAGGCCTTTTGCAATCGCTTCATCGTACCGGCGGTTGAGCCAGCGAACCCAGATGGAATCCTGGATGACCTGGTCGGAGAAGGGGGAAAGCTGTTCGGCGCGCTCGAGTTGCGCGAGCGATTCCTCGGGCCGCTTCATGGCCGCCAGGAAATTCGCGTAATTGTGGCGGGCGTCGGCAAAATTCGGATTGAGTTCAATGGCGCGCTTGAACTCCCGCTCGGCTCCCGGCCAGTCATAGTCATAAAGAAAATGAATCGTGGCCCTGGCGCTGTGAGCTTCGGCGATGGATTCATCCAGTCGCAGCGCCTCAGCGGCCGCCGCTTGAGCCTGGGGCATGGCCTCACGCGGCGACAGGTAGAAGTCCGACATCCAGGTGTAGGTATCCGCCAGCCCCGCGTAAACCAAAGGATCGTTTGGGTCGAGGGCCTGCGCCTTCCGGTAGTACTCGAGACTTTTCTTGAGATCAGCTTCGTTGCCCTTGTCCCAATAGTAGCGACCGAGAAGGTAAGCTTCATGGGCTTCCGGGTTGACTTTGCGGGCGGCGGCCAGCCGGGCCTGGTCTTGTGGGGTGAGCGCGACTTTGATTTCGCGCGCAACTTCGCGGGCGACGGTGCTCTGGAGTGTGAGCACATCGCTGAGATCGCCTTCGTAGCTCTTGGCCCAAAGATGCTGGTCGCTGGAGGCGCGGATCAACTGGGCGGTAATGCGGACGCGCTGGCCGGCGCGAAGGACGGAGCCCTCGATCAGCGCGTCCACGTGGAGCTCGCGGCCGATTTCGGGCATGGTCTTCCGCGTTCCTTTGTATTGCGTGACCGAGGTTCGGGAAATGACGCGCAGGGCGCCAATTTGCGCCAGGTTGGTGGTGAGTTCTTCGGTCATGCCATCAGCAAAATAATCCTGCGCGGGATCGTGGGAGAGGTTTTCGAGCGGAAGAACGGCCAGGGACCCGATGGTCGCGGAGTTGCCGGACGGAATCAGCCGCTGGCCCAGCCCGCCCAGTTTGATTCCGAGGAGCAGCCCGGCGACCAGCACGACTGCAAATAGCCCGATCTTTACCAGCAGCGGTGCGGTGCGCAGGCGGCGGATTGCGCCGGGAGATTCCGCGGCGGTAGCTGGCGCGACTGAGGACGGCTGGGCCATGCGTCGCAGATCCACGGCCACTTCGCGCGCGGACTGGTAGCGATGCTCGGGATCCTTTTCCAGGCACTTCAGGATGATGCGCTCGAGCTCCGGCGAGACGCGTTCGTTTCGCGCACGCGGCGCCACGGGAGGCTCGTGCAGGATGGCGTTGATCAGGCGAGTCGGGAGTGTGTCGTAGAACGGCCTCTGGCCAGTGGCCATCTCGTAGAGCACCACACCGAGCGAGTAGAGGTCTGAGCGCGTGCCGGCTTCCTCGCCATGTAATTGCTCCGGCGCCATGTAGGGAAGCGTGCCCGCAGCGGCAGGCGTGGCGGTGACGCTGGCGGTGAAGTCGCCTTCGGCGGGGGCGCGAACCAGCTTGGCCAGGCCGAAGTCCAGCACCTTGGCCTGGTTTTTCAGCGTGACCAAGATGTTGGCGGGCTTCAAGTCGCGATGGATCACGCCGTGTTCGTGGGCTTCCTCCAGCGCGGCTGCGATCTGACCCCCGAGGACGGCGAGATCTTTTTCCGCGAGCGCACGGCCGCCGATGCGGGAGGAGAGCGGTTCGCCCTCGACGAGTTCCATGACCAGCAAATCGATGCCGTCGACAGTATTGAAATCGAAAATGGTGGCGATGTTGGGATGACTCAGCTTGGAGAGTGCGAGCGCTTCTTTGCGAAAGCGTTTTCGCGCGGCTTCATCGGCAGCGCCGCCGGCGGGAAGGACTTTGATTGCGACGTCGCGCTCGAGGCGATCGTCGTGCGCGCGGTACACCTCGCCCATCCCGCCCGCACCGAGCTTACTGACGAGGCGGTATTGTCCGAGTGAACGGCCGACCAAGCCGGAGTCCGAGGGCGCATCGGGCACGGCCGGATTTTACACCCGTGTGTGCTGAGCTAGCTCGCGGCCAATTCCGCCAGTATGCTGTCCATGCGGTCGTAGCTGGCGATCACACCGCGCTCCATGCCGGATTTGAGAACCGAGTCGCGGGTCTCGCGCGAGTCGTAAAGGATCGTGCAGGTGAGTGTGGTGCGGCCGTTGCGCTCGACGAGGGTGGTGGTGACCAGCGCTTCTCCCGGATACCACGGCTGATCGAATTGTTCGGTATGGACGAGGCGTTCGGGCGGCGTGATCTCGCGATAGACACCATGGAGGCTCATCTCCGCGCCCTTCGCCGCGTGACGCCAGATGTAGCGGTAGGTGCCGCCGACCTTCAGGTCGATTTCGCAGACGGGCATCGTCCAGCCCTCCGGCCCGAGCAGCCAGCGCTTAACGAGTTCGGGCTTGGTGAGGGTGTCGAAGACGAGGTGGCGGGGCGCGTCGAACTCACGCGTCATTATGATCTCGCGATCGCCGGATGGCTCCAGTTTGAAGGTGTCTTTGCTCTTCATTTCGGTCTCCGCTGGCGCTTGGCGCGCCCTCGTTCCTTATGGTGACGCTTGAGTTCTTCGAGCAGCGTGTCGAGATTGCGAAAGCTGCGCTCCCAGAACTTGCTGTAGTCCGCGAGCCACTCGGTGGCTTCGGCAAGGGGGCCAGCTTCGAGCCGGGACGGGCGGCGCTGGGCGTCGCGGCCGCGGGAAATCAGCCCGGCGCGCTCGAGAACTTTGAGGTGTTTGGAGACGGCGGGCTGGCTCATGGCGAAGGGCTCGGCCAGGTCGCGCACGGAGGCCTCGCCCGAAGCGAGACGGGCGAGTATGGCGCGGCGGGTGGCATTGGCGAGCGCCGCGAAGGTGGCATCGAGACGTTGCGACGGCTTCAATTCATAACCGTATGGTTGCACAACCGATAGGTTATATAAAAAATTGGGGCCTGTCAACAGAAACGTGCTGGGAACCTTCAGCGACAGGAACATGTGCAGTCGTGGTACTCGGAAAATTTTTCACGATGATGCCGGAATTTCGCGGCTCACGAGCGCGCAGAATTTCAAGTTGTTGAATCCATGCAATCTAGCAGGCCATCCCCTTGGCACGTAGATTGCTTCAGTCTAGCTATCCGACCCATGCGGAGTGTTTGCTGTTCTCCGCCCATCTTGATCGCCGCGCGGAACGGGAGGCGGCGAGGCGATGCGCGGAGGGTGGCAGATTTCCGCAGAATCGAGAGGAGGAGGACGATCATGAAACGATTCATCGCACTGATCGCCGGGGTGCTTCTGGCGGCCCCGGTCGCGCTGGCCGGAGGGGAAGAAGGGAAGACTGAACGCGAGCGCGTGGAGAACGCCGGCCGGGTGATGCAGGAAATTCTGAATGTACCTGACGACATCCCTCAGGGCCTGCTCGATAAGGCGCGTTGTGTGGTGGTGATGCCGTCCGTGCTGAAGGCCGCATTCGTAGTCGGCGGCGCGTACGGCCGCGGGGTGATGGTTTGCCGTGCGGACAAGGAATACAGGGGGACCTGGGGCGCGCCGACCATGATGGCGCTGGAAGGTGCGAGCGTCGGCTTCCAGATCGGCGGCGAAGCCACTGACTTCGTCTTCTTGATTATGAACGACGACGGAGCCAATAGTCTGCTGAAGAGCAAGGTAAAACTGGGCGGTGACGCTTCCGCAGCCGCGGGACCTGTCGGCCGCACCGCTTCGGCGGATACCGACGCATTCATGCGCGCGGAAATCCTCACCTACTCGCGAGCACGCGGCGTGTTCGCGGGAATCTCGCTGGAAGGATCAACGTTGCGCCCTGACAGCGATGCCAATCGGAATCTCTACGGCAAATCCGTGAGCGCGAGGGCAATCGTGCGCGAATCCAAAGTGGCAGCGCCCGTTTCGGCGAAAGGATTGATCGATCGCCTGAATACAGCTTCGCCGCGCCGGAGCTGAACGGTCCCTTCGAAACAGGACACTCTCTGGCACAGGTGTTATCGGGGAAGGCTTGAACCCCGCAGCGCCTGTTGCAAGCTTCCAGACGGGCGGCACTCCTGCCCCAAACGGCTGGAGTGGCCGCCCGTCTGTCCTTTTTGAATGGTTATGGTTTTGCACAGGGCGAGGAAAACTCGATAGTTAGGGGGACTTGACGCATCACCCCGTTCTGCTATACTTACGGTCAGCCGCTGTACCTACCAGGGTGTAGGAGTGCGGATTCCCGGTTTCCAGACCTAACGAGGTGAGGTTGGTTACGAATACCGGATAGAAATACGGTCGAGCAACGAGCAGGTCCGTCCTGTGGGACGGATGCGCCCGGCGCTCGACGCCGGGTTTTTTATTTTCCGCGCGTTTCTGATGAAGAGGCGTGTGGAAGTTCCGCCGGGTGCGGGACCCAGGTTCTTTGACAACCGAATGAGGCAATGGCAGACGCAAGCGTCCGCGAGGGCGCTGGTGTTTGCCAACCACAAGTTCCTTATTAGCGTTACCTGTCAAATGGCGAACTTATCGGGGACGTTGCAAGTGCCCGCGAGGGGACAAGCGGCGTGCGCGGTAAGTTTTATGGTTAAGCTACTAAGGGCGTACGGTGGATGCCTTGGCGCCAACAGGCGAAGAAGGACGTGGCAAGCTGCGAAAAGCTTCGGTGAGCCGCAAGCAGGCTTTGACCCGGAGATGTCCGAATGGGGAAACCCACACGAGTGAACCTCGTGTACGGCCCGCTGAATCCATAGGCGGGCGCGAGCCAACCCAGGGAAGTGAACCATCTCAGTACCTGGAGGAAAATAAATCAACCGAGATTCCGAGAGTAGCGGCGAGCGAAATCGGAACAGCCCAAACCGCGGTGCTTGCACCGCGGGGTTGTAGGACCGCGTGAGTAGAGTTATCAATCCGACGGCTAGGTGAACCTCGCTGGAAAGCGGGACCACAGAGTGTGACAGTCACGTAACCGAAAGCGGATCGGACTCGAAGCGGTATCCTGAGTACTACGGGACACGAGAAATCCCGTGGGAATCTGGGGAGACCACTCTCCAAGGCTAAATACTCGTTGGCGACCGATAGTGAACCAGTACCGCGAGGGAAAGGTGAAAAGAACCCCTGAGAGGGGAGTGAAAAGAACCTGAAACCGTATGCCTACAAGCAGTCGGAGGGCTATACCGTATTCTTCGGAATACGGGAAGCCTGACGGCGTGCCTCTTGCTTAATGAGCCGGCTAGTTATTCTCCCAGGCGAGGCGAAGCGTAAGCGAGCCGCAGCGAAAGCGAGTCCGAACAGGGCGACCAGTCTGTGGGAATAGACGCGAAGCGGGATGATCTACCCTTGGCCAGGTTGAAGGCCGCTTAACCGCGGCTGGAGGACCGAACCGTTGTGAGTTGAAAATCGCTCGGATGAGCTGAGGGTAGGGGTGAAAGGCTAATCAAATTCCGTTATAGCTCGTTCTCCCCGAAATGCCTTTAGGGGCAGCCTTGTGCGATTTACCACGGTGGTAGAGCACTGAATGGGCTAGGGTCCCATCCAGGATACCGAACCCAATCAAACTCCGAATGCCGCGGATAACAGCACGGGAGTGAGTCTGCGAGGGATAAGCTTCGTGGACGAAAGGGAAAGAACCCAGAACGCCAGCTAAGGTCCCCAATTGCAAGCTCAGTGGGAAAGGACGTGTGGCCGCACGGACAGCCAGGAGGTTGGCTTAGAAGCAGCCATCCTTTAAAGAAAGCGTAACAGCTCACTGGTCAAGCGGTCGCGCACCAACAATCCAACGGGGCTCAAGCTTGCAACCGAAGCTGCGTAATTTGTCCGCCTTCGGGCGGATGATTTGGTAGGGGAGCATTCTGTTGTGAGTGAAGGCAGACCGAGAGGACTGCTGGACATCACGGAAGAGACCCTGCCGGCATAAGTAGCGATAAACGCGATGAGAACTCGCGTCGCCGAAAGTCTAAGGTTTCCTGAGGAAGGTTAATCCGCTCAGGGTTAGGCGGGACCTAAGGTGAGGCCGAAAGGCGTAGCCGATGGACAGCAGGTCAACATTCCTGCCCCGCCTGGTGTGCGTTATCACGATGGGGTGACACAGAAGGATACGAGAGTCGGGTGATGGACGTCCCGATGGGCCTGTGTAAGCCGGATCCTGCAGGCAAATCCGCGGGGTCATTCAACGGTGAGACAGGTTCCGAGACCACACGGTCACAAAGTCTCCGATTCCACGCTGTCGGGAAAAACCCCTAAGGAGTACATCAGGCGCCCGTACCTCAAACCGACACAGGTAGACAAGGACAATATCCAAAGGCGCTCGAGAGAACGTTTGCTCAGGAACTAGGCACATTAGCCCCGTAACTTCGGGAGAAGGGGTGCCCCGGTAGGGTTCATAGCCCGAGGGGGCCGCAGTGAAAAGCGCTCTGCGACTGTTTAACAAAAACACAGCTCTCTGCTAAGTCGAAAACGACGTATAGGGGGTGACGCCTGCCCGGTGCCGGAAGGTTAAAGGGAGGGCTCAATTTGGAGCAATCCAGACGA